>WNGL01000855.1_pt1 | contig 45358 bp, 29 predicted proteins | sample 5400591 | NCBI WGS metagenome assembly WNGL01 (sample SAMN13153377, study PRJNA577476) | soil metagenome | isolation source: 80 cm soil or saprolite under Garry oak tree replicate 1 | place: USA:California | collected 2016-06-15 | reverse complement strand
CCCAAATCTTTAGGAGGCGGCAATGAGAATGAAATGGATGTTTGGGTTCTTGATTTTATTGATTTTAGCCGCAAGTAGTACAGCGTTTGCTCAAGGAACCGGCACGTTCAATGGTCGCGTGGTCGACCAGGGTGGTGGGGTGATTCCAGGAGCAACCGTTACGGCCACCAGCACAGCCACGGGAGTGACTCGCGCGACAACGACCAATGAAAACGGTCTATATAGCATCCCGGCATTGCCTGCCGGGGCTTACGGTCTGAAGGCAGAAAACGCCGGTTTCGCGGCTTCGTCAAGGGAAGGAGTAACGCTGGTCACGGATACCACACTGACGCTCGATTTCACCCTGCGAGTCGCTGGGACGGCAGAGGTGGTCGAGGTGACGAGCGAGGCGCCACTGGTGGAGATCACTAACTCGGTGGCATCGTCCAATTTGCAGAATCAGGAAGTGCGGGAACTGCCGATGCTCAACCGCACTTTGAGCGCGTTGATCGCCCTGAATCCAGGAGTACGCGAAGAGACGACGAATATGAACGTACCTGGAACTTCCACGACGCACACCTATTTCAATGTGGGCGGGAACGGCCGAAACAGTATAGAGCTGGTCGACGGTCTCGATAATCACGACGACAACGACGCTGGGGCCACGATGGAAATTAGCCTCGAAAGTATCCAGGAGTTCAACGTCATGGCGCACGGCGCTCCGGCGGAATACGGTAGGACCGGGGGCGGAGTTGCCAGTCTGGTGACCAAATCGGGCGGGAACGCAATCCACGGTTCGGGGTTTTTCTATTACCGGAGCGACGCCATGACCAAGATCGACTACTTCTCCGATCCAGCCCATGGCGGGGCCGGCAAACCTCCCTATAGCCGGTACCAGTACGGCGGTTCGGCCGGCGGCCCGATTAAGAAGGACCGGGCTTGGTTCTTCGGGGCGCTCGAGCGCATCAACCAGGACTACAACCTGCCTGTGGCCGGCTCTATAGTCGCTCTCACACAGCTCCTGGTTCCCTTGAACATCCACGTGCTCCCGGCGAGCTACATTCCTCAGCCTTATCACGATCTTTTAGCAAGCGCGAAGCTCGACTTCCAATTGACCCCGAAGCACACCGCATTCTTTCGCTTTGCGGGAGAGAAGACCACCCTGTGGAACAGTACGCTCGGCGCCTCTAACACCGTCAGTCCTTTGCCGGCGCCTCCGCTGAAATGGTCGGACATCAACAATTTTCCCTCAACGAATTACGCGGCCCGAGACACATGGCTGATCTCTCCGACCACGGTTAACCAGTTCGACTGGCAGTATCTGCACTATAAGAAAAACACTCAAAATATGAACTGCATGGGGCCAACGATAGGTGGACAGGGCCCCGCCCTTGGGCTCAGCCTCGAGCAGTGCTTAATCAGGAACGTGACCTTCCCCTCGGTCGTCACCAAGAATTTTGGCACCGGCGGGTGGAATGACTATAACCAGAAGCATTTGCAGTTTAAGGATACGTTGTCGATGCAAGTCGGGAAGCATGCTTTCAAGTTCGGCGGAGATGTCAGGTGGGTGCCGTACGCTAACGGCAGCCAACTGCTCACGGCTGGATCGCTGACCTTCTTCGACGATCCCAACGTGATTGTGAACAATTTGAATGGGCGTTATCCACAGGGGTTTCAGACACCTGGAATTGTACGAACGATGTCGCTCGCCGCTCAGACCACCCCGAACTTTCAGACATTCGGCATGTATTACTGGTCGGCATTCGCTCAGGACGACCTGAAGCTGACTCCACGGCTGACCTTGAATCTCGGGGCGCGCTATGATTTTTACCACAACTTGAATCAGCGTCAGTTAGCGAACAACCGCTTTTATAAAGTCTTTAAGGCCATTGGCAGCCCGTTCGGGGTGCTGCCAAAAGCCTCGAAACTGGACTTTTCGCCGCGCATCGGCTTCGCGTGGGATGCTCGCGGAAACGGCAAAGATTTGATACGGGCCAACTTTGGGATGTACTATCCGGTGCAAGTCGTCACCTCTTTCTTTACGGCCAACTATTACGAGAAGCCTGCTCTCGCCTTTACGCAAACCATTTCAAATACCGCTGTCGGAGTAGGGCCCCTGGCGGGTTATGTCTTTGGAGGTCCGTTGCCCGTGGCATTTCCCCCTGCGGGCGCTACGGAATTAGTGCCTGGCGCCTCCGCCAGCAGCAACGCTAACTCAAGCACAGGCTGGTATGCTCCGGATCTGAGGGACCAGTATGAGATGATCTCCCACATTGGCTGGGCCCACCAGCTTGAGGCGAACACGTTGGTTTCGGCTGACTTTACGCATATTCAGGGCGTTCACGAGTGGCGGCCGGTTGAAATCAATCCGCTCTGCACCACCAACTTCCAGGGTCCCTGCAAGAGCCCGGGATTTAACGGCCCGGAGGCCGCGATTGGCAGGCGCGTTTTGTCTACTGCGACGGAGGCAGTTTATGGGGATCCCAACCTGCTTGGTGCGGTGGGCCTAACCGCTTCCATCGCCCGGTCAAGGTACGATGAACTGGGGGTAGCCTTCCAGCACCGTGGGAGGCGAATGACTCTCCAGGCGAATTACACTCTCTCCTATGCATCTGGCTATGGGGGTAACGTGGGAGGCTTATTCGTCAGCAACGCCGGCGGTTACTTGCCGGAGATTCCCAGCGCCAATGGCGGCTGCTTCTTCTGCCCAGGAGAATGGGGACCTGGAGCTGCCGACGAGCGGCATCGGGTGGCGGTGTACGGGGTAGTCGACCTTGGGCGTGGATTCCAAGTATCGCCCGCCTTCGTGATTGCTTCAGCCCTGCCCTACCAGATCTATCGTGCGAATTCTCCGTCTGGCTACGGTGCTTTACGGTGCTACGTTGGTGACTGCCTCACTCCCGTGCCTACGGGAGAGGAGGTAACAGTCAATGCCGCGCGCGGCGCTCCTCTCGTGAATCTCAACACGCGCGTATCGAAGACCTTCAAAATAACCGAGAGCAAAGCGCTGACTCCCTTTGTGGAGTTGTACAATATCAACAACCGGGCAAACTTCGGGGCCAACTACGGTACGAATGCGTTCGCACCGGCGACGTTCAAAAAACCCCTTGGCTATCTCGGCGGACTACCGGGATCGTCTGCTACCGTGCCGGCTTCGTTCCAGGTACAACTGGGAGCACGTTTTTCGTTCTAGCGGGACGCATTTCAGTGGCGAGCTGATGCTCGCCACTGAAAAGAAATCAAATAGCAATCTGCAAATATATCCAACCCGAACAGCACACCGGCACTTTGAGCACGCTGATCGCACTTAATCCAGGAGTGCGCGAAGAGACGACGGATCAATTGCCACCACCTGCATTTGCCGGTGGATGGAAGGTCCGACTCCGACGGGCGAGGCCTGGGAAAGGCCTGGAAGAATAAGTGCGTCTGTTTTTTGTTGGTTAACAACTTTTTAAGGATTAGCCCTGTGAATTGGAATGAAGAACCGTCATCTTCGCACGATTGTGCTCAGCTGCAGACGCAGTCGGATGAAGCCTTGATGGCGTTGGTGCAGGCGAACCGCCACGACGCCATGGCCCTGCTTTTTGCGCGCTACCGCCGCCTGGTGCAGAACGTCGCCTGGCGTATTCTGCATGATGAACTTGAAGCGGAAGACCTGGTGCAATCGGTGTTTCTCGAGATTTTTCAATCGGTTTTTCGTTTTGATCCCGCCAAAGGCAATGCCAAAGCCTGGATCCTGCAATATGCCTATCATCGCGGGTTCAGCCGAAGATTGTACTTGAAGCGCCGCGGCATTTATAATCGCGCTCCGCAACTGGAGCGAAAGCCGGTGGTACCCGACCCGAATTCTCTTCTTCCGCTCGAATCTGCCCAATTCGTGCGAGAAGCTTTCGCCTATTTGAGCGGGCCGGAGCGGAAAATTATCGAATTGGCGTTTTACGAAGGTCTGACCATGCGCGAAGCTGCGAAGAAGACCGGGGACTCCTTCGATAGCGTCCGCCACCACTTCTACCGCGGTATACGAAAGCTGCGGACTATTTTCGCTGAGGAAGCCGAGGGAGCCGGTCGGAGTTTCCCGCCAAGCGCAAGCGGATGCCCAACTGAGGAAGCGACAACCGGTTTGATTCGGCCTCTAGCTAGTTTCTGTCACGAAACTATGGGTTTCGTGACAGAAACTAGCTAGTTTCTGTCACGAAACTGATGGGTTTCGTGACAGAAACTAGCTAGCGAGCGTGCCTCATACCGAGGAGAGTGCCCACTCCCGGAACGCGGGCTAAAGCCCGCGACTACGAGTGTGCCGAAACGTCTTACCAAGCTCGTAGTCGCGGGCTTTAGCCCGCGTTTGCCTGGGCTTCGCGAAATTTGACCATTTTGTGAACATTCTGACCGCCAAGAGGACCTAGCTAAATGGCAATCCCCCAATGTGGCGATCCAGGACGGAAAAATTCTGAACGTAGCGAGCAACATTCCGGAAAGTTCAACGCACTTCTTCTCCCCTGAGTGGCACAATTCAGATTAACGAGCGGCATACTTCAGCGAAGAGTCCGTCTCTCCTGGCATGGAATGATATGCTTCCTCTGCGGGGCGAGGCTGCGCAAATCTCAGTAAAGGGGATATTGGCATGACCGACAGACGTCGTTGGGTGCTATTTTCACTCATTGCAACACTTACTGCGACCCTGATCATTCCTGGTCTTCGGGCCCAAAAGTCCAGCCCGGAGAATTCGCTCTACGGGACAACTCGAGAGTGGCCGATGGCCGGCGGCGATCTCGGCAACCAGCGCTACTCGACGCTGACGCAAATCAACCTGCAAACCGTCACTCGCCTGGGGGGCGCATGGATGTCCGAAAAATTTGCCGATGGCGCCCAGTCCCGCACCACTCCCGTGATAAAGGACGGGATGATCTTTATCACTGCGGGGGCTCGGGTTTACGCAATCGATGCGAAGACCGGTAAGACGGTATGGAATTTCAATCCAGTTAAGGGCGGGGGGCCAAGAGATGCTACAACAACCCGCGGATTGATTGAAGCCTGGATGGAGGGCTATGGACTCCCCAACAGCCAAGGCGTTGCCGTCGCCGATGACAAAGTGTTTGTTGGACTGGTCGATGGTCATTTGTTGGCGCTCAGTGAGCGTGACGGCGAACTGCTCTGGAACGTGCTGTTAGGCGACAATCCGCCCAAGCCAGGTCAATCCATCTCGGCCTCGCCTGCGTATTACGACGGTGTGGTTTACGTCGGGGTGGCCAATGGCGACTACCACCTGCGCGGCCAAATGGTCGCGGTCGATGCCAAAACCGGCAAAGAGCTGTGGCACTTCTCTGCGGTTCCAGGACCGGGTGAAACCGGGCATGACACCTGGCCGAAAGATAACAATGTATGGAAGGTTGGGGGCGCTGGCGTGTGGCAGGAGGCAGGCGTGGATCCTGAGCTGGGGTTGGTGTACTTCGTGACGGGTAATCCGGTGCCGCAGTATGCCGGCGAATCCCGGGCAGGTGACAATCTGTTTACCAGCGCCGTCGTCGCGCTGGAGATGAAAACCGGGAAGCTGCGCTGGTATTACCAGGCCGTGCACCACGACATCTGGGACGCGGATATTCCCAATCCCTCGATCCTGTACGACGCGGAGGTCAATGGGCAGAGGCGGAAAGCGATCGCCATTATCCGGCCAGACGGCTACATGTTCATGTTTGACCGCGCGACCGGGAAGTCCCTCTTTCCTATCGAAGAACGCCCCGCGCCGCAAAATAAGTATCAGAAGACCGCGGCGACGCAGCCCTACCCGGTAGGGGCCGAAGGAATCCTGCCCGAATGCTCCTACTGGAAAGACAAGATTCCGGCTGGTTTTGTACTGAGCTGCAGCAACTGGCAACCGTACTCCATGCCTCCGCCGTCTTCTGACCCGCAGAATGTGCTGGCGCCGGGAGTGACGGTACGGTTCGTCCCTATGGCCTATAGCCAGCAGACGCGCTACTTCTACGCGCTCGGAGTCGCGTCGCTGGGATGGCGGCATCGTGCGGCCGACGAGTACTACTTCGGCGGTATTGGGCGTGTGCCGGGGCTCCAGGGAAAGCAATTTGGGGTTTTCGCAGCGGTTGATTCCAAGACCAACAAGGTCGCATGGAAGAAAGAAATACCGCTGTCCAAGTACACGCGGGTCGGGCCGTTGGCCACCGCAGGCGGGCTGGTGTTCCATCAGACGGCCGATGGCTTTCTGCAAGGCTTGGATGCCAAGACCGGTAACATCGTCTGGGAGTTCCAGACGGGCTTTGCCGGTGTGGGTTCGGCGCCGATCAGCTACGAGTTGGACGGTCAGCAGTATATTGCGGTTTCCGCGGGTCCTGTGATGTGGGCCTTCAAGCTGGATGGTACAGTTAAGGCTCTTCCCGCGCCTGAGCTGCCTGCCGATACCAGCAAGGACGAATTCGTGGGGCCGATCGTGGAAACAGATCAGATCGACACCATGACCCTCTACACCCAAAACTTGTGGAAGGGCGGAACTCGGTATCACATTGACGAATACTCGTTCAATCCCTATCGCACGCGAGTCAAAGTCGGCACAACGGTGACCTGGATCAACAATGGACTCCAGAGCCACACGATTGCGGCTCAGGATGGATCGTGGACGACCGGCCCCGTCACCCCCAGTGATCAGGCATCGCTCAAGTTCGACAAACCAGGAACCTACACTTACATCGACAAGGAACATCCGTGGATGTATGGGCAGTTGCTGGTTGTGGCCGCCGATGCGGCTCAAAATGGGGTCTTCACCGCCCAGCAAGCCGGACGAGGAAAGGCTCTGTACAACCAAAGCTGCGCCAGTTGCCACATGGAAGACCTGACCGGCAAAGATGCGGCGCCGGCACTGATTGCGGGCACCTTCTCCTCCCATTTTGGCGGTACCCCGATTGGCGACGTGGTGAACCGCGTTCGTACAACGATGCCGCAAAGTAGCCCTAACAGCCTGACTGCGCAAGGATATTTGGACATTGTAGCCTATATCCTGCAGGCGAATGGAGCGCCGGCTGGTGCGCAGGAACTTAGCGCGGATTCGCCGGCGTTGAAGACTCTGGTCAGGGATACGAAAGCAAAGTAAGCCAAAACTCTCAATCGCACTCGGGGGGAGCTTGACTGATGAAGTTAGTTAAGCTCCGCTTACGTTTTTGAGAACCTGACAAGCCACCACGAACCATCTGGCGCTTCTTCTAAGACCTCGCACGGCTTCTTCACAAGTTGCACTTCTGCCGACACCATCCGGTTGCAGAGATATATCCAACATCGGTGGTAGGTGTGGGTACCACGTTGGTGGCCCACACAACACGTCAGTGCTTACCTTAGAGCAAAGTAGGCGAGACACCTATACAGATCGTAATCTTTTTTGGGCGATATCGGCACAATTTGCAGAGTTAGAGGGCATACTTGACAGAACCGGACTGGTTCTCCAAAACCATAAAACCTTTAGGGGTGAGTATGAGAAGACTGTTGGTGTTGTATTTGTCCGTTTTTCTGCTCCCATTCTGGAGCGGTTCACTATTTGCTCAAGCGACGGGCACGATCTCCGGTCGTGTCAGCGATACTGGCGGCGCGGTCATTCCTGGAGCAACGGTTGTCGTCAGGAAATTACAACATGAAGGCGGACATGAGGGGCTTCGCGCAGAAGGAACGGACGGGCGCCGTTTTGACGGCCGGCGCGACGCTTTCGCTCGATTTCACGCTGGCGGTTGCGGGCGCCGTGCAAGAAGTCGATGTGATCGCCGAAGCCGCGCAAGTGGATACTGCTCAGAGTGTCGTTGCTGGATTCATTGCTACCAGCGAGGTGCAAAATCTGCCCATATTGAATCGGACCTTTTCGGGACTGGTAACCCTGACTCCCCAGGCCCGGGTCGCTCCGATTCTGAACTCGACGAAGCTGACTTTTGGCGCTGGCATATCGGTTGGCGGAGCCCAGGGAAGAAACGTCATGACGCTGGTCGACGGATCTGAAAACCGGGACGACATCGTTGGCGGACCCATGATGAACTTCACCATCGAAGGGATCCAGGAATTCAAGTTGCTGGCCCACAGTTTCTCGGCGGCTTATGGCCGTGGCAACAATGGAGTGGTGGAGGTTGTCACCAAATCGGGTACCAATAAGTTGCATGGTACTGTATTTGCGTTTGGCCGCAACGATTCTCTGACAGCGATCGAATACTTCAACAAAAAAGGGAACCTTCCCAAGTCTCCGTACGATCGGGAGCAAATCGGCGGATCTCTTGGTGGACCGATCAAGAAAGATCGTTGGTTCATTTTTGGGGCCACCGAACGGACGAACCAGACCTATACGCAGACTTTTCCCGCCACCCCCTACAATGAAGCGCTAATTGCGCAAAACGCCCTCCCGAACTTGCTAATGCATGCTTCTCAATTTATTCCGCAACCGTTCCATGATTTTCTCCTGACGGTGAAGTCGGATTACCGCATCAACGATCATCACTCGCTGTTTTTGCGCTATGCGCAGCAGAACCAGTACGCATACGACGACCAGTTTACGACGGCTACCGCCACCCAAGCACCGCACGCTGATGTGGACCCGCGGACCTCTTTTGAGCTCAATGGCAGCATTCTGTGGAGCGCGGTTGGTTCGTGGACGTGGCTGATCGGAAATAAGTCAGTGAATACCTTCACAGTGCAGCGCAGCTACTATGACACCAGCCAAACCATGCCCACGGATGTTCCTTCCTCACAATGGCCTCTGCAGAATCTGACCTTCCCATCAGTGGAACTCGGAAGGACCAGCGCCAGTACCGACCAGGAATTTTTTGAACAGAGATGGCAATTCAAAGATGATTTCGCGCGCCTGGTGGGGAGGCATTCACTGAAAGTCGGCGGTGACTTTGCCTTTTTCCCGGAAATGGGCATGGGCATATTGCTGGGTGCCACCACGGGTCGCATGACTTTCTTTGACAACCCATCCGTGATTGTCAGCAATAGCAACGGCAGATATCCGCTGGGATTCCAAACTCCTGGCATCGTCTCGGCGGTTTCTCAAGGGACCGACGTGGCTTGTGGCTGCAGTGCGGGTGGAAATCCTTGGAGACCCGGAGGTCCTGGCGATGCCCGCATCGTCGGAATGAAGGATATTTCAGCCTATTTCCAGGATGACTGGAAGTTCAAACCGCGCCTCACGCTGAATCTGGGGATACGTTACGATCTCTCCTTAAACCAATTCGACCAGAGCGAAGTCGGGAATAATCGGGCGTACCTCGCGCTCAAGGCCATTGCTCCTATAGAACCTAGGGCCGCATTTTGGTCCTCCGGTATCCCGAAAACCCCGGCCAAAAACTTCTCCCCCCGTATCGGGTTGGCATGGGACCCCAAAGGGGACGGCAAGACCGTAATTCGTTTGGGAGGCGGCCTTTATTGGGACAAGTTCCTGATGGAGAGCGGGTTTATGTCCTATCTGATCTCGAAACCCATCCTTGATCTCGCGCAGACGTATGTCAACACGAATGTGGGCGTAGGACAATTAGCAAACTACGTCTATAATGTCTCGCCTCTACCGCCGAATGTTCCTCCTGTCTCAACCCAGCTGGCATTCAATGCCAATATCGCGGCGACGATAGTCCCTCCATTTACCACGAACCCTTACAACACCCAAGAACACGTTGGGTTCACGCGCGCTATTACGCCCAACACAACGATTTCAAGCGACTACACTCACATCCTGGGTATCCACGAGACACGCCGTTATCTGATCAATCCCATCGAAGGCGCATGGGATCCGACGGATGCGGACCAACATATTCCATGGGGCCAGCGCCGTTTTGCTCCGGCCTTCAACGCGGTTTTTGGCCAGCCCAACATTCTCGGTGCAATCACCGAATATGGAACCGGCAATCTGAGCAAATTTAATGAGCTTGCCACGCAGGTCGTGCACCACGCGAAAGCCATTACCCTGCAGGCCAGCTACACGCTCATGAACGCTCGGGCGTATGGCGGCATTATTTCGGGTGCACTGGGTGGCCAGCAGGCGCCCTTGGCAGCAGGGAATCCCGACGTCCCGTACGCGCCTGTCGAATGGGCGCCGGCAGCAATCGACGAACGCCATCGGGTGGTCGTATCAGGCGTAATCGAGTTGCCAAAAGGCTTCCAACTATCCCCCGTATTTCAGGCTGCTTCCGCAAGGCCGTATACTGCAACTCAAGGCCAAGACTTGAATGGGGATGGTTCCAACACTGATTTGTGGGTCAATCCAAACTTGCCCGGAAATCCTTCTGCCGTGTGCGGATGCTCGCTTTCCAGCGGCCAAGTGGTGGGACCGATGTCGCAGCGCGGCACACCCATTATTAACTTCGACACGAGAGTCACGAAGACCATCAAGTTCACGGAAAGCTTGAAATTGGGGCTTTTCGCCGAGTTCTACAACATTACTAATAGGGCGAACTTCGGCGCCTACTATGTGGGTAACTCTCGGGCTTCTAACTTCCGGCAACCCTTTGCTTTCCAGGTCGGGTTACCGACCTCGCGGCAGCTGCAGTTGGGCGGTCGGTTCTCGTTCTAGGGGTTAGAAGTACGTCATTCGTTCGATGACTCAGACCGCACCGCTACCGCATGATGGTTGTGCGGCTGAGTGTTGCACTTCTGCCGACACCAAACCCTTGCAAAGATATCCATCATCGATGGTAGTTGAGTACCACTTTAGTCAGTGGCCCACACAACACGTCAGTGCTTACCTTAGAGCAAAGTAGGCGAGGCACCTACACAGATCGTAATCTTTTTTTGGCGATATCGGCACAATTTGCAGAGTCACAGGGCATACTTGACAGAACCGGACTGGTTCTCCAAAACCATAAAACCTTAGGGGTGAGTATGAGAAGACTGTTGGTGTTGTATTTGTCCGTCTTTCTGCTCCCATTGTGGAGCGGTTCACTATTTGCTCAAGCTACAGGCATTATCGACGGCCGCGTGGTGGACGCCGGCCGTGGGGTCATTCCCGGTGCTACGGTAGTGGTCACCGCCGCAGCTACTAATGTCTCTCGTACAACGACTACGAACGAGGACGGCATTTACAGTTTCGCCGCGCTCCAACCCGGTAACTACAGTCTGAAAGTTGAGATCCAGGGGTTCGCACCACAAGTCAAAAGTGGGCTAACTCTGACTGCGGGCGGGACCGTTTCAACCGACTTCAACATGGCTGTGGCCGGCGTCGTGGAAGAAATCAATGTGAGCGCGGACGCGGTGCAGGTGGATACCACCCAGAGCGTCGTGGCCGGATCGATCCTCACCAGCGAAGTGCTGAACCTGCCGATGCTGAACCGAACCTTTATGGGATTGGTAACGCTGACGCCTTCCGCGCGGCCTGCTCCCATTCTGAACTCGACCAAGCTGACCTTTGGCGGGGGAATTTCGGTAGGGGGAGCTGCCGGGCGCAACGTGATGACGGAAGTCGACGGAGCGGAAAACCGGGACGCTATCGTCGGCGGCCCGATGATGAACTTCACGCTGGAAGGCGTTCAGGAATTCAAGTTGCTGGCTCACGGTTTCTCGGCACAATACGGCCGCTCCAACAACGCCGTCGTGGAAGTGGTCACCAAGTCGGGCACCAATCAGTTGCACGGATCGGTGTTTGCCTTCGGCCGAAGCTCCGGCTTGACTGCAATTGAATATTTCAACAACGTCGGGCATCTCCCCAAATCTTCCTATGACCGCGAACAAGTGGGCGGGTCCATCGGTGGGCCGGTCAAGAAGGACAAATTTTTCCTCTTCGGTGCCGTGGAGCGCACCAATCAGACCTACACTCAGGTTTTTCCGACAGCGGTCTACAACGAAGCGGTAATTCTGTCGAAGGCGCTCCCGAATTTATTGATGGTACCTTCGCAATTCATTCCGCAGCCTTTCCATGACTTTCTGGCGACAGGGAAGGCGGATTACCACGTCAACAGCCGCCACTCGCTGTTTTTGCGCTATGCACAGCAGAACCAGTATGCCTTTGACGATCAGTTCGTCGCAGTCAACAGCACCAACCCTCCACATCCCGACACCGGCCCGAGAACGTCCTACGACCGCAACACCAGCCTGCTTTGGACGTTGGTTGCTTCGCATACCTGGGCCATCGGGAACAACTCGGTAAACACCTTGATGTTGCAGCGCAACTACTACGACACCAAACAACTTATGCCGACGGATGTCCCTTCGAAAGAATGGCCACTCCAGAACCTGACGTTCCCGTCGATCGAGGTCGGCAGGACAGGCCCCAGCACGGACCAGGAGTTCTTCCAGAAGTGGTGGCAGATCAAGGATGATTACGCTCGCTTGGTCGGCAGCCACTCTCTGAAGTTTGGCGGCGACTACAACTGGTTCCCCGAGATGGGCATGGGCATTATCCTGGGTGACCAAATGGGCCGGATCCGCTTCTTCGATAATCCTTCCACCATTGTGAACAACACGAACGGAAGGTATCCGCTGGGATTCCAAACTCCCGGCGCAGTTTCGTCGTTGGGCTTTGGGGAAGGTGTCTTCTGCGGTTGCACCTGGAAACGCGGCGGCCCGGGAGATTCCCGAATCCTGGGGATGAAAGGTGTTGCAAGTTATTTCCAGGATGACTGGAAGGTGACCCCGCGTCTGACGATGAATCTGGGCATTCGCTGGGACCTTGACATCAACCATTTCGGTCAGAAAATCGTTGAAAATAACCGGACCTACCAGGTACTCAAGGCCATCGGCAGCGAGTGGGGTAGTCATATCCCGCGGATTCCCTACAACAACTTCTCCCCACGTGTCGGCTTGGCTTGGGACGTGACCGGGAATGGCAAAAATGTTATCCGCGTGGGCGGCGGTCTTTATTGGGACCGGTTCCTCATGGAGAGCGGATTCCGGGCGTATGGGCTGTCGTATCCCGTCATTGACGTCGCTGTCGGGCTCGTCAATACCGGGGTGGGGGTTGGGCAACTGGCAAACTACGTCTATAACGTCTCGCCGATGCCTGCCTCTTTCTATAGCTTTCCTGCCTATCCGACAGACTTGCCGTTCAATGCCAGTCTGACCACTACGATCATGTCTCCCTGGGTCAAGAACCCCTATAACACTCAAGAGCACGTTGGCTACACTCGGACCATCAAAAGCAATCTGACGGCTTCCGTCGACTACACTCACATCCTTGGCATCCACGAAACACGTAACAGGGAGCTCAACCCCATCGAAGGAGCCTGGGACAAGAACGATCAGGACCAGCATCTCCCGTGGGGCCGGCGGCGTTTTTCGACCGCAACGGAGAGGGTATTCGGCCAGCCGAACATGCTTGGAGCAACGAACACCTACGAAACAACCAACCTCAGCAAGTTTGACGAGCTTTCCACCCAGCTTGTGTACCATCGTGGAAACAATATTTCCCTCCAGGGCAGCTATACCCTGATCTATGCACGTGCCTACGGGGGAATCATTGCGGGCGCTCTGGGCGGTCCTCAGGCGCCCAAGGCAGTCAATGCGGACGAACCCTACGGTCCCGGGGAGTGGGGTCCAGCAGCCAACGATGAGCGCCACCGCGTAGTCGTCTCGGGCGTGTTCAGTTTGCCAGGGGGTATCCAAGCTTCCCCGATTCTGCAACTTGCTTCTGCTCGCCCCTACACCGCAATTCAGGGCCAAGACCTAAACGTGGATGGCCAAAACACTGATTTTTGGATTGATCCGGCTACTGGGAAACCGACGGCGGTGAACTCGCAGCGCGGATCCAATACCTACAACTTTGACACCCGGATTTCGAAGTACTTCAAATGGGGTGAAAGCAAGAGCCTTGGATTCTTTGGCGAGCTCTACAACATCACCAACCGGGCGAACTTCGGCAATTACTACGTGGGCAACTCTCGCGCCACGAACTTTAGACAACCATTTTCGTTCCAGATCGGGTATCCGACCTCCCGGCAGCTCCAGTTGGGCGCTCGGTTCTCGTTCTAAGGGTTGGAAGTACGTCATTCGTTCAATTTACTCAGACCGCACCGCTGCCACATGGTGGTGGTGCGGCTGGGTCTTCAAAGGGGGTTCGATGAACCGTGCCATCGCTGCTGCAGTCCTTGTGTTCACCGTCGGACTGGCCGGCTATACACAGCTGACCCGCTCCCCTAGCAGTACCTCAGGCGGCTACTACAGCCTCAATCAAGCCAAGCGTGGCAAGGACCTCTATGGAAAGAATTGCAGTAGTTGCCATCTGGACACCCTGAAAGCAAACTGCTCCGGCGAAAATCTTAATGAACCTACTTACGTTTGTTCCAAGGTAGGGAGCGCGCCGCCGATTATCGGTGCAACATTTATGCAGCGCTTTTACACCGTCGGGGATTTATACAGCAGGGTTAGATGGACGCAGCCGGCGGATAATGTAGCCGGCCTTAGCACCGCCGAGAATCTGGACATTACCGCTTATCTGTTGCAGGCGAACGGTCTTTCTGCCGGGGGAGAACTGAAAGAGGATGTCAGCGCCATGAAGAAGATGGTGCTGAACCCAAAGTCTTCTACGGACACCTCCGCCGCGAGCGGGAAAGAGCCTCTCAATGACCTCGGGATCTCGGAAGGCTATTACACCAAAGCCCAAGCGAAGCGCGGCGAAGCCTACTTCTATGGTTCCTGTGCCGTTTGCCATACGGCAGACCCCAATAGCCCTAACGGCAATGTGGATGGATCTCTGAGAATGGGCATGCTCGCGGGTAAAAACCATAGTCGGAGCCTGTTCGTTGGTGAAAGATGGCTGACAGGTGCCTCCGGGATCGCTGCTCGACCGCAGAAATGGGACACAGTGGCCGACCTCTACAGCAAAATCACCAGCACCCAGCCGGCGAATGACATGGGGGGCCTGAGCATGCAGGAATATCTGGACATCATTGCGTACATTGTTGAGCAGAACGGATTTCCGGCGGGCAAGCAAGAGCTCAAGGATAATTTGAACTTAATGAGGAACATGACGTTAGATAAGGGTTACGAGCGTCTCTTCAATGGAACGGACCTCACGGGGTGGGGTTTTGTGATCGGCAACAATTGCGCCCCGCGTCCGGAAGGATGTGCTCAGACTGTTCCGGGATCGACTTTCCAGGTTAAGGATGCGATGCTCTACACTTCCGGCAGACCGCATGGCTATGCCTATCCGCTGAAGCAATTCGGACCGAACTTCACGTTCCGCCTGGAGTATCGATACGCACCGTATCCCGGTATGCAAAGCGATATGGACTACTACGGGAATACGGGGTACCTGCTGTTCATCACCAAGCACGAGGTTTGGCCTCGAACGATGGAGATCCAAAACAAAGCCGGTTTTGAAATGTCGATTGTCCAATTGGATGGGCATGCCACCTACACCTACGACGACCAACTGCGCGAGAGAGTTCGCAAGCCAACTGGCGAATGGAATGCCGTCCAGATCGTTTCGAAAGGGAACGAGGTTTGGACCTACCTCAATGGCGTTCAAATCGCGCATGTCTCTGCGCACGATTGGCCCCAATCCGGATACATCGGCTTCGAAGCGGAAAGCGGCATGGTCTACTGGCGAAACATCCGGATCAAACCTGACTGAATAGTTTTGCCTTAGCATATTGAGATTTTATCGAGCAGGAGCTTGGCCATGTCCAAGATCACCGAGAGCAAATCGCCGATCGGTTTTGTTGAGTTGTACAACCCGAACAGCAATCTGGTGGAAAGGAACAATGCGCATGTCGATCGAGAGGTCAATCCAGAGAATCGTTAGCCGTGCCGTAGCTATGAGTAGCGCTGCAGCCATTCTGGGAATTCTATTTTTATGTTTGCCGGCCGCCCATGCTGAGGCGATCCCGAAAGGATGGGACGCCAGCAATATGAAGCCAGTCGGCTACAGTGATCTTGAAGGCCGCGGTGGCGCGTTTAAGATGGCGATCCGGCATGTGAACGATCGTTGGTACCTGTACATGGGCCACCTCTGGCATCGTGGCTGGAGTATCGTCGACGTAACGGATGCGGAGAACCCCAAGGTTGTAAAGTTCATTCCATGGCCCAAAGACAACACGTGGACGATCCAAATGGAAATCCACGGCAACTTGATGCTTACTGCTCTTCAACGGGAACAGGCGCGTGGGTGGGGTGGCGATGAGACAAAGCCCTTTGATGAGGGCGTTGTCATATGGGACATCACGGATCCGTTGAATCCGAAGCAGCTCTCCCACTGGAAGACGGGCAGCCTGGGAGTTCATCGTATTGGATTTCCTGGTGGCAAGTACGCAAACCTTGCAGCGAACATGCCGGGCTTCCGTGGACAAATCCTTGTGTTCCTGGATATCAGCGATCCCGCCAAGCCGAAAGAAGTGGGCCGTTGGTGGGAATTTGGTCAAAAACAAGGTGAGCCAGAACCACCGACGCCCATCTCTTACCATGGACCCGCAATTATTGATGGCAATACCGCATACGTGGGATATTCCAATGAGGTCGTGATCCTCGACATCAGCGACATGTCTCACCCCAAGGAGATCGGGCAGCTGAATGTTTGGCCACCCTTTAAGGGCGGGATTCCGGTCCACGATGTCTTATGGATTCCAAACAAGAAGCTGCTGTATGCGCACTCTGAAGCGACTGCGGGAGACAATCCGAACTCGCGATCCTGCGACGAGCCGTATTTTTTATCCGGACTGGTCGATGTCAAGGATCCAACAAAGCCGCAGTTGATCTCTCTGTTTCCTACGCCGGTACCGCCGAAGAACGCTCCCTACAAGAATTTCTGCGAGAAAGGTGGACGTTTCGGTCCTCACAATACGAATCTTGAATACCATCTGCCCGATGTGGAAAAACCGGGAAATCTGATCTATGCGACCTACTTCAACGCAGGGCTGCGCATCTTCAACATCGAAGACCCACGGCTTCCCAAAGAGGTTGGTTGGTTCATTCCGCCAACTCCCACGAAACGGGTTGGACCAATCCCCAGCGGTACGCTGGTAACTCAGACCGAAGATGTGTTGGTCGACACTCGTGGTAACCTCTACATTACCGATAAGCAATGGGGATTATATATCCTGCGTTATACAGGTGCGGGGCAGCCCACGCCAACAGCCAAATGAAGGCAGGCTGGTAATGGCTCATGCGACCGTTCGACATTGAAATTCGCCTGTCTCATCCTGAGTTCATCGAGATCAGGAGTTCTGAGTCGAAGTTCCACCGAACGCCACGTTTTGCTATTAACTCAGATTAAGGAGATGCTGCCATGCGCCGATTCGTAGCTGCTGTTGCAGTCGTGCTGACCATTTCATTCGGAGCGTACACACAATCGACGCGCACCGCTAACACCGTTAGCCGTGCCTCTTACAGCGCAGGACAGGCCAATCGTGGCAAGGTTCTTTACAGCCAATATTGCAGTAAATGCCACTTGGACAACCTGCGGGGAAATTGTCCAGCAGGGAACGTGAGCGTATCCTCGCCGTATGTGTGCGCTTCGCGTGGCAGCGCGCCGCCATTGGTGGGCGATGCCTTTATGCAGCGATGGTATAGCGCAGGTGACTTATACGCCCGGATCAGATGGAGTATGCCCGCAGATAATGTGGGCGGTCTTAGCGCCGATGACAATCTGGCGATTCTAGCTTACGTGCTCCAGTCAAACGGCCTAGGCTCAGGAAAAGAGCTCCGGGAAGACGTAAGCGCAATGAAAGGAATGGTCCTGAAAGAGAAGACCGGAACCACCAGTCGTAACGTGAAAGAGCCACTGAATGATCTGGGCGTTTCCGAAGCCTATTACACGGAGGAACAAGCCGCACGAGGAAAGAACTACTACTATGCTGCCTGTGGAATGTGCCATACCGCTGAACCCGAGGGCCCCAATGGCCTGGACATGCCCCACGATTCGGGCTTGGGGTGGCATTGGGGGAATCAATGGCGGTATGCCGTGCAGGCCGGGGACCGGTGGTTAGAAACCAATTCGCGCATTTCTGGTAAGCCGCAGATGTGGGATACAGTTGCGGATTTATACAACAAAATCAGAACGACCCAGCCCGTCTACGCCGTCGCCGGCCTCAGTAGCGAGGAGTACCTCAGTATTGTCGCCTATCTTCTGAAGCAGAACGGCTTTCCGGCCGGGAAAGAGGAGTTGACGGACAATATCAATTTAATGAGAAACATGACCCTGGAAAAGGGCTTCGAACGGCTTTTCAATGGGAAAGATCTCACCGGTTGGAGCTTCGTCATTGGAGCGAATTGCCCGCCGAAGACGGAAGGCGGATGTGCCCAGACCACTCCAGGAACAACCTTCGTCGTGAACAACGGGGTCATTCATGACAGCGGATCGCCTCACGGCTATATGTATCCGATGAAAAAATTCGGGCCGAACTTTACTCTGCGCGCCGAATACCGTTATATGCCCGATCCCAGTATGGAGGACGACAAGGATTTTTACGGTAACAGCGGATACTTGCTCTTCATTGACAAGCACGATGTGTGGCCGAGGACGCTGGAAATCCAAGGCAGAACCAACATGGAGATGAATATTAACGCAATGGACGGCCATGCGACGTTCACGTTTGACGATGAACTGCGCAAGAAAGTACGCAATCCGGCTGGGCAGTGGAACGCCGTCGAAATTGTTTCCAAGGGGAACGAGGTCTGGAACTATCTGAATGGAACGCTGCTATCTCATGTTTCGCAGCACGACTTCCCACCCTCTGGATATATCGGCGTCCAGGCGGAGAGCGGAACGATGCAGTACCGGAACATCCGCATTAAACCGGAATAGCACGAGAATTTGGAGGACTCTGCAATGTATCGGCTGATAACCGCTGCTATGCTCGCACTAGTCATTGCGTCGGGTGGCTACACACAAACCAGCAGCTCCCCTCCTTCCTATGGTAAGGACCAGGCCGACCGGGGCAAAGCCACATATTCGCAATATTGCAGCAAGTGTCACCTGGATAGCCTGAAAGGGAACTGCCCGGCGGAAAATCTCTCCTCCACCTCCTATATCTGTGCGGCTCCGCGCAACGCTCCGCCGCTTGTGGGCGTTTCATTCATGCAACGCTTCTATAGCGTCGGGGATTTGTATTCCAGAGTGAAGTGGACCATGCCTGCGGATCATGCAAATAGCCTAAGTGTCGACGATAATCTGAGTGTCATTGCCTACATCCTTCAGGCGAATAAGATTCCGGCCGGAAAGGAAGATCTCAAAGCTGGAAGCGCAATGAAGACGATGTTGTTAAGCAGAGATTATTCCGCCAAGGCTGGCGGCATCAATGTGACCGAACCGCTGAATAGCGTGGGTATTTCTCAGGCCTACTACACCGAACAGCAAGCCGAGCGCGGAAAAGCTTATTTTTATGCCTCTTGTGGAGTGTGCCATACCGCTGATCCGAACAGTCAGACTGGCACGCTGGACCCCTCAACTGGTCTGGGGTGGCATCGCGGCCCCGTCAACTCCTACGGTCTGTTCGCCGGCGACTCATGGTTAGCGTCGGCCTCTGGTATACCCGGACGACCGCAGAGGTGGGACACGGTCGCCGATTTGTACAACAAAATCCGAACGACGCAGCCTGCCTATGATGTCGCCGGCCTCAGCACCCAGCAATATGTCGATATCGTTGCCTATCTTCTAAAGCAAAACGCTCTTCCGGCTGGCAACAAAGAACTCAAAAGCGACCTGAGTCAAATGAGGAACATGACGCTCGATAAAGGTTTTGAGCGGCTCTTCAATGGGAAGGATTTTACCGGGTGGGGATTTGTCGTCGGTCCCAATTGTAAGCCGCGTCCGGAAGGATGCGGCGACACGTCACCGGGCACAACCTTCAAGGTCCAGGAGGGGATGATCCTCAACACGGGAAGCCCGCATGGCTATATGTATCCACTGAAGAAGTTCTGGAACTTCACCTTGCGGCTGCAATATCGGTTCGAACCTTATCCAGGTATGGAGAGCGACGACGACTTGTTCACCAATACTGGATATTTGTTGTTTATTACCAAACACGACGTTTGGCCGAGGACGCTGGAGGTTCAGGGGAAGAACGATTTCGAAATGTCGCTAGCCATGGGGGGCAACGAGTCGACATATACGTTTGATGACGCCGCACGCGTACGGGCTCGTAAACCAGCGGGGCAATGGAACTCGGTGGAGATCGTCTCCAAGGATGGCCAGATCTGGACGTATCTGAATGGAACGCTCATTACTCATGTCACCAAACACCCTTTTACAGAAGCCGGCTACATCGGATTTCAAGTGGAGAGCGGACCAGTGCACTGGCGGAACATCCGCATAAAGACGGAATAACTTGGGATCCTTCGTTGGCTCTGAGGAGGTTCGCGAGATGCGACACGGGTTCGCGTGCGTGATTGCGGCGGCGGTTCTCGTTGCAGCACCGATGGCAGCCGCCGCTCAGGTTCTGCCCCGGACCTCCGACGGCAGGCCCAACCTTCAAGGCATCTGGCAGGTGCTGAACACGGCCGCCTGGGACATCCAAGATCATCAGGCGCGGCCAGGCGAGCCGGCCGGCCAGGGCGTGGTGGAGGGCAACGAGCTTCCCTATCGGCCTGAGGCGCTGGCGAAGAAGCGGCAGAATTTTGAGAATCGTTCGAGCGCCGATCCGGACTCGAAAGGGTACCTGCCTGGCGTGCCCCGCATCATGTATATGCCGTTTCCATTTCAAATCCTCCAGACTCGCGATCAGGTGGCGATCGCTTTCGAGTACGACCGCGGCATTCGGACCATCTACACGAACGGAACTGACCATCCCAAGGGGGCCATCAACTGGTGGATGGGAGACTCGCGCGGCCACTGGGAGGGGGACACCCTCGTTGTCGATGTCGTGCATTTCACGGACCAGACATGGTTCGACCGGGCGGGAAATTTCCACAGCGACGGGCTGCACCTGGTCGAACGTTTCACGCTCGCCGGCCCCGACCACATCAACTACGAGGTCACGATTGAGGACCCGGCGGTGTTCACCAGACCCTGGAAGATGAGTATGCCGTTCTACCGTCGCAAGGAGCGGAACGTGCGGGTGCTGGAGTACGATCCCGGATTGCTGATGGATGAGGCGCAGGCAGAGCGCGAGCGGAAGAAGCCGAACTGAAAAGTCCGGTTGGAGGGCTGGCATGGACAATCGATACGTAGGTCTGGCGATCGCGCTGGCCGTTATGGTGGCATCGCCGCGAGCAGCCGGTCAGCAGCCGGGGGCGGCTGGCACAGTCGGAGGCTGTCCGGCGGAGCCGCTGGCCTTTCATACCTGTGCGCTGGCGAAAGCGAAAACGTTCAACCCACCACGGACGTCGAGCGGAAAGCCGGACCTGCAGGGTTATTTTCGTGGCCGCCTGGCCCAGGCGTTCTCGGTTGAAGGAGTCTCGGGATCCGAACCGCTCGTGGGTGACCTGGTGATGCCGTGGACCCTGGCGCCGGCGATGGTCGTCGACCCACCGGACCGCAAGATTCCGTATCAGCCCTGGGCGGCGTCGATCGGCAGAATCGGAGAGAACTACCATAAGTACCTCGACCCGCGCACGGCGTGCGGGTCGGGCGGGATACCACGCCTCGCGCTGCAGGGCCCGAATCAGATCCTTCAGCCCTCAAGCGACGATTACGTCCTGTGGCTCTTCGAAGACCACCACGTCCAGCGCGTGATTGCAATGGACGGCCGCCCGCCCCTTGGAGATGCCATCAAGATGACCAATGGGGACTCGCGCGGACGATGGGATGGGAACACGCTGGTGATCGACGTCACCAACCTCAACGGGTATACGTGGTTGGACGACTCCGGAAACTTCTATACTAACGCCGCGCATCTGGTCGAACGCCTGACTCTGATCGATCCGGATACGATCCACTATGAAGTCACGGTTGAGGACCCAAAAACATACACCCGGCCGTGGACGCTGGTTTGGGCCCTCGTGCGGCAGAAGCAGCCGGGGTTCGAGCTGCTGGAAGAGGCTTGCCGTGAAGGGGAACGCGACGCGTCGCGCATTCGCGAGGCCGGCGGCTACAAGTATTACCTCGGCGGGAGCTGGCGGGGACGCTAGCCGGGACTATTCCAACGCCCTCAAGCAAGGAGGTGGCGTATTCGCTCCCAGGCGCCAAAGGAGATTTCCATGAAGCAAGCCATTACAATTTTTGTTGTCGTCTTGGCGCTGACTGCGCCAGGTCTTACACAGGCCCCAAATGCGCCGGCGCAGACGCGCAATCTCGAAATTTACTGGGTCGATGTCGAGGGTGGAGCAGCGACCTTGTTCATTTCACCGACGGGAGAATCGCTGCTCTTCGATACCGGATTTCCGGGAAACGGTGATCGCGACGCGAAACGAATTCATGCCGCAGCGCAAAGGGCCGGCTTACGACAGATCGATCAGGTGGTGATCAGCCATTGGCACGGGGATCATGTCGGAGGCCTTGCTGCACTCTCCAGGATGATCCCAATCGGAAAGTTCTACGATCACGGTAACGGAGTCGAACAGGCAGATCGCGAAAGGCTCGAAGAGTACAAGGCAGTCGCAGGCAACAAGCGGACGATTTTAAAGGCCGGCGACACGATTCCCTTCGGCAGTGTACAAGTCCGGGCAGTTGTTTCAGAGGGTCCCGTGATTGCCAACCCGATCAACGGCGGCGGACCCAATGCTCTCTGCGCCAAAGCGGCGCAAATGGAGCCGGCCGGCCCTGAAAACCAACGCATGGTCGGGCTGTCACTCACCTACGGCAATTTCAAGTTCGCCAGCCTCGGCGATCTCGACTGGCAAAGAGAGCTCGAGCTCGCGTGTCCTGTCAACAAGCTCGGCACGGTCACCGTCTATACAATCAACCGACATGGCGGACTCGACGACTCTGGAGCGCCGGCGCTGCTTGGCGCGATCAGGCCGCAAGTGATCGTCGTCAACAATGGACCACGAAAGGGCTTGGGCGCGAGTGACGACCGCGTGAAACCAATCACCGTTGCAGGCGTGACGCCCGCTCCTTATGAAAGGAACGCCTACTTGAGAATGGCGAAGACGCCAGGAGTTCAAGACGTATGGCAGGCACACCTCTCGCTCTTGGATAGCGATCCGGCACACAACACCGTGCGGGACATGATCGCCAACCTCGAAGAGGGGCCAGGGGACCAGGGACACTGGATCCATGCTTCGGTCGGACGCGACGGCAGGTACACGATCACCAATGGCCGCAACGGATTCGGCAAGACTTACACGTCGCGGTAACATCAGACCTCCGGACCTCAGGAACTTCGGAGGAGAATTGAGAATTGATTAGTGATACCACTAATCAATTCTCAATTCTCAATTCTCATCCGAACGTTTTAATCAACGCTCGCCGGAAGGGACGAGGCTCTGCAGTTGAAACCTCTTTCTATTTTCCAACCAGGTGGTGAAGGTCCTTTTCGTTCTCGTTGCAGACCGACTCCAGCAGATCACCACCCACATACAGCTCCGGGCCAATCGTCACCGTCCATGGTTTGGTATACGCCTCGGGATCGTCGAATGTGATTCGAATCTCCAAATGCCCAAAGTCGCGGCGACGGAACCGCTCGGTCATCCGCAGGGCGTCCGTGTGGGGGTGGCCGGAAAAATCAAGCCAGGTTTTATCGTTATATCCCGCCGTTTCCACCACCAGCGTGTCGCCTTCCCAATGTCCGACCGAATATCCCATGAAAGCCGGGTTCACATCCTTGGAAAGAACGCGGCCATCGGTAAAGATTTGCCGATAGGCCATCGAGTTCTCATAGAGGATCACCACCAAGCCTGGGGTTTGGATGACCTTCCAGGGAGCGGGAAACGAGTGGATCATGGGTCCGGTCGGGAGGCAACGCGTGTAGGGGAAGTCCTTGGAAAGGTCCGCCCCGCGCTCCTTGAACAGCGTGGCCGCCCAAGGCAGCATGGGCACTTCCTCCGGTTTCAGGTCCGCGGCGATGTTGTTCAGATACTTTGGCGGGACACCGGTATTAGCGGGGCCGAGATTCGGCATCCACCACATTCCGGACAGGTCCGGCTTGCCGTCCGGGGCTCGCGGGGCCGGCGCGGAGAGGTCGGGCTTCCCGTCGGCCGTGCGAGGGATGTTCGCGTTCTTAACGTTCTCCCATTGCGCGAGGGCGGGCGCCGCGGACAGAATTCCCACTAAGAGCCAATTCGTTGCCTTCATTTGCTCACCTCTTTGCGAAGATGCCCGTAGACCAGCCGTCAGAAAACAGAACACACTTGAATTCCAGAAATTGAGCATTCCTGCCGAGACAACTGATTTTCAGGAATCGTGTTGACCGTGTTAGCACCGAAATCTCGCACGTGTCAACGCAAAATAACACGACACGCGTCTCTTGGAAGACGGAGGATAGGCCGGCGCCGTCTCAAAAAACAAGGGGTCGGCTGCCCGCTCTGTTAAGGTCGACTCGCCATCGACAGTTGGGAACGAAAACCATGCGTATTGCGATTCGGGTTCTGGCAGCGCTATTGCCATTAGCATGTACTCCAGTACTGGGATATCTGCTTACCGAAGGTTATCTAAATCTTGGGGGAGGCGAGAAAGACATCCTCCTGGTTCTCCCATGGGGGTTCTTCTCTCTAATCTACGGCTGTTCCTGCTTTTTCCTTTGGCACCGCCGCTGGCCCCTGGGACGTTCCATTCTTTCCTCGATTATCGTCGCGATTGCGGGACTGATCGTAGCGGGTCTGGCTTTAGCATTGATTGGCCAATTGGGAATCCTGGGGCGCTTCTGAACCAAGGTCGATTTGAGTTGGTGCGTAGACGGAATTCGGCGCCCAAGTTCGCATGCGGGCATCGCCGGATTACTCCTGCCTTGTGTTAGCGTTTAAGCCTCGTTTGCTTTCGCCTTATACCTCATATAAGCTAGCGCCGCTTTGACAATAACTCCTGGCAAAAACCTTGGCCCCTACGAAATCCTCGACGCCATTGGCGCCGGTGGAATGGGCGAAGTCTACAAGACCCGCGACACACGCCTGAGGACATTCCGAGGTTCGTGCGGATGCTGGAGAGCGGTCAGTTCGACGCAAAGTACACTGGCGACGACAGTCGTGCCTATCGAGCGGATGCTCGACGGGTACGAACAGGCCGCGTATCGCACCACGGTAACTGCAATCATGATCGCGTAGCGTGTTGACGTCACATCTACTCGAAGCACTATCGTCCTGTGCGACTGTCACGTTCCCAAATGGGAGGTCTTATGCGTGTTGTGTTCCTGCTTTCGCTTTGCCTGCTTCTTGCGATTCCCGTCTTGTCGCAAATCGCTGAAGGCCCGGCGCGGACGTTCTCTGCGCGCGATCTATTCGGTTTGCGAGTGGCCTCGGATCCGCAGATGCGGCCAGACGGCGGCGTCATCGCTTATGTGCGGGTGACGTATGACATCACCACCGATCAAGGTCAGCCTTCAATTTGGTTAGTGGATCCGAACACAGGAACGCAGTCGCCGCTGGTCGTCGATGAAAATGCGAACTTCGCGCCGCGCTGGTCGCCGGACGGTCAGCGGCTGGCTTATGTTGTGAGTACGACAGGCAGGCCGCCGCAACTCTACGTCCGCTGGATCGCAACCGGACACTCCGCTCGCGTGGCGGTTCTGGAGCAGGCGCCGAACGCGATTGCATGGTCGCCCGATGGCAAGACGCTCGCCTTCACCATGTTGACGCTGGACGAAGGCAAGCCACTAGCTCCGCCTCTGCCTAAACCGGAAGGCGCGAAGTGGGCCGATCCGCTGAAGATCATTGATCGCCTAACCTACCGCGCCGACGGCGAAGGTTATCTGAAGCCGGGTTACCGGCACATCTTCGCCGTCTCGGCCGACGGAGGAACCCCGCGCCAGATCACCTTCGGGCGATTCGATGATCAGGGCCCGATCAGCTTCGATAGCGATGGCCGGTCTGTCCTCTTCGCTACCAATCGCGCCGACAACTGGGAACGCGATCCCGAAGAAAGTGACATCTACCGGGTATCGATCGCTGAAGGAAATCTCACACGTCTGACTCGACGGGTCGGACCGGATAAGTCGCCGTCGGCCTCGCCCGACGGTTCGAAGATTGCCTACACCGGATACGACGATCACCAGCGCGGATATGAAAACGAGGGGCTGTATGTGATGGATCGCGACGGTTCGAATCCGAGATTGCTGACGGCCTCTCTTGATCGAAGTGTCGGTAATCCTCGCTGGTCATCCGACAGCCGCAGCGTCTACGTCGAATTCACGGATCACGGCGAAACCAAGATTGCGCGAGTCCCGCTGGATGGCCGTCTCGAGACCATCGCGACGGCTCTCGCGGCGGCTGACGAACTCGATCGGCCGTATTCGGGCGGCCAATTCTCAGTGGGCAGGAATGGCCTGGTTGCCTTTACACAGGGCGCGCCCGACCAGCCCACCGACATCGCCGTCGTACAAGGTGGGAAGACCCAACGCCTGACACATCTCAATGACGACTTGTTCGCGGGCAAAACGCTCGCGCGTGTCGAGGCAATGCCGGTCGTCTCTTCGTATGACAAATTGCCGATCGATGCGTGGATCGTCATGCCGCCGAATTTCGACGTTTCCAAAAAGTATCCGTTGATTCTGGAAATTCACGGCGGGCCATTTGCCAGTTATGGGCCGACGTTTTCAACCGATGACCAACTCTATGCGGCCGCGGGGTACGTCGTTGTTTATGCGAACCCACGCGGCTCGACATCCTATGGCGACGCGTTCGCGAATCAGATCGATCGCAACTATCCCAGCCATGATTACGACGACCTGATGAGCGTTGTCGATACGGCCATTGCCAAGGGTTCGATCGATACCGACCGGCTGTATGTCACGGGCGGCTCGGGCGGCGGTGTCCTTACTGCCTGGATTGTCGGTAAGACCAACCGCTTTCGCGCAGCAGCCGCTCAGAAGCCGGTGATCGACTGGACGAGCGAGGTGCTCACCGTCGATTCTTACAACTTCATGGCCAAATACTGGTTCGGAAAAATGCCGTGGGAAGACCCGCAGGCGTACTGGGCCCGCTCGCCGCTGTCACTCGTCGGAAATGTGAAAACGCCGACGCTCGTGGTTGTGGGCGAACAGGATGCCAGGACTCCGCCATCGGAATCCGAACAGTTTTATCAGGCCCTGCAGCTCCGCGGTGTGCCAACAGCGCTGGTGCGCGTGCCAGGCGCTTCTCACGGCGGGCTCGCCGCGCGGCCTTCGCAATCGGCGGCGAAAGCCCAGGCCATCCTGGGTTGGTTTGGCCGGTACAGTCCCGCGGAACGCTGACGCTAATCACACGTCGAACAGAAAGCATGGAATTGTTCGTGCTGTTTATTACTCTTGGGACATCTGAATCGCGCTGTAGTAGTTCCGGATACGCCCTTCCTGAAAGGCTTTGACCAGATCTGCGATCGAACAACGCAACATCACGTAATTACTTGGAACGCGCCGTAGCCTTGCTCCCGGCGCAAAGTGAGAACTGCGAATCAAGCTGCTGTAAGAGTCTACAGGCAGAGTTGCGAGATTGGTGTAAAACCGCTGCCAATCGTCTCCCTGATCAAACAGGTATTGTTCGACATTGGACGTATAAAACGTTGTCACTATAGCTTGGTGTTCTTTGAGGTAACCCGCGGCAGCTCTAATGGCTTTTGTCCCCGCGAAATTTCCAACCAACGGCACGATGAGATTCTTTCTCTCCATCTCACGCAAAAACTGGAAATTGTCTTCACTGGCGAGATAACTCCTGGGCTGTCCGTCATCGTCGGTTGCCATCATTAAATCCGCATAGCTCCCGCCATAGAATCCGCCGAAATTCCCGCCCGGATAGGGAACGCCTGGGCCTGCATCAAAGAAGGTCCGATAGACACCGTCGATGTCCGATTGGTCCTGCCGCGAGAGGAAGAACCGCCGGTCCTTCATCAGGTGGTCCTTCATCGCTTGCAGATTTTGAGTGAACAACTGAGCGTCGCCCGGAACCCGGCCAAATGCCTGGAACAACGCACTGACAGTTGACTTATCGCTCAAACCGGCAGGCGTCCTTCGCGAAAACATTCTCGAAATAAACTCAACGCGATTGAGCGACATTTCAAACAATGCCTTGTAGATGAGGTGCTCCAACATATTCTCGCGCCGGATATCAAAGATGAAGGCCATTCGCGGCCGAAGCGCGGCGATGTAACTAAAATTCTGCTCAGGTCCAACACCCAGATAGACCCCGCCGGGCTTTGTCGATTTTTTCAACTCGGGAATGAGGGCGGCAAATTCGCGTTCATTAGACATGTATTGGAACCGAAAGGAGCCCGCTTCTTCGGAGAAGCCGGTCACCATCCGCCAGAAGGCGGCATCCGGAATTTGGGCGGGGAGAGTATCGGCAGGCTTAAGAGATAACGGAATGAGCAGCACCGCGACCGCGACCGCTATGAAGCCATAGCCGCCGCGAAGTACATTCCGACCCATCCGCCTCATCGAAACATTCTCCAATGCCGAATAATTCGCGAACAAACTTTATAGTGGAGAAGCAGACTTCGTTGCTACAGATTCTCCATACACACATCCATGGCGATCACACTGCCGGTAATCCGTTTTTCGGCAAGATGGGTGTCGTCATCCCCGCGCGTGATGAGCTGCGTGAACAGATGATCCATCCGCCGCCGCTGGCGAACGGCAACCGTCCGCGGGCTTATTTGCCGCCCGCTGGCCTATTCCGCACCGGCGTCCGGGCTCTCCAACCCATCCACCGGCAGCTTCAACCCGGAACGGGGCCGCTTATTCCGGCTTATGCGCCCGGGCGCGACCCCGTTCATTCCTCATACGCTTAGAACCTGTCTTCAGAAAATCAGCTTTAGCGCGAACTGGAGCTGGCGCGAGGTCCCGGCCGTCTGCGTCAGGATCCCAGCACTGGGGCTGTAGCTCGTGCCTGAGAAAACCTGCGGGTTGGGCGTTGTAAAGTTTGCGTGATTGGTCACGTTGAACGCCTCTGCCCGGAATTGCAAAGTCCGTTTCTCGTCGATGCTGAATTTCTTGAAAAGTGAAGTGTCCAGGGTAAACTGGCCAGGCCCAGTAAACGATCCGCGCGCCACGTTGCCGAAGGTTCCGGCCAGCGGCAGCACGAAAGCGTTGGGATCGAAGTACCGGCCGGTCTTCTTATAGCCATCCACTCCCAGGATCACCGGGCCGTTGAAATTTGGGTTTAGGCTGGCGACGTCGGGTGTGCCGTTAGAGTCTCCCGTCCCGGAAATATTGGACCCGGCCATGGGCGTGAACGGGAAGCCGCTTTGAAGGTTCATAATCCCATTCCATTGCCAGCCGCCGATTAACTTCTCCATCAGCCCGCCGGCATTGCCGGCAAAATGCTGGCTGCGCCCGAAGGGCAACGGATAGCTGAAGTTGGCGTTGAACTGGTGCGCCAGGTTGAAAGAGGCCAAGCCTTTATGGCTCCTCAGATCGAATGGATTCAGGACAGTTGGAGGTTCGTTCACCGCGTAGGTATTGAGGATGGCGGAATTCATATCCAGCACCTTCGACCAGGTGTAATTGGCTTTGTAAGTCAGTCCCCCTCGGGAGCGCTTGGTTAGCGACGCATTCATTGCGTGGTAGCTGGCGGTGCCGGCATAAAACCAACTCAGAGTATTCGCGACGTTGGGATTCGGGCGCAGACCCGGCGGCAGGTACGTGGTTCCCTGCGGCACGATGGCTCTGGCCGCATTGACGCCGCCGCTCAAGCAACCCGCCGGATTGGCGCAAACCTGGGGCGTAGGTATATTCGCGTCCAAGGCGAGCGGATTGTGGTACGACTGCATGCCGACATAACCGAGCGAAAGCATGAGGTCTTGGGCCAGGCCCCGCTCCACCGTCAAGCTCCAGTTCTGAACGGTGGGCGTGTGCATCGTGGGGTCGATGCCGCCCGGGGCGAAAATAGTGCAGCCCGTCTCTGTGGGCGCATTATGGCAACTCGGCGGGATGGGTACGCTACGATCAATCGGGATTTGGGTCAGCATCCCAGGCGTAGTCGGCAGGGTCACGCGCATGTTAAAGGGAGGATTCGCCTGTATGCGATGACCGAGGTTATCCTGAAGGTCATTGTGAATCCCAAACGCGGCCCGCACCGCCCACTTGCCGGTTCCGGTCGGATCCCAAGCCAGGCCGACCCGCGGCTGCCACAAGGCCTTCGCGTTATTCCGAAGCAGGCAGGAGGGGCCGATCAACGGATCCGTCTGGAGCAAGCCGTTTCGGTCGAAAATGTAATTGGAACATACGCCGCTCGCCGCGTTCCATCCCGTGGTCATCTCATCCCGCAATCCCAAACGCAGAGTGAGGTTCGAGCGAAGCTTCCATTCATCCTGGACGTACCAGGCTGCTTCCGTGGTAGCAAAATCCCCCGGGTTGGATTTCGGGGTGGCGGAAAACGAGCTGGGGATGTCCTGGAGCATGGTTAGCAGGCTGCCATAAGCGACGGTTCCGGCTGTATATTGCGCTCCACCAAGCAGGTCCTCCTCCGCTTTGTAAATCCAGACGCCCGCGCTCCAGGAGTGGTTGCCCTTGGTGTAGTGCACGTCATCGGACCAGGTCTGGGTAAACCGTCTCCCCCGATAGGGCATATTGCCGTTGGGCGCCACGACGGTTCCCGGGGCATTGGTCTGGGACGCGCCTCCCACAGTGATCGCGCCGGCAGTGGATCCAGCAAGAAACGACAAGTTTGCAGGAATCGGCACCGCAGGAGTCGTTTGCGAAAGGGCGAACACTTTTGCGAATCCATACGTGAACGTGTTCAGGAAGCTGGGGGAGAAGATATGCGTTTCTTGGACGCCCAGTCCCAGCGAGCGGTTGCGGTCGTTGGTGATAAAGTTCGGGTCGGCGGGCGGACGCCCGGCGTTTCCGTCATCATAGTTATAGTTGGCCCAAAAGGAATCTTTCGACGACAGCGTGTAATCAAACCGCGCCATCCCAAAATTTTCGTTGACCCGCGACCGCGGATTGATGAACGAGTACGCAGCTCCGGTCGGGCGGCCCTGCGCGTCCAAGATCTGCTGAGCGGGCGTAGGCCAGAAATAGTTGAGATAGGGCAGCATGCCGGGCTTCAGATTGGGAACCGTAACGTACTGGCTGGCATTGGAGCCGCAGGCTGCGGGCGTGGCAATGTAGCAAGGCAGCATGCCCTGCCGCGCGAACGCATCCGGCACAGCCGTGGCGGCCGAATTCACCCACCGTTGCCGGAAGCCCTCATAGTTTCCGAACAGGAAGGCCTTGTCCTTTTTGATAGGCCCACCCAGCGACGCTCCGAACTGATTGCGCTTGAATGGAGGCGCACCATTGGTTTGATCGAAGAAGTTCCGGGCGTCCAGAACGCTGTTGCGCAGATATTCAAAGACGTTTCCGTGCAACTGGTTGGTCCCGGAAGAAGTCACCACGCTGATCTGTCCGCCCGCCCGTTTGCCGTATTCCGCGCCATAGCTGTGCGGGAGAACGTTGAATTCCCGCACCGCATCCACACCCAGCAACTGCCGGCTGACCCCCATGGGCGTGATGAACTGGCCGGTGCCGTTCTGGCCAATCCAGTCCAGTCCGTTCAGCAGATAGCGGTTGGTTTCCATCCGCTTGCCCGCGACGGAGAACGCGGTCCAGGCACCGTTGTTGACGTTGGAACTGGGATTGGTTGTGCTCACGTTGAGAATCAAAAGATTGTCGAAGCTGCGGCCGTTCAGCGGCAGGTCCTTGACTTGTTGCTCGGTGATCAATCCTGAGGTCGAGGCGAGCGTGGTGTTCACTAGCGGAGCCTCCTCACTCACTGTTACTTGCTCCGCGACGGCCCCGACTTCCAGCGTCAGGTCTATTACAGCTTCCTGCCCGACGACGAGATTGATTCCGCGCCGCACTGCCTGTTTAAACCCCGGCATGTTTGTACTGATTTCATACGGACCGACCGGCAGCGACGGCACAGCGTAGTTGCCGGTCTCGCCGGTCAGAACGGTACGCGTGAGGCCACTATCGATATGTTTAACGTTAATAGTCACTCCCGGGATGAGCGCTCCTGTCGTGTCCCGCACCACACCCAGGATGGTTGCCGTGCCGCCTTGACCAAAAATCAGGGAAGTTCCTAATGCGATGAGTACCGCTATCGCTGTTGCCAACCTTCCGAACAGATGCAGACTGGTCCCCGTCCCCCCTACCATAATTCGCTCCTTTCGAACGTGATTTATCTCTCGATCCAAAAACAAATAACGGCAGCCGTCCATGCCTTGGTTCGGGCTCCTCCTGGCCGGTCTACTGCATTTATAAAAACGCGTCGCGTAAGATTCTGCTGACGATTAATTATGCAGCTTGCGGGACTTGTCAAGAAATCCGTGGAGCGGATTTGTAAAAAATTGTATTCGATGCCGTCCTGAGATCACGCACCCCGAGTACATCAAGAAGATGAAAACGATGAAGGTCGCGCCTCGCACCACGACGGAGCACTATAAACGCACTCAGTGAATGCGCTGGTTGCGAGACGATCTTACTTCTTTTCTCCGAAGATCACGGTGAAGTTGGCCGCCGCGCGAGCGACATTGTATTCCTTGAATTTGTCCGGAAGCTTCAACTCGGCAGCGGCTTGTTCCGCGGTCTTGCCGGATTTCTGGGCGGCGCGAGCGGCGTCGAGAAATACCCGATTGAACTCGGCATAGTCCACAAGATCGGGCCACTTCATAATCGTGCTGTGACCAGTGATTATTGTGTCGACATCTTTAATACCTGCCACCGCCTTGCGAATAGTTTCGCCATAGGCTACACCGCTGCCGCCGTTCATGATGTCGATGAGCGGCGTTCCCTTATTTGCAAAGGCGTCGCCGGCGTGCATCACGCGCAACGCGCGGAACACAACGAACGCATCGCCGTTCGTATGCGCCGGACCAAAGTAATAGAGATCAATCGCGTCCTTCCCACCCAGCAGGGTCAACTTATCCTTATAGGTCTTGTCCGGAAGAGCGTACTTTTTCGCGGCGTCCTGGAAGGCAGGCATCTTTGCCATGTTGGCAGCCGTGTTTTCTTGCGCAACGATCTCCACGCTCGCAGGGAAAAACTCGTTGCTGCCGGTGTGATCGCCATGAGTGTGGGTGTTGATGATGTGCGTGATGGCCTTGTTGGTGACCGTCTTCACCTGGTCGAGTATCGCCTGGCCATTGTTGGCGAGCTTGGTATCCACGAGCACCACTCCATTAGCCGTGAGGAAGACTGCGGTGTTTCCGCCCGCGCCGGGGATCATGTAAAGGTTGTCGGCCACCTTCTGGATTGTCCCAATGGGGCCCAATCCTCCTCCCCCGCGAGCCTGTCCCCCTGGTCCTCGCTGGCCGGGCTGCTGGGCGCTCAGCCCTGCGGCGATTGCAACCAATCCCACACAAACGATCACTCCGAGTGCAAGCAGACGTTTCATGACGCTCCTCCTTTGGGCGTTCGTTCTATCACAGTCTTCTCGGCACCTGTTAGCAGATTGAACTGTTGCGGCGGTTTATAACCAGCGCTGGCTACAGTTGGAATGAAAACGCGTGTTTTCAGAACTGGAATTTGTCAATATATCCGCCATGCCGAACCTCCTTAGATCTTCTGTCTTTTTCCTTCTCGCGCTTGATCACTCGCGATCCCGTTGGCAACATCGACGGCGTGGAGAGCGACGGCAAGGGCGGTTACATCGTGACCGACTGGATGGCCGGAAAGGTCCTTCGGATCTCGCCTCAAGGCGATGTTCGTCTCATAAGGCAGTTCGCTCAAGGAACGGCCGATCACGCCTTCTTGCCGGCGGTAAACGTCTTAATTGTTCCCCACATGAACGAGAACAAAGTCGCCGCTACGATATCTCTGACGCTCTCAGGTAACCCGATCTTCAATGTCAGAAAACACCGGCAGTGCTGAACTCCACCGCGCACGCGAGGTCGCAGCGCGCGCCGCGCATAAGGGCGGGGAGATCGCCAGGGCCCGCGCCGGAAAGCCCGGATACCTGAAGTGGAAAGGCCATCGGGATGTCGTCTCCGAAGCTTCCTTCGAGGTTCAGGATGCCATCGTCTCCACCATACTTGCAGAATTTCCGAACGACGGAATTCTGGCGGAGGAAGGACCCGACGAGGCGTCTCTGCCAGTCGATGCTCAACGTCTCTGGATCGTCGATCCCATCTGCGGCAGCTTGAACTTCGTCCAGGACATTCCCTATTTTGGTGTTTCGGTGGCATTGCGGTCCGAAGGCAATATCCGCGTTGGCGTCGTTTACGATCCGTGCCGCGACGAACTGTTCGAGGCGACGACGGAAACGCCGGCAACTCTCAATGGCCGGGAGATTGTCGTTCAACAGTTATCGGAAGGAATAGAAGCCTGGAGCAGTGCGATCGTCGGGACAGACTGGCCGCACAGCGGTAGGCGTCGCGAACAAGCACGGTTGATCCTGGGACTGATGGTAGATCAGATCAACGAGTGCAACCTGATGGGCTCCCCGGCGCTCGGGCTCTGCAATGTCGCTGCAGGCCGGTTCCACGCGTACTGGCACCTCGATCTGAAAATCTGGGATATTGCGGCGGCAAGCCTGATCCTGCAGCGTGCCGGCGGCATCCTCACCGATGCCCACGGTATGACCTGGCTCTACTCTGACGGGGGTTACATCGCAACCAACGCCGTCATCCACGGCTGGGCGCTCAACTGCATCCAGGCGGTATTGAATATGAAGATGTGAAAAAAATTTCGAATTGCGAATTTAATTTCCCAATCAAATTCACACCTCCCGATGTCGCCAGAGAAACCGAACGCGGGCTAAAGCCCGCGACTACATGCATGCCTGCACCTTGTCTCGAGCGTGTAGTCGCGGGCTTTAGCCCGCGTTCGATTTGCGCCGAATTCCTTGAGATCTACCCGAGCGCCTGCAGGATCGTTCGCTCCACCATATTCTGAGCGATGTCTACCTTATAAGCATTCATGCTCATGGGGCGCGCCACGGTGCGAATCACAGCCGCAGCCTGCTTGATGCCGCTCTTGATGTTCTTGCCTTTGATCTGGTTCTCAATAACCGTAGCCCGATACGGAACCGGCGAGACACCGCCGAGCACGATGCGGCCATCCTTCCAGGTGTCATTCTCCACGGTGAACGCGGCAGCGACGGAAACAAGGGCAAAGTCATAAACCTGGCGGTTCTTGAGCTTCATCCACGTCTGCTTCGTGCCCGGAGCAGGAGTTGGGATGAACACCTCGACGATGAGCTCGTTCGGTTTCAAAACGTTCTCGCGCAGAACATCTTCGCGCGGACCGATGAAATAGTTGTCGAAGGGCACCATGCGCTCTCCCGCGGGTCCGGCGATTTTTGCCTGAGCGTTGAGAGCCAGAAGAGAAGTGGCGGTGTCGGAAGGGTGAACGATGTAGCACAACTCGCCGCCGATGACCGCATGGTAACGATTGTCGCCGCCTACCGAGAAGCAAAAGTCTCCACCCTTCTTGTAGCAGTTGAATTCTTTTCCGCGCAGGAACCAGCAGCGTGGGCGCTGGTTAAGGTTGCCGCCGAGCGTCGCGAAATTGCGGATGAGCGGGGAGGCGACGCTGTGTGCGGCCTGCACAACAAGTGAGAATTGCTCGTTCAGAGCCTTCGATTCGACGACCTCGGTGAGGGTTGTATTGGCTCCGATGGTCGCTCCGGTCTTGTCCACCTTGATGCCGCGAAGCTGCGGGATCGTTGTGATGTCGACGAGTGCGGAGGGCAGCGGCATTCCAGCGCCCTCGACCCAATCTTTCATCACGCCGGCAACAAGATCGCTACCGCCGGCCAGGACCTTGGCCTTGGGACCGAGCTTGGTCAACGTATCAACCGCTTGCTTGACTGTGGTGGGTTCGTAAAGTTCAAAGCCTTTCATATCGTGCTACCTCACCTTCCTGAGTTCTGCCAGCAGTTTCTCGCGTGTCAGTGGCATGCTTTCCATCCACACTCCCACAGCGTTGTAAACGGCGGCCGCGACGGCCGGCGCCGGAGGCCCCATCGGCGGCTCGCCGATTCCGTGAGCTCCGAAAACGCCATACGCCTTGGGCTTCTCGATCAAGACGATGTCGATCTCCTCCGGCACGTCCAGGATGCTGGGCGGCCGGTAATCGAGCATGTTCGCGTTGAGCGGCAGGCCCGTTGAGGCGTCCGTGAGCAACTGCTCGTTGAATACGGCGCCCAGCGCCATGACCACGCCGCCTTCGATCTGTTGCTCGAGCGCAAATGGATTGAGCGCTCGTCCGACATCGTGAGCCGCGGCATACTTCATGATCTGAACGCTCCCGGTGCCGGTATCGACTTCCACCTCGACGGCGTGTGCCGCCCAGGCCGTTCGCTCCCAATCGTTGTCTTGCTTGTAAATCGCCCGCCCCAGGATCGGCAGACCCGCCGCGGAGACTACGGCTTCCATGGTGAGTTTCGTGCTGGGGTTGGACTTCATGAAGATGTCGCCATTCCGGATGTCCAACTGATCCGGAGTCACGCGAAGCTCCTGATTCCTGCGCTTGGCGTCGTCCACAAACTTCTGGGCGGCATACTCGAGAATCTGCTTCTTGGCATCGATCGCTGCTTCGTATATACCGCGCCCGCCGGTGTTGGTTTGCCGGCTTCCATTGGTGCCCCCAGTATCGGTGGTGTTGTCCGTATCCACATATGTCGTGATACTCACTTTGCTCAACGGAACGCCGAGCGCTTCAGCGGTGATCATCGCCATTTCCGTGCGTTGACCCGGTCCGATCTCCGTACAGGCCGACACGCACTGCACACTTCCATCCGAGTTCACAATCACCTGGCCGGTCGCCGGGTTGGTCCCGGCGCCATGGCTGCACGCGTGCGCGGCGAGACCGATGCCGTGGAAGACCCCCGGACGTACTTCCCTTGCCCGCGCCCGGTGCCATTTCTGTTTCCACGCGATGCGCGTGGCGGCGGCGTTGATACAATCGCGGATGCCCGGATTGCTGAAGGGCTTTTTCGTATCCGGATTCCCTTCCTCGTTGAGATTCTTCAGCCGGAAGTCGACGGGGTCCATGCCGACGGCATACGCCGCTTTCTCCATCATCATCTCCAGGGCGAACGTGCCGTTCGGATGGCTCACACAGCGATATGGCCCGGACTTGTAGCTGTTGGTAAAGACGTCGATGGCCTCCAACTTCAGGTTGGGGATCTTGTAGATGTTCTGCATGTTGAACCAGGACCCATTGGCCGAGCCTGCGCGCTGCGCGCCGACGTTGGAGTACACGCGGAACTGACCCCACTGAACGGTGCCATCGCGGTTCACGCCCAGTTTCATCTCGTTACGGAACTGCGGCCGGTGCGTGCGCGTGACAAAGTCTTCCTCGCGCGTATACATCGTTTTGATCGGCCGTCCAGTGATCTTTGCAAGAATGGCGGCGTGCACTTCAGCCAGGTCGATGCCGGAGCGGTAACCGTATCCCGAACCCATGTAGCCGTTCTGAATTACACGGACGCGGTTCGCCGGGATCTTCAATGCCTGCGACAGGCCGGCCCGCGTCCCATGGGCGTGCTGGTTGGTGTAGTACACAATCAACCGGTCCTGATCCCAGTACATCAGCGAGTTCGTGAGCTCCAGCGCCAGATGCTGTTCTGTGGACTTTGTCAGCACCCCGTCGATCGTGACGTCGGCGCGCGCCCCGTCCGGATTGCCGCGGACAAGCGGAGGAGTCACGGCGATAATCGTGCCGTTCTCGCTGTTGTCCCATTGCTTGAGCGCGGCAGGGCTGACACCATCCATCATGTCCAGCGTGGCCGGCAGCACTTCATACTGGACATCGATGAGGTGGATCGCCTCGTCGGCGATGTGCTCGTTCTCGGCCGCCACAACCGCGATCGGCGAGCCGATCTCGAATACCTCCTCATTGAATAGATACCGGTCCGGAGGTCCGCTGCCCAATTTCACATCGCGGTACTCGGCCGGCAGGTTCCCCCGATGCAACACCGCCACCACACCGTGCAGCCCTTCCGCCTTCTTCGTGTTCACACTTTTGACCTTGGCATGCGGATGCGGACTGCGGAGAGTTCGGGTGTAGAGCATCCCATTCATGCGCATGTTTTGCGTGTATTGACCAAGGTTCGTGACGACACCCAGGCCGTGCAGACGAGGAACTCGCTTGCCGATCACCTGGAACTGGTCAGGCTGTGTTGCAGGCGGTGGGGTTGTACTGACGGGCCGGGGAGCAGGCAGACCAAGCTGCATGGCATAAAGCCCGAGCACGGGGGCCGTCATCTCATGGAATTCGCCGATCATCTCGTGCCATACCGGATCGTTGGTAAGGGCTCGCCAATGAGCTTCGGTCAAGCTGGCCGCATACGCTGGGTCTTGAACTACGCGCAATGGATCAACTTTTTCTTCCATGTCGTTCCTCCGCAGCCCTCATCCGGCCCTTCGGGCCACCTTCTCCCAAAGGGAGAAGGACACCGCTGCAGTGAGTCCCCGTCTTGCGGGCAAGACGGATACCTTCCGCATCCCTCCCAAAGGGAGAAGGACACCGCTGCAGTGAGTCCCTCTCCCTGTGGGAGAGGGTGCCGCGAAGCGGCGGGTGAAGGCAGAAAACACGTCATCATCATTCCCTTTACGGCCTCACAGGATGGCCAGACTCCGCGAGCATCTGACGGACGCGGATTTCATCCAGTCTTGAAGGATCCCAAATCGGCGTTACCGTGCGTTCTGTACCGGAAACCCCAACAATCCCGGGCTTCTGCTTCAGTTCCAGAGCCAGGTCATCGAACTGTTCGATAGTGCCCAACGCCGTGACAAACTCGAACTGCCTGGAGGTTGAAGGCCCGGTGTTCTGCGTGATTGGTGCGGGTGCTTCATCGGTTATCAACGGCGCCGTATACGTGACCTTCTCGCCGCGCAGCTCCGCGGCCGCCTTCTTCACGGAATTCAGGATCTTGGCATATTCGCCACAGCGGCAGATGTTTCCCGAGAGCGCCTCTTTGATCTGTTCGGTCGTTGGGTTCTTGTTGCTCTGAAGCAGGGCATAGGAGGACATGATGAATCCGCGAGTGCAGATGCCGCATTGAAAACCGCCTTCCAACCAGAACGCCCTCTGCAGCGGATGCAGCCCCTGGACGCCAGGCCCGCTGGCAATGCCCGCCACGGTTAGAATTTTTTGGCCCCGCCCATAGCGTGCCGTCAACAAAGAACACCCGTTAACCGCTCTTCCATCCACGACTACGGTGCACGCGCCACACTGGGCGCGATCGCAACCGAGATTGCAGTTGGATTGTCCCAACTGGTAGTTCATTGTCTCCCACAGACTCTCGCGAACATCGACGGTGACGTCGTGTTTCTTTCCGTCGATGTCCAGCGACACCCTGCGCGTGGTCACCGGATTCGGTGGCGCCGCCGGCGGCGCCGGCCGTGGGGGCGCCTGGGGCTCCGGGACCAGCGTTGCAGCGAAGCCAGCACCACTCATGACACCGACAGCCACCGCACCAGCATTACTCCGAATCAGAAAATCACGCCGGGTGATCGGGGGACGAACCTGTTGGGTTTTAAGCGATTCTGGTTCCGTCTCTTCGGTCGATTTGGGTTGGACCGCGTCGTTACCTTCTGTCATGGGACTCTCCCTCGGCAAGGTTCTTTGCTTAATGAAGCTCTCAGCTAATGCGCCAAATTCTATGCTGCCCTGTATGAGCGGTCAACTTTGAAACGCCTTAAGAGGGTTTGGCAAAGTGGCGTAAGCATGTGGTGGCGGCGTAAATCCCCGTACGCCAAAACGTGCACGCAAAATAAAGGTGCACCTTTTTCAGCCGCGGAGCGGCGTCAAAACGTAGCCACGGCTGAGGAACGTGGAAAGAATCCCTGGTCCAAAGGCGCTCCGGCAAAAGCCGCGACCAATGCGGCGGCTTCCGCGCAAAACAATCGCGAACTGAAGGCGGGCCGGAGAGAACCGCTCGGACTCGTGCGGCCTCCCTCTGTTCGGATAAGAATTGAGCATTGGGAATTGAACATTGGTCAGATCCCGATCGAACATTCTGCTCCAACGTCGTTATTTCGCGAGCAGCTTGGGCCAATTTACGATTACGGTGATTGGCGCGTCCGTGCTATCGGCCACATGCTGGTTGAGCAGGAAGCGCTGGCCGTCTGGAGTGACGTCATATGCGCGAGGCACCACATTCGTGCTACCAGGATCGACCTCCAGGCGCGTCTGGAAGAGTGGCTTGGGAGCGCCGGGACGGAAAAAATCTTCGCCGGATTCGACCGGGACGCCCATCATCAGGCCATCGGGCGCCACGAAGAAAATCTCTTTCCCGTCCGCGCGCCATGTGGGCTGGCTGCCTCCGGCCGTGGAAATCTGCCATTTACCCACCGCGCTTGCGGAACCACCCGCTTCCTTGGGGACGGATTGCACCAGAACTTCGCGGCGCGTGGCCGGGATCGAGGAATACAGCAGCCAGCGACCGTCGGGTGAGATCGAGCCATCGCGCTCCGTCTGACGATCCTGGACGCGAACGACCTTGCTCGAGTCCTCGCGAGATCGGATCGTGATGATGCTATGAAGCGCGCTAGCTTCCGTGAGAACCAGCCAGCGGTCGTCATGGGACACTGCCGTTGGGGCCAGAACGTTCCCAGCCGGACCAGCGATGATCATCTCCTTACCAACTCCACTTGCCGGACGTTCTACGACCAGCCACCCGCCGCCTCTAGTGGACTCGTACACGATGCTTTTACCGTCGGGTGACCAGACGGGAAACGAGTCGGCACCAGGTTCGAAAGTGAATCGCGCGGAAGTGTTGCGCATGAGGTCGAACGTCCAAACATCCGGGTTCTGGTCGCTCGTGCGCTGGAACGCGATCGCCTTTTGATCCGGCGAGATTCGCGGCACGGACAGCAGACCTGGATCTCCTATCGTGCCCAGCGTTCGACCATCCCGGCTGAACCAGGAAAATTGATACTGCGTGCCGTAGTTGTGCCGGAACGCGAGGAGTCCAGTTGCGGACGCATACCACCAGCGTCCGCCTCCGACACCATCGGCAATCACGGCAGGCTCACCTGTGAACTCGAGCTTGTTAAGGTCAAACGGCCGGGCCAGGAGTTGCCCTCGCACGTTATAGAGAATCGAGCCGGCATCACGCCGGTTGGGTGCATATATTACGGGCCCCGCGCCCTCGATCAAGATCCGATTCACCTTGCCATCGAGAGAGGCCAACATGATGCTGACACCCTTTCTCCCGGAGCTGTAATACACAAGGTGACGGCCGTCCGGAAGAAAATAAGGGGCTCCGTGGTACGTCTCCTGACGGCTTGCGTCGAGCGATAAGATCGGCGTGGGAGTGCCGCCGGCGGCCGAAACACGTTGGAGAGGCTTATCGCCCTGATCGAACACAATGACGCCTTCAGAGTTCCAGGTTCCGCCGGCGCGGCCTTGGATGTCACAAATCACTTGGGGCTGCCCGCGTGCGACCACATCGACTTTCTGGAGCTTGCTATTGGCGGAAAAACCGACCCAGCGGCTGTCCGGAGACCAGAAGGGGATCTCCGCGTTGTCCGTGCCAGCAACAGCAGTCGCTGCGCTTGAATCGATGGGACGAACCCACAACATCGTCTTTCCGTCCCTGCCGGTTGCGAGGAAGGCGATGCGCCGGCCGTCGGGGGCAAGCGCGAACGGTGTTGGTGCGTTTACAAATTTTGCGCCTTCCGGCGGATTAATCTCCATCTGGAGCAGGGGCTGCTCAGGCGCGGGTCTCAGAACCCAAGCCACGACAACGCCCACCCCTAAGACCGCTAGTCCGGCGGCGATCCACGCCCACATTCGGTGCGCCAGCGTGGCGCTTGCCGGCGCTGAGGCAGGCGCGGCCGGCGCGTCGTCCACCAGCGCCATCACGTCACCAATGTGGCGCAGACGCTTTTGGGGATCTTTCTCCAGACACCGCCGCAATAAACGCTGCACTTGCGCCGGAACCTCATCCCACCTCGGCTCTTCCTTTATCACCGACGCCAGCACCTCGGTGGTGGTCTCGCCATAGTGGAGCCGCTTGCCGGTGAGCATTTCGTACAAAACAACACCGAATGCATAGATGTCGGCTCGATGGTCCACAGGCTTGCCTTTGGCTTGCTCCGGCGACATGTACGCCGCCGTGCCCAGGATCACGCCCGCCTCAGTATGGGCCACGGTGACCGTAGGAGAGTTGTCGCTCTGCGCCGTGGGTGTGCCGCCCCTCTTGGCCAGGCCGAAATCCAGCACTTTTACTGTGCCATCGGGTTTGATCTTGATGTTGGCGGGCTTCAAGTCCCTGTGCGTGATTCCTTTCTCGTGCGCTGCTTCGAGCGCATCCGCAATCTGCCGCGCTATAGTCAGCGCCTCTTCCAGCGGAATCGCACCCTGATTGATCCGGTCTGCGAGCGTCGGTCCCTCGATCAACTCCATTACCAGGTAATTCGGGCCAACATCGTAGAGATGGCAAGTGTTGGGATGATTCAGCGCGGCAATGGCGCGAGCCTCGCGCTCGAAGCGCTCAGTGAAGCGCTCGGCCGAAACTTTGATTGCCACGTCGCGCCCCAGCCGTGGATCATGGGCGCGATATACTTCGCCCATCCCTCCCACGCCAATCAGCGCGACCATTTCGTAGGGCCCGAGTCTCTCACCTGCGGAAAGTGCCATGATTGGCGGGCGAGTATATAACAGGACGAGGGACGGGACCAAAACGAATGGTTAAAGCGCTATCAGTAAATGCTGTCGCCCAAACGCGACAGTTTGCAGAGCCTCTCTTTCGCCTTAGACCGTTGAAGAACAAGCAACGCCTATCCCGTTAGGCATGGAACGCGGTGTGCCATATAGGCGCGTCATGAACGCAACGGCACAAAGCAAACCATCGATCGAATGGGAAATCGCCTCGATGGATGGAAACGTTCAAGAGCATGCAACCGTGGTGGACACTCTGTTGAAGATCATCCAGAAAGGCGCTCAGGCATATCGGGAGCACACGGGAGAAGCACTTGATCCATCGCTGATCAGGGCCGAAGAACCGATATGATCGAATTGTCATTGTTCATTGCTGTCATTGTTCATTGCTGTCATTGTTCATTGCTTGACAGTGCCTGTTCGCCGAACTAACCTGAGCGCCAACCTCTCAAATCTCAGGAGGACCCATGCGCAGTGCGAGAGTGCTAGTAGTCCTATTCTTCTTCGCAACATCTTCGACGGTCCTTGCGGCAACGAAGGCCATCAAGTTCGGCAAATTGGTCGATGGGACGGGGCGGGTCTTCACCAACGCTGTCGTCATTGTTGGAGACGACCGCGTGCAAAGTGTCGCAAGTGGCAATGCGTCGATACCGAGCGGCGCTGAGGTGATCGATCTTTCCCGATACACGGGTATTCCGGGCTTGATCGACGCACACACGCACATCACGTACTACTGGGACGGGAATTCCACACCCCGCTACGAGCCTCCTCGCCATCCGGCAGTCACGGCATTTCTCGCACAGGAGAACGCGCAGAAGGCGCTCGAGGCCGGCGTGACGACGATTCGAAATCTCAACTCTCCGGATGGGACGGATCTCGCGATGCGCGATCTGATAAACATGGGCAAGATGATCGGTCCTCGCATGTTCGTCTCAGGCCTCGGGATCCGGATCACTCGCAGTACCGCGGCACCGGCCCCGATCGGCATCATGGCCGATGGAGTGGATGCGGTCATCCACGCCGTGCGACAAGTCATCGCGTCCGGGGCGGATTGGGTGAAGCTGTACGGTTCAACTGGCGGCTTTGACGATGTGACTCAGTTTCAGACGTTCACGTTCGAGGAGATAAAGGCTGCTGTCGATACCACGCACGCGCTCGGAAAGAAAATCGCAGTTCATTCTTACGGACCGGGGGGCGCGCGCGATGCCGTTCGCGCCGGCGCCGATTCGCTCGAGCATGCAACCGGCATGGACGATCAAACGATTGCGGAGATGGTCAAGCGAAAGATCTATTACATCCCGACAATCGATCACAACCAGTACTACGTGGAGAACGCGGACAACGTCTACCACTTCCCGGCTGGCACGAAAGAGCGCCTGCTCGATTACATTCAGCGTAATTTTGAAACCGCGAAGAAAGCGTTCCAGGCCGGCGCGCGCATGCTGGTCGGCTCGGATGCGGTTTACAACGGCTGGGGTTTGAACATGCGTGAACTCGACTGGTTCGTGAAGATGGGGATGACGCCCGCGCAGGCGCTGAAGGCGGCGACGACCGAACCCGCCGGGCTGCTTGGAATGGAAAAGAGCCTTGGTGCCGTGGCTCCAGGCTTCTACGCCGACATCGTCGCCGTTGAAGGCCCGCTGGCCAACATCAGCGCGGTCTCGAAAAGGGAGAACGTCCGTTGGGTGATGAAAGCGGGTCGCGTCGTGGTCGACAAAACGAAAGCAACGGAAAAAAAGAACTGAGCGCGCCGTCTTAAGCAGCGGCGATGACGAGTGGAAAGAAATGTTTCTCGTCACTTGTCACCCGTCATTGGTCGCGCAACTCGACTGTCGGTGATCTAAACTCCCCTCCTTGGCAAAGGAGGGGTGGATGCGCCATCAAGAAATATCCCCGTTCCTTTGAGAGGCGCGGACGGGGTGGTTCGTTCCAACTCCAAAACAATTTCTCTTGAACTAACCACCCGTCTGCGCCATTAAGGTGGCTTCGCGAAATTTTCTTAATGGGCGCAGCCTCCCCTCCTTTCCCAAGGAGGGGAATTTCGATTCAAGCCCTCAACTTCGGCAACAATCAAATGCGTATACTTCCCCGGGCTTTATGCCTGCGTCCTTAAAATTTGACCAATTTGTGAACTTTCTTGTCGCCAAGAGGGACCTAGACTGGAACACACCTCTTAGCAATCGTGTTCCTAATCCAGAGCCGATGAGAACAACCGAGTGGCAAATCAATTTCGGCTTCGAATGGGAAGACTTATTGGCGTCTCCAGACGATCTCGACTCCAGTAACGTCCTTACTGGTCACATTGATTGTGGTGTCGGATGCGGTGGGCGGGCCTTGGAATGCCGCCGTTTCCGCGCCTTTTGAAGCAATGCGGAGTACATACCTGCCTTGCGTGAGCTTGGGAAACTCAAATGAGCCATCGGGATTGATCAGCGCGGCAAGTGGCGCGATGATCTCGCCACTCAAAATGACTCTCACGTTCTGCTCATCTGCGGGATCGACTCCAATGACTCGGCCGCTGAACTTCATCCAGGTGGCCGGCGTGAGGGTTACGAAGGTCGCCTGAATATCAACGGGTTCGGGCCCTGAAATCTTCAAGGGTTCTGAGAGGAGATTCGTGGAACCGCTGCTCAAAGACTTCACAACGTAAATGCGCGGGAGTCCGCCACGCAGCCGGGGCAGAATGGCGGCGACCTGATAGTCGCCCTCTGGCAGCGTGATTCTGAAGCTTCCATCGGGAAGTGGATTGGACACTGAGAGCTTCTGAGAACTCCAGGGTGAAGGCAGCGCAATTCGAAAGGTCCCATCGTCGACCAGCGGGCTCACGCCCAGCCGGACAAACTGCAGACTGGTGGCGCCGCCGGCAAGAGCCGCCTGGATGC
>WNGL01001249.1_pt1 | contig 45375 bp, 46 predicted proteins | sample 5400591 | NCBI WGS metagenome assembly WNGL01 (sample SAMN13153377, study PRJNA577476) | soil metagenome | isolation source: 80 cm soil or saprolite under Garry oak tree replicate 1 | place: USA:California | collected 2016-06-15 | reverse complement strand
GGGCCTGGGCCTTGTCGCCCATCAGCCGGATGGCCTCCGGGGCGGGGCCGATGAAGGCGATGCCGCAGGCGCGGCAGATCTCCGCGAAGGCGGCGTTCTCGGAGAGCAATCCGTAGCCGGGGTGAATCGCCTCGCTGTCCGTGATCGATGCCGCCGAGATGATGCTCGGAATATTGAGATAGCTCTGACGCGCCTCGGCGGGGCCGATGCAGATCGACTCGTCGGCCAGCCGCACGGGCAGCGAGCCGGCGTCGGCCTGGGAGTGGGCGACCACGGTACGAATACCCATCTCACGGCAGGTGCGGAGCACGCGCAGGGCAATCTCGCCGCGATTGGCGATGAGGATCTTGTGGAACATGGGCGCGACCCGGCTACCGGCGCGGCTCCACGAGAAACAGGGGCTGGCCGAACTCCACCGGCTGGGCGTTCTCGACGAGGATCTTGACCACGCGTCCGGCCACCTTCGACTCGATCTCGTTCATGAGCTTCATCGCCTCGATGATGCAGAGCGTCTGGCCCTCTTTCACCGTGTCGCCCTCGCTCACGAATGGCGTCGCCTCGGGGTTGGTGGCCCGGTAGAAGGTGCCGACCATGGGCGCCTCGATGGTGATCCCGCCCGGTACCGGCTCGGCCGCCTGGCCCGCCGCTTCGGATTGGGAGAGGCTGGCCGGCACGGGGGCGGGAGGGGCCCCCATGGTCACCGGCGCATGGCCGCGGACCACCCGCACGCGCAGACCCATGCTCTCGATCTCGAGCTCGGCCAGATCGTGGGCCACCGCCAGCTCCACGACCTGCTCGGGCGTCCACTGCCGTCCCGCCGCGCGGCGGGCCGCCCGCGCCTTGCCGGCCACGGGCCTAGCCCGCCGCCGCGACGCGGCCCAGATAGTCCCAGCTGCGAGTGTCGACCTTCACGATGTCCCCCTCGTTGAGGAAGAGCGGCACCTGGATCACCGCTCCCGTTTCGAGCGTGGCCGGCTTGTTGCCACCGGATGCCGTGTCGCCACGGACGCCCGGGTCGGTCTTGACGATCTGGAGCTCGAGGAAGTTCGGCAGCTCGACGGTCACGGGGCTGCCGTCGATGAAGAGGATGTCGACCTCGGTATTCTCCTTGAGGAAGTCGCGGGCGTCACCGACCTCGTCCGCGGAGAGGGAGATCTGGTCGTAGGTCTCCGTGTCCATGAAGTTGTAGCGGTCGTCTTTGTACAGGTACTGCATGTGCTTCTCCTCGAAGTCGACGAGCTCGACCTTCTCACCCGCGCGGAACGTATTGTCGATCACCCGCCCCTGCCGCATGTGCTTGAGCTTGGTGCGCACGAAGGCGCCGCCCTTGCCGGGCTTGACGTGCTGGAAGTCGACGATACTGTACGGCTGCCCGTCGAACTGGATCTTCAGGCCCTTCTTGAATTCCGCCGTGGACACCTGCATGGGGTTATAGTCCCTTTCGTTTCTGGGTCTTGGCTTTGAGCGCCTCTTCGAGGCGCGCGCGGGCCTGCATGTCACCCGGGTTCTTCCTGCTCAGGCGAAGAAAGATCAGTGCCGCGTCGTCGGCGAGCCCCTGCTCGAGGCAGAGCGTGCCCATGCTCGCCGTGACGAACGTATCGTCGGCCAGCACGCGACTGAGGGGTGAGCCCGCGTCCACGCGCCCTTCCGCTCCGAGCGCCTCCAGGAGCAGGCGCGACTCGCGATCTGCAGCGTCGAGCTTGACCACGCGCTCGAGGTGCTGCCGCGCCTCCTCCCAGCGGCCCGCCTTGCGATGGATCTCTGCGGCCATGCGATGGGCCTGCACATCCCGCGGACTCGCCTGCAGGATGACTCCAAGCTCGGCCAGCGCCGCCTCAGGATTGCCGTCGTCGAGGTGCGCCTTGGCCAGGATCAGGCGCGCCGTCGTGTAGTGCTGGAAACGCGCCAGCCCCTCCCGGCACAGATTGATGGCCTCACGCGTACGCCCGACCTTGCGATAGGCATCGGCCAGCGGGGCGAAAGCCAGGGAGGTCGGATCCCGCATGAGGCGCTCCTCGTATCTCCTGATGGCGGCCGCCGCCACGGGATCCTCGGCGATTGCCGCCCGGCCACCCTGGGGTATCGGGTTCGCCATGCGCTTCCTTTATAAGCGCCAAAACCCCCTAGAGTCAATGCGTTCCACCTCTTGGCGCCCTCGAAGTTGCTGGGTCTGATGTCCCGCGGGAAGCTCGCGTCAGCCGAGATCGGCTACGGCTTCCAGGATCGTCGCCCGGGGTACGTCATAGACGAGACGGAAGGCACCGATCTCGGGGGCAAGGATGAAGGGTACACGCCCGTCCCTGGCTTTCTTGTCTCGGCTCAGCGCTTCGATCACGCGCTCGGGAGGCTCGCCCACGCCACACACGGGCAGGCCCAGAGCGTCGAGGGCCGCGAGTTGACGCGCGCGCACGCCCGGCTTGGCGAGGCCGAGACGCTCGGCGATGCCAGCTTCGGCGGCGATGCCGAGGGAGACGGCCTCGCCGTGGGCGAAGCGCTGATACCCGGTGATGGCCTCGATGGCATGGCCGATCGTGTGCCCATAGTTGAGCACGTGCCGGAGCTCGGCTTCCTGCTCGTCACGCTCGACCACGGAGGCCTTGAGGCGGCACGAGCCCGCGACGATGCGCTCGAGCGCGGCGGGTTCCCTCGCCCGGAGGGCGGCCACGGCGCCCTCCACGTCCGCGAAGTAGGCGGCGTCGAGCACGATGCCGTGCTTGATCACCTCGGCCATCCCCGAGCGATACTCGCGCTCCGGAAGGGTGAGGAGCACCGCGGTGTCCGAGACGACGAGGCGCGGCTGGTGGAAGGCTCCGATCAGGTTCTTGGCGCGGGCGTGATCGATGGCCGTCTTCCCGCCGATGGACGCGTCCACCTGAGCGAGGAGCGTCGTCGGCATCTGGACGAAATTGACGCCGCGCATATACGTGGCCGCCGCGAAGCCCGCGAGATCGCCGACCGCGCCACCTCCCAGGGCCACCACCGTGGAGCCGCGGTCGAGGCCGGCCTCGAGAAAGCGGTCCCAGGTCGAAGCGGCCACCTCGAGCGTCTTGGCCCGCTCGCCCTCGGGCAGCAGCACCGGAGTGACGTGGAATCCCGCCTCGGCAAGGCTCCGCGACACCGCATGGCCGTGAAGCGACAAGATGGACGGATCGGTCACGAGGGCGACCTTGCCGCCGACCTTGAGACGGGCGAGCTCGGCTCCGGCGCCCGCGAGCATGCCCGCGCCGACAAGAATCCGGTACGAGCGTGGACCGAGGCGGACGGGGATGTCGATCATGGGGCCTGCCGCGGGAAGGCTACCAGCTCTTCAGGTAGTCGAGGTAGCCCTGATAGTTTCGCCGGATCTCCTCGACGCTGTCGCCCGCGAACTTCTCGAGGAAAGCCTCGGCCAGCACCAGCGCCATCATGGCTTCGCCCACCACACCCGCAGCGGGCACCGCGCAGACGTCGCTGCGTTCGACCACGGCTTCCACTGCCTCCTTGGTCGCCATGTCCACGGAGCGCAGGGGCTTGCGCAGCGTGGAGATCGGTTTCATGGCGGCACGCACGATGACGGGCTGGCCGTTGGTCACCCCGCCCTCGAGGCCGCCCGCGCTGTTGGAGCGCCGGTCGAAGCCGCCGGCGGCGTCGAAGAGAATTTCGTCGTGGACCTGGGAGCCGGGTCGCCGCGCGGCCTCGAAGCCCATGCCGATCTCGGCGCCTTTGATGGCGTGAATGGAGCAGAAGGCTCGGGCGAGCCGGCCGTCGAGCTTGCGGTCCCACTGCACATACGAGCCCAAACCGACGGGGCAGTTGAGGGCCACCACCTCGAAGACGCCACCCAGCGTATCGCCGGCCGCCTTCGCCTCGTCGATGGCCTCGATCATGGCGCGCTCGCTCGCGGGATCAGCGCAGCGGACTTCGGATGCTTCCGCCCGCGTCCGGATCTCCTCCCAGGGCGTTTCCAGCGGACCAATGTGCACGCCGCCGATCTCGGTCACGTGACTCAGGACGGTAATGCCGAACTCACCAAGGAGGCGCTTGGCCACGCCGGCCACGGCCACGCGCGCCGTGGTCTCGCGCGCGCTCGAGCGCTCGAGGACATTGCGGATATCGCGATGCCCGTACTTCATGGCCCCGGCCAGGTCGGCATGCCCGGGGCGGGGCCGGGTCACCGCCTTGGCCGCCGTCCCCGACGGCGGCTCGTCCACGGACATGGTGTGCTTCCAGTTCTCCCAGTCCCGGTTCTGTATGGTGAGCGTGATGGGACTGCCGAGAGTCATACCCCAGCGGACGCCGGAGGAGATATGGGCCTGGTCCCGTTCGATCTTCATGCGCCCGCCGCGGCCGTAGCCGCGCTGCCGGCGCCCTAGGTCCTCGTTGAGCTGTCCTTCGGTCAGCGGAAGGCCGGCGGGCACACCGTCTATGACGGCAGTGAGGGCCTCGCCGTGGGACTCGCCGGCCGTGAGGAAGCGAAATGCCACACCGGACCGTACTACCTGGGGGCGATGGGAGTCAAGTCGATGCCCGCGCCTCCCTGTCCGATGACGAGCGACGGGGTGACGAAGACGACGAGCTCGCGGCCGGTCTCGCTGTTCTCCTTCTGCTTGAAGAGCCAGCCGATGATGGGGATATCGCCGAAGATCGGCACCTTGCGCACGTTCACCGTGGTCAGCCCCTGGGTGACGCCGCCGATGACGAGTCGGTCGCCGTCTTTGATCAGGACCTGGGTTTCCGCCTTACGCTTGTTGATGACCGGCACGGTTATGCCTACGGCCACCGGGATGTTCTCCCCGCGCGAGTTGTTCTCCACCAGGACGATCATCTTGATCTTGGTGACGACGTTGGGACCGATTTGCTCCCGGACCACGGTGGGGAGGACATCGAGCTTGAGCACCGCCTCCTTGAACTGGATCTGGGTACCTGCCGAGCTCACCGTGGCGTAGGGAACTTCCTCGCCGAGAGAGATCGTGGCCTTCGAGTTCTCCACGGTGACGATCTCCGGCCGGGCGAGCGTGCGCGCCTTGCCTTGGGCGGCGAGCGCCTGCAGGGCAAGGTTGATGTTGTAGCTGCCCGACACGAACCCAAAGGAGATGCCGCCTGCGGGCGCTCCCTGCGCGGCGGCGCCCGGCAGTGCGGCAAAGGGCAGGTTGACTACATTGCCGCCGAGCGGGAGGCCAGTGGTGGCCGACACCGGGAGGAGGTTGGTGAGGGTCAGGTTGGGGTTGTTCGGCGTGAACTGGGGGGCGATCCCGCCCGTATTGACCACGGTGCCGTCCGGAAGAACGACGCCCGCGCCCGCGGGCACGCTGAACCCATTCTTCGTGGTCACGGTCTGGAAGCCCTGGCCCACGATCGTGGTGTGGTTGTTGATGTTGCCCGCCCCCGCGCCGCCCCACTGGACGCCGATGCCCTCGTAGGCGCTGCGGTCGAGAATTTCCATCCGCGCCTCGATCTTCACCTGCGGCAGCGGCACGTCGAAGCGCTCGCGGATGAGCTTCTTGATGCGCTCGATGTCGGCTTCGTAGTGACGGATGAAGATGCTATTGGTCGGCTTGTATGCCTGGATGGTGATGCCTTTGGCGAGCACGTCCTGGCTCACGGACACGACCTGCTGGCTCCATGGAGTCTGGACCGCCGGCGGGTACGGGATACCGGGCTCGGGCAGCCTGCCGAGGGCCGGGTTAGGCGGAGACTCTCCCACGACGGTAGGATTCATCGGGACGCTGCTGATTATCGGCGCCCCTGATACCGGCACGCTACCGGAAGGTGGTATGCCCAGGATGCCCTGGAGCGTCCTGGCGACGAGCTCAGGGTCAGCATAGGAAAGGCGGACGGTCTCCTCCTTGAGGGGGCCGCGTGCCTTGGCTTCCGCGATGGACGCGTCGGACTGGAACTTCTTGCTCGTTGCCTCGGCTTCCTTGAACTCGGCGTCGGCCCTCCGGGTGCGGGCATCCGTCTCCGCCTTGACCAGGGCATCCTGCATCCGGGCCTGTGCCTCCCGTTCCTTGGTCAGCTGATCGGTGGAGACGATCCGGATAATCCCGTTGCGGTCAAGCCGCTGGAGACCCCGTGTCTCGAGAATGGTATTGAGCGCCTGCTCCCAGGTGACATTGTGCAGCGAAACGGACACCTTGCCCTTGACGTCGTCGCCGGCCACGATATTCCGTCCGCTCTCCGCGGAGAGAATACGTAGCAGGTTGACGATATCGGCGTCCTTGAAGTCGAGCGAGATGAGCCTCGACTCCCCTGGCGCTCGCCCGCTCGGCGGCGGCGGGCCAGGCGCGGGCGGCGGCGGGGGCGGCGGGGTTGGAGGTCTAGGACTCGGGACGGGCGTCGGTCCGGGCGCGGGCGCGGGGCCGGGAGCCGGCGCCTGGGCGATCCTCAACGGCGCGGGCTCAGGTTCGGAGGTGGTGAGCGGCGTCAGAGTCACCGTAGCCATGGCCTGCTGCGTGGTCACAGGCTCCGCCTTCGCAAGGTCGGTCGCCTGCGCTTCCAGGCGCGGCTGCGACAACTTTGTGACTGCCGGAGCGTCCAGAGCCAGGGTCGGCACGAGAGGCTTGGCCTTGACCTGAACCACCTTCTGGGCCGGCTTGTCGATCTGGGCGGTCCCGGCCGGCTCCAGGACGACGGAGAGCCCATCGGGTCCCTCGTCGATGCGATATCCGACCTTGCGAGTCAACTCCACCACGATCCGCGTGATGCCGGCTCTGAACTGGCTGCCGCGTACCTCTCGCACGGGCTCCGCGTCGGACTTGAGCGGGGGCTTGTTCCAGGTATAGGTCGTACCCGGCAGGTCGATGACGAGGCGGTGGGGGGAGTCGATGTAGCTCGACTGGAATTTCGCCGGACCGCTGGTCTTGATCCGTACGGCGACGCCGTCGGCCATCCGGTCCACGCTCACCGAGGACACCTGAACGGCCGGGTCCGACACCTGCGCGGTTCCGACGCCCGCAGTGATAGAGACCAGGAGCAGCAGCAATCCGACGATAGGTGCCAAGGGCTTCATCCGGCGATCACCCCTTCCGCGGATCTCGATCCGCATGTCAGTCCATGACCAGGCGCAAGGTCACCGTGGTGGCTTGGCCAGGTTGCGCCGCGACCGCGAAAGTCACTGTCGTGGCCGTGATGCCGGTCACCCGTCCGTTGCCGAGGCCGTCTCCGCTCTTGAGGATGTAGCCGACGCCATCAGGTCCTTCGACGAGAGCCAAGTTTCCTTGGGGGGCGCGCACGATTCCTACCAGCTTGGCCGCAGTCACGTTGACGCCCTTGGCCTCGCCGGCCAGCGATACCGGTGAGAACGGGTCACGCCGGCCCTTGGCGTCGTACGCCAGGGGTGGAAGGGCTCGGCCCGCTCCAGGATCCAGGGGCCGCACCACGGCGGCTCCTGGCGCTGCCGGCGCCACGGGCGTGGCGGCCGGGGTCGGGGGCTTGGGAGGAGCCGCTGGAGGCTCGGTTCCGCTGCAGCCACCGAGCAATGCCGCCGCCGTGAGCGCCCCGAAGTTTCGCAGAAGCGTGATCGGGAGCAGCCTCATCGGGTCGCTCCCCCGGGAGCCGGCGCGGGGGCCGACGGGGGAGCAGGAGGCGCTGGTGCGCCGGGCCGGCCAGGCTTGGCCGGGGGCGGGGGCGCGCCCTCGGGCCTGAAGACAAAGGTGGCCAGGGTCAGGTCGGCCCGGACAGTGCCGGGTCCCCGATCTTTGCCGACCATCCGGAAGTCCCCGAGCGACACGATGCGAGGCATCTGTCCCACTCGCTGCAGGAACGCCCCCATCTGGTGATAGGTACCCTCGGCCGTAACGGCGATCGGCACCTCGGTCAGCACGTCGCGGTCCTCGGCCGGCTTGGGCTGGAAGAGGGCCACGTCGAGGCCGGATTGGGTGGCGAGGTCCGACACCTGCCGGTAGACCTGCGGGATCTCACGCTCTTGGGGCAGGCGCTCCTTGGCCGCGTCCAGTCGCTTGCGAAGGGCCTCGGCCATGGCCCGGAAAGGCCGCAGATTGGCCTCATCGGCTTTGGCTTTCAGCACTTCGGCGCGCCGCACCTCGTTCTCCTGGAACAGGGTGTCTCGTTCCGCTCGGGCCCCGGAGATGAGGAAGAAGTATCCGAGCGCGCCCACGATCACGAGCACCATGGTGCCGAAGATGATCTTGTGCTGCGGAGGTGCGTTGATGATCGGATCGAAGGCGCCCACGATCAGGGCTCGAACCGCGCGACCACCTCGAAGGTGATCATGCGTGGTGATTTGGTGAGGTCCTGCTTGGCGTCGACGATGTCGACGTCCCTGAACTTGCCGCTGGCTTTCAGGTTGGACATGAAGTCGGAGAGGGAGGTGGCACTATAGGTGCTGCCGGCGAATTTCAGTTGCGTACCCTTCTCTTCCATGCGGGTCAGCCAGAGATCCTTGGGCAACTGGTCGGCTACGGCGTCGAGGAGGTAGACCGGCCGCGTGGCCTGACGGGCCACGACATCGATGGCATTGACGCGTCGTTCGAGGGCTTCTTTGTCGCGCCGGAAGCGCTGGCCCTCGGCAATGACGACCTTGAGCTGGTCTGCCTGCTTCTTGTTCTCGGCGATCTCAGTGTTCAGCCGCCTGATCTCGGCCGAGAGGATCCACCAATACCCGCCTACGATGAGGAGCAGGCCGAGGCCGGCCACGCCGAAGAGCATGCCCAGGTTGAAATCGGGAACGGCGAAGGCCTTCTTGGCCGACGGTGGCGCGAGGTTGATGCGTATCATGCGTTCTTGTCCCCGGCCCGACGTAGCCCGAGCCCCACGCCGACGGCCAGCAGCGGGCCTGCCTGCTCGAGCTCTTCGGCCGAGAACTGACCGGCCCCTTGTCCCACGCGTTCGAGGGGCCGGGCGATCTCCACCGGCACGCCCCACGACGAGGAGAGGAACTCATCGATTCCCGCGAGGTGCGCGCAGCCACCCGACAGCACGATGCGACCGATGCGCTCCGATTCCGCCGTCGAGGCGAAGTAGTCGAAGGTGCGCTGCACTTGGAGGGAGAGATCGCGTGACACCGCCTCGAGGGCGGGCACGAGATCGTCCCAGGCGACGCCGACGTCCTGCCCATGCTTGGCCGCCTCAGCCTTCTCGAAGGAAATGTCGAGACGCTGGGCGATGGCCTGAGTGTAGTGGTGCCCTCCGAACGGAACGTCGCGGGCAAAGATGGAGGCGCCGTCCCTGACCACATTGGTCTTCATTACGCTGGCTCCGATATCGATGAGGGCCACCGCCTCTTCCGAGGACTCGGGATGGTTCAGCTCGTACTGGTTCTGGATGGCGAAGGCGTCGAGATCTACCACGAGGGCCTCGAGCCCTGCCTGCTCCACCACGGCGACGTACTCGAGGATCTTGACCTTCTTCACCGCCACGAGCACCACGGACATGGAGTTGGACGACTCCCCAACCACCTGGTAGTCGAGAAAGACATCGTCGACGGCGAAGGGAATGTGGTGCTCCGCTTCAAGGGTGATGGCGTCGGCGAGCTCTTTGGCCGTGACCTTGGGCAGAGGGACCCGTTTCATGATGGCTTCGCGGCCTGAGACGGAGATGACGGCGGCGGTGGCCTTGATGCCGGCCTTCTGCACGCACTCCCTCACCGCGTCGCTGACGAGCCCCGGCTCCTTGATGCTTCCTTCGCTGATCACGTCGTGCGGCAGAGGAACCTGGGCGAAGGCGGTCAGCCCCCACCCTTCCTTACCCTCGGTGAGCTCGATGACCTTGACGGAGCTGGACCCGATATCAAGTCCAAACGTCGAGGGCTTTTTCCCCATTCCGAACCTGCCCATTGTCAGCTCCCGATCTGCGGGTTGACTGCCCGCCAGTAAAAAAACACCGACGCACCTAGTACCTTATAACGACGGCCAGAGGTTAGTGTCAACACTTTGACGCTACGAAATGAAGGGGCGACGTCCCTCAGGGACACCCCCTGTGGGGTTTTTAGGGGTCTGGGTCGCTCCGATACGAGCCGGCTTTTATCCTCCAGCCGGCGGGAACCGTGCCGTCGCCGTCTCGGGCCGCAGCGCAATCGAACCGCAAAGCGGCGCCGCCGCCCGTCCTGGAAAAGCTCACGCCGCCGCCGCCGAGGCCCGCGGCGACCACCTGGCCTTCGATACCGCCGGGGGCTTCGCCACGATAGGTGAATCCGTCCATGGCATACGCCAACCCACGTATACGGGCGTCGCCAGAAACCTCCAGGGCGCCTGCGACCACGAGCCAGCCTTTGAAGCCTCCGCCCCGAATCTCCACTCGGGCCATCTGGTCGGCGGGAGTCGAGCCGGTGACGGGCCCGCCGGTCGAGGTGTCGACGAATACCAGGCCGTCGGGGGCGGGATGGGAGGAGTCGAAGACGACCGCGCCTTGATAGTAGGTGCCGCGCGCGCGGGCCAGTCGCTTGAGGGCGAGGAGGTCGGCGGCTTCGAAGCTCCACGCGGTCGCCGTCCCCGCCGGCTGTCCCTGCTGGTAGTCGCCGGCTTCGTTCGGCACCCCGTTGCCGTCGGGACCCAGAATCTGGGCTCCGGGCGCCAGGCTGGCCGTGCCACTCGACCATGCGCCCCATTTGCCGCCGCAGCGCAGATCGGCCCGCGAATCGACGGTCACCGCGTCGTCGAGCGTCAGATCGCCGATCGCGCAGAGCGCGCAGGGAGCGATTTCCGCGGGTATCCGGACACGCCACAGGATGGCGGTGACGCGGCGCTGGCCCTTGGGGCGCAGATCACCGCCATTGTCAGTCGGCGCCCAGCCGACCGACACGACCTGACGCTCGTTCGGAGCGGCGCCCGGGCTCACGGTGAGACGAAACCCGCCTGCCGTAATCCCGTCGGTGGCGAGGGCGATGAGACGGCTGCCGTCGTAGGGCGCGGGCACCGTGCCCGGTAGAGGGTAGGGCAATCCATCAGGGGCGTCGGGGCGCTGAACGGCCCATAGCGCGCGCTCGATACCCGCTTCGGCCAGCGCGTGAGCCTGAGCGGAGAGGAGCTGGTTGGAAGCGATGATCGGCTCCGTCGTCGACATCGTGACCAAACTGATGAGCAGGGAGGCAAGCAGGGCCAGCGTGATAGCGGCCAGGGGCAGCGCGGCGCCCCGCTCGTCGCTCTCGATCAGGCGCACGAACGGTTCACCGCTGGGCAGTGAGGGTCGTGAGGGAGACGGTCTTGCTGTCCGTCGCTATGCCCAACGCCGTGATGGGCCGGTACGCCACCGTCACGGTGATCTGCCGCAGGAAGGGAGAGGTAACGGCGCCGCATCCCGGAGGCACGTCGCATTCCACCATCCGAACCTGACGGGCATAGCGCGCGTAGGGGTCCGGCAGGGCTGGTTCGTCGGGGAAACTGAGATCACCGAGGACTGATCCGGCTCGCCACCCGACCACGCGAATTTCTTCCATGCGCGCGGCGGCGAGGAAGGTGGCCGTGGAGAGCTGCGCGCCCTCGCTCACCGCCATCACCGCGACGGGAATTCCCGACACGAAGGCGGTGAGGCCCAGAGCCACGACCGCGAGAGCGGCAATGACCTCGAGCAGCATCAGACCTCAGGGGCCGACGGTGACGCGGCCCGAGGCCGACACGGTGACCTTCAGGCTACGGCTGCCGTGGGTAACCGTGATGGTCGCGGCCGGAGTCGCGGCACCAAGGTTGCTGAAGATAGGGTTGGCGGTCGTCGTCAGGGTAACGCCGCTGTGCCCGACCCCGTGGCCCGAAGCGTCGGTGGTTGCGCCCAGCAGTACCGTGCCCGCGCAGGTGCCCTGACGGTACTGCGGTGCACTGATTCCGATGCTCACGCAGACGCTCTGATTACGCTGGATGGCCATCTGCCGGCCGAGATTCAGTTGCGCGGCGACGTCGGTAGCGGCCGCGCGTACCTGGGCCGACTGATAATAGCTGAGGAAAAACGGCAAGGAGAGCACGCAAACGGTTCCAATCACGGCGATGACGATCGTGAGCTCGGCCAGGCTGAAGCCGCCGTGCCCTCGTCCCCTATTCAGCGTGGAGGGCACGATGCTCGTGGCCGACCGGGTGGCGTTCATGGGAAATCCGAGAGCAAGAACAGGGCCAGGGGACGTCGATATCCGGGAGCGGAGCTAGCCAAAGAAACGACCCAGGTACCATTCGAGAAGGTCGTTCCCCCACAGAAGGCTGAGGACAGCGCCCAGGGCCAAGAACGGTCCGAAGGGAACGGGGTCCTTGCGACCCTTGCTTCCTGTAGTGAGCAGGGCAATGGCCACCGCGCCTCCTGCAAAGACTCCGAGAAGAATGGCGAGCAAGACCAGTTTCCAGCCGAGGAAGGCGCCCATCATGGCCCCCAGCTTCATGTCGCCGCCGCCCATGCCGCCGCCGCTGGCCACGATGATCACGAAGAAGAGCCCTCCTCCGACGACAATGCCCAGCACGCTGTCGAGCCAATGTGTCGGATGGAGGGCGATGCTCACGGCAGCTCCCGCTATGATGCCGGGCAACGTAATCACGTCAGGAATCAGCTGGTGGTCGAGATCGATAAACGTGATGGCCACGAGAGCCGCGAGCAGAAGCAGGGCCGGAGCGAGATCGAGCGCGGGTCCGAACCGATAGGCCGTCAGGCCGAACAGGATCGCCGTTGCCAACTCCACCGCCGGGTAGCGCCAGGAAATTGTGGCGCCACAGCTGCGGCAGCGGGCTCGGAGCCACAGCCACGAGAGCACCGGGACGTTGTCGTACCAGCGAATCGATGCTCCGCACGCCGGGCAGGCCGAGCCCGGGTGTACAGGGCTGCGACCTTCCGGAAGCCGGCCAATCACCACATTGAGAAAGCTGCCGATGACGAGACCGAAGAGGAAACAGGCTTCCTCGAGGAACAAAGGCGGCAACACAGCGTCAGTGTACAGGAGTGTATTCTCGCGAAGACCACGATACGGATCTGGATAGATAACAAGGGAGGGGTGTGATCCCCTCCCTCGTGCTTGGAGGTTGAGAGGGTGAAGCGTCTACGGCACGGCGATAGTCGTGCCGTCTCCGGTCGCGCCGACGGAGAACGTTCCGGCGCCCGCGTTCGGCGTGTAGGTATATGAGCTACCCCAAGCCGGCGAGCCGCCCGGAGGTGGTAGGGGGATGGTGCCCATGAAGGGGCCCGCGGTCTGGTTCAAGCCGTTGGTAACCTGGGAAGTGAGGTCGGTCAGCGCGGTCGGCAGCGCGCCCATGTGGGACGTGTACAGGCTGACGGCGGATGCCAGCGTCCTCGCGTCGGCCTGAGCCTTGGCGATACGGGAGCGAGACTGGACATTGGCGTAGAGAGGAATGGCGATGGCCGCCAGAATGCCGATGATGGCGACCACGATCATCAGCTCGATGAGCGTGAAGCCGCGCTGGTTACCAACTACCTTTCTTTTCTTTTTCGAGAACATTGTCATCGTCTTTCCCCTGTTCAATATGTGGGCTCTAGAAGCCCATAGAAGAGTGCATTTTCCTGGAGATGGGAAATTGCATCCTCGGTGCCAAGACCTTCTTGTTGATAACGGCATGCCTTATCAGCTATTTAGAACCTTATAGTGACTCAGAGAGGCTTGGGGTCTGGGATTGGCGGATATCCGCGTGACAACAATTGTCACTCTAAGTGTCAAAGATGGTCGCGGGAAGGAGGCTCAGGGATCTGACTCGGCCCGTAAAGCGAAAACGGGGGGAGGCTTGGGCCTCCCCCCGTCGATCGCGGCGCGCCTCGTAGCGCGTGCTTACGGTACGCTGATTGTGGTGCCGTCGCCCGTCGCGGCGACCGTAAACGTTCCGGCACCGGCGTTCGGCGTGTACGTGTATGAGCCGCCCCAAGCCGGCGAGCCACCCGGAGGCGGTACCGGGACGGAGCCCATGAAGGGACCCGCGAGCTGGTTCAAGCCGTTGGTAACCTGGCCGGTGAGGTCGGTCAGCGCGGTCGGCAGCGCACCCATGTGGGCCGTGTAGATGCTGATCGCGGATGCAAGAGTACGCGTATCAGCCTGTGCCTTCGCGATGCGGGCACGGGTCTGAACGTTAGCGTAGAGAGGAATCGCGATGGCGGCCAGGATGCCGATGATGGCCACCACGATCATGAGTTCGATGAGAGTGAAGCCGCGCTGGTTGCCCAGCACCTTCCGCTTCTTATGCCACAGGCTGATCATTGCTTTTGTCCCCTTTGTTTAGGTATGGGCCGTAAGTGGCCCGGTATGGAAGCTTGCCTTCATGGCAGATGGGAGAAGCACGTTCGGTGCCACGCGTTCCGAAGCTACGATCAATCGGGCAACCAATTCAAATCATTGAAAACAAACACTTTCACACTTGAGATCTGAAGACGATCGAAGGCCTTCACTGCGGTCTCGCTGACGGTGGGTGTTAGCGGAGAAGCCCAAAAGTGTCACGCGTCGGCGCCGTGCCCCTTGCGCATTGACTGATGCTTCTGGAGCTTGTAGCGAAACTGGCGGAACGTCATCTTGAGCAGCTCGGCCGCTTTGGTCTGCACGCCGCCCGTACGATCGAGCGCCCGCTGCAGGTAGCGGCCTTCGATCGTGTCCAGGGTGGCCTCGAGGTCGAGCCCGTCCTCGGGGATGTCGACATTGTCGAGCCCCTTCACCGGCCGCTCGCGCCGCACAGACTCGGGCAGGGAGTCGACGCCGAGCATCTCTCCGGCGCCAAGTACGATGGCGCGCTCGAGCACGTTTTCGAGCTCCCTGATATTGCCCGGCCAATGATAGCGCTCGAGCACCGACATCGCGTCCGGCGCCACTCCTCGCACGTCTTTGCCGAGCTCCTTGCCGAACTTCTGGAGGAAATGGGCGACGAGGAGCGGGATGTCCTCGCGGCGGTCGCGCAGCGGCGGGAGCTGGATAGGAATCACGTTCAGGCGATAGAAGAGATCCTCGCGGAGGATACCTTCCTCCACCGCGCCCTCGAGGTCACGGTTGGAGGCGGCGATGAGCCGCACGTCTATCTTGATGTCCCTGGTATCGCCGACGCGTCGAATCTCGCGTAGCTGGATCGCCCGAAGCAGCTTCACCTGGAGGAGCGGGGGAATCTCCGTGATCTCGTCGAGGAAAAGGGTGCCCGCCTCCGCCGCCGAGAAGAGGCCGACCTTGTTGGCGACGGCCCCCGTGAACGCCCCGCGCACGTGGCCGAAGAGCTCCGACTCCATGAGCCCCTCGGGAATGGCCCCGCAGTTGACGGACACGAAAGGCTTGTCGCGTCGGAAGCTGTTGAAGTGGATGGCTCGAGCCACCAGCTCCTTGCCCGTGCCGCTCTCCCCCGTGATCATGGCGGTCGACGGGCTGTCCGCGATCTTGCGGATGGTGTCGAAGACTTCCGTGATCCGGCCGCTCTTGCCGATGATGTTCTCGAAGCGGTGCTGCGTCTCGAGCTGGCGCCGGAGGTAGAGGTTTTCGTCCCGCAGCCGCTTGCGCTCGAGCGCGTTGCGGACGATCAGGTTGACTTCGTCCAGCTTGAAGGGCTTCGTGATGTAGTCGTAGGCGCCGAGCTTCATCGCCTCGACGGCCGACTCCGTCGACGCCACCGCCGTGATCATGATGACGGTGGTGTCGGGGGAGATCTCCTTGGCGGCGCGGAGGACCTGCAGTCCGTCCACCTTCGGCATTCTGAGATCCGTGATGACGACGTCCACGGAATCACGATGGAGCATCTCGATGGCCGGTTCCCCGCCCGCGGCCACCGAGACGTCGTAGCCCTCCTTCTCCAGGGTGATGGAAAGGAGATCCCGCATGCTCTTTTCATCGTCGACGATGAGGACGCGGGCCTTGGCCATGACAGAACCGATGCTACACCGCGCCGTCTGTGGACGGAAGCGTTAGGAGGAAGGTCGCTCCGACCCCGGGCTGGCTCCGGACCTCGATCTGACCGTCGTGGTCCTGCACGACGCGGTAGACGAGGGCGAGCCCGATGCCGCTGCCCTCCTGCTTGGTGGAGAAGAACGGCTCGAAGATCTGGGGCAGGTCGCCCTCGACGATGCCGTGCCCCGTATCGCTGACCCACAGCTGCATTCGTGCCGGGTTGCTCCCGGGCAGGAGCCGGCCACCCACCCGCAACTCGCCGCCCTCCGGCATGGCCTGTACGGCATTGATGCAGAGGTTCCAGATGGCCTGGCGAAGCTGCTGGGGGTCCACGCGCGCGGGCAGCGCGTCGCCGAACTCGCGCACCACCTTGAGCTCTGCCGGATGGGATCTGTGCTCGACGAGCACCAGAACCTCCTCGAGGAGCTCGGCGAGATCCACGGGGTGGGGAGTCATGGGGGCGGGTCGCGCATACTCGAGGAAGTCGCGGATGATGTGATTGAGCCGATCGGACTCTCGCAGCACGATCTCGACCAAGCGGTCACGGCCGGTGTCTGGCGGCAACTCGCGCGCGAGGGCCTCGATGGCCCCGGACAGCGAGGCGAGGGGATTTCGGATCTCGTGGGCGATGTTCGCGGAGAGCCGACCGATCGTGGCCAAGCGGTCCGCCTGGCGCACCCGTTGCTCCATACGCTTGATTGACGAGAGATCCTGGCAGACGCCGATGAGCCCGACCACCTCACCCTCTCCAGACCGCAGCGACCAGAAGGAGACGCCGATGGGCACCTCGAGGCCGTCGCGCCGCTTCAGGCGGATCTCGTAGCGCAGCGATTGCGCCCCGGGACTGGCCACGGCCAACCGTACCTCGTCGAGGTCGACCCCGCCGCCGAAGATCGCTTCCCATGTCTGGCCCAGCGCTTCTCGCTCCGGCACGCCCGTGATGGATTCGGCCGCGCGGTTGAAGGCCGTCACCCGGCCGACGGGATTGACGGCGATCAGCCCCGAGCCCACCGACTGGAAGATCAGGTCGCGAAAGGCCTGAAGGTCCGAGAATTCCCTGCGCTGGCTTTCCAGGCTGCGCTGGGCGCGGTAGTAGCGCTCGGCGAGCGAGCCCGCGAGCACGGCGATGGTGAGGAGCACGGCCGCGTTGATGGAGACCGTGAGGGCTTCGAGGGCGGTCGTTTCCGCGGCGTCGGCGAGGCCCAGCAAGGACAGGAGCTGGCGGCCCAGCACGATGTCGACATACAGGAGGCTCGCCAGGCTGGCCGCGACGAGGGCGCCGCGAAGACCCAGGAGGAAGCTGCCTTCCAGCACGGTGAGGACGTACAGGAAGGTGAAGACCGATCGGGAGCCTCCGCTCGCCGCGATGATGCCGGTGGCGAGGGCCACGTCCAGACCGATCTGCATCCATGCGAAGCCGCGGAGCTCGACGCTCCGGGACCCTCCCACCAACAGGAGGCACGACATGAGGGCGGCGGCCGAGACGGCGACGAGAAAAGGGAGGAAGTCGAAATGAAAGCCCCCCGCATAGCGGAGAATGGCCCCCGCCGCCAGCACCATCGCGGCGGTAATGAGCCGCACCCAGCTCAGCTCGCGCAGGGACGTCCGGAGCGGCTGGGGCTCTTCCACCGGTGGTCGCTACTTGACCAGGGTGACCAGCTTGAAGATCGGGAGATACATGGCCACCACGAGGCCGCCGATCAAAACGCCCAGGATCACGATCATGATGGGCTCGAGGAGCGCGGTGAGGGCTCCCACGGCCGTGTCCACCTCGTCGTCGTAGAAGTCGGCGATCTTGGACAGCATGGCGTCGAGGGCACCCGTCTGCTCGCCGACCGAGATCATCTGGATGACCATGGGAGGGAACACCCCCGAGGCCTTGAGAGGCTCGGCCAGCGTCTTGCCCGCGGTGACCGCGGCGCGGCATTGCATGACCGCCTTCTCGACCACGCGGTTACCGGACGTCCGCGCGGTGATGCGGAGGCCCTCGAGGATGGGCACGCCGGAAGACACGAGCGTGCCCAGCGTCCGCGTGAAGCGGGCCACCGCGACCTTGCGGATCAGTGTCCCGATGATCGGCAGCTTGAGTAAGAGGGCGTCGACGGTAGAGCGCCCCCTTTCCGTCCGGTAGTAGGCGCGGAGGGCAAAGACACACCCGACGATTCCCGCGATGATGAGCAGGATGTAGGAGCGCATGAAGTCGGAGAGCCACACCACGATCTGCGTGGGGAGGGGGAGCTCGGCACCCAGATCCTTGAACATCTTGGTGAAGGTTGGAATAACGAACGTCAGCATGAAGACGACGACGAGGAAGGCCACCCCGATGATGCTCGCGGGGTAGATCATGGCCGACTTGACTTTCCGCTTCAAGGCCGCCGCCTTCTCGATGTAGGCGGCCAGGCGCTGGAAGACGGTGTCGAGGATGCCGCCCGTCTCCCCCACCTCGACGAGGTTGGTGAAGAGGTCGTCGAAGGTTCGCGGATTGCGGCGGAGCGCGTCGGCGAGGGTCGAGCCCTGCTCCACGGAGCGGGCCACCCGCCCCGTGACTTCACGCAGATTCGTGGACTCGCTCTGCTCAGCGAGGATGGTGAGGCACTGCACAAGAGGTAGACCGGCATCGATCATGGTGGAGAACTGGCGCGTGAAGATCGCCATCTCCTTGTCCTTGACCTTGCCCCCCGCCTTCGCCTTGGTCTTGCCGCCGGATTTCTCGTTGATCTTGGTGACGAGAATGGCGCGCCGGCGAAGCTCGCCCACCGCGGAGGTGCGGTCGGCCGCCTCGATCTCACCGGCGGTCGCTCCCGCGGAGCCGCGTCCCTGGTAGGTGTAGACCGCCATGTCACAGTCTCCTGTCTATGCCTGGCATCGCCTCGACCGGCATCGGCTAGTGGCGTCCGAAGGGCGACCCGCCCGAGACGCTGGCGGCGGGATGCCCACCGGGCGCGGCGGTGGTGAGCTGCTGGGCGAGCTCTTCCGGCAGCGTGCTGCGATTGAGCGCTTCTTCCCGACTGATCTTGCGCTTCTGCACCAGATCGAGCAGCGACTGGTTCATCGTCTGCATTCCGAACTTCTGCCCGGCCTGCATGGCGGAGTAGATCTGATGGATTTTCTCCTCGCGGATCAGGTTTCGGATGGCCGGGGTGGTGACCATGATCTCGAGCGACATGACGCGCCCCCGGCCGTCGGGGGTGGGGATCAGCTGCTGGGAGAGCACGCCCTCGAGGACGAGGGAGAGCTGGGCGCGGACCTGGGACTGCTGGCTGGTGGGGAAGACGTCGATGATGCGGTTGATGGTCTGGGCGCAGGAATTGGTGTGCAGGGTGCCGAGCGTCAAGTGGCCCGTCTCGGCGATGGTGAGGGCCGCCGAAATGGTTTCGAGGTCACGCATTTCACCCACGAGCACCACGTCCGGATCCTGGCGGAGAATGTACTTGAGGGCGTTCTTGAAGGACTGCGTGTCCGAGAAGACCTCGCGCTGGTTCACCAGGCACTTCTTGTGGTGGTGAACGAACTCGATGGGATCTTCGATGGTCATGATGTGCTCGGTTCGCTCGTTGTTGATCTTGTCCACCATGGCTGCGAGCGTCGTCGATTTGCCGGAGCCGGTGGGCCCCGTGACGAGGATGAGGCCCTTGGGGCGGTCGGCGAGCTGCTCCACGATGGGGGGCAGGCCGAGCTCGTCGAAGGTGCGGATCTTGATCGGGATGACTCGGATGGCGGAGGCGACGGCGCCGCGCTGGCGGTAGACGTTGCAACGAAACCGGGCGAGACCCTGGATGCCGAAGGAGAGGTCGAGCTCGTTGTCCTCCTCGAACTTCTGCTTCTGCCCCTCGTTCAGCACACTGTAGGCGAGCCGCTGGGTATCCTGGGGAGTCAGGCGCTCGAACTGAGTCAGGGGCGTCAGCTTGCCGTGCAGCCGGATCTGCGGAGGGGTGCCCGTCGTGATGTGAAGATCCGACGCTCCTCGCTCGATCATAATGGTCAAGAGGTCGTGCATCGTTGCCGCCATGGCTTAAATCATCTCCTCTGTTGGTTCTATGCTATCCAAGCGTAACCCGGAGCACCTCTTCTACGGTCATCATGCCCTCGAGCACTTTCTGCAGCGCGTTCTGCCGCAGTGTTTTCATGCCCTGCCCCTGCGCCGTCTCGCGAATCTCGGCGGTGGGGGCGTTGCGGATCATGAGATCCCGGAGCTCCTGGCTGATCGGCATGACTTCGTAGATGGCCACGCGACCCTTCATGCCCGTGAAGTTGCACGTCGCGCAGCCCTTGCCTTTGTAGAAATTGACCTTGCCCAGGCCCTGAGGGATGTGGCCGTAGGGCACCAGCATCTCCTCGTCGGCCTCGTACGGCTGCTTGCAGTCCTTGCACACCCGGCGCCCGAGGCGCTGGGCGAGGATGAGCATGAGCGAGGAGGATACGAGGAAGGGCGGGATGCCCATGTCGAGCAGCCGCGCCACCGTGGAGGGGCAGTCGTTGGTGTGGAGCGTGGAGAGCACCAGGTGGCCGGTGAGAGCGGCGCGAATGCCGATCTGTGCCGTCTCGAGATCGCGCGTCTCACCGACGAGGATGACGTCGGGGTCCTGGCGGAGAAAGGCGCGCAGGGCCCCCGCGAACGAGCGACCGATCTCGTCGTTGACCTGGACCTGGTTGACGCCCTTGAGGTTGTACTCCACGGGGTCTTCGACCGTCATGATGTTGATATCGGGCGAGTTGATGGTGTGGATGGCTGAGTAGAGAGTGGTCGTCTTGCCCGAGCCGGTGGGGCCCGTGATGAGGATCATGCCGTACGGGCTGTGGATGGCCTTGGTGAACTGCTCGAGGCTCCACGAATCGAAGCCCAGCATGGTGAGGTCGAGCTGGAGGGAGTCCTTGTCGAGAATACGCATGACGGTCTTCTCGCCGAAGATCGTGGGCAGCGTGGAGACGCGGAAGTCGATCTCGCGCTGGTTGAAGCGCAGCTTGATGCGCCCGTCCTGGGGCAGTCGCCGCTCCGCGATGTCGAGGCTGGCCATGATCTTGACGCGCGACGTGAGGGCGGCCTCGAGGCGCTTGGGCGGCGTCATGATCTCGTGCAGCACGCCGTCCACCCGGAAGCGGACGCGGAAGACCTTTTCGTAGGGCTCGAGATGGATATCCGAGGCCCCGCGGCGAATCGCGTCCACAAGGATCATGTTGATCAGACGCACGACCGGCGCCTCGTCCGCCGACTCCTTGAGCTCGAAGACGTCGACTTTTGCGGAGACTTGCTCCTCGCCCTCCACGAGCTCGACGTCCCCCGAGGTCCCTTCCATCGCCAAGACGATCTCTGCGAAGTCGCCGCCCTTGTTGTCGTAGCAGCGGTCGACGGCGGCCCGGATGGCTGCCTGGGATGCCACGACGGGGACGACCTGCAGATTGGTCATGAACCCGACATCGTCCAGGGCGAAGACATTGGTGGGGTCAGCCATGGCGAGGGTGAGCTGATTGCCCTGGCGCTTGATCGGCAACACTTCGTACTTGCGCGCGATCTGCTCGGGCACGAGCTTCAGCACTTCGGGGTCGATGTCGAGCTGGGAGAGGGTGATCGACTGTATCCCGTACTGGCGGGACAGGAAGGCGATCAGCTTGTCTTCAGTGACGAAGTTGAGCTTGACGAGGATGCCGCCCAGCTTGTCGCTGGAGCCCTTCTGTTCTTGGAGCGCTCGCGCGAGCTGCTCGTTGTCGATCAGGCCCTCGCGCACGAGGAGGTCGCCGAGGCGCCGACTGACAGGCTGTCCGATCTTCGGTTCGGCCATCGCGGGATCCGTCAAAGTGACCTATGCCGCCCCGGCCAGACGCCGGAGGGCGTCCGAGAAGGCCTTGAACGCCTCGTCCTGATAGAGCACGAAGACGACCTTCTGCAGGCTGGTATTTCCCTTCCGCACGTGCTCGACGAGGGTCGAGACCATGGCCTCGGCGGATTGCGTCGGCGGCACACCACCAACCCCGGATCCCAAGGCGGGGAAGGCGATGGAGGAGATCTTGTGGCGCTCGGCGAGGGCAAGTGTTGAGCGCGTGGCGGCGGCGACCCTCTCGGGATTCGTCTTGAGGTCGTGCCCGAGGGCGGCGGCGTGGATGACATGGGTCGCGGGAAGGTTGCCGGCGACAGTGAGCACCGCCTCCCCCGGCTCGATCGGGCCTTGGCGCACCGCTTCTTCCTCGATCACCGTGCCTCCCTTCCGCTTCATGGCCCCCGCCACTCCCGTTCCCATCACGAGCTCGGAATTGGCGGCGTTGACGATGGCATCCACCTCAGCCTCCGTGATGTCGCCCCGGACGATCGAAAACGTCGTGCTGCCGACTTTGACTTTCATGACTCCTCTCCACTGCGCTCGCGCCCTTCACGCGATTTCACTGCCAGCCACTGCCGATCGAGCTCCTCCGGGGACGCTTCGTCGACCTGCCGGCCCTCGGCCCTCATGACGGCCTCCACCTCCTTGAATCGTCGGGTGAACGTGTCTGCGGCCTGCCGAAGGGAACCCTCGGCATCAATTTCCAGCAATCGGGCTACGTTAACGAGAGAGAAGAGAAGATCACCAAGCTCGGCCCTCACGCGGTCAGCCTCCCCCGCGACCATGGCCTCATCGGCTTCCGCCATCTCCTCGCGCACCTTGCTCCATGCGTCCCGCCACGTTGGCCAGTCGAAACCCACACGCCCTGCCTTGACTTGCAAGCGCTGGGCGCGAAGCAACGATGGAAGGCTCTTCGGCACGCCATCAAGTGCCGACCTGGGGATCCCGTCGCCGCCAGCTTCGGTCCTCTTAATCTGCTCCCACTGTCTCAGGGCTTCCCCCGAGTTCGCTACTTCTGCGTTCCCAAACACGTGAGGATGCCGGCGGGTCATCTTCTGAAGGACGGCTTGCAAGACATCTGCCATCGTGAACTCGCCCTGCTCCTGGGCAATCTGGCAATGGAAGACCACCTGGAAGAGGACATCGCCCAATTCCTCTACGATATGCCCTGTTTTGCCGGCATCGAGGGCTTCGAGCGCCTCATAGGCTTCTTCGATCAGGTAAGGCTTGAGGGAGGCGCGAGTCTGCTCACGGTCCCAAGGGCATCCCCCCTCCGCCCGCAGGCGACCCATGAGAGAGAGCAGCGCTTCCAAGAGAGGGCCGGTGGAGTCAGCCATGAGCGATACCGGAATCGCCCCAACATTATACATAGACCGGCTGGTGCCTTGAAGGTGTTCGGGTCGCATGCTAGGCTCGGGCCGCCCGCGATGGAGACATCCCATGGCTGACGACGAAACCTTCAAGGTCCGTGACAGACGGCGTCGCGACGACGCCGACGATGACTCGCCCACTAGCCTTCCCTCGGAGCCCGCTCGGGCGAGTGAGCCGGTGGCGCCTCCATCGCGCGCTGAGGCCCCGAGTCCAAGACTCGTCGGGCCGTCGGGAGCGCCCCAGGAAGGTCCGGATCTCCGAGGACTCTTCATCATGCTCGCGAGCTCGGCTCTCGTGAATCTCGGCGAAGCGGCCGACCCTGCGACCGGTGAGCGAGTGCTCGATCTGGAACAGGCCAAGGAAGCGATCGATCTCCTTGCGTTGCTCCGGATCAAGACCAGCGGCAATCGGACCGACCAGGAAAGCCATCTCCTCGAGGAAATGCTCTACGATCTGCAGCTGCGTTTCGTCAATGCCGCGCGGAGCGCCAGCGGACGCTAGCGCGTCCGGATCACGACCCGTCGGTCCTCGATTTCGATACTCCGCACCGATCCCGGCACCTCCCACTTCAAGAGCCTGGATCCCGCCGGACCCATTACGATCGAGAAGGGCCACGTGCCTACCGGTTGTTTGCCGAGTGTGAACTCGGTCAGGGTCAGACGCGCTCGCCCCCGCCTTCCTCCCGGGTCCCCCGCCTCCAACGAGATGTCGCCTCGCGCCGTGATCCAGATTGGTCGCCGGAGCTGCGCAGCCGGAAGCTGGGAAGCGACCTGAGCGAAGGGCGGCCCCTTCAGCAGGTCGCCCACTATGGTTCGGCCCTGAAGCACGAATTGCCCAGGGGTCAATCTGACGACGAACGGATCGAACCGCAGTCCTGCCGTATCAGCAAGATGTCGGGCCACGAGGGCGGTGATCTCTCGCTCCCCCAGGACGACCGGATCCTGCCGCCCGGAGTGTCCAGCATCCCGCTGGACCAGCTCGGCCAGCTTGGAGAGCGCTGGGGAACCATCGACCCGGCTCCATTCGGCCCCCTCAAACCTGGGTTCCTCGAAGATGTTCCCCGAAAGGAAGAGGAAGCCCCCGGCGACGACTGTAAAAAACATGAGTGCTATGGAGAGAATGAGGCAACCTGCGCAACCGAGCTTCATGTCTCCAAAACGATAGCACCGGCCTATATTTCAAGGCTTTATAAAAATATCTGACCCATTGACTTGACAGTGACCATATCAGCCTATATAAGGTATCTAGACTTAGATTTCAGGGTACCTGAGGTGCCCGGGACAACATGAGGAGGATGGGATCATGACCACCGTGGTGCGTTGGCGTCCTATGGGGCAGGGGCTGGAGCCGTGGGTGGGTGCGAGGGAGATCGGCGACATTCAGTCCGAGGTGAATCGGCTCTTCGACCAGTCCGAGGTGAATCGGCTCTTCGACACGTTCTTTCGCCGATCCGCGCAGGGTGCTTTACCCGAGCGTTCCTGGGCCCCGGGAGCGGACATGTACGAGACGAAGGATGAGCTCGTGATCAAGGTCGATTTGCCAGGCATGACCGAAAAGGATGTGCAGGTCTCCATCACGGGCGATCTGCTGAGTCTCAAAGGTCAACGGATGGAGTCGGAGGCTGTGAAGCCTGAGCAGTACTTCAGGGCCGAGCGCTGGACCGGCCGTGTCGAGCGCACCTTCCAGCTCCCGATCCCGGTACAGACGGACAATGTCCGGGCGAGCTATCGCGACGGCGTGCTGACCGTGACCCTGCCGAAGGTCGAGGCCGTCAAGCCGAAAGAAATCAAGATCGACGTGCTGTAACGCAGCCGGCCGGCGGTGGGGCGCTCCGCCCCGCCGCCAAGGCCGCTGACGCGAGACTTCCTACAGGAGAGTGACAACATGGCGAAGGTGATTGGCATCGACCTCGGTACGACGAACTCGGTGGTGGCGGTGGTAGAGGGTGGCGACCCTACCGTCATCGCCAATCAGGAAGGCAGCCGGCTGACTCCTTCGGTAGTGGCGTTCACGAAGGAGGGGGAGACCTTGGTAGGACAGGTGGCGAAGCGTCAGGGCATCACGAATCCCGAGAACACGATCTTTTCCATCAAGCGCTTCATGGGCCGCCGCCACGACGAGGTGCTCCAGGAGACCAAGCTCGTTCCCTACAAGGTCGTCAAGACCCAGAGCGGCGCAGCCGCGATCGAGGTCAGGGGCAAGCAGTACTCGCCGCCGGAGATCTCGGCCCTCATCCTCCGCAAGCTCAAAGAGGCGGCGGAAGCGTATCTGGGCGAGAGGGTCACTCAGGCCGTCATCACCGTTCCCGCCTACTTCAACGACAGCCAGCGGCAGGCGACCAAAGACGCCGGGGCCATTGCCGGGCTCGAGGTGCTCCGAATCGTGAACGAGCCGACGGCGGCAGCGTTGGCTTACGGCCTCGACAAGAAGAAGGACGAGACGGTGGCCGTGTACGACCTCGGCGGCGGCACGTTCGACATCTCGATCCTCGAAATCGGCGAAGGCGTGGTTGAGGTCAAGGCGACCAACGGTGACACTCACCTCGGAGGCGACGACTTCGACCAAAAGGTGATGGACTGGATCTCCGACGAGTTCAAGAAGGAGCAGGGCATCGATCTGCGGAAGGACCGCATGGCCCTCCAGCGCCTCAAGGAGGCGGCCGAAAAGGCCAAGTGCGAGCTGTCCACGGTGGTCCAGACCGAGATCAACCTCCCCTTCATCACGGCGGATGCGAGTGGACCCAAGCACCTCGTGCTCACCCTGACCCGCGCCAAGCTCGAGTCGCTGGTAGCGGATCTGGTCGAGCGGAGCCTCGGCCCATGCCGGGAGGCGATGCGGCAGGCGGGAGTATCCGCGGGGGACCTGGATGAGGTCATTCTAGTCGGCGGGCAGACCCGCATGCCCAAGGTGCAGGAGGAGGTCAAGAAGCTGTTCGGCAAGGACCCGAACAAGACGGTCAACCCCGACGAGGTCGTGGCGGTCGGCGCCGCGGTACAGGCGGCCGTCCTCACGGGAGAGGTCAAGGACCTGCTCCTGCTCGACGTGACGCCGCTCTCCCTCGGCATCGAGACCCTGGGGGGAGTCATGACCAGGCTGATCGAGGCCAATACCACGATTCCCACGAAGAAGACCGAGACCTTCACCACGGCCTCGGACAGCCAGCCCTCCGTGGAGGTGCACGTGCTCCAGGGCGAGCGGCCCATGGCACGCGACAATCGCACGTTGGGCAGATTCCATCTCGATGGGATTCCCCCGGCGCCGCGCGGCGTGCCGCAGGTCGAAGTGATGTTCGACATCGACGCCAACGGCATCCTGAACGTCTCGGCGCGAGACAAGGCGACGAGCAAACAACAGAACATCACCATCACCGCTTCGTCCGGCCTGACCAAGGACGAGATCGAGCGAATGAAGAAAGAGGCCGAGGCGCACGCGGCGGAGGACGCCAAGAATCGCGAGGCGATCGAGGCCAAGAACCAGTGCGACTCGCTCGTCTACTCGACCGAACGGACGCTGAGAGAGCACGGGGACAAGATCCCGGCCGAGGACAAGCTGGCCATCGAGGCCGCCATGACCGAGGCGAGGGAAGCCCTCAAGAGTGAGGACCTCGAGCGTATCAAGCGCGCTCAAGAGGAGCTGACGAAAGCCTCCCACAAGCTGGCTGAAGTCATGTACCGGGAAGCACAGGCCCAGGCCCAGCCCGGCGGAGCCCAGCCGGGATCAGGCGGGGCTGCGGGGGGCGCAGAGGGCCCGAAGGGTGATGTGATCGACGCCGAGTTCAAGGATCTCGGCGACAAGAAGTAGAGGAGCGAGGGGCGGCGCCCACCCGCGCCGCCCCGAGCGAGCCAACTATGGCCCGTGACTACTACGCGGTACTCGAGGTCGGCGTCGGAGCCAGCTCGGTGCAGATCAGGCGGGCGTACCAGCGGCTGGCCCGGCGCTATTCTCCGGACGTGAATCTCTGGGAGCACGATACCCAATCGCTCTTCGAGGAAGTCGTCCAGGCTTACCGGGTGCTGAGCGATCCGACCACGCGCTCCGTCTATGATCGCCAGGGTGGACAGGCACCGGCGCGACAGGAGCCGTCGCCCGCCGGCGTTTCCGCGGCGGGGCGCCGGGGCGACGACGCCACCGTGGCGGTAGAGTTGTCCTTCGCTCAATCGGCCACGGGTATGGCGGCGAATGTGCCCGTCGAGCGCCTCTCTCCCTGCGAGGCCTGCGCGGCGACGGGTGGCCGCGTCGGCGCGCTGCCGACGCCGTGCCAGCACTGCGGAGGCACCGGCTCTGTGTGGCGCGACAGGGGGGCAGTCACGGCCGGGGCCTGTCCGGCCTGTCACGGGGAAGGACAGCGCGTGAGCGAGGCCTGTCCCGAATGCCGCGGGCGCGGGGTCTGTAGCGGGCGCGCCAACGTTCCCGTGATGATTCCCGCCGGAGTGGACACCGGTGCTCAGATCCGGGTGCCCAGGGAGGGCCATGCGGGCCCCTTCGGGGGTCCCCGCGGAGATCTCGTGGTGATCGTGCGGGTGCACGAAGACGCGGCATTCACGCGCAAGGGCGACAACCTCTATACGGAGTCCGTGGTGACCATCGCCGAGGCGGTGCTCGGCGGGCGAGTGTCGCTGCGCACCCTGGAAGGCGTGGCCGAGCTGGTGGTGCCGGCAGGCACCCAGAGCGGGCAGGTGCTCCGCATGCGCGGGCGTGGTCTGCCACGTCTGGCGGGTGATGGCCGCGGCGATCTCTACGTGACGGTGCGGGTCGAAATCCCCCGCGGCATCGACGCGCGCACTCAGGAGCTTTTCCGCGAGCTCGGGCGACTGCTGCCGCGCCAGGAGGTCCGCCCGTGACCGACAAGGGGAAGCCCCTCTACATGATCGGCGTGGTGGCCGACATGCTGAAGCTCCATCCGCAGACCCTGCGCATGTACGAGAAGAAGGGACTCATCCGGCCTTCGCGCACCGAGGGCCAGACGCGCAGGTATTCGGCGGAGGACGTGGAGGAGATCGCACGCGTGACGCGGCTGGCCCGCGACCTTGGGGTGAATCTCGCGGGCATCGAAATCATCCTAAAGATGAGGCGCCGGATGCTCGACATGCAGACTCAGATCGAGGATCTCACGAGCTACGTGCGGACGGAGATGGGCGAGGCGTCCGATCCGGCCAGCCGGGGCAGGAGCGAAGCGCTGGTGCGGGCCGCCTCGAGCCACCTGAAGCCCGTGGACATGTTTTGAGCGGGCTCTGAAAGGACAAGACCAATGGCTGAAGAGATGAAGGCGGACGCGGGGCAGGGAAGCGTGAACGCCGGAGTGCCTGACATCGTCTCGGTGCTTCCGCTCCGAGATGCGGTGCTGTTTCCATATGCGGTGATGCCGCTCGGCGCGGGCCGCGAGTCCTCGGTGCGTCTGATCGAAGACGCCATGAGCGGAAGCCGAGCCATGGGAGCCTTCGGCCAGCTGGTGGCGTCGGTGGACGCTCCCCAGGAGAGCGACCTTCACCGGATCGGCACCTATACGACCATTCACAAGGTCTTCAAGCAGCCTGATGGCTCGGTGCGCCTCGCCGTTCAGGGCCTCACGCGCATCCGGCTCATCGAGATCGTCCAGACCCGACCGTTCCTTCGCGCGCGCGTGGAGGAGGTGCCGGAGATCCTTCCCGTGACGGGTGACCTCGAAGCCGAGGCGCTCAGTCGCAATGCCACAACACTGTTTCGGCAGATCGTGGAGCTCTCCCCGCTTCTGCCCGACGAGCTTGCCGAGGCCGTGGGCAACCTGACCCATCCGGGCCGTATCGCGGATGCCATCGCGGCCTCGCTGCCATCGCTGACGAGCCAGGCGAAGCAGGAGCTTCTCGCCACCGCGGACGTCAAGGCTCGGCTGGGGCGCCTGGTGGCCGCTCTCACCAAGGAAATCGAGGTGCTGGAGCTGGGCTCGAAGATACAGTCGCAGGTCGAGTCCGAAGTGGGCAAGGGCCAGCGCGACTACTATCTCCGCGAGCAGCTCAAGGCCATCCAGAAGGAGCTCGGGCAGACCGACGAGCGGACGCAGGAGATCGACGATCTGCGGCAGGCCATCGAAGCCGCAGGCATGACGGAGGAGGCCAAGAAGGAGGCGCTCCGCGAGCTCGACCGGCTCTCCAAGATGCCGCCCGCCGCCGCGGAGTACACGGTGGCCCGCACCTATCTCGAATGGCTCGTCGCTTTGCCGTGGAGCAAGGAGACCGAGGACATCCTCGGTCTGTCGGAGGCCCGCCGGGTTCTCGACGAAGATCACTGGGGTCTGGAGAAGGTGAAGGACCGCATCCTGGAGTATCTCGCGGTCAAGAGCATGCGCCCCAAGGGCAAGGATCCCATTCTCTGTTTCGTCGGGCCTCCGGGCGTGGGCAAAACGTCGCTGGGACGATCCATCGCGCGGGCGCTCGGGCGGAAGTTCCATCGCATCTCGCTGGGCGGCATGCGGGACGAGGCGGAGATCCGCGGCCACCGGCGCACGTATATCGGTGCCCTGCCCGGCCAGATCATCCAGGGCCTTCGCCGCGCGGAGTCCAGGAATCCTGTGCTGATGCTCGACGAGATCGACAAGCTCGGCATGGACTTCAGGGGTGATCCGGCCTCGGCGCTCCTCGAAGTTCTCGACCCGGAGCAGAACGTGGCCTTCCGCGATCACTACGTGGACGTGCCCTTCGACCTGTCGCGGGTGCTCTTCATCACCACCGCCAATCTGCTCGACACCGTGCCGCCCGCGCTTCGCGACCGGATGGAGATCATCGAGCTGCCCGGGTACACCGAAGAGGAGAAGGTTCGAATCGCGGGCGCGCACCTGGTGCCCAAGCAGGCAAAGGATCACGGTCTCCTCGAAGGCGAGCACATCCGCTGGACGGACGCGGCCCTCGCCCGGCTCGTGCGCTTCTACACGCGAGAGGCGGGTCTGCGCAGCCTGGAGCGGCAGATCGCGGCCATCTGCCGCAAGGTCGCCAAGCGGCGGGTGGAGGGGCAGTCCGAGCCCGTGGAGGTGACGCCCGAGCTCGTGGGCGAGCTCCTCGGCGCCCCGCGGTTTCTCCTCGAGGAGCTGGAGGAGCGTACCCGCGTGCCTGGGGTCGCCGTCGGTCTGGCCTGGACGGCGGCGGGCGGTGACATCCTGTTTATCGAGGCCACGCGCATGAAAGGGGGCAAGACGCTCACCCTGACGGGCCAGCTCGGCGACGTGATGAAAGAATCGGCGCAGGCCGCGCTGTCCTGGGTGCGCTCCCATGCGTCCGACCTCGGCATACGCTCCGACTTCTGGGACACCTCGGACATCCACGTCCACATTCCCGCCGGCGCCATACCCAAGGATGGCCCGTCCGCGGGGGTGACCATGGTGACTGCTCTGGCCTCGCTCATGGGCCAGCGGCCGGTGAAGGCTCGACTGGCCATGACCGGCGAGATCACGCTTTCCGGTCGCGTGCTGGCCGTCGGGGGCATCAAGGAAAAGGTGCTGGCGGCCCGCCGCGTCGGGGTGACGACGGTGATTCTGCCGCGGCGGAACGAGCGGAATCTGCTCGAGGACGTGCCCAAGCCCTTGCGTGAGAGCATGACCTTCCACTTGGTGGATTCGGTGGAGGAAGTGCTGGATCTCGCCCTCGAGGACGCGCTGCCCCGGGGCGGCCGAATCAAGGACGCGCTGCTGACATCGAGAAACTAGCCAACTGTCCGTGGGGGAAGGTCGAAACGGCTGCCGGATCCGGCAGCCGTTTTCGCTTTGAGGAATGACCCCTCGTTCGCTATGTTCGTTTCATAGTGTTCCGGCTCGCCGTCCTCGGCTCCCTGACCCTCCTCACCGCCCTCGCGCCCCCCGCGGACGCCTCTACACTGTATCGGCGTGTGGACGAAGAGGGCGTCACGCACTTCACCAATGCCCCCACGGATCCGCGTTTTAGGCGGGTGGGGGCGCTCTCCGGCACGGCCCAGGGCTGGCTCAGGCCGCCGACCTCGTCGAAGCGGTGATTCGCGTCGAGTCCGCTTTCAACCCGCGGGCGGTTTCCAACAAGGGCGCGCAGGGGTTGATGCAGCTGATGCCGCGCACCGCATCGGCGCTCGGGGTGCGCAACGCCTTCGACCCATACCAGAACATCGACGGCGGCGTGCGCCACCTCAGGTATCTCCTCGACAGGTATCCAGGCAATGTCTCCCTGGCCTTGGCCGCCTACAATGCCGGTGAGAAGGCGGTGGACTACTACCGCGGCGTCCCGCCGTACGCAGAGACCACCCAATACGTTCAGAAGATCCTGGGGGAGAGCCCGGCGGTGGGGAACCGCACGAGCCCGGTTGTTTATCGCTACATCGAGCGCGACGGGACTATCACCATCACCAATGTGCCCCGGGGCACGTCCGCCGTCAGCTTCCGCTAGTTCCCGCTGGTCTTTTCCCGCTATCGGCGCTTCCAGATCAAATCGAGAAAGCGCTCCAGGAGACCGTCCTTCGCGAAGCGCTCCACGGCCTCCCGGGTGGCCTCCTGGTCCATGCCCCACAGCGCCGCCCGCTTGCCCGTCTCGCCGCTCATCTGGATGAAAACGTGCTCGTCGCGGGTGAAGGCCACCGGCAGCTCCTCGTAGATCTGCGCGGTGAAGGCGTTGACGCCGGGGCCGCCCACCGCGATGGCGGGGAAGAGCTCGGCCATCTCCTGGTTGATCATCCACATGTCGGTGACGACCACTGCCCCGCGCCCTTCCGCTCCCTGAGTACGCGCCGCGATGGCACGCTTCAGGTCATAGGCGAGGGGACGGTCCTCCTCCTCCGGAAGGATGCCGTAGCCGACCACGATGAGGACAGTGGAGCGGATGTCGAAGTATCGGGGCATCAGCGAATGAGCCGTGCAATCTCCCGGAAGTCGTCCGTGTCGGCCTGCCCGAGGAGCTGAAAGACCAGGGTCTCAGTCGCGCTGACTACCGCCCCGGCCTGCCTCAGCTGCTCCGTTCCAAGGCGCCAGTTGGCCTGAGTGCGCGAGGTGACGGCATCGGCGGCCACGTGGACGGCCATGCCGCCGCCCAGGAGGTCGAGGGCCGACATCAGCACGCACACGTGGGCCTCGATCCCCGCGAGAATCACCCGCCGAGTGCCCGCGGCCTGGAGACGGCCCCGCACCTCTTCCACGCCCCAGCAGGAGAAATTCACCTTCGGCACGGGCTGGATATCCGGGCCGAGCGTCTCGACCAGCTCCGGCAGGGTGTGCCCGAGGCCCTTGGGATACTGCTCGGTGGCGACCACGGGCAGGCGGAGGCGGCGGGCCGCCGCGGCCAGGATCTTGATGTTCCGCATCACCTCTTCGCGGTGATCGGCATCCATGGCGGGAAAGAGGCGCTCCTGGACGTCCACGATCACGAGCGTGGTGCCCTCGCGAGCAAGTGTCATCGGGTGTGTCGCTGGCATGAAGGTCTCCTTGGAGGACGGATCAGAGGCAGCGGTCGAGGCCGCGGTACTGGACGGCCTCGGACACGTGCTCCGCGCTTATCCTCTCACATCCGCCCAGGTCGGCGATAGTGCGGGCAACTTTGAGGACGCGATCGTGACCTCGGGCGGAGAGGCCGAGGCGGCCCACCGCCTGCTGGAGGAGTTGCGTGGCCTCGCGCGGCGGAGCGCAGAAGCGCCGCACCTGCCGCCCGCTCATCCGGGCATTGACGCGCGCGCCGGAGCCGGCCAGGCGCTCCGACTGACGGCGGCGGGCCACCTCGACCCGGGAGCGGATCGCCCGGCGTGCAGACGCACGCCTCGAGGGAGGCGCAGCCGCGTCGGCAGTAGTTGGCGGCGCCCACCAGTTGAAAGCGCGCGGGGAAGGCCGCGCTTCCCGCGGCGCGGGAGACGACTACGCTGCCGTCCTCGAGCGGCTGGCGCAGGGATTCGAGCACGCGTTGCGAGAACTCGGGCAGCTCGTCGAGGAAGAGCACCCCCAGGTGCGCGAGGCTTGCCTCGCCCGGATGCGGCACGCTGCCCCCGCCGATCAATCCCGCGCCCGAGGTGGTATGGTGCGGAGCGCGGAAGGGCCGCTCGCGCACGAGCCCATGGCCCGCCGAGAGCAGGCCGGCCACGCTCCACACCGCGGTGATCTCGATCGCCTCCTCGAGAGCGAGGGGGGGCAGGATGGTCCCAAGACGGCGCGCGAGCATGGTCTTGCCCGAGCCTGGCGGGCCCAGCATGAGGAGGTTGTGGCCGCCGGCTGCCGCGATCTCGAGGGCGCGCTTGGCCCACAGATGGCCCCGCACATCTGCGAGATCAAGGCCGTCGGTATCCAGGTCCGCATTCCAGCCGGTGGCCCCCTGCCGGTGTGGGGAGATCTCGCGCTCGCCGTTCAAGTACTCGAGGGCATCGTGGAGCGTACCGAGCGGGATCACGGTGACGCCACGGACCACCGCGGCCTCCTCGGCATTGCCCGTGGGCACGAGGAGACGCTGTACCCCGCGGCGCCGGCAATGCAGCGCGACGGGTAGCACGCCACGAACGGGCTGGATCCGCCCGTCGAGGGAAAGCTCGCCCAGGGCGACCGTATCGTCGACCCGCCCCGGCTTGAGTATGCCGGTGGCGGAGAGAATGCCCAGGGCCATGGGCAGGTCGAAGGCCGTGCCGACCTTGCGGACCTCGGCGGGCGCGAGGTTGACGGTGATCCGATCCACGGGAAACTCGAGCCCCGCATTGCGAATCGCCGCGCGCACGCGATCGCGGCTCTCGCGCACGGCGGGGTCGGGCAGGCCTACCGTGGTGAAGGACGGCAAGCCGGGCGCCACGTCGACCTCTACGAAGACGTCGTCGGCCTCGACGCCGAACACGGTGGCCGAACGCATGCGCGCCAGCATGGCTCGAGTGTCGGGACCTGTGGCTATCCGGTCAATGACTCAATCCGGATACATCGAGGTCTGAAGGGCGAGAAGCTCGGGCTCTATACGCTGCGGGATCCCAGCGGGCTATGACGCAGTTAGCGCGCGATGGCGGTGCTCGCTCTCCTAGACTCCCGCCCAGTTCTCTGGGGAAGGTCATGTATGAATCCGAGGCTCGATCGCGAGTTGCCGCTACCCGTCTATGCCAAGCCGGGAGATGCCGGCCTCGACCTGCGTGCCTCCGAGTTCGCGAGCCTCGAGCCCGGCGAAAGGCGGCTCGTTTCCACCGGCCTCGCCGTGGCCGTTCCCGAGGGCCACGCAGGCTTCGTGCTGCCACGCTCCGGGTTGGCGATGCAGAAGGGCGTGACGGTCCTGAATGCGCCCGGGCTCATCGACTCGGGCTACCGCGGCGAGCTCAAGGTGCTCCTGATCAATCACGGAGCCGAACCAGCCACGATCGCGCGCGGGGAGCGTATCGCCCAGCTCGTCATTCAGCCGGTGACGCATGCTCGACTGGTGGAGGTAGACGGCCTGCCGGAATCCGCCCGGGGCGTGGGCGGCTTCGGTAGCACCGGGGCCTGACCCTGCCGCTACGTCGCCCCCAGGTGACGCCGGGCTTCCCGGCGCGTCTCGAAGACGTGAGATGACAGGCGCCGCTTTCTTAGCTCTGCCCCGAGCTTGAGCCGGAGGAACCCGCTCGTCGCGTAGCGGGAGACACTGATGTAGTATCTCTCCTCGACGTACTTCACGAGGTCCGCATACTTGTCCAGGATGTCCGGGTCCGCCACGAAGGAATCGTAGTTGACGATCGAGTGCACCCGCCGCCCCAGCGGCTCGAGGGTCCGATCGACGGCATCCTTGATGCGGCCGAGATCCTCCTCGGTGCGGACGTGCATGCCCGCGTAGTTGAGGAACACGGTGTTCGTGTCCGCGTTGTACGAAATGCGGTCTTCGATGCGGATATCGAGGAGCTGGGTGCGCAGTCCCATGGGCGCGGGCCTGAAGATCGCGGGCTCCATCGGGCGGACCTCGCCCACCACGAGCGGAAAGGGGAGCCGGGCCAGGATGTCGCGCTCGATATCGATCCCCGGTGCCACCTCGGCCAGCTCGAGGCCCCGCTCGCCCAGCCGGAAGACGCACCGCTCGGTGACGTAGGGGATCTCGCGCTCTTCGGCAGCCGCCACCCGTCCGCTGAAGGTGATCTCGTCGATGACCGCGATGAACTTCGGGTGCCTGCCCTCCCGGACAATGGCCAGCCGTCCCTCCTCGACGGTGACCATGAGCCCGCCCGCGGCGAAGGTCCCGACGAAAACGATCTTCTTGCTCCGCTGGCTGATATCGATGAATCCTCCGCAGCCGACCCGCCGCCCCGAGAAACGGCTGACGTTGATGTTTCCCGAGGCGTCGCACTGGGCCATGCCGAGGACCGCCACGTCGAGACCACCGCCGTCGATGAAGTCGAACATGGAGGCATGATCGATGATGGCCTGGGCGTTCACGGCCGCTCCGAAGTCGAGACCGCCCATGGGGACTCCGCCGATGACGCCGGGATCGACGGTGAGCGTCATCAGATCGGAGATGCGCTCCTCGTTCGCCACCACCCCCACGTTGTCCGCCATGCCGATACCGAGGTTCACCACGCTGCCCGCCCGGATCTCGAGGGCGGCGCGGCGGGCGATGATCTTGCGCTCGTCGAGGGGGAGCGCCGCGACCGATTCGAGAGGGACCCGTATCTCACCCGAGAAGGCAGGGTTGTAGCGCGTCCCGTACGTCTGCATGTGATGCTCCGGCTCCGCCACCACCACGCAATCGACGAGGATGCCCGGGATGGTGACCTGGCGCGAGGTGAGGGAGCCGGCTTGGGCAATGCGCTCGACCTGGCAGGCAACGAATCCGCCGGAGTTCCTGGCCGCCATGGCCAGGGACAGGTTTTCGAGCGTGAGGGACTCGCGCTCCACGGTCACGTTGCCGTCGGGGTCGGCGGTGGTCCCCCGAATGAAGGCGACGTGAATCGGGAAGGCTTTGTAAAAGAGCGTCTCTTCCCCGTTCAAGGTACAGACCTCGACGATGTCTTCCCGGGTCGCCAGCACCTTGCCCAGCGGCATGCTTCGTCCCTCCTGAATCCCTCGGCGAGGGAGCAGGACCTTGGAGGAATCGTCTACTGGTTCAGGCGGCGCTTCGCGAAGCCGAGGATGCCCTGGGGCATGAAGATGACCATGGCCGTGAAGATGATGCCGACGGGAATGAGGTAGTATTCCGTGAAGTAGCGCGAGAGCCCTTCGCGCAACAGGAGAAAGAAGGCCGCGCCCACCACGGGACCGACCAGCGTGCCCATGCCCCCCATGACGTTGAAGATCACCACCTCGCCCGACACGAGGAAGAAGACGAAGTCCGGCGCGGCGAACTTATTCTGCACGGCGTACAGCACGCCGGCGAGCCCCGCGAAGAGGCCGGAGAGCATGACGGCCACGATCTTGTAGCGCTCGACCGAGTAGCCGATGGCGCGGGCGCGCGGCTCGTTCTCGCGGATGGCCTGCAGCACCATGCCGAAGGGCGACTGCGTCACGCGGCGGAGGAGCAGGAATGAGGCCGTCACCACCGCGAGCACGAACCAGTGCAGTGTCTCCGTGGTGAAGGGGACCGAGAAGAGGCCGGGAATGGACAGCGCAGGCCGGGAAAAGTTGAGCCCGTTCTCGCCGCCCGTCACCTCCGTCCAGGTGAAGATGATGACGTAGAAGATCTGCGAGAAGACGAGGGTGGTGATCGCGAAGTAGATGTCGCGCAACCGTGTCGCGAAGAAGGCGACGAAGACGGCCACCGCGGCGGCGGCGGCGAGCCCGCACATCAGGGCGAGCCACAGGTTGGCAGGCTTGACGGCCAGTAGCGCCGCCGCCGCCCCGTACATCCCCAGCCCGAAGAAGGCGGAGTGGCCGAAGGAGACCATCCCCGTGTAGCCGATCAGGATGTCCGAGGACATGGCGAGCAGGCCCCAGATCAGGATCTCGGTGACGAAGCGCCGCCAGAACTCCGGTAACACGAGCGGGGCGGCGGTGAGGAACGCCAGGATGATGGCGAAGCCGATCCAGTACGTGGTGACGGAGCGTCGCATGGCTATTTCGGCGTGGGGACGAAGAGGCCGGTCGGCCTGAAGAGCAGGGTGAGGATGAGCGCGACGAAGGAGACGATGACGGCCTGGGCCGGGCTCACGATCAGCGAGGCGTAGGCTTCGAGCAGGCTGATGAAGATGGACGCGAGGATCGAACCGCCGAGATTGCCCATGCCGCCCACGACGACCACGATGAACGCGCGCAAGGTGAAGTCGGCGCCGATGGTCTGGGTGACGCCGGCCAGAGGTCCGAAGAGCACGCCGCTGGCGGCCGCCATCCCCGCTCCGATCGCGAAGACGCCGGTGTGAAGCCACGGGACCGGGATGCCCATGGCCTGGGCCATGACGCGGTCCTGAATGGCGGCACGGATCCAGATGCCGTATTTCCCGTACTTGAGGAAGAGGTAGAGGGCTCCAATGATGGCAGCGGAGAGCAGGGCCGTCAGGATCCGGTACCACGGGTACTGCAGGTAGAAGAGCGAGAATTGCGCCGAGATGGGTTCCTGGAGCTTCCGCGCCGAGGGGCCCCACTGCCAGAGCGCGTACTTCTGGAGCACGAGGGAGATGCCGAACGTGGCGAGAATCGTCGTGAGGGGGTCGCGGCCGAGGAGCGGCCGGAGCGTGCTCACCTGTAAGATTGCCCCGAACGCGGCGATGACGAGCGTGGCTGCCACCAGCGCGAGCCAGAAGTTCCCCGTCATGGCGATGGTGGTGGCGCCCGTGAAGGCCCCGAGCATCACGAGCTCGCCGTGGGCGAAGTTCACCACGTCCATGATCCCGAAGATCAGCGTCAGCCCCGAGGCGACCAGCGCCAGGATCATGCCGTTGACGAGGCCGTTGATGGTCTGGATGAGGATCTGTTCGAGCGGGAGGCCCACGGCGCTCAGACTCCCAGGTATTGGTGAATGACAGCGTGGTTGGCTCGGAGGTCGGCCGCGGGCGCATGGTGGCGGACCACGCCCTTCTCCATGATGTAGACGCGGTCCGAGGCCTCGAGGGTCAGCGGCACGTTCTGCTCCACGAGCAGGATCGCCACCCCGTCGCGGTGCAGCACGTCAATGATCTCGCGGATCTGGGAGACCATGCGCGGCATGAGCCCCTCGGTCGGCTCGTCGAGAAGGATGATCTTGGGCTCGAGCATCATCGCCCGCGCGATAGCCAGCATCTGCTGCTCGCCGCCCGAGAGCGTGCCGCCCGCCTGTCCCCGCCGCTCCGCGAGCACCGGGAACGAGGCGTAGACCTTCTCGAGGAGCGCCGTGCGCCTGGCCTCCGTCACGCCGGGGCGGTCGAGGCCGGTGCGCAGGTTCTCCATGACCGACAGCAGGCGGAAAATCCGCCGGTCCTCGGGTACCCAGGCGATGCCCAGGTGGGCCACGTGGTGGGCCGCCATGCCGCCGATCTCGCGCCCCTCGAAGGTGACGCTGCCCTCCGACGGGCGCACGAGGCCCATGACGGTCTTGAGCGTCGTGCTCTTGCCGACGCCGTTCCGGCCGAGCAACCCCACGACCTCCCCGGCCCGGACCTCAATGGACACGCCGTGGAGGATGTGGGACTTGCCGTAGTACGTGTGGACGCCGTCGAGAACCAGCATCACGTCTTGAGGTAAACCTCCTGGACCCGGGCGTTTGCCTGGATCTGGGCCGGCGTGCCCTCGGCCAGCACCTCGCCGTAGTGGAGCACCGTGATGGTCTTGGCGAGCCCCATGACCACCTCCATGTCGTGCTCGACGATGACGATGGTCAGGTCCTTCGCGATGCGCCGTACCAGCTCGACCGTGGCGCGGGTCTCGCTGACGCTCATGCCCGCGGTGGGCTCGTCGAGACAGAGGAGCTGCGGCTCGGTCGCCAGCGCAATGCCGATCTCGAGGTTGCGCTGGGCGCCGTGGGAGAGGTTAGCCGCCAGCTCGTCCTCGTCCTCGCGGAGGCCGACGGAGTCGAGCACGGTGCGGGCCCGGTCGATGACGTCCGGGAACGAGAAGCGGTTGCGCACCATGTTCCAGGCGTGGCGGCGCGACTGCGCGGCGATGCGGACGTTCTCGAAAACGGTGGCGCCCGGCAGGATGTTGGTGATCTGGTAGGAGCGCGCGAGCCCCTTGTGCGAGACCTCATTCGGCGGCAGCCCGGCCACGTCCTCGCCGTTCAGGACGATGCGTCCGGCCGTCGGCCGGAGCACGCCCGTCAGGCAGTTGAAGAAGGTGGATTTGCCCGCTCCGTTCGGGCCGATGATGGCCCGGACCTCACCTCGCTCGACGGCGATGCCGACGTTGTTGACGGCGGTCAGCCCGCCGAAGCGCATGGTCAGCCCCTCGGTGCGCAGAATGGGGCCGGAGGCGGCGCCCCGTCCGCTACCGGGCGGGGCCGCCGTCTCCTTGGAGCCGTCAGCGGTCACTACGCGAACTTGCAGGCCGGCGGAAAGATGGTCTTTTCCTTCGCGACCACCTCGAGGATCCGGTGCTTGTTGTCCTTGATGTCGAAGATGAACTCGCGCAGGAAGGCCTGGTGGTCCTCCTTCCGCAGCGTCTTGTCACCCTGCGGGAAGTCATCCGATTCCTTGACCTCCATCCCCTCCAGGGCCTCGATGAGCTTCATGGTGTCCTCGCGGCCGCGGAAGCCCGACTTCTGGATCCCGAGCTTGAGGAAGTTGGTCGCCTCGAAATTGGATTGCACGTAGCGATCGGGCTTGGGGCCCGAAGAGTCGATCAGCTTCAGCCGCGCGACGGCATCGTCGTAGAACTTCTTGTGCGAGGGCGTATTCAGCGGCGGGTCGAGGACCGGGACGTACCGGTTGACTCCCACGAAGCCCTCGACCTTCTGGCCTAGCGCCGGCAGGTGAGTGGATTCGGCCACGGCGCCGTCGCCCGCGAGCTTGTACTTCTTGGTCAGGCCGAGGTCGTAGGCCTGGTTGACGAAGGTCACGGCCGGCCCGCCGAAGAGGATGCCGAAGAGGCCGTCGAAGTTGCCCTGGATCTTCGAGAGGAAGGCTGTCATGTCGGCCGTGGCGAGCGGAACGCCGGTGGTGTCCACTGTCTCGCCACCCGACTTCTTGATCTGCTCGACGTAGGCGTCGCGGGTGGTCTGGCCCCACGCGTAGTCCAGGTAGACGATGTGCCACTTCTTGCCCATCTTGTTGACGAGGTACGGCGCGAAGGCCACCGCCTGCGCGGGGGCGTAGTCGAAGGGCCGGAAGGTGTATCGGCTGCACTTGCTGGTGGTGATCGTGGTGTCCAAGCACACGCTCACCATGTTGATGACCTTGTGCTCCTCGTAGACGGGCATGCAGGCGAGGCAGACGTTGGAGAGGTAGCCGCCCACGTGGGCGTCGATCTTGTCTTCGATCACCAGCTTCTCCGCCCTGCGCCGTCCCACGTCGGGCTTGGACTCGTAGTCTCCGATGAGAAGCTCGATGGGCCGGCCGTTGAGGCCGCCCGACTTGTTGATGCGGTCTACGGCCATCTGTACGCCGACCAGCGCCGTCTTGCCGCCCGCGGCCGCCGTGCCGGAGAGGGGCTGCAGCGTGCCGACCTTGTACGCCTTGGCCTGGCCGAAAGCGTCTCTCCACCACGCGGGTACCGTCACCGTCGCTCCCAGGGCGCCCGCGGCAGCCGCGGACAGCCCGAGGAAGCGGCGGCGGGTGGTCTTTCCGCTGTACCAGAACCCTTCAGCTTGGGCCCACTTCTCCTCTTTCCAGCTCTCTGCCATGGTTTCAAGTCTCCTTGCTGTCGTTAGGGTTGCTGCTCGGCCACGGCTTCCAAAGCCGCGTTGAAAGCTTGGACGGTTCTCTGAACGTCTTCTTCAGTGTGGGCCAGCGACACGTAGATCTTCTGGGCGGCCTTGACCACCCCACGCTCGAGGAGCGCGCGGGTGAAGGCGGCATGCAACGCGCGGTCGGCGGTGAGGGTGGCCCGGTAGTCGGTGATGGGCCGGTCCGTGAAGTAGATTTCGAACACCGGCGCCTCGCCCGCCACCTGCGCCTGGAAGCCGGCCGCGCGCGCGGCATCCTGCAGCGCCGTCTTCACCCGATGGCCCGTCTCGAAGAGGCGGGTGTAGGTGCCGGGCTTGCGCAGCTCGGCCAGGGTGGCCAGCCCCGCCGCGGCCGCCACGGGATTGCCGTTGAGCGTGCCCGCCTGCTGCACGAACTCGCCCGTCTCTTCCATGGCGGGGGCGAGGTGACGCATGATCTCTTTCCTTCCCACCACGGCGGCGAGCGGGAATCCGCCTCCGATGATTTTGCCGAGGGCCGCGATGTCCGGCACCACCCCGTAGTACTCCTGGGCGCCGCCATAGGCGAAGCGGAAGCCCGTGACGATCTCGTCGAAGATGAGGGGCACGCCGAACCGCCGTGTCACCTCGCGGACGCCCGCGAGGAACGCCTTGTCCGGTGCCACCAGCCGCTGGAAAGGCTCCATGATGACGGCGGCCAGGCTCTCGTGATGCGCGGTGATGATCGCTTCCGTCTCCGCGAGGTCGTTGAAGGGCGCGACGAGCACCTCTTCGCTGATCGCGTGCGGTATACCCGCGGAGTCCGGGATGGGCGCGGGGAAAGCCTTGGGGACACGCGGCCCCACGCTCATGAGCGAGTAGTCGTGGGTGCCGTGGAAGCCGCCTTCGAACTTCAGGATCTTGTCGCGCTTGCGGAAGGCCCGCGCCACCCGGAGGGCGAAGAACGTCGCCTCGCTGCCCGACGAGGTGTAGCGTAGCTGCTCCGCGCAGGGAACGGCGCGGCAGATCTCCTCCGCGAGGGCGACCGCGGGCTCGGAGAGCTGGAAATAGGTCGTGCCCTTGCGGAGCTGCGCTTCGACGGCGGCCACGACCGCGGGATGGGCATGACCCAGCACCATGGGTCCGCTGCCCAGCACATAGTCGATGTACTCGCGTCCGGAGAAATCGTAGAGGTGGGCACCGCGCGCTTCCTTGACGACGAACTGGAGATCATCCGGAGCGTAGTAGCCGCCGAGCACACCGCCGGGAAAGCGGTGAAGTGCCGTCCGAAGCAGTGCGCTTTCCTGGGGGCTACGGGGCGTCATGGAGTTCTCTGGCGCCATCGGGGTCGCTTCCTTATACCCCAAAGGCGCCGGCGCCCGCAAGCAGCGGACCCCGTCGGCAGGCTCCCACCAACTCGATGCCCAGGACTCGGGCATGCGCGGGCAGGAGCCTAGGTGCTGAGGTCTGCGGAGCGGAGGGCCAGGCGGATCCGGTGGCGCTGCGGCCGGACATGGGCGGCGGGAATACGCCCGAGGATGGCCAGCGCCTCCTTCATGCGGTTGTGCATGTCCACGAAGGGCGGCGCGTAGAAGACATTGACGAGCGGGGCGAGGCGCTCGTTCACGCGATGGGCGAGGGCGAGATCCCCTGTCCCCACCGCGGCGAAGAGCTCCGCTTGAAGGTCAGCGGCCACGCTGCCCATGCCCGAGATGCAGCCGTCGGCGCCCAGCAGGAACGTCGCCATGAGCGACATGGTGAACGAGGAGAGCATGGCCACGGGACGGCCCGAGGCGCGGAGGGCCCGCAGATTCTTCTCGTAGCTCACGATGTCGTTGGACCAGTCCTTGACCCCCACCACCGTGGGGATCTTGCAGAGGTCGGCCAGGGTCTCCGCGCTATAGCCCATGCCCGAGACGAGCGGATACTCGAAGACGATCAGGGGCAGGTCCACGCCATCGGCCAGCGTCGAGAAGTGGCGCAGGACCATATCGGGCTTTACCTGCGCGCCCCACATGAAAATGGTCGGCGGGAAGACGAGGAGGCCGGAGGCGCCCGCGGCCTTGGCGTCACGCGCAAGCTCGATCGCCTCCTGGGTGCCGTCGGAGTAGACACCGGCAATAATCGGCACCTTGCCATTCACTTCTTCGAGGGCGAGAGCGAGAGACCGCTTCCGTTCCTCCCGGGAGAGCGACGACACCTCGGCCGCGTGCCCGTTGGCCACGATGGCCGTCACGCCTGCGGTAGAGGCCAGCCACCGCAGGTGTTTCTTGTAGGCCACCACGTCGATGTGGAGGTCGGCGGTGAAGGGGAGGAGGTTCGCCGGGATGCAGCCCGAGAAGCGATATCCGTTGTTCATGCCCACGACGCTACCATAGACGCCCTCGCGGTGGCTACCAGCGGCCCATCTCTTCGGCGACCTGCTTGGTGGTGAGCACGCGGCCGTAGGCGCGGCCGACAATGTCGAGGGTCGCGCGCTGGATCTCTGGCCTCAGGGTGGCCGTAGCGTCCTCCACGACCGTCATGCGGTATTCGCGGTTCATGCCCCCGATCGCGGTGGCGAGCACGCAGATGTCTGTCATGGTGCCCGTGAGCACGAGGTGGGTGACGTCGCGGGAGCGGAAGGCCTGGTCGAGCGCGGTGCCGTTGAAGCCGTCGTAGTGGTGCTTGGTGACCACCAGTTCGTCGGGGCGCGGGGCGAGATCGGGGATCACGTGGACATTGGCCTCGCCGAGCAGGCAGGAGGAGGAGGGGAGGCCGAATCCGCGTCGGGCGCCGGAAGAGGCGCGCTGATGCTCGGGGTGCAGGAGTCCGACCAGGACAGGCACGCGCTCGGAATACGTGAACTCGGTGAAGACGACGGGGAGGCCTCGGGTCCGGAAGAGGTCGAGGAGCGTCTGGATCTGCGGGACGATATGGCGAGCGGCCGGCACTTCCATCGCCTCGCCGGGATCGAGGAAGGCGCGCTGCATGTCGACGACCAGCAGCGCCGTCTTCCCGGGAGCCAGCTTCAGCGCCGCGTCAAAAGCCTCGGCGCGGTCCATCGCTCGCCTGCGGCGGCGCCTCGCACGATCAATTCAGCCCTCGGCTCGCCTGCGGCGGCGCCTCGAACTACCACGCAGCGACCGAGAAGGCGTTCGGGATGTGGCGGATGGCCTTGACGCCGCCCTCGTCGTTGACGACGACGGCCACCACGTCGAAGCGACAGGGCTGCTCGCGCAGCCGCTTGGACCGCAGATAGCTCTGGGCGAGCTTGCCCAGCTTGTTCTGCTTGCGCGTGTGGACACTGGCCTGGGGCGGGGGGGCGTTCTCGAGGTCCCGTCGTGTTTTGACCTCGACGAAGACGAGCGTCTTGCCCTCTTTCGCCACCAGATCGATTTCGCCCATGCGTGTCCGGACGTTCTTCTCCAGAATGGCGTACCCGCAGCGGGTGAGGAAGCGGGCCGCCTCTTCTTCGCCCTTGATGCCGGAGATCTTCCTGGTATCGGTCGGCACGGTTCACTCCTCGTCCGCGATGATGGAAAACAGGTCCTGCTGCACGATCACGCCGTTGAATGTCCGTCGATGCAGAGGACAGGGGCCGTGCATGATCAAGGCGGCCAGGTGTTCCAGGGTCGCATAGCCCTTGTGCCGGCCGAAGCCGTACTGAGGGTACTCACGATCCGCCTCTGCCATCATCCTGTCCCTCGTCACCTTCGCGATGATCGATGCGGCGGCCACCGTGGCCGACCGCTGATCCCCATTGACCAGGTTGCGCTGAGGGCACCGGAGGCCGTCCAGCGCGACGAAGTCGGTCAACACCAGCTCCGGCTCCAGGCCAAGGCTGCCCAGGGCCAGGCCCATGGCCCGCCGCGTGGCCTGGAGTATGTTCACGCGATCGATTGTTTCCGCGTCCACCATACCGACGCCGATGGCCACGGCCCGGGAGCGAATGACCACGTACAGCGACTCCCGCTCCTCTGGCGTCAACCGCTTCGAATCGTCCACCCCGGCGATCCGAGTGCCGGGCCCGAGCACCACCGCCGCCGCCACCACCGGACCCGCCAGCGGCCCGCGCCCCGCCTCGTCGAGCCCCGCCACGGACACGAGTCCCTGCCGCCAGGCCGCTTTCTCGAAGCGGTACGCCGCGGGTGCCGTAGCTCCGGGCTCCTGCTTACTCGCTCTCGCTCGAGGCGGGGACCACGGCAATGCGCTTTTCTTTCAAGCGCGCCGCCTTGCCCGCCAGATCCCGCAAGTAGTACAGTTTCGAGCGCCGCACCGTGGCCCGCTTCATCACCTGGATCTTGTCGATCCGGGGAGAGTGCAGGGGAAAGGTGCGCTCCACGCCCACGCCGTAGGAGATGCGTCGCACGGTGAACGAGGCCGAAGCCCCCGCGCCGCGCTTCCGGATCACCACGCCCTCAAAAGCCTGCAGGCGCTCCTTCTCTCCCTCGACGACTTTGACCGACACCCGGATGGTGTCGCCCGGTTCGAAGCCGCCCCGGTCCTTCTTCAGCTGTCCCGCTTCGACGATGTGTATGGCTTGCATGCTGGTGGCTCCTTACTCGAGATAGTCATCGGGCGGCCGGCCCTGACTGAAGCCCGCCACCCACTTTTGCTCTTCGGGGGAGAGATCCGCCGTCTCCAGCAGATCCCGTCGCCGCTCCCACGTCCGCCACACGGACATGACGCGTTTCCACCGCTCGATCCGGGCGTGGTCACCGGAGCGCAAGACGTCGGGCACGCCCCACGCCGCGAAGACCTCGGGTCGCGTGTACTGCGGATGCTCGAGGAGGCCGCGCGAGAAGGA
>WNGL01000612.1_pt1 | contig 45653 bp, 38 predicted proteins | sample 5400591 | NCBI WGS metagenome assembly WNGL01 (sample SAMN13153377, study PRJNA577476) | soil metagenome | isolation source: 80 cm soil or saprolite under Garry oak tree replicate 1 | place: USA:California | collected 2016-06-15 | reverse complement strand
GCGGGCGGCGCAGCCGCGGCTGCCCAGCCGCCGGACCGTCTGGGTGATCGCGTCCTGGAGCAGCTGGGCGGATGCCCGTTGGGAGCTCTGCACCGTCGAGGCGAACAGCGCTTCACACCGGACGGTGTGGATGTTGAGAGACATGCCGACCTCGCTTCCCGGTGCGGTGGACCTGTCGAGCTGTCGCATTCAGCATGGCGGCTCAGGCCCGGCCAGACCCGAGGGAAAACCCTCACCTGTACCCCCGAAAATCCCCGGACGGCAGGCGGCACCTGCCCGGTGCCGCACCTACGGGCATGCTCGGGGATGGTCCCCAAGGTCCGTGGATATCCTTCAGGAACGGCCACGGGTTGTCCGGGCCGGACCCTTCCGGGCGGCAGGGATTGCGAATGCGGTACGAGATCGTCGCGGCGGCCTATCGGGACCTGGAACAGGCCAGCGCCCGGTTGGCGATGATCGACCGCCTCGCCGGGCTGTTCGCCGAGACCCCGACCGCGCTGCTGCCCACGGTGGCGTTGCTGTGCCAGGGCCGGATCGCCCCGGACTTCGCCGGCGTGGAGATCGGCTTGGCCGAACGGCTTGCCGCGCGGGCGGTCGCCCACGCCGCCGGTGTACCCGCCGAGCAGGCGCTCGCCGCCGCACGGGAGACCGGCGACCTGGGCCTTGCCGCCGAGCAGCTGCTGAAAGCCGGGTCCGGGTTCCGAACGGCGAGCCTGCAGGTCGAGGGCGTGTTCGACACGTTGCACGAGATCGCCGCCGCGGCCGGATCCGGCTCTCAGGGACGCAAGTTGGCGCTGCTGGCAGCGCTGCTCGACCAGGCGACGCCGTTGGAGGCCCGCTACCTCGTCCGTACCGTGACCGGCACGCTGCGCCTCGGCATCGGCACGGCCACCATTCTCGACGGGCTCGCGCAGGTGCACGCCGGCGGCCGTAAGGCCCGTCCGGTGCTGGAGCGCGCCTACAACATCTGCTCCGACCTGGGCCTGATCGCGTCAACGCTGGCCGAGGGCGGGCTGGCCGCGGTGGAACAGATCCGGGTGCGGGCCGGCAACCCGGTGCGGCCCATGCTGGCCCAACGACTGTCCAGTACCGCGGAGGTACTCGCCAAGCTCGGCGGAAGCTGCGCCGCCGAATACAAGTACGACGGCATCCGGGTACAGGCCCATCGCACCGCCGACGGCAACCTGGAACTGTTCACCCGCCGCCTGGAACGGATGTCCGGGCAGTTCCCCGACATCGTGGAGGTGCTCGACGCCGGCCTGGGGCCGCACGAGGCGATCCTGGAAGGGGAGCTGGTCGCCTTCGACCCGGCCTCCGGCGAGCTTCGACCGTTCCACGAGGTCATGTACCGGCGGCGCAAGTACGGCATCACCGAGGCGATCGACGAGGTACCGGTGAGCCTGTTCTGCTTCGATCTGGTCTACGCCGACGGCCAGGACCTCACCCGCCTGGCCTACCTGCAGCGGCGCGAGCGGCTGGCCGCGGCCATCACCCCGTCCGCGCGGCTGCGGCTGGCCACCGCCGACCAGGTCTCCGATGTCCAGGCTCTCGAGGCGATGTTCACCCAGGCCGTAGCCGACGGCTGCGAGGGGCTGGTGTGCAAATCGCTCGCGCCCGACGCCGGGTATCAAGCCGGGGCGCGCGGCTGGTTGTGGATCAAACTCAAGCGCGACTACCGCACCGAGCTCAGCGACACCCTGGACCTGGTGGTGGTCGGTGCGCTGTACGGGCGTGGCCGCCGCGCCGGCATCTACGGGGCCCTGCTGCTGGCCGCCTACGACCCCGCCACCGACATGTTCCAGACCGTGACCAAATGCGGTACCGGCTTCAGCGACGCCGACCTGGCCGGACTGCCCGCACGACTGGCACCGCTGGCCCGCGCCGACCGGCCGGCCCGCGTCGACGCCCGCCAGAGCCCGGACGTGTGGTTCGAGCCCGGGCTGGTGTTGGAGGTACTCGCCGCAGAGCTGACCCCGTCACCGAAATACACCGCCGGACGCGGCAAGCTCAACCACGACGCCGGGCTGGCGTTGCGCTTCCCCCGCTTCACCGGCCGCTGGCGCGACGACAAAGCCCCCGAGGACGCCACCACCACCGACGAGATCCTTCAGCTGTACCGCACGGCCCGCCGCGCACCCACCGGCGCCTGACGCGCCCATGGTCAGTCGCCTTCGGCGGGTCGGGCGTAGAGCGGTGCGGCGATGAGGACCAGTACGACGAAAAGCCCGGCGAACGCGGCGGCTGCGGCGGGATGGTTCCAGGTCGCCAGCCGGTCGATCCCAGGCAGGACCGCGGCCACCGGGTCCGCGGACAGTTTCTCGGTCACCGCGAACTGGCGGGGCGTCCGCGAGCGCCCAAGGGGCAGACGATCAGTCGGTGAGGACCTTCCGCAGGGTGGTGGCGAAGGCGTCCGGGTCGCCGGTCATGCCGTATTCACCGCCGAGAAAACCACCGTGGCCGTCGGGGAACGTTACCGGCGCCGTCCCGAGCCGTTCGGCCACGGCCACCGCCGCGCGACCGGCCATCTGCCCGCCCGAGTCGGCTCCGACGGCGACGACGATCCGGGTGGGTGCAGCGCGGAGGGCGCGGAAGTCATGCCGGTAGTGGGTGCACGAGATGATGTTCTGCCCGACGAGCGGGTCGTTGCGGGTGCCGTCGTCGTCGGTGGGCAACCCGAAATCAGCCGGATTCGGCGCTGGTTTGTCAGCATAGTCGGACGGGATCGGGCCCTCGTAGCTGACCAGCGCGATGAATTTCGCCATCGCCGGACCGACGCCAGCGTGCTGGTACGTCTGGTGGATGTCCACGGACGCGGCCAGCGCCGGCTCGCGGTCCGGCAGCTCCTGGGCGGCCGGCGGCTCGTGCGCGACGAGGATCCGGACCTGCTCCGGGTGCCGGGCTACCAACGCCAGCGCGTTGACAGCGCCACCGCTGCTGGCGAAGACATCCACCGGACCGGCGTCCAGCGCGGAGATCAGCCGGTGCAGGTCGTCCGCGTGCTCGTCGGGCGTGGACTCGGCGGCGCCGTCGGTACGTACGCTGCGCTCCGCGCCGCGAGGGTCGTAGGTAACGACCGTACGATCGGCGAAATGCCCAGCCAGGGTGCCGAAACCGGTGGCGCCCATCGGCGACCCGATCAACAGCAGGACCGGGTCGGTACCGGAGTCGTTGCTCCGCACGTCGTAGTACAGCACGGCGCCCGGAACGTCCAGGGTGTGAGTCGTCGGCTGGGTCATGGATGCCCCTTCCAGAGGTGTTCACGAGGTTTCGTCATGCTGACCGACCGGGACGGCGAAACTCATCGGCCGGCCGATCGGGCGCCGCCCGGAGACGCCTGATCCGGTCACCGGCCACTCTTGCGCGGGCTCGCTGGAGCCCGCAACGCGCTGACCGGTGGCGAGGGTCCGGGTACCGCGCGTGGGCCGCGGACATCGCGCCAGGCTCTGATCTTCTCGGGACCTCGCGGTGGGCGTACCAGCCCTACTGGCGCCGCTGGGACACCCTCGGCCGACCGGCTGCGTGCGCTCGGGATCGACAAACGTTTGACCGGTCACTGGATGCGGCACACGTGCAACTCGGAGCTCGCCGCTGCGGGGATCAACCCGGATGTCATCCGCATGATGACCGGGCACGCCCGGCCCTTGGAGCGGGCCACGATGACCGGTCACTACACCGGCTGGACACGAGCCATGATCGACGCTGTACTCGCCGTTACAACACCCTGGGTTGACCTGCCGGTGATCCGGACTCGGATCGAGTCCCTTCGCGATGGATCGACTACCAGCAAAAGCCCTCGCCCTGAAGCCCATCATGAAGCCACCGACTAAGCGGATGTCGCCTGGGACGCGGTAGGAGTGTCGGGCGACGAACCGGGCCGCGCGGACCGGGTCGTCGCCCGCGGTGGTGGACGATCGCATGCGAGTTGCTATGCGGACGGACATCGCGCGCCCGCTTGCGGCTTGTGAGGATCTTGTCGGCGAACGCGGCGCCGTGGTGGAGGTTTCGCTTCCGTCGGTGCCGCTGGTTGGCTCGGCGCCCCTGACCATGATGCGATCAACCTTGCGAGTTGATCGCCTGTCATGTATGTCTTCCCGCCGGGCCGTGTTCTGCTGTCTGATTGCGGTTATCAATAATCGGCCGTCATTTACGGGAGCTCTGGCTTTTAGGGCACGCGGCCGGCGGTCCCGTCCGCTGTATCGGTCAACACCTGCGCGGGCAAGGCTTCTGCGGCAACGAACGCCACGCCAGAGTCATACTGATCGGCGGTGGGGCGCCATCGTGAGATGGTTGGGCTGTACGGTTATGTGCGCCACGGGCTTGACGGCGCCGTCCGAGGTCACGGTGAGCCGTCGCTGAGAAACGATCACGGCGAGGATGATGACCATCTCGACCCAGGCGAACGATTCGCCAATGCACTGGCGGCCTCCGGCGCCGAAGGCCAGGAAGGAGTTCCGGGGGATCTCGTGCACACGGTCGGGTGCCCACCTGTCGGGGTCGAAGCCGTGCGGGTCGGCAAAGACGGCCGGGTCGTGCTGGAGTATGTAGGGGCTGAACACGATGTCGGTGTCGCCGGGAATTCGATAGCCGCCGAGCGTGACTGCGTCTGTCGTTCGGCGCGTGGCCATCCAGAGCGGCCCGTAGTATCGCATGGTCTCATGCAATACACGGCGGGTGTATTCGAGTGAACCTATGTCTCCCGTACGTACCGTGCGATGTGCACATACTGTGTCGATCTCTTCAAGGAGTTTCTGTTCGATGTCAGGGCGGCGAGAGATCTCGTACAGCGCCCAAGCGAGGACAGTGCCGGTAGTCTCCACGCTGGCCGTCAAAAGGGTAATCACCTCGTCCTGGAGTTCGCTGCGGCTCAGCCGTTCTCCAGTCTCCGGGTCCTGTGCGTTCACCAGGGTGCTGAAAAGTGCCGTGTGCGTCGCGTCCTGCCCCTGCCACCGGGGTTCCCAGTCAATCGTCTCGTCGATCAACTCTCGCAGTCGAGCGAGACTTTCGCGATATCTGCGCTGAGCTGGTATGGGCAGGCTTGCCAGCCAGCCAGGCATGACGGCTTGGCGGATGATGCCGTGCATGATCTTAGGAAGGAGAACAGGAAACTCGGCCTTAACCGCGGCAGGCAGCCCGTCACCGAACAGCGCGACCAGGAATGCTGCCAGTGACAATTGGCTCATTTCGTCATGCATGGCTCGCGACTCGTTCTCGGGCCAGGCGTCGATCAACTGCTGGACCAGGCTGATCATGGCATCGCGGCGGGTAGCTATGTGCGCCCGGTTGAACATCGGCTGCATCAGGCGTCTGTTGCGCCTATGCAGGTCCCCGTCGGCGACTGACGCTAGGCCGTTGCCCAAAAGGACGCGCAAGGCATCAACCATCCGGCCGCCTTTGGCATAGAACTTAGAGTCGGTGACCAGGACGGTACGGGTGAGGTCGGCGTCGGTCACCACATAGGCTGGCACAGGGCCCAACTGGATCCGCACGACCTTGCCGTGTTCGCGCAGGCCGTCCATGAACTCCAGCGGGTGCCTGGCCAGTTGGACAGCATGCCCGACCAGAGGTAGTCGTCCCGGCGCCACCGGGGCATTTGCAAGAGATGAGCGTCTGCCGCTGACAATTGCCCTGCCGTCCATGGTTCGTTCTCCTAGGCCAAGGCCCGTCCAAGACGGGCGCCCGCATTCGTGGTGTTTCGCAGGTGATGACAACCAGAGGCGTTGCTTCCCAGCTCAATCAGCCCTTGGTGAGCCCTTCGGCAATCTGGCCAAATAGGACGGCGAACGGCATATCCAGCGCTGCATACACATCGCCCGCGACGGGCAAGGCATTGTCGGCGAGTATCTCGACCATGGCCGTGCAATAGTCGGTGACGATAACGCCGGCCTGTTGCATGCGGAGGATGCCGGCCTCCCGCTTCGCGGCCCAAAACGTACCAGAAGCGTCGATGGCGGCGTAGGCGTCGTAGCCGTCGCCGGTCGCAGCGATGGCCGCCAGCGCAACGCATACCTCCAGCGCGATGCCAGCGACGATCAGTTTGGTCCGACCGGTTGCCTCGATGGATTCCTTGACGCGCTGGTCGTGCCAGGCGTTTACGATGCTGCGGCTGATAATCGGAAGCCCATCGGGCAACACCGCCTGCAGCTCGGGAGACAGCGGCCCCCACATCGCGGTGGATAGGGAGGTCACAACGATGGGCAAGCCCAAGACCTGGGCAGCCTTGGCCAAGCCGACGACGTTGTGCTTGAGCTCGGCCAACGGGATGTCGCGGACACCGCTAATGAGGCCGACCTGGTGATCCACCAGCAGCACAGCCGCGTTGTCGACCGTGAGGGGTTCAGCGAACCTGTTGTGCCCCTTCATAGGTGCTCCCTTAACTCATACCGCGATACCGCGAGGTGATTTGCTGCGTCATTTGAACGCGATCGCTAGGACCGCCAGGCCGCGATAGATCGGCCGCTGACGAAGGCCAATCATGCGAAGCCGACCTGCTTGTGAAAAGGATTTGTCAGAGGAGGAAGTCCTCATCCGTGGCATAGGTACCGGCGGGATAAAGACGCCTTCGGCGGGTAATGCCGGCGAGAGCCGCGAGTGCAGGCATGCGACGCGCACCGGTGTGTAGCTTTGGTTGCGGGCTGGTAATCGAAAGACTCAGCACAGCTCCTTCATTTCTTTCCTGCGGCGAGAAGCGATTTCCAGTTCACATCGACGCGGCGGCTCGAAGATCTACGTTCATTGCCTTGCGTGATACTGTTCCGGCTGGCAACAGGCCCATCGGCCCTATCGTCATGCCGACAGGGTGCCGTTTGAATCCGCGACATGGCCAGTAACCTGGCCAGTGGTTGCCGACCGGACGCCTGCCAAAACAAGCCGGCCGACTTAACGGAGTTCCGATTCTCCAACTCCATCGCCCAGGTCGAGGGTGAGCTGGTGCCGGTCGCGGAGATCGCGCTGGCGCAGGCTGACGCGGTCTACTTCGAGCACCACGTCCTGCTGTGGAAGGACGAGGCGACGCCGGTCACGGCGATGCAGACTCAGGGGCATGAAGCGGGTCTTCGGCGGTATGGACCCGCGCGGACCGGGCTGCGCCTGCCGACCTGCTCACCCGCCGGGTCAGCGTTCAGAACGTCACGGCGATTCCGATCACGTGGCGTCGCCGCAAACGCAGGATCCTGGTCAACCAGTTGCCGATCCGGGACATGACGTACTTCTGAGCCAGGAGCCTTCGTCCGGTTTCGGTACCCGCTTCGTCGAGCAGTCTGGCCGTACCCCCGGCGCTCGGAGCGCCTGGTGCGATCTGCCCGCGGACACCGCAGACCGTGACCACGACGTGGCTGTTCTTTCGGATCCGCTTGACCTTCCACGCCTCGGCGTCGGACACGATGAGTAGCTCACCGCCGGTCATCACGTGCCAGACCGGCGTGGCGACCCCGGTGCCGTCCTTGCGGTAGGTGGTGAGGCTGACGTACCTGCTGCGGCCGATCTCGTCCACGACGCTCATCAGCCAAGCCTATCGACGCGGGTCAGGAGCCGGATCCGGCCGCTGGGTCGGCGATGGATCCATCGCCGGTAGGTGGTTGCGGGAAGAGGCCCCGGGCGGCCATCGGGCGCCCGAAGTAGAAGCCCTGGGCCTGATCGCAACCCAACCGCTGGAGTACCTCGAGTTGCCGTTCGTTCTCGATGCCTTCGGCGACCACGGTGAGGTCGACCGCGTGGGCCATGACGATGATGCTGGTGACGATCGCCTCGGCGTCCTTGGACTCACCGAGTCCGGAGACGAAGGACCGGTCGATCTTCAAGGCGTCCAGCGGCAGGCGCTGGAGCTGCGCGAGGGAAGAGTAGCCGGTACCGAAGTCGTCGATGGCCAGTCGTACCCCGAGGTCGCGCAGCGCGTTGAGCCGTTCCGTGGCGGCCGCCTGGTCACGCATCAGCATGCTCTCGGTGATCTCCAGGCACAGCGCGCTGGGTGGGAGCCCACTGCTGGCCAGGGCCCGGCGTACCGTCGACGTGAGATGCGGGTCGTCCAGCTGCACCGCCGAGAGGTTGACCGCGAGGTGCACATCGGGATGTGCCAGCGACCGTTGCCGGGCCACCTCGTGGGTGGTCTCCCAGAGCGTATGCGCGCCGATTTCGTTGATGGAGCCGCTGTCTTCGGCCAGGGGGATGAACTCGGCTGGCGAGATCTGCCCGTGCAACGGGTGACTCCACCGCAGGAGGGCTTCCATACCCACCATGCGGCCGGTGGGAAGCTGTACGACGGGTTGGTAGGCAACCCAGAGCTGGTCGTTGCGTATCGCTGCCCGCAGGTCCTCCTCGAGCTGCAAGCGGCGCTGCATCCGTTCCCGTAGTTCGACGTCGAAGAAGTCGTAGCGACCCCGGCCGTGCGTCTTCGCCAGGTACATCGCCAGGTCCGCGTCCCGTAGCAGTTCCTCGGCGGTACGGGTGTCGCCGGCCTCGGCGATGACGATGCCGATGCTCGCGTTGACATGCAGTTGCCGGCCGTCGACGGCGACCGGGTCGCGCAGCGAAGCGAAGAGGTGTTCGGCGAGCGCGCGCGCCCCGCGGGTACCGTCCACGGCTGCGGCGACGACGGCGAACTCATCGCCGCCCAACCGGCCGACCAGGTCGGTATGGCGGACCGTGCGGTGCAGCCGTTCGCCGACGATCTTCAGTACCTGGTCGCCGACGCCGTGCCCGAGCGAGTCGTTGATTACCTTGAACTTGTCAAGGTCCACGAACAGCACAGCGGTCGCCCCGGTACCGCGGGCCGCGGCGATCCGCTGGATGACCAGAGCGCGGTTGGCAAGTCCGGTCAGCGGGTCGTGGGTGGACTCGTACGCCAGCCGCTCACTGATGGCTCTGCGCTCGGTGATGTCGGTGAACGAGGCGACCACCGCGAAGGGCGCGCCGGCGTCGGGGTGGAGCGGACGGCAACTCAGCGAAATCCACACCAGCTGCCCGTCCGGTCGGCGCACACACACCACCCGGCCGTTCTGCGAGCGTCCGGTCCGGCGGGTCTGCGCGGTCGGGTGGTTCGACGGAGGTACCCAGACGCTGGTCTCGTCGTAGAGCGGGAAGCCCGCTCCGGGCGAGCCGATCAGGCCTGCCTCCGGTACCCCCAGGATCCGTTGCGCGGCCGGGTTCGCGGATTCGATGAGCCCCGTCGGGCCGACCACCACGACGCCCTCCTCCAGCGACGCCACCACAGTCGTGAAGTACTGTTCCGCCCGTCGGCGCGCGGTCTCGTCCGCGCACACCAGGACGTACCCGCCGGTCATCTCCGCGGCCGACACCCGGACGTAGAGCGCCGAGCCGTCCGACCGGTAGTGGGTGGTCCGGATGACACCACCCGCCCGGATGACCTCTTCCGGCGCGAGCGGCGCGCCCACGAGATCGCTCACCGGACGCCCGATGGACCCGCCCGCCGGGCGGGCGTACACCGCCTCCGCGGCCGGGTTCCAGCTCGCCACCGTCCCGTCGCCGTGCACCGCGATGATCGCGTCGCTGACGTGTGAGGCGAGTGCGGCCTGATAGCGCAGCGCCGCCTCCGCGGCCTTCTGCGCGGTGACATCCCGCAGAATCACCTGGTACGCCGGACGGCCCTCCCACATGGTGAGGACCGAGACCGCCTCGACCGCGAGCGTGGTGCCATCGAAGCGGACCAGCGCCGCCTCCGCCGGCTCCGACGCCGCACCCGGGGTATCCAGGGTGACAAGCCTGCGCTGCATTTCGGGTACCGAGTCCGGATGGACGAAGTCGGTGATGGGGCGCCCGATGATCTCCGCGGTGGAATTCGCGCCGAGGGACCGGACGGTCGCCGCGTTCGCATACACCACCAGGCCGTCCTGGTGGACTCCGATCGCATCCGGGCTGAGCTCGATCAGCAGCCGGTACCGGTCGGCCAGGTCGGTCAGCGCCTGCCTGGACTGGTGCACCTCGGTCACGTCGGTGACGATGCCGACAAGCGCCCGCTGGCGGTCGTCGCCGAGGATGCGTGCCCGGAACTGGATCCACCGGGTACCGCCACCCAGCGCGGTCGACGGCTGCTCCAGCTCGAAGTCCTGCCATACCGTGGCGCTGTGAGCTGCGGTGGTCATCGGCGCGATCAGTTCGCGGAGCCGGCTGCGGATCGCGGCTTCGGCCGCACCGGGCATGCCCAGCACCCCGTCGAGGCCGGGCATCCAGGTCAAGGAACCATCGGACAGTACAAACCGCCACATCACCATGGAACTGGCTGAAAGCGCCAACTCGACGATGCGGTCCTGCCCACCGCTGTCGGTGGCCCACTCAAGGTCCTGGAGGTCAGCTGTCATGGTGTGTCCGATCCGCCTGCCTGGCTGGCTGATGTCCGGTTACCTCATCGGCGTGATCTCGGTGGTGCTGAGGAGGACCGGGTGGGCACTCGGTCCGCGCGCGGTCGGCCTGCGGCAGCCGCCGCTCCTCGCCCCGTTCACCCGGACACGGGGCACACCATGCGGATAGTGGGCGATACCGGACCGGCCATGGAGCGCGCTCTGCATGCCGGCCGGCTGAGCTGCCCCCGTTGCGACGGGGCCTTGCGGCCGTGGGGCAGGGCACGGGTACGGGTGATCCGTTTCGGTCCGGCGGCGCATCGGGCGGTACGCCCGCGCCGGGCCCGGTGCTCCACCTGTCGTGCCACCCACGTCCTGCTCCCCGACTGGATGCTGGTCCGCCGGGCGTACGCGGCGCCGGTCATCTGGTCGGCGCTCACGGCGCAGGCCCGCGGCATGGGGTACCGGCGCATCGCGCTCCGCATGCACCTGCCCGAGACGACCGTACGGGACTGGCTGCGCGCCTTCCGGCGTGCCGAACCCCGCCTGCTCGACCAGCTCGCCCGGCCCGGAGAGGCGCGTGGCTCGGCGGTACTCGCGCTGGAACGGCTGAGCCCACCCCTGCCACCGTGGCGGTTGGCGGTGCGGGTCACCGCCGGCCGCCTGCTCCTCAACACCAGTCCGCCCCACCCCGCCGGCACCACGCGGTCAGCTCATCCGCCCTGACCCCGATCTCAGCGGTGGGCCACCTTCGGCCCGGCCGCCCCTGCTGGGACCGGCCAGCAACCGGACACGGAAGGGCGGACGGATGGTCTCGCAGGGAATCGGAATCTGCGGCGTGGGCGCGGTCACCGGCTACGGCTGGGGTACCGAACCATTCTGGGACGGGCTCGTCACGGCGAAGCCGGCCGCCACGCTGACCCCCGGCCACGGGCTGGATCAGGATGAGTCCGCCTGGGTGGCGCTGGTGCCCGACGGCGGCGACCCGGCCGACGGCCGGAGCCGGTTCGCCCGGGCCATGCGGGCGGCCGCGCGCAGCGCGATCACCGACGCGGCCGGCCGCGGCTGGCGCCCCGGGCGGCGGGTCGGCCTGCTGCACGCGGTCGTCCTCGGCGAGGTTGACCTGTGGCGTGACTTCTACCGCAGCCAGCGGGGTCCTCGAACCATCCGCGAGTACCTCGCGATGATGCCCTCGACCCCGATGTCCACCCTGATGCAGGAGTACGGGTTCCACGGTCCGGCGATGAACGTCTCGGCGATGTGCGCGTCCGGCAACGCCGGCCTGCTCACCGCGAAGGCCTGGCTTGACGCCGGCATCGTGGACGACGTGGTGTTCGTGGCCACCGACCTGTCCCTGACGCCGGAGAACGTCCTGCAGTTCGTCCGGCTCGGGGTCGCGGTCACCGACACGGAGCCGCTGGACGCCTGCCGTCCGTTCCAGGAGGGCAGCCGCGGCTTCATCATGGGCGAAGCCTCGGCGGCCTTCGTCCTGTCCAACCGGGCCAGCCGTCCGTATGCACACGTGCTCGGCGGGGCGATGACCCACGACGGATACCACGTCACCTCCATCAACCCGGAGCTGACCCAGGTGCTGCGCTGCTTCCAGGAGGCGCTCGCCAACGCCGGCGTGTCGCCGTCGTCGGTCCGCTACCTCAACGCGCACGGCCCCGGTACCCGCCAGTGCGACCAGGCAGAGGCCGCCGCTCTGGAGACCCTCTTCCCGGCCGAGGCGCGGGTCTACTCGGTCAAGCCACTGGTGGGTCACTGCCAGGGTGCGGCCTCCGCGGTCGAGGTGGCCGCGGCGGCGCTCAGCTACGAGAAGGGCATCGTTCCCGCGCCGCCCATCGTCGCGCCCGGCCATCCCCAGCTGCTCGACGGCAGCACCCCGCTCGCCGACGGCCTTACCGTCAAGTCCTCGCTGGGCATGGGCGGCCACAACTCCGTACTCGTTCTCGCGCCACCGGCGTGAGGACGGGTACGCGGCGGTCAGGGGTGCCGGCCGAGAGTTGCGGCGTCCAGTTCGAGCCAGTGAGCCAGATCCTTGATCTCGCGGTTCACGGCGGCGGTCATGGTCCCGGTGAAGGCCACGTCCTGGTGGATGGCGTTGACCTTGGCTACTGCCGGACCCACCGGTACTCGACCTCCGGGCGGCCGGCACCGCCGTACCGGGGGCGGCGCTCGGCCAGCCCGATCTCGCACAGGTGCTCCAGATAGCGGCGCGCGGTGATCCGTGAGGTGCCCAGCGCCTCGGCCGCCTCGCTGGCGGAGAACCCGCCGGCGGCCTTGATGGCGGCGACAACCGCGTCGAGCGACTCCCGGCTCATCCCCTTGGGCAGCTCCGCCGGATCGGTGGTCCGCAGCGCGGCCAGCATCCGGTCGACCTCGTGCTGGCCGGCGAGCACGCCGCCGTCGGCGAGGTGGGCGCGGTAGGTGGCGTACCGCTCCAGCTTGTCGCGCAGTGCGGCGAAGGCGAACGGCTTGAGCAGGTACTGCACGATGCCCAGGGACACCGCGGTACGGACGATGGCGAGGTCCCGCGCGGAGGTGACCGCGATGACGTCGACACCGTGCCGCGCGGCCCGCAGTGCCCGACAGACGTCGAGCCCGTGCATGTCCGGCAAGCCCATGTCGAGCAGGACGAGATCGACCGGCCGGTGCGGGATGCGCCCCCGCGCGTCGGGTACGGGGGCGCGCAGACGCTGCAGGGCCTGCAGCGCCTCCTGGCCGGTCGACGCGTGCCCGACAACCGCGAAGCCCGGGACCCGCCTGACGTAGGCGGCGTGCGCCTCCGCCGCGACCGGGTCGTCCTCGACGATGAAGACGCCGATGACCCGCCCCCCACCGCCGGCTTGGTCGCCGCTCATCGCAACCCCACCTTCTCGGCGGGCAGCGGCAACCGTACGGTGAAAACGGCGCCGCGGTCGCTGGTCACGTCGATACGTCCACGGTGACGGTGCACCGCCTGGCCGACCAGCGCGAGTCCGAGCCCGCGGCCGATCAACCGGTCGTCGGGCTTCGTCGACCAACCGCGCTCGAATGCCCGTTCGACGTCTGCGGGTCGCAGCCCGGTACCGCTGTCGGCCACCCGCAGGACCAGGTCGCCGTCGCTGACCCGGGCGGCAAGCTCGACCCGGTACGGCGGCGGCCCGGCCGCGGCGGCGTCCATCGCGTTGTCGAGGAGGTTGCCGGCGATGGTGACCAGATCGTGCGGGTCCACCACGCCCTCGGGTACCTGGACGTCATCGGCCACCACGAACTCGATCCCGCGCTCGCTGGCCTGCGCCGCCTTACCGAGCAGGAGCGCAGCGAGGATCGGCTCGTCGACCGCGGCGACCACGTGGTCGGTGAGCCGCTGGGCCAGCGCGAGCTCGGCGGTGGCGAAATCCCGTGCCTGGTCGACCCGGCCAAGCTCGATCAACGAGACGACCGTGTGCAGCCGGTTGGCCGCCTCGTGCGCCTGCGCGCGAAGCGACTCCGCGAACCCGCGCACCGAGTCCAGCTCCCCGGTCAGGGCCTGCAGGTCGGTGTGGTCCCGCAGGGTGACGACGCTACCCAGGTGCCGCCCCCGCCACCGGGCGGGTGCCTGGTTGATGACCAGTACCCGCTCGCCGGTCAGGTGGATCTCGTCGACCCGTTCCCGCCCCTCGCCCAGCGCCACCGCCAGGGGGCCGGGCGAGGACAGCGCCGATACCGGCTGCCCGACCACGTCGGACGGCAGTTCGAGTAGCCGGCGTGCCTCGTCGTTGGCCAACTGCAGCCGGCCCGCCCGGTCGAGCAGGACCAGCCCTTCCCGTACCGCGTGCAGCACGGCGTCGTAGTACTCGTACATCCGGGTCAGCTCGGCCGGCCCCAGGTCATGCGTCTGGCGCCGCAGCCGCCGGCTGACCAGCCACGCTCCGCCGCCGCCCAGCAGCAGAGCAGCCAGCGCGGCCAGCAGTAGCGCCGGTACCTGCTGGCTGAGGTTCCGGCTGACCGCCGCCTCGGTGATCCCGACGGCGACCAGTCCCCGGATGGCGCCGGTACGGTCGCGGACCGGCACGACAGCGCGTATCGAGGCTCCGAGCGTGCCGGTGTACGTCTCGGTGAACTGCTCATCTCCGCGCAGCGCCGGTTCGATGTGCCCGATGAAGTGTCCGCCGATCTGCGTCGGATCCGGATGGGTGTACCGGATGCCGGCGGTACTCATGATGACCACGAAGTCAGTACCGGCGGTCAGGCGCACCGTCTCCGCGTAGGGCTGGAGAACGGCCGACGGTTGCGGGCCGGCGAGCGCATCGACCACGGTCGGCGCGGCGGCGACGCTGTGCGCCACGGCGAGTACCCGCGACCGCGCGCTCTCCCGGCTGTTGTGCCCGGCCTGCACATACGCGGCGATCAGACCCGCCGCGACAACCACCGCGACGCCGATCACCTGCAGCCCGAACAGTTGGCGGGCCACACTCCAGCGACGGGGATCGAATCGGTTCTGCACGTCTCCAACTCTATGAACAAAACCGTGACCTCAATCACCGCGGCGGGCAGGCTCGGCGGAACCACACCCACCCGGAGGAGCCGAGATGTCTGAGACCACCACAGCGCGGGCGCCCGCCCGCGACCGCACGCACTACCTGTACCTGGCGGTCGTCGCCGCCGTCGTCCTCGGCATCGTCGTGGGATTCGCGGCGCCGGGCTTCGCCGTCCAGCTCAAGCCGTTGGGTACCGGCTTCGTCAACCTGATCAAAATGATGATCAGTCCGATCATCTTCTGCACGATCGTGCTCGGTATCGGCTCGGTACGGCAGGCGGCGAAGGTCGGCAAGGTCGGCGGCCTCGCGCTCGGGTACTTCCTGGTGATGTCGACGGCCGCGCTCGCGATCGGCCTGGTGGTCGGAAACCTGATCCACCCCGGCGAGGGCCTGCAGCTGACCCAGGCGCTCAAGACCGCCGGCGCGAAGGCGGCCGGCGGCCCGGCCGCGACCGGCGCGGTTGACTTCCTGCTCAACGTCATCCCGACGACGCTGTTCTCCGCGCTCACCCAGAGCCAGGTGTTGCAGACCCTGCTGGTCGCCCTGCTGGTCGGATTCGCCCTGCAGAGCATGGGACGCACCGGCGAGCCGGTCCTGCGCGGCATCGGCCACCTGCAGCGGCTGGTCTTCCGGATCCTGTCGATGATCATGTGGGTGGCGCCTATCGGTGCCTTCGGTGCCATCGCCGCCGTGGTGGGCGCGGCCGGCTGGAAGGCCCTCGCCGGGCTCGCCCAGATCATGGCCGGCTTCTACGCCACCTGCCTGATCTTCGTCATCCTGGTCCTGGGCACCCTGCTCTGGACGGTCGCCCGGATGAACATCCTCGCGCTGCTGCGCTACCTCGCCCGCGAGTTCCTGCTGATCGTGTCCACCTCGTCGTCGGAATCGGCGCTCCCGCGGCTGATCGCCAAGATGGAGCACCTGGGCGTCTCCCGGACGGTCGTCGGGATCACCGTGCCCACCGGGTACTCGTTCAATCTCGACGGCACCGCCATCTACCTGACGATGGCGTCGCTGTTCGTCGCCGATGCGCTCGGCCGCCCGCTGTCCATCGGGCAGCAGATCTCGCTGCTGGTCTTCATGGTCATCGCGTCCAAGGGCGCGGCCGGGGTCACCGGAGCGGGGCTCGCCACCCTCGCCGGGGGCCTCCAGTCACACCGGCCCGAACTGGTCGACGGCGTCGGTCTCATCGTGGGCATCGACCGGTTCATGTCAGAGGCCCGGGCGCTGACCAACTTCGCCGGCAACGCGGTCGCCACCGTCATCGTGGGTACCTGGGCGGGCGAGTTCGACCGGGTCCGGGCCCGGCAGGTGCTGACCGGGCAGTACCCGTTCGACGAGCGCACCATGCTCGACGACGATGCGCACGCGCCGGCGCAGCCCGGCGACATTGCCGGCGTGGACGAGGTCCCGGCGGGGGCGTCACCGGCGCTGGCGGTGTCCGCCCGCCCGGCGGCGGGCGGCTGACCCGGTACCGACTCGGGCTTGGAAGACTCTGACGGCGTCGGAGTCTTCCAAGCCCGAAGCCGCGCCACCAGCGCCGCCGGCGCATTCTTCCCGATCAGTATCCGCAACCAGCATCCCCGTCAGGCATTAGTGTTGCGAAGCGTGGCCGTCGGTTGACGCCAGGCCAGGTTCTTCTCCACACAGAGCCGACCGCTGGACCGTCACGCCGGTGCGCGTCGATGCCGGTCGACGGGGGATGGTGTGGTTGGCGTGTACGTGGCAATGGTCGCTCCGGAATGTGCTCCGGTCGCGCAGGCTGGTGGCCTGGGCGAGGTCGTGTTCGGGCTGAGTCGCGAGCTGGAGATCCGCGGCAACGCCGTGGAGATCATCCTTCCCCGGTACCGTCGGATGCGCAGCGACCAGATCTACCAGCTCTGTGTGGCGTACCAGGATCTGTGGGTTTCCTGGTACGGCGGGGCGGTGCACTGCACGGTGTGGTTCGGTTTCGTGCACGGCAGGAAGTGCTATTTCATCGAGCCGCACTCGGCCGACGGCTTCTTCGAGCGCGGCAGCTACTACGGCGATGAGGACGACGCGACCCGCTTCGCGTTCTTCTGCAAGGCGGCCGTGGAGTTCATGTTCCAGTCCGGCAAGCGGCCGGACGTCATCCACTGCCACGACTGGCAGACCGCTCTCGTTCCGGTGCTGCTGTTCGAGCAGTACGAGGGCGCTGGCATGGACACGCAACGGGTCTGCCTGACCGTACACAACTTCCGTCATCAGGGCATCTGCGGCGAGGACGTCCTGTGGGCCACCGGGCTGCTACCGGTGGAGCGCTTCACGACCCCCGAGCGGCTCGGCGACGGGTACCGGCCGGGGACGGTGAACCTGCTCAAGGGCGGCATCGCGTATGCGAACTTCGTCACCACGGTGTCGCCGCAGCACGACTGGGAGGCCGCCTGCACCGACCAGGGCATGGGCCTGGGTCACGCCCTCTTCGTGCACCGGGACAAGCGCGGCGGGATACTCAACGGCGTCGACTACGACGTCTGGAACCCCGAGGTGGATCCGCTCATCGCCGGCAACTACTCGGCCGATGCGCCGGACGGCAAGTACGCGAACAAGTGGGCCCTGCGCCAGCGGCTGTGGCTGCGTGACACGTACCAGCCGATCGTGGCGTATGTGGGGCGGCTCGACACGCAGAAGGGTGTGGACCAGATCGAACACGCGATCTGGTACACGCTGCGCCACGGCGCCCAGTTCGTGCTCACCGGGTGCAGTACCGACGCGGCCGTCAACGCCCGGTTTCAGCGGCTCAAGGAACAGCTCAACGACCACCCGGACTGCCATCTGGAACTCGAGTACAGCGCGGAACTGGCCCACCTCGTCTATGCCGGAGCCGACCTGCTCGTCATGCCGAGCCTGTTCGAGCCGTGCGGGATCGCCCAACTCATCGCCATGAAGTACGGCACCGTACCGGTGGTGCGGGCGATCGGTGGGTTGTGCGACACCGTGTTCGACCGGGAGTACTCGGGCCAGCCGTGGCACGAACGCAACGGTTTCGTGTTCCACCAACCCGACAACGCCGCCGTGGAGTCCGCACTGTGCCGGGCGTTCGGACTGTGGCACGACTATCCCGGCGAGTTCCGCGAACTGATGGTCAACGGTATGCGCCGTGACCACTCGTGGTCCTGGCCCGGGCAGCACTACCTCGACGTGTACGACCACATAAGGGTCGAGTAACCATGGCTGACCTGCCCGGGTACGTGGACGGACTGCCCACCCTGTCCGGCTTCGAGCCACAGGTACGGGCGGCGGTCGACGCCGGCCGGGACCAGCCGATCAGCCGCGCACCAGTCGACCTCACCGGGATCGACTCGGCGTTCGCCATCGCGCTGCACATGCACCAGCCGCTCATCCCCGCCGCCGGCGCGGACCTGCACAGCGCGGAAATCATCAGCAACCTTCAGTGGATGCAGGAGCACCCCGACCTCGGCGACAACCACAATGCACCGGTGTTTCGCTGGTGCTACCGGCGGATGGGAGAGTTCATCCCGCAACTGCTCGCTGACGGGTACCAGCCGCGGGTCATGCTCGACTACTCCGGTACCCTGCTGCACGGGCTACGCCGCATGGGTGCCGACGACGTCATCGACGCGCTCCGTTACCTCACCGGCGATCCGGGTGTGCGGGAGGCAGTGGAGTGGCTCGGCTCCGCCTGGGGGCATCCGGTCGCACCGTCCACTCCGGTGCAGGACTACCGGCTGCACGTACGCGCCTGGCAGCACCATTTCGCGGGACTGTTCGGCACGGAGGCGCTGGGCCGGGTACGGGGCTTCTCCCCCGCCGAGATGGCGCTGCCCAACCATCCCGACGTCGCGTACGAGTTCGCCGGTACGCTGGCCGGCTGCGGGTACGAGTGGGTGCTGGTACAGGAGCACACGGTCGAGGCGCCCGACGGGCAACCGCCCGGGCAGCGCCATCTCCCGCACCGCCTGGTCTGCACGAGTTCCCGCGGCGAGACGGCCGAACTGGTCGCGGTCATCAAGACCCAGGGCAGCGACACCAAGCTGGTCGGCCAGATGCAGCCGTACTACGAGGCGAAGGGGCTCCGTCCGGTACCGCTGGCCGGCCGGACGCTGCCACCCCTGGTCACCCAGATCGCGGACGGCGAGAACGGCGGCGTGATGATGAACGAGTTCCCGGACAAGTACTTCGAGGTGATCCGCGAGTGCTCGGGAACCCGTACCCCCATCGTCAACGTCAGCGAGTACCTCGACCAGCTCTGGGCGGGCGGCCTGCGCCGGTCCGACCTGCCGGTCCTCCAGCCCGCCGGACAGCATCGGATCTGGCAGGAGATGGCGCCGGGCGACGGGCCCGGCCGGCTCGCCGAGGTCATCGCCGGACTGCACGCGAAGGACGACCGCTTCGACGTCGAGGGCGGCAGTTGGACCGGCGACGTGTCATGGGTCCGCGGGTACGACAACGTGCTCGCGCCGATGGAGGAGGCCAGCGCGCTCTTCCACGAACGGATCACCTCCCGGGGCGTACCGGCGGGCGATCCGCGGTACCGCGCCGCCCTGTTCCACCTGCTGGCCAGCCAGACCAGCTGCTACCGCTACTGGGGACAGGGGATCTGGACCGACTACGGCGCCGAACTGTCCCGCCGCGCGATCGAGCTCATCAACGGAAGCGGGTGAACCGGGGGAGGCGACCTTGACCGGGCAGATCAGTCACGCACTCGTGCTCAACCTGCACCAGCCGGCCGGCAACCTCGACCAGTTGCTGGCCGAGTCACCGTGGGAGGCCCGGCAGATCCTCTGGGCGATCGACCGGATCCCCCGCTCGGTGTGGCGGCACGAGAGCACCGCGCGGGTGCCCCTGGCATTGTCCGGTACCCTGCTGGAAACCCTCGCCGACCCCGCCTTCCGGCTACTACCACCCGCTGTTGCCGCTGATCCCATCCGCGGACCGCGCCGAGCAGATCACCCGCTGGGAGGGCATCGGGCGCCGCCTGTTCCCGAACGCGCCGCTGACCGGGTTCTGGCCCCCCGAGATGGGCTTCTGCATGGAGCTCATCCCGCTGCTGCGCGCCCACGGTTACCGTTACGTGCTCGTCGACAGCGAACACGTCGAGCCGGTCACCCCGATGCGCTGGGAGCAGCTGCGGTACCGGCCGCACGTCGCCCGCCACGGCGGCGCCGAGATCGTGGTGGTAGTACGCGACCGGGAGCTGTCCGACGCCCAGGAGGCGGGCATGGACGCCGGGTGGTTCATCCACGAGGTGTCCGAGCGCACGAAGTGGTGCGACTTCCCGCCGCTCGTGACGACCTGCAGCGACGGGGACAACGGCGGATGGTTCCGTACCACCTCCCCGGAAGCCAACTTCTGGTCAGCCTTCCACGACGACCTGCTCAGCCGGGTGGCGCGCGGCGACGGCGGGCACATCCGTCCCACGTTCATCCACGAGTACCTGGAAGGGCACGGTGCCGACGGATTCTGGGGCGAGGCATGGGTGCCGCGCAGCCACGCCGATCTCGACCTGGCCGCGCAGGCGCTGGCGACGCAGGCCGACGCCCCCGCCGAGCCGTGACCCCACGGCCGTGACCGTTGACAGGCGTGCGTCACCGCCGGCGCGGGGACCCGTCACCAGCTGACCGCGGTACCGGTGCCGCTGGTGCCCGGCGGCGCCTTCGGCGGGCGTAGCGGGCCAGTGCGGTCAGGGCGAGGATGACCAGCAGGAGGCCGAGCCCGGCGATTGTCCAGTTGTCCAGGGCCGGCTTGGTCGGCAGCCTGGTGACGCCTGACCTGGGGAAGGCGATGGTGGCGCTGACCTCTTGACTAGTCATGCCGCTGGTGAGGGTGAGGTGTGCCTGCCAGGGTCCGTCGGCAAGCCGCGGGTCCAGTGTCACGGTGACCGGTCCGGCCTGGCCGGGGGCGAGGGTGGCTGCGGCGGTGACCGGGAACGGGCCGGCGCTGGCTGATCCGGGTCCGTCGGACAGGGTAAGGGAGCCGGTGATGTCCAGCGCGCGTGCGCCGGTGTTGTGGACCTGGGCGGTGACTCTGGGGGTTCCGTCCGGGGCACGGTCGGCGGTCAGCTCGGTGATCTCGAAGCTCGACGCGGGTTCGCCACCCGGTCCGATGTCGAGGTACACGCGTACACCCAGCCGGCTTGCCTGGATCACGTTTGCCCCGCCGCTCGACCCGACGGTGGTCTGCGCCCAGATGACCGCGTACCGCTCGCCTTCCGATGCCGTGCGCGGTACGGCGATGGTGACCAGGACTGTTCCGATGCCGCCGGGTGCCATAGTCAGGCTGTTCTGGTCGAGGGTGATCCAGCTGGTCAGCTCGTTGGGCGTACGGCCATCGGCGAAGGTGAACGTGCTGTTCTGGATGGTTGCCGCCGCCGGGTAGAGCTCGATGGTGCGTGGCGTGCCAGAGGCGTTGGTGACCTGCACCCGGCGGTGGATGGTCTGGCCGGGATTGAGGTGGTCGATGACGTAGAGGCGTGCGCGCGGGTCATCGCGCTTGCTGGTGGGTGCATCCAGCAGCTTGATGCTCAACTGCTGGGTGTCGTTCGGGGTCTGGACGGGAGCCGGCCCGCTCGGGTGGTGGGCCAGCGAGGCCGCGGCGGGCGTCGCCGCGGCCGAGTCGAGCAGGAAGATCAGGGCAAGAAGGCGCGCCGCTCGGTCAGGCCACCGAATGCGTCACCGTCCCGCTGTAGGTACCCGCGACCGCCGTCGCCGGCACCGCCACGATCAGCGTCGGGTTCCACGACGCACTGTTGTTTCCGCTCCCGGCACTCCACGTGAAGGCGGTTTGGCCGGTGCTGAGAACCACCGCGGCACCCGCTGTGGCCTGCCCCGCGGTGGCTGTGCCGGTACCAGTGGTAGCGGTGGCCGGTCCGGACCAGTAGGACAGCGCGGTATTGGCGACGGTCTCCGCTGCGGTCGCGGCGCCGGTGGTGAAGGCGGTGGCGCTGACCGTCGCCGTCCACGCGGCGCCCAGCGCGGCGCGGTCGTCGGTGACCGTTACCGCCCCCAGTTGCGCGGTAGCCGAGGCGCCAGGCGCCGCCGAGCCGAGGTTCGCGGCTGCCGGTACCGCGACGCCCAGACCGCCCGCGGTGATACCGAACGTGGTGGGCGTGTCTGCCGCGAGCGCGGCGGGCGCCAGGCTGACTGTGGTTGCCATCACAACCAAGACGACGGTCACTACGGTGTGCCTGATCCGCATGGCTTCCCCCGCACGACTACTCGATCGGACCTGCTCTGCTACCGAGGGTAGTGGACAAGCTCGACTCGTGTGTGCGGTTCAGCAGGTCTGTCGTGGGAGCACGGTCATGCTGACCACCGTGCTGGCGCTGGCCGTCGGGGCCACCGCGACACTCGGGTCGGCGGCGCCATGGCCCGTGCCGGTGTCCGTGGCGTGGCAGACGCTGCTTGCCGGCAGGGGACTTACGTGTGCGCGGACCGCGACGACCGTGGCTGGCTGGCCCGTGAGTCCGGCGGCGGTCGCGAGCGCGGCGACACCGAGGACGAACGTGCTCGGCAGCGTAATCATGGGCAGCCTCTCTTCGCCGGCGTGGCTCCCGGTGAGCCTCCGTCATCCGGCGGCACCGAGGATCTGCTCGCAGCCGCCACAGTGACATTCGGCAGGCCGCAGCAGAGCGTGAGAGCAATCGCCGTCGACACGACCCGCTCAACCCGGCACATCGCTTCCACTCAGTGGCACATCTCCTTCCTTGCGGTCGCAGATCGTCTTCCACTTGGGGGCACAGCACTGTCTGACATGGATTGGCGCGGTTCGTCGGATACCGTCCCAGTGCAACGGCTCACAGGCAAACCCGACATTCGTACCGACTCCGGCGACCCGGCTCGTGCATTCCGCTAGACGTGGTACAGGAGGCGCCGATGCCGAACGACGTTGATCCCATCGAGACCCGGGAATGGCTGGACTCGCTGGATGCCGTCCTGGCTTTTGACGGCGCCGATCGGGCGTACTTCCTGCTCGACGAGTTGATCGGACAGGCGCGCCGCAACGGTGCGCCGGTGCCGTATTCGGCGAACACGCCGTACCTCAACACGATCCCACCCGATCGGGAGCAGAAGCATCCCGGTGATCGCGCGGTGGAGCACGTGCTGCGCTCGATGATCCGGTGGAACGCGGTGGCGATGGTGCTGCGGGCCAACAAGGAGTCCTCGGAGCTGGGTGGGCACATCGCGAGCTTCCAGTCCGCGGCCACGCTGTACGACGTCGGCTTCCAACACTTCTGGCACGCCCCGTCGCAGCGGCACGGCGGGGACCTCGTGTTCATCCAGGGGCACTCGTCGCCGGGCATCTATGCGCGGGCGTTCCTGGAGGGGCGGCTGACCGAGGAACAGATGGACAACTTCCGGCAGGAGGTCGACGGCGGGGGCCTGTCGTCGTATCCACATCCCTGGCTGATGCCGGAGTTCTGGCAGTTCCCCACGGTGTCGATGGGCCTGGGTCCGTTGATGGCGATCTACCAGGCGCGGTTCCTAACGTACCTGCACAACCGTGGCCTGGTGGAAACCGCGAACCGGCACGTGTGGGCGTTCCTGGGTGACGGCGAGATGGACGAGCCGGAGTCGCTCGGCGCGATCTCGCTGGCCGGCCGGGAGAAGCTGGACAACCTCATCTTCGTGGTCAACTGCAACCTGCAGCGGCTGGACGGGCCGGTGCGCGGCAACGGCAAGATCATCCAGGAGCTGGAGGCGGTGTTCCGCGGCGCCGGGTGGAACGTCATCAAGGTGATCTGGGGCAGCAACTGGGATCCGCTGATCGCCGCCGACAAGACCGGGATCCTCCTGCAGCGCATGGAGGAGTGCGTCGACGGGGAGTACCAGGACTTCAAGTCCAAGAACGGTGCCTACGTGCGCCAGCACTTCTTCGGCAGGTACCCCGAACTGCTCGACCTCGTCGCCGGCATGTCCGACGAGCAGATCTGGGCGCTGACCCGCGGTGGCCACGACCCGAACAAGATCTACGCGGCGTACCACGCGGCGGTCCACCACACCGGGCAGCCGACGGTGATCCTGGCCAAGACGGTCAAGGGTTACGGTATGGGCGAGGCCGGCGAGGGCCAGAACATCACCCACCAGCAGAAGAAGATGGCCGAGAACACGCTCCGCGCGTTCCGGGACCGGTTCGGTATCAACGTCTCGGACGATCAGATCGGGCAGCTGCCGTACCTGCGGCTGCACGAGGACGCCCCGGAGATGCGCTATCTGCGGGCTCGGCGGGAGGCGCTGGGTGGCTACCTGCCCGCCCGCCGGCGTACGTCCACGCCACTGGAGATTCCACCGCTGTCCGCGTTCGACAGCCAGTTGAAGGGTACCGGGGAGCGCGAGATCTCCACGACGATGGCGTTCGTACGGGTGCTCAACACCCTGTTGCGGGACAAGAAGATCGGCCGGCACGTGGTGCCGATCGTGCCGGACGAGTCGCGGACGTTCGGCATGGAGGGCATGTTCCGGCAGTTCGGCATCTTCTCCCAGACCGGGCAGCTCTACCAGCCCGAGGACGCCAACCAGCTGATGTTCTACCGGGAGGACAGGAAGGGCCAGATGCTGCAGGAGGGCATCAACGAGCCGGGCGCGATGTCGTCGTGGATCGCCGCGGCCACCTCCTACAGCACCAGCGACCTGCCGATGATCCCCTTCTACATCTACTACTCGATGTTCGGCTTCCAGCGGGTCGGCGATCTGGCCTGGGCGGCCGGCGACATGCGCGCCCGCGGGTTCCTCATCGGTGGTACCGCGGGTCGCACCACCCTCAACGGGGAGGGATTGCAGCACGAGGACGGGCACAGCCACCTGATCTCGGCGACGGTCCCGAACTGCGTGTCGTACGACCCGACGTACGCCTACGAGGTGGCCGTCATCGTCCACGACGGGCTGCGGCGCATGTACGCCGAGCAGGAGGACGTGTACTACTACCTGACCGTCATGAACGAGAACTACCGGCACCCGCCGATGCCCGAGGGCGCCGAGGAAGGGATCCTGCGCGGCATGTACCTGCTGCGCGAGGGCACCGGCAGCGGTCCCCGCGTGCAGTTGCTGGGCAGCGGCACGATCCTGCGCGAGGTCATCGCCGGCGCGGACCTGCTCGCGGAGGACTTCGGGGTGAGCGCAGACGTGTGGAGCGTGCCGAGCTTCACCGAACTGCGCCGCGAGGGTCTGGACGCCGAGCGGTGCAACCTGCTGCACCCGGATTCGCCGCGCCGCGTCAGCTTCGTGGAACAGCAGCTCGGTACCCGTCCGGCCGGTCCGGTCGTCGCGGCCAGCGACTACCTGAAGGCCTTCGCCGACCAGATCCGGGCGTTCGTACCCCGCCGCTACACCGTGCTGGGAACCGACGGCTTCGGCCGCTCGGACTACCGCCGCAACCTGCGCCGGTTCTTCGAAGTCGACCGGCACTACGTCGTCCTCGCCGCGCTGCGCGCGCTGGCCGACGAGGGTACCGCCCCGGCTACCACCGTGGCCGACGCGATCGCCAGATACCGCATCGACCCGGACAAGCCCGACCCGGCCCGGGTGTAGGGGGAACGACATGGCAGCCGCAATCGAGATCAGGGTTCCCGACATCGGCGATTTCTCCGACGTACCGATCATCGAGGTCCAGGTCTCGCCGGGCGACCGCATCAACGCCGACGATCCGTTGGTCACGCTCGAATCCGACAAGGCAACGATGGATGTACCGGCGCCGGTCGCCGGGGTGATCCGGGAGATTCCGGTCAAGGTCGGCGACCGGGTCAGCGAGGGCGCGCTGCTGGCACTGGTCGACCCGGGCGACGGAGCGACGGTGCAGCCGCCGTCCCTGGTGGAGCAGCAGGAGCCGGAGGTGGCGGTCCGCCCGCCGGCCGCGCCGCCCGCCCCGCCGGAGACGGTCGCGGCCGGAACCGACTTCGCCGGGGTACACGCCGGGCCGAGCGTGCGCCGCACCGCCCGGGAACTCGGCGTCGACCTGACCGCCGTGACCGGCGCGGGGCCGAAGGGCCGCATCACCAAGGAGGATCTGCTCGCGTTCCTGCGCGGCCCGGCGCCCGCCGCGCCGGCCGCGGCACCCGCCGCCGTCGGTACCGGCATCCCGGAGATCCCGGCCGTGGACTTCGCGAAGTTCGGGCCGGTGGAAACGCGGCCGCTGGCGCGCATCAAGAAGATCTCCGGGCCGGTCCTGCACCGGTCCTGGCTCAACGTGCCGCACGTGACGCACCACGACGAGGCCGACATCACCGAGCTCGACGCCTACCGAAAGGAGCTGGACGCCGCCGCGAAAGCCGACGGGTACCGGGTGACCCTGCTGGCGTTCCTGATGAAGGCCGCCGTCTCGGCGCTCAAGCAGTTCCCCGAGTTCAACAGCTCGCTGTCGCCGGACAAGGACGCGCTGATCGTCAAGGGGTACTACCACATCGGCATCGCCGTGGACACGCCCGACGGCCTGGTGGTACCGGTGTTCCGCGACGCCGACCGCAAGGGAATCACCGAGCTGAGCAAGGAGCTCGGCGCGACGTCGAAGCGGGCCCGCGACGGCAAGCTCACCGGCACCGACCTGCAGGGCGGCACGTTCACCATCTCCAGCCTCGGCGGCATCGGCGGCACCAGCTTCACCCCGATCGTCAACGCGCCCGAGGTCGCGATCCTCGGCGTGGTGCGGTCGCGGATGTCGCCGGTGTGGAACGGGGAGAGCTTCCAACCGCGGTTGATGCTGCCGCTGTCGTTGTCGTACGACCACCGGGTCATCGACGGCGCGCTGGCCGCGCGGTTCGCCCGGCACCTGTGCACCGTGCTCGAAGACCTCCGCCGCCTCATCCTGTAGACCGGGGGCACGCTCATGGCAGATATCGAGGTCCGCGTCCCCGACATCGGTGACTTCGCCGACGTCCCCGTCATCGAGGTCCACGTCGCGCCCGGTGCTGCCGTGGCGGCCGAGGATCCGCTGGTCACGCTGGAGTCCGACAAGGCCACCATGGACGTACCCGCACCGGCCGCCGGTACGGTCGGCGAGGTCCGGGTCGCGGTCGGGGACCGGGTCTCCGAAGGCACCACGATCCTCACGCTGCGGGCGGAGGGTGCGGCCGGTACGCCGCCCAAGGAACGGGTACACGAGGACGCCCGGCCCACGCCCGGCGAACCGGCCGGATACGGTTCGGCCAGCGGAGTGTACGACCGGATCCAGGTCACCGTGCCCGACATCGGTGACTTCAGCGGGGTACCCGTCATCGAGGTCCACGTCGGCGTGGGTGACACCGTGGCCGCGGAGAATCCGCTGATCACCCTGGAGTCGGACAAGGCCACGATGGACGTACCCGCGCCGGCCGCCGGCACGGTCACCGCGGTACGCGTCGGCGTCGGCGACCGGGTTTCCGAAGGGCACCCCATCGTCGACCTGCGCACCGGCCCCGAGGAGCAGGCGCCCCCGGTACCGGCGCCCGCCCGCCCACCGTCGACCGCGGCCGCCGACCTGCACGCCGAGGTCCTCGTGCTCGGCGCCGGACCGGGCGGGTACACCGCCGCGTTCCGCGCCGCGGACCTCGGCAAGCAGGTGGTTCTCGTGGACCGGTGGGACACGCTCGGCGGGGTGTGCCTCAACGTCGGCTGCATCCCGTCCAAGGCGCTGCTGCACGCGGCGAGGGTGCTCGCCGAGACGAGGGAGATGGCCGCGCACGGCCTGGCGTTCGGCGAGCTGCGCGTCGACCTGGACAGGCTGCGCGGCTGGAAGGACGGTGTCGTCAAGCGACTCACCGGCGGCCTGGCCGGACTGGCCAAGCAGCGCAAGGTGACCACGGTGCGCGGTACCGGCCGGTTCGCCTCGATGAACCAGGTCGAGGTGACCGCCGAGGACGGCAGCACCCGGACGGTCAGCTTCGAGCAGGCCATCATCGCGGCCGGCTCCGAGCCGGTGCGGCTGCCGTTCATCCCGCCCGACGACCCGCGCGTCATCGACTCCACCGGCGCCCTGGACCTCACCGGCATCCCGCAGCGGCTGCTGGTCATCGGCGGCGGGATCATCGGGCTGGAGATGGCCACCGTGTACCACGAACTCGGCGCCCGCATCACCGTCGTCGAGCTGATGGACCAGCTCATCCCCGGCGCGGACAAGGACATCGTCGCCCCGCTCGCCAAGCGGATCGGCAGCCGGTACGAGGCCATCCACCTCAAGACGAAGGTGACCGCCGTTTCCGCCGGAGACGACGGGCTGACCGTCTCCTTCGAGGGCGCCAAGGCACCCGAGCGCGACACCTTCGACCGGGTACTGGTCGCGGTCGGTCGCCGGCCCAACGGCCGGGCCATCGGCGCGGAGAACGCCGGCGTCCTCGTCGCCGACAACGGCTTCATCGGCGTGGACAAGCAGATGCGCACCAACCTGCCGCACATCTTCGCCATCGGCGACATCGTCGGCCAGCCGATGCTCGCCCACAAGGCGATGCACGAAGGACGGGTCGCCGCCGAGGTCGCCGCCGGCCGGCCGAGCCACTTCGACGCCAAGGTGATCCCCTCGGTCGCCTACACCGACCCCGAGGTCGCCTGGGTCGGGGTCACCGAGAACGAGGCCAAGGCCGCCGGTGTCCCGTACGGCAAAGGGGTCTTCCCCTGGGCCGCCAGCGGCCGGTCCCTGTCGCTGGGCCGCGACGAGGGCCTGACCAAACTGCTGTTCGACCCGGCGTCCGAACGGGTCATCGGCGCCGGGATGGTCGGACCCAACGCCGGCGAACTCGTCGCCGAGGTCGGGCACGCGATCGAGATGGGCGCCGACGCCGCGGACATCGGCCTGACCATCCACGCCCACCCGACGCTGTCGGAGACCGTCGGCCTGGCCGCCGAGGCGTTCGAGGGCACCATCACCGACCTGTACCTGCCCAGGAAGCGGTAGCCACCGATGTACCAACGACCATACGAGCTGGCGGCGGACTACACGCTACGGATCCGCGCCCGGGGCAACGCCGTGCTCACCAACCCGATGCTCAACCGCGGCACCGCGTTCACGCAGTCGGAGCGCCAGGCGCTCGGGCTGACCGGCCTGCTGCCCACCGGTATGTCCACACTGGAGGGACAGCTGCGCCGGGTGTACGCGCAGTACCGCCGCCAGCCGACCGACCTGGCCAGGAACGTGTACCTGGGCAACCTGCGGGACCGCAACGAGGTGCTGTTCTACCGCCTGCTCACCGAGCACATCGAGGAGATGCTCCCGATCGTCTACACGCCGACGGTCGGGGAGGCGATCGAGCGGTTCAGCCACGAGTACCGGCGCCCGCGCGGGGTGTACCTGTCGGTCAACGAACCCGAGCAGGTCGAGCAGGCACTGCAGAACTACGGGCTGGGCCCGAACGACGTCGACCTCATCGTGGCCACCGACGCCGAAGGCATCCTCGGCATCGGCGACCAGGGCGTCGGCGGCATCGAGATCGCGATCGGAAAGCTCGCCGTGTACACCGCCGCGGCCGGTATCCACCCGCGCCGGGTCATCCCCGTCGTGTTCGACGTGGGTACCGACAACCTCCGCCTGCTCAACGACGAGATGTACCTGGGCAACCGCCATGCCCGCATCCGCGACCAGCGCTACGACGACCTGATCGACGCCTACGTCACCGCCGCCACGAAACTGTTCCCGCACGCGATGCTGCACTGGGAGGACTTCGGCGCGGGCAACGCCCGGCGCATCCTCACCAAGTACGCCGACCAGTGCTGCACGTTCAACGACGACATGCAGGGCACTGCCGCCGTGGTGCTGGCCGCCGCGCTCGCCGCGCTCCGGGTCACCGGTGGCCGGCTGCGCGACCAGCGGATCGTCATCCACGGCGCCGGTACCGCCGGACTGGGCATCGCCGACATGATGCGCGACGTCATGGTCGGCGAAGGGCTCACCCGCGAGGAGGCCGTCGGGCGCTTCTACGCCCTGGGCCGCCGGGGCCTGCTCAACGCCGACCGGGCCGCGCAGATGTACGACTTCCAGGTCCCCTACGCCCGCTCGCCGGGCGAGGTGACCGGCTGGACCCGGGGCACGGACGGCGGTGTCGGCCTGGCCGAGGTGGTCGAGCACGTCCACCCGACCATGCTCCTCGGTACCTCCACCCAGGCCGGCGCGTTCACCGAACCCGTCGTCCGGAGCATGGCCGCACACGCCGACCGGCCGATCATCATGCCGCTGTCCAACCCGACCGCGAAGGCCGAGGCGCAGCCCGCCGACCTGATCCGTTGGACCGAGGGGCGGGCTCTCGTCGCCACCGGCAGCCCGTTCCCACCGGTCGAGCACGGCGGACAGCGGTACGTGATCGCCCAGGCCAACAACGCCCTGGTGTTCCCCGGGCTGGGCCTCGGCGTGACGGTGACCCGGGCCCGCCGCATCACCGCCGCAATGATCGCGGCGGCGGCCGACGCGGTGGCCGCGCTGTCCGACGTCAGTACTCCGGGCGCCGCGCTGCTGCCGCCGGTGGACAACCTGCGCCTGGTGTCCGCGGCGGTCGGCGTCGCGGTAGCTCGGGCGGCTGTCGCGGAGGGTCTCGCCGAGGAGCCGCTCACCGACCCCATCCAGCAGGTGCACCGGGCGATGTGGCGGCCGGAGTACCCGACATTCGAGGTGATCTGAGGAGGTTGTGTCATGCCAGGAGCGGTCATCGTCGGTGGCGCGCGCACGCCCATCGGCAAGCTGTCCGGAGCACTGAAGGGATTCACGGCGGTCGACCTAGGCGGCATCGCCATCAAGGCGGCCCTGGAGCGGGCCGGGATCACCGGCGACCAGGTCGACTACGTGATCATGGGACACGTGCTGCAGGCCGGCGCCGGCCAGATCACCGCCCGGCAGGCCGCCGTCCGCGGCGGCGTCCCGATGACGGTACCGGCCGTCACGGTGAACAAGGTCTGCCTGTCCGGGCTGGACGCGATCGCGCTGGCCGACCAGCTCATCGGGTACGGCGAGTTCGAGGTGGTCGTCGCCGGCGGCATGGAGTCGATGACCAACGCGCCGCACCTGCTGCCCGACGCCCGCTCCGGGTACCGGCTGGGCAACGCCGAAGTGGTCGACTCGATGATGCACGACGGGCTGTTCTGCGCGTTCGACGAGTTGGGTATGGGCGCGGCAACCGAGACGTATACGAAGATCAAGAACATCTCGCGCCAGGAACAGGACGCGTTCGCGGCGATGTCGCACGGCCGGGCGGCGGAGGCGCAGAAGAACGGCGTCTTCGACAACGAGATCGTCCCGGTACCGGTACCGCAGCGCAAAGGTGAGCCGGTGCTGGTCACCGACGACGAGGGCGTCCGTCCGGAGACCACCGCCGAGTCACTGGCCAAGCTGCGTCCAGCGTTCGCCCCGGACGGTAGCGTCACCGCCGGCTCGTCGTCGCAGATCTCCGACGGCGCCGCGGCGGTGGTGGTGATGAGCCGCGCCAAGGCCGACGAGCTGGGCGCGCCGGTGCTCGCCGAGATCGGGGCGCACGGCGTGGTGGCCGGGCCGGATCCGTCGCTGCTGTCCCAGCCGTCCAACGCGATCCGCAAGGCGCTGCAACGCGCGGGCCTGTCCGTCGAGCAGGTCGACCTGTTCGAAATCAACGAGGCGTTCGCGTCGGTGGCCATCCAGTCCATGCGCGACCTCGACATCAACGCCGACAACGTCAACGTCAACGGCGGCGCGATCGCGATGGGCCACCCGGTCGGCGCGTCCGGCGCCCGCATCGCGCTGCACCTTGTGCTGGAGCTGAAGCGCCGCAGCGGCGGCGTCGGCGTGGCTGGCCTGTGCGGTGGGGGTGGCCAGGGCGACGCCCTCATCCTGCGCGTGTCCGCCTAACCCCTGAGGAGGTAACCACCATGGCTGACATGACCGGGCAGGTGGCACTGGTAACCGGCGGCATCCGCGGTATCGGGTCGGCGATCTGCGAGCGGTTGGTGAACCGCGGCGTCAAGGTCGCCGCCGGCTACTCCAGCAACCGCGCCGCGGCCGAGCAGTTCGGCGACAAGTACGCCGATCGGGGGGTGAGCATCCACCAGGGCAACATCGGCTCCAACGAGGACTGCGTCCGGGTCATCCAGGAGGTCCTCGACCGGCACGGCCAGCTCGACATCCTGGTCAACAACGCCGGCATCACCGTCGACAAGACGGTCCGCAGGATGACCCCCGAAGAGTGGGACCACGTCATCCACGTGAACCTTTCCGGCGCGTTCTACCTGTCCCGGGCGATCCTGCAGCACATGCTCGACCGCGGGTACGGGCGTATCGTCAACATCTCCTCGGTGATCGGCTCGGCGGGCGGGTTCGGGCAGGCAAACTACGCCGCGGCCAAGTCGGGCATGTTCGGGCTGACCATGAGCCTGGCACTGGAGACCGCGAACAAGGGCATCACCGTCAACACCGTCACGCCCGGTTTCATCACCACCGACATGACCGCCGCGGTCCCCGCCGCGGCAATGGAGAAGGTCATCGCCCGTATCCCGGTCGGCCGGCTCGGCGAGCCGAACGAGGTCGCGCGGGTCGTCGAGTTCCTGGCCGACCCGGAATCGGCGTACATCACCGGACAGGTCTACGCCGTCAACGGCGGCCTCTACATGTAGCCCGCCGGGGGCGCCGCCTGATAATGGCGGCGCCCCCGGTGCGCGCCAGCAGCACGGAGTTCGCCGCGCTGTGGGACCTGCACGAGGTTGCCGTGCGGCGGCGCAGCCGCATCCGGGTCCAGCACCCGGCGATCGGGCCGATCGAGTTCGACTACGAGACGCTGCTGACCCCGACCGAGGACCAGCGGCTGGTCGTCTTCACCGCACCACCCGGTACGCCCACCCGCCGACTACCTGGAGCTGCTGCGCGTCGTCGGCCACGAAACATTCCCCGGTTAGGCCTACTCCCGCCAACCGCTGCCCCGGCGGCCGAATGCGGGCACACTGAGCAGTACCAGCGGCTGTCCGGTGCCCATCGCGAGCTGCGTGATCGCGGCCGCGACGTGGCCAGCATGCTGCGACCGGAGGAGGATCTCCATGACGGCAACCGGCGAGGTGTCCGCCGACGCCGGTCGGCAACGCCTCGACAACCAGTGCGTGAACACCATCCGGACCCTGGCCATGGATGCCGTGCAGGCCGCGAACTCCGGCCATCCAGGTACGCCGATGGCGATGGCTCCGGTGGCGTACACCTTGTGGGACAAGCACCTGCGCTTCGACCCCGGCAACCCGATCTGGAGCAACCGGGACCGCTTCGTACTCTCCGCCGGGCACGCGTCGACGCTGCTGTACGCGCTGCTGCACCTGGCGAAGGTCTCGGCTGTCAACCCGATGTACGAGATGGTCGGCGAACCCGCGGTCTCCCTGGACGACCTGCGCAACTTCCGCCAGCTCGACAGCCGCTGTCCCGGCCACCCCGAGTACCGCTGGACCTCAGGCGTGGAGACCACCACCGGGCCGCTGGGCACCGGCATCGCGACGAGCGTCGGGATGGCCATCGCCGGCCAGTGGCAGGCCGCGACGTTCAACCGCCCCGGCTACGAGTTGTTCGACTACGACGTCTACGCGATCGCGGGCGACGGCGACTTCATGGAAGGCATCGGCTCGGAAGCCGCGTCGCTGGCCGGGCACCTGCGGCTTGCGAACCTGTGCTGGATCTACGACAGCAACCGGATCACCATCGAGGGCTCGACCGATCTGGCCTTCAGCGAGGACGTGGCGACCCGGTTCATGGGGTACGGCTGGAACGTCACCCGGGTCAGCGACGCCAACGACCTGGTGATGCTGGACCGGGCGTTCACCGTGTTCAGGAACGAGAAGACCCGCCCGACGCTCATCATCGTGGACAGCCACATCGGGTTCGGCGCGCCGACCAAGCAGGGTACGGCGGCCGCCCACGGCGAGCCCCTCGGCGTGGACGAGGTACGCGCCGCGAAACGGTTCTACGGCTGGCCCGAGGACGCCTCGTTCCTCGTCCCCGACGAGGTGTACCAGCACTTCGCCGAGGGGCCCTCGGCGCGCGGGAGGGCGCTGCGCGAGGAGTGGGAGGCGTTGTTCGACAAGTACCGGCAGGAGAACCCGCAGCTGGGCGAGGCGCTCGACATGATGCAGCGCCGGCTGCTGCCGGAGGGATGGGACGCCGACATCCCGGAGTTCTCCGCCGACCCCAAGGGGCTCGCCGGCCGCGATGCCAACGGCCGGGTACTCAACGCGATCGCCAAGCGGGTGGCCTGGCTGCTCGGCGGCGCCTCGGACCTGGCACCGTCCACCAAGACGCGCTTGACGTTCGACGGGGCCGGTGACTTCGGTCCGCACGAACGCTCCGGGCGCAACCTGCACTTCGGGGTACGCGAGCACGCCGCGGCCGCGGTGGCGAACGGGCTGTCCCTGTCGAAGATCCGCCCGTTCCAGTCCGGGTTCTTGATCTTCTCCGACTTCCAGCGCGGTGCGCTGCGGCTGTCGGCCATCATGGAGTTGCCGGTCATCCACATCTTCACCCACGACTCCATCGGGGTAGGCGAGGACGGTCCCACCCATCAACCCGTCGAGCACGTCGCCTCGCTGCGCGCGATGCCCGGGCTCATCGACTTCCGGCCGGGCGACGCGAACGAGGTCGCCGAAGCCTGGCGGACGATCATGCCGCTGCGCCACGAACCGGTGGCGCTGATCCTGTCTCGCCAGCCGCTGCCGACGCTGGACCGGTCCCGGTTCGCCCCGGCGTCCGGTGTCGCGCGCGGCGGGTACGTCCTCGCCGACCCGCCGGACCACGCCACGCCCGAACTGATCCTCATCGCCACCGGCAGCGAACTCGCACTCGCCGTACAGGCCTATGAGACGTTGACCGCCGACGGCGTCGCCGCCCGCGTGGTGAGCCTGCCCTCATGGGAGCTGTTCGACGAGCAGGACCAGTCCTACCGCGACGAGGTACTGCCGCCGTCGATCCGCGCCCGCGTCGCGATCGAGCAGGCCTCCTCGTTCGGCTGGGACCGGTGGGTCGGCAGCGACGGCGCGATCATCGCCATGTCGACCTTCGGTGCGTCCGCTCCGATCAAGGCGTTGCAGACCAAGTTCGGCTTCACGCCGGAGGCCGTGGTCGGCGTCGCGCGCGAGTGCCTGGCGAGGGTCGCCGGGAAATGACTGCGACCTGGTGCCACTCATATGGCGACGTCGCCCAAGGTCCCACGGCTTCCGGACGCAGAACGTCCGCAATGAGCTCTACGGTGGCGCCATGACCAACAGCGACTACCCATGGGAACCGCCCCTCGCCGGCACCGAGGCCGAGCACCTCCTCGGTGCGCTCGACCGCCTGCGTACGACCTTCCGCTGGAAGGCCGACGACCTCGACGCGGCCGGGCTGCAGACCCGCATCGGCGCCTCCTCGCTGACCCTCGGCGGCCTGCTCAAGCATCTGGCTGCCCAGGAGGACTACGCCTTGACCACGAAGCTGAGCGGGGAGCCGCTCGGCGCGCCGTGGGACGCCAACGACTGGGAGGGCGACAACGACTGGGAGTTCACCTCCGCCGCCAAGGACACCCCCGAACAGCTCTACGCGCTCTGGGACGGCGCCGTCGAACGGTCCCGGGCAAGGCTGGACGCGGCCCTGGCCGACGGCGGACTCGACCAGCTCGTCCACGTCTCCCGGCCCGACGGTCGCCATGCCAGCCTGCGCCGGCTCGTCTGCGACCTGATCGAGGAGTACGGCCGGCACACCGGACACGCCGACCTGCTCCGCGAGGCCGTGGACGGACTGGTCGGCGAGGACCCTCCGGCTGGATGGCACGCAAGAGGTGGCCGATCAGGTCTGAGCAGCTGAGTGTCGTACCGACGAATGAGGCGTCGCGGGGCGACCTCGACGAGCGTGGGCGCTGCCGGCGAGGAAGCGGTCCCCGATTCAGTGGGCCCGCGCTGACAGGTTCTGCTACGCCGAGGACGGGACGCTGCTGCCTGCCGCGGGCTGACCCCGCGGGCCGGGTCCCACGTCGGCCCGGCGGACGACGGTCACTCGTTATGCCAGCTCCGATCGTCGCGGGCGAGCAACCGGTCGGCTTCGGTCGGCCCCCATGAAGCGGCCTCATAGAGCGGAATTCTCGCTGCGCTGTCCTCCCAGTGCGAGACGATGGGGTCGATGATGCGCCAGCATTGCTCGACTTCGTCGGAACGGATGAACAGCGTAGGGTCGCCGAGCAGGGCGTCGAGTAGCAGCCGCTCGTAGGCCTCCGGTGACTCCTCCCGGAAGGTTTCCTCGTAGGAGAAGTCCATCGAGGCGGAGCGGACCCGGAAATGGTAGCCGGGCACCTTGGCCCCGAACCGCAAGGTGATGCCCTCGTCGGGCTGGATGCGCAGAATCAGCGCGTCCGGCTGCAACTCGGTGACCTGATCGGCCCGGATCGGCAGGTGGGGCGGCCGCTGGAATTGCAGCACCACCTCGGTCACCCGTCTGGGCAGTCGTTTACCGGTACGTACATAGAACGGCACGCCGGCCCAGCGCCAGTTGTCGACATCCAGCCGCAGCGCGGCATAGGTTTCCGTCCGGGACAGCGGGTTGACGCCGTCCTCGTCCCGATACCCGGGCATCAGCTCGTCGGGCGTACCGCCCCGGGTGTACTGACCGCGCACGGCGACCCGGTCGATGTCGCTGGTGGTTGGCAGCCGAATCGACTGCAACAGCTTGACCTTCTCGTTGCGGACCGCCTCTGGCGCAAACGACGCCGGCGGCTCCATCAACGCCAGGGCCAGCACCTGCAGGACATGGTTCTGCAGGATGTCGCGCATCGCGCCGGCCTGCTCGTAAAAACTGCCCCGCGTCCCCACGCCAAGGGTTTCGGCCACCGTGATCTGCACATGGTCGACCCAGGTGCGGTTCCAGATCGGTTGGAAGATCGCATTGGCGAACCGCAATGCCAACACGTTCTGCACAGTGTCCTTACCGAGATAGTGATCGATACGGAACACCTGGGCCTCGTCGAAGCCGGCGTGCACGCGCTCATCGAGCTTCCGCGCGCTGCGCTCGTCGCGGCCGTACGGTTTCTCGATCACCACGCGGGCGAAGCCACCATCGGGACCCGGGCGGTTCAACCCGGCACCCGCCAAGCCTTCGACCACCTGCCCGAACGCCTGCGGCGGCGTCGCCAGATAGAACAGCCGGCTGCCACCGGTGCCGACCGAGCGGTCCAGGTCCGCAAGCAGCTCCCGCAGCCGCACGTACGTCGCCGGGTCGTCGTAACCGCCGCTGACATATCGGACGCCGTCGACGAGCCGCGAGTGCCCATCGGCGAAGCGAGCCCTAAACTCCTCGTCACCAAGCGCGCTGCGGGCCACTCCGACGACCGCGAACTCCTCCGGCAGCCGCTTGTGCTGCTCCAGCTGCCGCAGCGCCGGCATGAGCTTGCGTGCGGTCAGATCCCCGGACGCCCCGAAGATGACCAACGCAGCCGGTAGCGCACGCCGCTCCTCCGCGCCTGGTTCGTCCCGCGTCGAAGGCATCAGACTCCCTTCCCCCACCACCGGATCGGCGGCCTCGCGGCTCAACGGGTGCCGCCGATGTTTGACGGTGCGAACGCCGGTCCATGCGTTGACGCTAAGCTCGCCGGCGCCCGTATCCAACCGCCGAACCCGAGGTTCCCACGTCGCCCGTCGCCGCTTCGACGAAACCGGCGGGCTCGCCGGCCGCGTTGCCGCGGCCCCGTGCCGAGTTACACGAGCGGCGACGCGTCGGCGTCTCGCCCGGCGCATCGTGTAAATAGCGGCACGGAGGGCGAGGCGCACCTAGCCTTGATCACGGATGCGCCGTCAGGGACTCGAACCCGAACCCGCGAATTGAGCGTCCGGTGGACCTCACTCACCCCAGCCGCCTCGGCCGCTCCCCGCGGGCTCAGCGGTCTGCCAGATCCATTGCGGTACGCAGTATCCTGACCATGGCGGACGGCACTCGCGCCGACTTCGACGAGGTGATCCACCCAGCCGCCGTGGACCGCGAGAACACGGTGCCGCCGCCGTCGTCGAGAGTGGCGGGCCCGGCGGGCTTCCATTCGACCGCCCTTGTGGCTTCGGCGGCTTTGAACCGGGCCGCGAACTCGGGTCGAAAATAGTCCCGGCTGGGATGTCCAGAACCGGGCGACCGCTCCGACCCTGGGCGAGCGCCCGCACCGGGCGCGGAACGAAAGGACCGACATGAAGTACATGATCATGATGTTCGGGGGTCTGGGCGCCACGCTGCAGGACCGGACACCGGAGTGGATCTCGGGCATGCACGAGCTGATGATGAAGCTGGACACCGAGCTGAAGGAGGCCGGCGAGGTGGTCGCCTCACACGGGCTGGTGGATCCGAGCCAGGCCAAGACGGTCCGCTTCACCGGTGGTGTCCCGGTGCCGACCGACGGGCCATTCGCCGAGATCAAGGAGTCCCTCGCCGGCTACTGGATCGTCGACGTGGATGAGGAACGGGCGATCGACATCGCGTCCCGGGTGGTCGCCTACACCGAGTACCCGATGGAGGTCCGGCGGATCATGCACGGCGACGACGCCCCGCAGCTGTGACCAGCCTGCGCAGCCGGGCGTGGCCGCCGCTGGTGCCGTGAACGCCGACCACCGGATCGGGGACCTGCTGCGCGAACTGGCGCCGCAGGTCCTCGGCACGCTGGTCCGCCGGCACGGGCAGTTCGACGCGTGCGAGGACGCCGTGCAGGAGGCGCTGCTCGCCGCCGCGCTGCAATGGCCGGCCCAGGGGGTGCCGGAGCGGCCCCGGTCGTGGCTGCTGAGGGTGGCCGGCCGGTCGCTGGTCGACGGGTGGCGGGCCGACAGCGCCCGGCGCCGCCGGGAAGCCGCGGCGGCACTCGACCCCGCCGGCCCTGCCCCGGCCGCCGGGGTCGACGACAACGGCCACGACACCGACCGGGACGACACCCTCGTACTGCTGTTCCTGTGCTGCCATCCGGCGCTGTCGCCGCCGTCGCAGCTCGCGCTCACCCTGCGGGCCGTCGGCGGATTGAGCACCGCGCAGATCGCGGCCGCGTTTCTGGTCCCCGAGGCCACCATCGCCAGGCGGATCAGCCGGGCCAAGCAGCGCATCAGGCAGGCCGGCGCCCGGTTCGAACCACCACCCCCGCCGCAGCGCACCCAGCGGCTCGGCGTGGTCCTGCAGGTGCTCTACCTGGTCTTCAACGAGGGCTACACCACCAGCTCGGGGCCGGCCCTGCAGCGCACCGAGCTGACCGCCGAGGCGATCCGGCTCACCCGCCTGTTGCACCACCTGCTGCCCGGCGAGGGCGAGGTCGCCGGGCTGCTCGCGCTGATGCTGCTCACCGACGCCCGCCGGGCGGCCCGCACCGACGCCGACGGGGCGATCGTGCCGCTCGCCGAGCAGCACCGGCAGCTGTGGGACACCGCCGGTATCGCCGAAGGAGTCGCGCTGCTCACCGCCACCCTGGGCAGCAGCCCGGTCGGGCCCTACCAGCTGCAGGCGGCGATCGCCGCGGTACACGACGAGGCACCCACCCCCGAGGACACCGACTGGCCGCAGATCCTCGCGTTGTACCAGGTGCTCGCCCAGATCGCGCCGGGACCGGTGGTCACGCTCAGCCGCGCCGTCGCCCTCGCCATGGTCCACGGCCCCAAGGCCGGGCTCGCCCTCCTCGGCACCCTCGACACCGACGAGCGGATGGCACACCACCACCGCCTCGAAGCCGTCCGCGCCCACCTGCTCGAACAAGCCGGCGACACCGCCGCCGCCCGCCAGTCCTACCTACAGGCCGCGAAAACGACCACGAGCCTGCCCGAACAGCGCTACCTCACACTACGCGCCGCCCGGCTGCACCAACCCATACCGCCCCTTCTCCCTGACGGGCTCGGGGCCACACCGGGACCGTATGCCGGGCGGTTGACTGGCACCGATCGCCGTCGCTAGACTTCGGGATAATCCTGATTATCAATAACATGAATCTGGACGGTGCCACCGGTGCACGCCGAAATCAGCGACCGAGAGATCTCCGCCTTCTTCGCAGCGGATCCTGCGGCAATAGCCTGGCCGTACCCGATGTACGCGCGGTGGCAGGCCGGCACGGGCGTGGTCCGCTGGACCGGCGGCCCTGCCACCCTGCTCACCAGGCACCGCGACGTCAAGGCTGTGATGGCGGGCACGTACCCGATCAGCAACAACGGGTACCGGCACGGCCGGCTGGCCGAGGGAACGCTCGCCCGCCTGCCCGCCGAGTACCACGATGCGTTCTTAGGGATCCGGAGGTCAGCATCACGAACGCGCGTAGGCGGGCAGGGCAAACAGCAGGATCGGTAGCAACATGCAGAAGTACAGCAGGTGGCGTGGCCGCCACCGGAGATCCAGCGCTTGGTGCCGTTGACGACGTACCCGTCGCCGTCCTTTCTCGCCCTTGTCCGCATGTCGGTGGCCGCCGAACCGGCGTCGGGCTCGGAGATCGCCACCGCCACCGTCGCCTCGCCGCTGACCACCCTGGGCAGGATCTGTTTCCTCTGCTCCTCGGTGCCGAAGAACTCGATCACCCGGTTCGGGCCGGTGTTGGCCTCGAACACCTGGAACGCCGCCGGGCGGCACTCCTTCGCCAGCTCCTCGATCACGATCAGTGCATCGACCAGCGGACTGCCCAACCCGCCGTACTTCTCGTCGTGGACGATGCCGAGGAAGCCGAGCTCGGCGAGGCGGCGCACCTCGTCGCCGGGCAGCAGCGTGCGGTGGAGGTCCCACTGCGCGGCCTTCGGCGCATACACCTCACGCGCGACCTGCGCCGCCAACTCGCGCAGCTGCCGCGGCTCGGCGGTGAGGGGGAAGCCGGTCATGGTGGTGTCTCCATTCGCTCGCGCGGCGCTCCGACCGCTCGACCCGCCAGCGGAAATAATCTATGATTACCATAGCGATCGAATTGGCGACGTCAAGAGTCGGTTAAGCACACGCCGGGAGCGTCCATGGCTGTCGAACTTGATCTGTCCGGCCGGGTTGCCCTGGTGACCGGCGGGTCCCGGGGGCTCGGGCGCGCGATGGTCGACGGGTTCGCCCGCGCCGGCGCCGACGTGGTGATCGCGTCACGCTCGTTGGAGTCGTGCGAGAAGGCCGCCGCCGAGGTTACCGCCGCTACCGGGCGGGCGGCGCTGCCGTACGGCGTCCACGTCGGCCGCTGGGACTGGCTCGACGGCCTCGTCGGCGCCGCCTACGACCGCTTCGGGCGGATCGACGTTCCGGTCAACAATGCCGGGATGTCCCCGCTGCACGACAGCGTCGACGCGGTCAGCGAGGAACTGTTCGACAAGGTCATCGCCGTCAACCTCAAGGGCCCCGTTCCGGCTCGCGGCGCTCGTCGGCGTACGGATGGCGGCGTCGGGCGGCGGGTCGATCATCAACATCAGCAGCGCCGGGGCGGTCCGCCCCCCGCGCCGACATCATCCCGTATGCGGCAGCCAAGGCCGGCCTGAACGCCGTCACGGTAGGGCTGGCACACGCGCTCGGCCCTCGGTCCGGGTCAACACGATCCTCGCCGGGACGTTCCTGACCGACGTCAGCAAGTCGTGGGACGCCGGCGCGTTCGCCGCCCGGACGCAGCGGTTCGCGCTCAAGCGTGGCGGCCAACCCGACGAGATCGTCGGCGCCGCGCTGTACCTCGCAAGCTACGCGTCCAGCTACACCACCGGCGCGATCATCCCCGTGGACGGCGGCCAGGCCTGACCCGGTCAGCGTCCCTGCGCCGCGCGGCTCACCCGTCGCGCGAGGCCGCGAGGGGACCCTCAGCGCCAGTCCACAACCTCGTCGAGCAGCCTGGGCTCGCGCTTGGCGACGGCCTTCTGGTAGTCGCTCATGTGCTCGCGCATCAGCGATTGCGCGCGGTCGACGTCGCCGACGCTGATCGCCTCGGCAATCTCGGCATGCACCTTCTTGACGTGATCGCGTTGCCTGCCGCCGTACAGCAGGTCGGAGATCCGGTCGGAGAAGATGTCGTTCAGCGCGCCCGCGACCAGTTTCAGCAGCCCGTTACCCGACATCGACAGCACCTTGTCGTGGAACGCCCGGCTCGCCAGCCGCCACGTCACGTCGTCGTCGGCGCCGAAGGCGGACTGAGCGATCGCCTTCAACTCCTCGTTGTCGGCCGGGTTCTGCCGCTCGGCGGCGAGCCGCGCCATCACCGGTTCGAGGATCAGCCGGGCCTCCACCAGTTCACCGAAGCGGATGGCCTGGACCTGGAAGAACAGCGTCGCCATCCGACCGAACTCGGCCGTCGTCACGTTCGAGACGACCGGGCCGCCGCCCGGCCCCGGCTTGATCCGGATCAGCCCGTGCGTCTCCAGGATCCGTAACGCCTCCCGCAGTGACGCCCGCGCCACCTGGTAGCGGCGCAGCATGGCGCCCTCGGACTCCAGCGTCGTGCCGGGTGCGAGTCGCTGTCGGGCGATGTCCCGGACGATCTCGCGCGCAATGACCGCGGAAACCTTCTCGCTACGCCTGTCCCAGACGGCGTCGCTGGTGGGCACAGTTGATCGGTCGCTCATAATGTTATGAAGAATAGCCTTTCCAGTGCCGGCCGTGTTGCCCGCCAGTTTCGGCCCGATATATAGGTGATCTAGCTTCCGGCCAACCGATATACCCGTTGTGCGGTACCGTCGAGCACGGATTCCCGCTCGGCGGAGGTCAGCGATCCGGTCAGCTCGACGGCAAGGTCGACGACGCCGCGGTAGTCGGCCGCGATGAGGCAGACCGGCCAGCGGGAATGGTCGGCGACCGTGACCATCCCGGACAGTTTGCAGTACAGGTTGGGGAACCGGGCCAGCGCCCGGATGCCGTCCGCCCACGGCCCGATCGGGCCGTCCGCGATCGGCGGCTTGCCCAGGTGGTCCAGCACGAACCGGAGCTCAGGGTGGGCCGCCACCGTGCGCGCGGCGACGTCGAACTGCGCCGGCCGGATCATCAGGTCGTACGCCAGCCCGGCCGCGCCGAGAGCACGCAGGCCGCGCTGCACCGCCGGCTGCGCCAGCCACCCCGCCGGATCGTGCTCGGCTTGAATCTGGTGCCGGATACCGACCAGGCGTGGCGCGTCCAGGTGATCGGCCACCGCCGGATCGACGAGGTGCACCGACCCGACCACGCCGGCGATCAGGTCGCAGTCGACCGCGAGCAGTTCGGCCGTCTCGTCGGCGTTGTTCAGGGTCTGGACAACCACGGTCGCGCCAACGCCGGCGCCGGCCACGGCGTCGACCAGGTCCAACGGCGCCGACCGTGGTCCGTGAGCACGAGATGGACCTGGTCATCGCTCGCCGCGAAACGAAGATCCCGGAGATGCTGCGGCTGCTGGCAGTGTTCGAGGACGAACGCGAGCGGCTCGACAAACCGCAGGTGCGCCATCCGATCCGCCGGGAGATCGTGCCCGGGCGCACCACCGACGAGGCGTTCAGCCGCTTCGAGTCGATGGCCAAGGACCGCCTGCTCGCCTACGCGCAGCGGGCGCTGGACACGCGTGACGCCGCGCAGATCGCGACCCGCTTCCGGGCGACGGCCGCGCAGGAGGCGTTCATCGGCACGCCCGACCAGTGCCTGGCGCAGATCGCCGCCCTCGCCGCCGTGGCGCCGATCGACCCGATCATCGTCCGGGCCCAGTGGCCGGACATGACCGCAGACGACGTCGTCGGGTACCTGGACGACCTCGGCAAGGAGATCATCCCGGCGGTACGGACCATGGTGTCGGTCCCGCGGGTCGTTCGCGACCGCGGTTAGCCGACCGCCGTCGCCACCGCGCCGCTGTCGATCAGGCTGGCGATCTCGCTCGCCGCAACCCCGAGCTCGCCGAGGATCTGCTCGGTGTGCTCGCCCGGCACGGGCGCGCGACCGGGGACCCGTGGGGCGGTCCGGCTGAATCGGGGCGCCGGCGCGGGCTGCGCCGAGTCCGGGCCGTCCGGCAGGGGGACGTAGGCGGCGCGGGCGAGCGCCTGCGGCTCGCGCTGCGCCTCGGCCAGCGTGAGCACGGGGGTGACACATGCCTGCCGGCCGGCGAACCGCTTCGCCCACTCGTCCCGTGGCGCCGAGCGGAAGGCCCGCGCCAGCGCCGTTCGTAGCTCCGGCCACCGCGACCGGTCCCGGTGGCTGCCGGCCAGCCACGCGTCCGACCCGAGCCCGAGGACGTCCAGCAGATTGTGGAAGAACTTGAGCTCGATGGTGCCCACCGCCACATACCCGCCGTCGGCACACTCGTAGACGTCGTAGTACGGGCAGCCGGTGTCGAGCAGGTTCGCCCCGCGCTCGTCGGTCCACCGGCCCACCGCGCGCAGCCCGTGGACGAGCGACATCAGCACCGTGGTGCCCTCCAGGACGCCAGCGTCCACCACCTGTCCGCGGCCCGAGCGGCGCGACTCCAGCAGCGCGCATACGATCCCGAAGACGAGGAACATCGCCCCGCCGCCGAAGTCGCCGACCAGGTTCAGCGGTGGCTGCGGGGGTCCGCCGGCCCGCCCGATGGCGTGCAGGGCCCCGGTCAGGCTGATGTAGTTGATGTCGTGCCCGGCGTCGTGCGCGAGGGGACCGTCCTGGCCCCACCCGCTCATGCGTCCGTAGACGAGCACCGGATTGACCGCGAGGCAGTCCGCCGGCCCGATGCCGAGCCGCTCCATGACGCCGGGGCGGTAGCTCTCCACCAGGGCGTCCGCCCGGGCCACCAGCCGCCGGACGACGTCCACGCCGGCTGGGTGCTTCAGATCGACGGCGATCGACCGGCGGCCGCGTTCGAGCACCGGGTTGGCCACGTAGTCAGCCGACGACGGGCCGGTCCGGTCGACCCGCACGACGGTGGCGCCCATGTCGGCCAGCATCATCACCGCGAACGGGCCCGGCCCGACACCCGCGAACTCGACCACGGCGAGCCCACGCAGCGGACCGCCCGCTTCACCCTCGCTCATCCCGCCGCCGGTCACCCCGCCATCATGACGTATCAGGCGAGACGAGCCGCCGCGGCGCCGACTGCGCCACCTTGTTGAGCGTCGAGCGCGGCAGTTCCGGCACGACCCGGACCTCGGCGGGCCGCTTGAACGACGGCAGCAGCCGTACACACGCCGCCTGCACCCGGGCCAGGACGTCGGCCGCGTCCCCGTCGGCCAACACGAACGCCACGGGCACCTCGCCGAGCGCCGGGTGCGCCCGGCCCACCACGGCAGCCTCACGCACGCCCGCCACCTGCAGCAGGACCCGTTCGACCTCGAGCGCGCCCCCGGGATGCTGGACGCGCTCGCGCACACCACGCCTCACGGCCGGCTGCACGACCAGTTCTCCGTGGTCGGCTTCGCGGCCCTGGTAGCCGCCTGCCTCCTCTTCGCCGTCCGGTTCGGCCGCCGGCACCGGCCTGGCTGGGCCAAGTACTCCGCCGGCACCGGCATACTGTTCGTCGGCGCGCCCGTACTCGCCACCGCCGGCTTCAACCAACACGGCGGCCTCACCGACGTCGCTGGACTGTCTCAACGCATCATGGCGACGACCGGCTGGCTCTGGTTAAGCCTGCTCGCGGCACACGAGCTGCGGCGCGGGTGACCCGGGCGGGGTCTGTTGCATTGAGCCACCGTCAGGATCGACTACCGCAAGTTCTTCATGGAGATCGACATCTTCCCGGTCGCGGACGCTATGGCGCTCGAATACAGCTTCGGCGACGCTGCCTGCGGGTACCCGTTGATCAAGCCGTTGAGTATGTGCCGTCGGCGCACCCATGCCGTGGCGATTTCGGCGACCGGTGCCGGCGGATGATCAGCGTTGAGCGGCCCCCGAACCAGGCTCGCCGGCGGCGCATCCCGGCCCTTCGCCGTGATCTGGGACGCGGCGCCGAGCGTGCCCGGGCGCCCGTCTGGCAGCAGCCGGAACCGCGTGCCCGGGTCGTCGAGGTCAACGCTCCGCGCATCCGTGCCGCGCATTGTCACCGTACCCGGCGCGTTGCCGGTGAAGTGCAGGTGTCCACCTCGGCCTGGCGGACCCGGCTGTGCTG
>WNGL01000513.1_pt1 | contig 45730 bp, 51 predicted proteins | sample 5400591 | NCBI WGS metagenome assembly WNGL01 (sample SAMN13153377, study PRJNA577476) | soil metagenome | isolation source: 80 cm soil or saprolite under Garry oak tree replicate 1 | place: USA:California | collected 2016-06-15 | reverse complement strand
GAGCGGCTCAATGCCTGGCTACAGAACTACCGCAAGCTGGTGACCAGATACGAATACAAGCTCGCCAACTTCGTTGGCTTCGTACATCTGGCTTGCATTCTTATTGTGTTGCGGAAGGGGTTTTGAGATGGGTTCTAGCCCTAACTAGAAAATATCAGCAAGATTGGAACCAGTATTTGGAGCTACGCCGGATGGATACCATAAGATAGCTGGTATACTGTACATATGATTGAAATTGAACGAAAATTCCGTCTTAAACCAGAGCAAAAAGGCAACATAGAAGAAACGTTACGAGCTGACTATGGCCCCCTCGAAACTATCCATCAAGTTGACCAAGTATTCCTGCACGGGATTGATTCGTTTGCAGATTTCACACGGGGAGACCCAGTAGCTCGTTTACGTACGACTAATGACGAAACCACACTGGCTTATAAACGCAGTATCAATAAGGCAGGTGACGCCGTCGAACACGAACTGATCGTAGGCTCGGCCGAGACAATGGCAGAAATCTTAAAAGAAATGGATTATAGGCCGGTAACAACCGTTACTAAAGACCGCATCGTTGCTAAGGCGGGCGAGTTGGCCATTATGCTTGATAGCGTCGTAGGTGCGGGCGACTTTTTGGAAATTGAGATACTGGCCGCCGACGAAAGTGCACTGCCAGTTGCGGAGCGGCAAATTATGGACAAGGCTGCTGAATTTGGTCTTACGGAGACGGATATTGAATTAAGAAAGTACGACCAGCTCGTCAGTATGCCTAGTGGCCAAGTGTCGCCCTAACTTGCTCTAGTGCGACAGCTTGCTGACCATCAGTGTTGGCTATGTAGGCAACCTCATCTTGGACGACCATGAATAGCCTGCGATAAAGCTCGGCCTTACTGAGCCGTAATGCAATGTCGTCGCTCCCTCGCGCACGTTCTGCCATGCGACGTGCTAAAGCACCTAAGTACCTGTCCGGTTCGGCTATCATCGTTTCTTTTGGACAAGGGCCAATGAATAAGCATCTCCTAGCGATTTGGAGGTCGGCTAGTTTATGCGCCAGTGAAAGCCCCTCCTCAAAGTTGGTGGTTATGGAGGTGTAGCGGTATGCTTCAACGTCTCGCACGAGGGCGTCGCGGGCAATGCCACTGCTGCCCTCGGGGTAATGTGCATGGTCAATAAACGCGCCGTCCTGTACCATTGCATCGAATTCTTCTTGCGGTACAAAGTGATAAGCCTGGCCCTGCACCTCGCCAGGTGCTTGAGCACGGCTTGAATAACGGACGTGTCTGGTAGCATCTGGTTGCGACGTCGTAAAGGCGTTTTCGATTGTGTCTTTGCCAGCGCCATGAGGCCCTGCAAAAATAATAACCTCGTGTAAGTTTTCCGCCACGGTTTCTACCTCTATACGTTTCGTATGCTATTATAACATCTTCAACACATTAAGGCTCAAAAGCAACGCCGTTTCTGCTCCAAAACCATAATGGTACGTTGAGGTCTGTCGGCGCTATGCCGCTTCCTTGTAGGCTATACCGCCAGCGCTCGGCTACTTTTTCGGTTGGCAGCGTGGTTGCTTCTTCGGCTGCAACCACGCCTAATGCAACAGAGCACCTAAGAACGTGTGAGTCCACGGCTATATCGATATATTCTTTATTTTTAAATTGGACGCCACACTTTACCCCTAGTATAAAAGCCCAGTAGTTGAACAGTTTCGGCCCAGCTAGGTATGGGAAGCCTTTGCGGTAGGTGTGTTGTATGGTTTCTTGCAGGGCTAGGAAATCGTTACCGCTGCTTTCCAGCAGCTGTTCAAATGTTCCCCAGTTTTGGCTGACAGTTTGTGCTATCGTCGCCCATGTTAAGGTATGTCTATTTGGTTGTAGAGCGAGCTTGTACCTTGTCAGCGGCTCCCTCAGCTCATCCAAAGGAAGTTCGGCCGCATGCGCAGCCAAGAAGACGCCTGCTGTGGCAATGTCTTCATAGGTGGCACGGGCGGCATCCCAAAGCTGAGTACTGTTCCTGCGGTAGTTGAGGGCCATGGGGAAAGTGAAAAAGGCCAGTTTTGCTTCGGTTTCTTCCGGGGCAAAAGCGGGCGCACTATCTTCAGGCAGCTCGCAAACTCCCAGCTGACCGGTCTGATAGGCGTTTATTATACTTTCACATTGGACGATAAGACGGTTGTTTTTCTCGGGCATGGGTTTGTATCCTCGTAGCTTTTATTGTAAGTATACCCGCCCGGTGTTTAAATAAGGGGTAGTTAAGGAGCGGTAATGGGTCATATTCACGAAAAATACGATTTTATTATAACTTTATTTGTTGTCTACGAAGACAGGGTATTGTTCGCACACCATCCTCGCTATGGAAAGTGGGTGCCCGTCGGTGGACATGTTGAGTTAGACGAAGACCCGGAGCAAGCCTTATGGCGGGAAATTGAGGAAGAGACGGGCCTGGAAATAGAGATCTTAAGTGATAAGCCCGACTTTGAGCCCGACGCCGGTACAAAGCTTTTATTCCGGCCAAACTATATGGATGTGTACGAAGCCAATCCGCCACACAGGCACGTTGCCTTGATTTATTTCGCTCGTGCCAAGAGTGCCGCCTTTAGAAAATCGGATGAGCACCTGGAACTAAAGTGGATCGGGAGCGATGAGCTTGATGCGCCTGAGTACGGCCTTACGCCTTCGTTAAAGTTCTATGCCGCTAAGGCAACTGAAGCAGAGAGGAGGCGCTAATGTTACAAGACCTAACCTACAAGTACTACCACAAGCAGGGCGCTAAAACCGTTTACCTCGTATTGCATGGCGGCGGCCCTGAGGGTGTCGAAACGCCATTTATCTCGAACATCATCAACACACTTACCGGCACGGGTAGTAGCGTGTTCGGCTTTAATTTTCCATACTGTGAGCGTGGCGAAGAAAACTCCAGCGGCGAAGAGCTTACCGAGGAAACCGCAGCACTTGATAAAGTTGTGCAGTTTTTACGAAGTGAAGGTTACGAAAAGATTGTTGTTGTAGCCAAGTCTTTAGGCGGCATCATCGCCAGCTACTGGCTCGAACAACATGCCGACGAAAACGTTGAAGTGGTTGTATTGGGTTATGTCATCGGCAGTGTTAAAACCGAAGCCCTGCAAAGCAAACTACGCCTGGTTATCCAAGGCGAGAATGACCGCTTTGGCAATGCTGAGGCCGTTAAAGAAGAATTAACCAAGCATAACGTTAAGGCTGAGGTGGTAGAAGTGCCAAAGGCCGACCACAGCTACCGCAACGCGCAAAAGGAGCCTGTTTACCAAAATCAGGCTATTGAGCTATTAGTACGGGCATTACGTGCGACTTAACAATATGGTATTCCGTCACCGCTAGCAGAGCTATAATAAGGTCATGGAAAAAAGATTTGGGATGCGCGCTCAACTTGAGGGCTTTACATGGAACGATGTCGTAGACAACATTGAACAGGACGGTGTTTCTATAAAAATCCATGATGGCGTGATGGAGGTTGGTTACGATGCCGAGTCTGATTATAAGAAAGCCATAGAAGTAGCTAAGGCCTATTTGAATGCCTACGCCTTTCGTAATAACACCAGACTAAAGGCAGACTTCGACCATACATGGGAAGTTACGGATAGCGGTGGTAAAAAAGCACGCAATGGGGCTTACCGCTAATCTGACCTTTGATGCACGGCTCAAAGTGAGTGAGCGCGTGCAGGTTCGCGTAAACCAAGCAACAATCACAGGCAAGGCAAGGATTGTCACCAAAGAGATGCACGATAGTGCAAGCTTCACCAATGACTCGACGCTGGCTAATAAAATACTGGCCGACGCCACCCTGCGCGACGCACTGAAATACTATGCAGATGAGGTCTTGGACGCCGAGAGGCCACTATATGGGATTTACAAAGCGATAGAGGTTATTACCGATAAGTTGGGCAAAAATGGACGGAGAGACCTAGCGGCGATGATCGGTGAAGGTAAATCCTATGTCGATGACCTTATGGAGACAACACAGCTAACTCGGCATGCCGTAACTTCTGCCCGGCATCGTATATCTGAGGATACGTGCAGGCAGCGAGCCCATCGGCTTATTGAAGCTTACGCTACAGCTACAACTATATAGACAAGCAAAAAATCTGGAAAATTTTTGGGAAGGAACCGTCGTCACGTACACGCGTAGATTGGTATGCCTACCCCCCCCCGAGGTCAAAACTCAGGAAATGTCGCTAGGAAGCGTGCATGCACCTAGCGTTGGCTACATCAATCAGTAAACCAAAACTGACACTGTGACACAGGCCATAACTTTAGGACGCTATAAGCCTAGTGAACCGCTACCGATTATAGTTCGCCATCTCAGTATTTCCTCCAACATGGGTGTAAACTTGTTCCTGTGACGACCTCCAAGTATTTCGCACAACAATACACTACGACTATGGAACCATTTTGGTTTCATTTTTTGTTATAGTTACAGCATGGACGATGTAACAGGCTTCATTGCAACTGTTCTTGCTGATGCTACCAAAATAGACAATGCCAGTTTTGGTAAGGTTTCAGGAGCCGTAAAGCTCGCGGCTGGCAAAACACCAAATACGGCCGAGCTAGATCTCGAAATAGCAGGCATTGAAGTTGACGAAAAACACGCCATCAGAGTAGTGGAGTACTACAAAGGAATTGACAAGAGGTGATTGTCCATGCCCTCGCTCATGCTTTCTCGACTTCTTTTAATATGGCTTGGGAAATCCTCTGGCCACTTATCCTTGGCTTTGGCCTGAGCGGCGCTATCCAGGCCGTTGTGTCACACAAGCAGATGAGCAAGCTGCTGCCCGATGACAAGCCTAAAACACTCGTTAAAGCTAGTTTGCTAGGTGCCGCCTCGTCGTCATGTTCGTATGCTGCCGTGGCGCTCAGCCGTTCCATATTTCGTAAAGGTGGTAACTTTACTTCGGCGATGGCCTTCGAAATGGCAAGTACGAACCTTGTCATTGAACTGGGCATTATTATGGTTATTTTGCTCGGCTAGCAGTTTACGGCAGCCGAATTTGCAGGTGGGCCAATTATGATCGCCTTATTGGCCATATTGTCTCGCCGCTTCTTAACCAAGCGCATGGTGCAGGACGCCAAGGTGCAAGCTGATAAAGGTTTGAGCGGGCGTATGGAGGGCCACGCCGCCATGGACGACATGACAGTCGGAGGTGACCACACTATCTGGCAAAAGTTACGGTCTTCCGAGGGCTTTACGGCAACGAGCCATTTCTTCGTTATGGACTGGGCCGGCATCTGGACAGACATCGTGCTTGGTTTGCTGATTGCCGGTGCGCTCGCTGCCTGGGTGCCCGAGCATTGGTGGCAGACGCTATTCTTCGTCCATCATCACACCCGGGCACTTATTTGGGGACCTTTGATCGGTCCGCTGATTGCCGTTCTGAGCTTTGTTTGTTCGGTGGGCAATGTGCCCCTGGCGGCGGTACTGTGGAATGGTGGTATCAGCTTTGGCGGCGTGGTGAGTTTTATCTTTGCCGACCTGGTTATTACCGCAGCACTGGTGTGGCGATTCTTGCGAACGGGTGGGGTGATGATGCTGAAGATGATGAGTACTGACCCTCACGCCACCAAAAGCCGCCAGTCTCACTCCATCCTGTAACTGTAAATTACCGTGCCGGGCTTATGCCATAATGGGAGCATGCGCAGAGAAAAGCTATTAGCCAAGGCGACCCTACGATTTGTCGTACTAATCGGCATCACGAGTCTGTTCGCCGACTTTACCTATGAAGGGGCACGGAGCATCAACGGCCCGTACCTGGCCATGCTGGGGGCTTCGGCAACTGTTGTTGGCTTTGCGGCCGGGTTTGGGGAGCTTGCTGGCTATGGTCTCCGGTCAGTATTCGGCTGGTTTGCTGACCGCACTGGTAAATACTGGTTGACGACGATTGTCGGTTACACAATTAACTTGCTGGCCGTTCCGGCTTTGGCCTTGGCTGGCAATTGGCCATTGGCAGTTACGCTAGTGATTGCTGAACGCGCCGGCCGGGCAATACGTAAGCCACCTATTGAGGCAATGCTTTCGGCTGCCGGCAGCCGCATTGGCCAAGGCTGGGCGTTTGGCTTGAATGAAGCGCTCGACCAGGTGGGAGCGACGTTTGGCCCATTGGTTATGTCGTTGGTGCTTCTGTTGCACGGTAGCTATCGCGCTGGCTATACTTTGTTGCTCGTCTCCGCCCTCTTGGCGCTGGCAAGCATCCTTGTTGCTCGCCATTTCTTCCCAAAACCACATGACTTGGAAAAGGCCGCACTCCCAGTACGAGCCGCTGGCTTTGGTAAATCGTATTGGTGGTACATGATAGCAGGTGGCGCGATTGCGGCCGGATTTGCCGATTTTGCCTTGATCGGCTATCACTTTCAAAAGAGCCATGTAATCTCACCTGATCTAGTGCCGGTGTACTATGCTGTGGCTATGGGTGTTGGCGCCATCGGCGCCCTTAGCTTTGGCAGGCTTTTCGATAAAAATGGTATCAGGGTTGTCTTGGCTGCCTTTTTTGTTTCAGCGTTTTTCGCGCCGCTGGTATTCTTGGGTGGTAGTGTCATGGCCTTCGTTGGTATGGTGCTGTGGGGAGTCGGCATGGCAACGCAGGAGTCACTGTTGAAACCACTGGTGGCACAGGTGCTCCGTACCTCCAAGAAGGCCACTGCCTTTGGTGTCTTTGACACAGGGTATGGTGTAGCGTGGTTTTTAGGTAGTTGGCTGATGGGATACCTTTATAGCCACTCGGTTCACGAGCTGGTAATTTTTTCGATGGTCATACAATTTGCAGCGCTGCCGATATTTTGGTGGACGTATCGCAGTTACGGTCTACGGCCAGGCCGCAAGACCGAGGTTTGAAAGCTTGGGGCTGCGATGTAGATAAGCGCGTATTTATAGCGGTGAACGGTGCGAGGGCCGGCTGTTTTAATTAAATCGACGGCGCAATGGGCGAAGAAGGGCTGCCACTGCTCATGTTCGTTGTGCATGAAAACGATCACGTTTGTATTTTGAGTAGTTTTGCGACCCCATTGCCTGCTAGAATGCGCCGATGCTGCGTGGAGTTCGTAAGTTTTTAGTGCACCGATTTCGGCGCCCGACGCTGACGGTAATGTTCTGTGGCGCCTTGCTGCTGGGCATCGCCTGCGCCCGCGAACCATGGTTGGGCTGGACACGAGGGCTTATCGTCCTTGCGGTTTTTGTTGTGGCGACGGCCTGGCGGCAGACGGGCTATACGTTGCTTGCGTTGGTGTTAACCGCTTTTGGCTTAGGCGTCTGCCGCGGCAGTTTGTATGCAACAAAAGTCCAGGCCTACAACGGGCTGATGAGGCAAAAGGTCGTGCTAATCGGCCGCGCCCAAGTCGATGCCGTGTATGGCTCCCGGGAACAGTTGAGCTTTAGCATGGCCAGCGTGCGGGTCGTGCAACCGTACCACAAGCAGCTGGTCGGGACGATTACCGTGTCTGGATTTGGCGCACCTGCCGTATTTCGAGGTGATGATATACAAGTGAGCGGCAAGCTCTACCCGACGCTCGGCGGCAACCAAGCGCAGGTGAGCTTCGCGGAGCTGCAAATGCTGAGCCGTCATGCAACATGGATTGACACGGTTCGCCAAAGGTTCGTAGCCGGCATGCAATCGGCGTTGCCGGAGCCCGCGGCGTCGTTTGGCCTTGGGTTGCTGATCGGCCAGCGCAACACCTTGCCCGCGGCTGTCTCGCAGCAACTGACCATGGTCGGACTGACGCATATCATCGCCGTGTCTGGGTATAACTTGACGATCATGCTGCAAGTGGCGCGCCGGCTGTTTGGCAAGCGCTCTAAGTTTCAGGCGACGGCATCGTTCGTAACGCTCATCGGTTTGTTTGTGCTGCTAACCGGCTCCAGCCCGTCAATCGTGCGAGCGGCAATCGTTAGTTTGGTAAGCATTGCCGCCTGGTATTACGGCCGCGACGTACGGCCGCTTGTGCTGTTACTATTGGCGGCTGCGATCACGGCTTTCGCGAACCCTTTGTATTTGTGGGGAAATGTGAGTTGGTACTTGTCATTCTTGGCGTTTGCGGGTGTGCTGCTGCTGGCGCCGCTTATCGCCAAACGATTTTTGCCAGGCCGCGAACCGGGCATAATCCTGGCAATTTTAGTCGAGAGTTTATGCGCGGAAGCGCTCACCGTACCGTACGTACTGCACACGTTTCGGCAGTTATCGTTGGTGGCGCTGCCCGCGAATTTGCTGATCGTGCCATTGGTGCCGCTGGCGATGCTGCTGAGCTTGGCGGCGGGTCTCGCCGGTATGCTGGCGCCCGCAATTGCCGGATGGTTGGCGCTGCCCGCCCAGTATTTGCTGACATACATGCTCGATGCCACTCATTTGCTGAGCCGCGTGCCGCACGCTTTTGTACAGCACGTAGGATTTTCGTTGGAGCAAATGCTGATTTCCTACGGCATTATAGTCTGCGTCGGCCTGATTTTATCGCACCGTCCGCAAAAAATGCTATAATAACAGATAAGCTAGCAGAAAAGAGGCAAGGAGTCTGACATGTCCGGTCATTCCAAATGGTCTACCATCAAACGCGAAAAGGGTGCCAAAGACGCGGTCCGCGGCGCATTATTCACCAAAATTGGCAACGCCATCGCCGTCGCGGCTCGCGCTGGCGCCGATCCTGAAACAAATTTTGCTTTGCGCCTGGCAATTGACAAAGCTAAAGTCGCCAACATGCCGACCGCCAACATCGACCGCGCCATCCAGCGCGTGGCCGACAAAAACGCGGCCCAGCTGCAAGAAGTCATGTACGAAGGCTACGGCCCTGGCGGCGTCGCAATTTTGGTGGAGTGCGCCACCGACAATCTCAACCGCACCTATCCGGAAGTGCGCTTGGCATTTAGCAAGCATGGTGGCCGTCTCGCCGAAAAGGGTGCGGTCGCGTTTCAGTTTGACCACAAAGGTATGATCCGCGTCAAAGGCATGGGCGATGATGTTTTGATGGCGGCCATCGACGCTGGTGCCGAGGATGTACAGGACGAAGACGGTGAATCGGTGATTGACACCATGCCGACCGACCTGGCGAAAGTCCGCGATGCACTCAAGGGCGGCGGACTGGAAATCACCGAAGCCGAACTCACTTACGTGCCGAACACCACAGTCGAAATCACCGACGAAGCTACGGCCGGCAAAATCATGCGGCTGATGGACGCGCTCGACGACATCGACGACGTTGCCAACACGCACGTCAACTTCGAGCTGCGAGACATCATCACCGAAGCTGCGCCCAATGCCTGAACCAACGCTCGTTTGCAAAGATCTCGACGGCAACTCGCACGAGGTACCGATTAGCAAGCTGCGCTCGCCCGTCGGCCTACGGCATTGTTATAAAAGACGGCAAATTGCTCACGCCAAAGCATTTTGGCAAGCACAATCTGCCGGGCGGCGGCCTGGAGTTCAGCGAGACGCCCGAGTGGTGTCCGCTCGACAATTGCCGGCAATTACCGTTGTGGGCAGCCATGACTGGCGCGAGATTGTCGCGCAGGCTGTCGCTAAACGTTGAGTTGTTTTTCGATGAATGCAGCGGCCCGGCGCGCAAATGCGGCGTCGTTTCGTTTGAGAGCGATTTCCGCTGTGCCCAGCTGGACGCCTAAGTACGCGTAGTTGTGGCTGCCGATCATGAGACCTTGTTCGGTAGCCAAAAGTTTAGCATGCAAATGCACACCGCGCGGCAATCGGTGTTCAAAAAGGGACAATGGTAAGCGACGCTTTTCGCGCCATTGGGCGGCACCGTGAAGCGGCCCTTCGAGTGGTCCGTGCATACTGTAATGACTATAATAATAGGTGATTTTCACGCCGCGTTTCAACGCGCTTGCCAAAGCCTGCGTACCTACGCCCGGCTCAAAATATTGGCTCGTGAGCACTAACCACTCGCGGGCGTTGTTGATCATAGCCAGCGCCTCGTCGAAGATCGCCGACTGATCCGGGACGCCAGCGTCCACAATGATCTGCGTTTTTTCGTCAAGCGCGAAAGTCTGGTCTCGATCGCCCATGCTTGCGCGGACATTCCCGTCCGCGCCTATTTTTATCAGTAAACGGTGGAGCCAATGTGCCGCCCGGGCATCTTTAAAACGAAGCATTATGTCGATTTCTTGTGGGCTATTCAGATTACAGCCGCCGACGTACACGATGTCGTTGATGACTACGCCTTTGATGTGCGACCGGCCGGCGAATGGCACGCTGAAGGGTCTGCCCGGTTGATTGGTGATCGTAAAATGCCCGCCGGCTCGCTCGAGTTTCTGCAAAGTGGCATATCGCGTGTGGAACGGTTCGCGCATGCGGCCCTCAAAATTGGTGCGGAACCACAGCGGTCCGGGAACTTTGGTGTCGCCTTTCACTAAAAAGTCGAAAGCGTCCATGATGAACGTGGTATACGCGCCGCGCTTGGCGGCGGCAATGAGCGCTTCGGCAACCGCGTCGACACCGGATTTTTCCGGACTGAAGCATGTGCTGGCGATGATGACCCGGTCACCCTTTTTTGTTTTTCGGATGTCATCTGCAAGGGTTCGGAAATAATCCAGCCTGGAAAGCATCGTAAAATCCCGGTTTGAGAATTGCCGTAGAGCTGGTTCACCCATCACCTATACTTTATACTACAACTATGAGAATCTTGGGAGTTGATCCCGGCACTGGCATTCTTGGTTTTGGCGTGATCGAAATGTACGGCCCGAAACCGCGTTTGGTTGACGGCGGTGTTATCCGCACGCCAGTCAAACAGGACGACGCTGTTCGCCTGCTAACCATTTACGAAGAACTGACTGATATCATTGCTCAAACCAAGCCAACGGTGATGTCTGTGGAAAAGCTTTTTTTTGCCCGCAATGTGACGACGGCGATGACCGTTGCGCAGGCCCGCGGCGTCGTGCTGCTGTGCGGCCAGCAGGCCGGGCTCGCTTTGTTCGAGTACACACCGATGCAGATCAAGCAAGCCATCACCGGCTATGGCAAGGCCGAAAAAAAACAAATGCAAGAAATGGTACGCGTTATCTTGGAACTTAAAGAAATTCCGCAGCCCGACGATGCCGCCGACGCCTTGGCGGCCGCCATCACCCACAGCATGACAGTGCGCCTGGCGTAACGAAAAAAACCGCTTGCAATCGTAGGTAACCTCGAAGATAATGCGCGCGAGCAACACGTAATAAAGGAGCAGATATGGCAAAAAAAGAGCTGGCAGACGGATTCTCGGCCGTTGAGGCGCTCATCATCATAGCGGTTGTAGCCGTTCTTGGCGTGGGTGGTTGGCTCGTCTGGCGGCACAACCAACCAAAGAAAGTTGCCAACACGAGCGGCAGTACGCCAACGCAGAAAACCAACAAGCAAAACACTCCAATACAGACCGCTGATCCGTATGCCGGTTGGAAAACGTATTGCGACTCTGCGCTTGAAGCTTGTTATAAATATCCGAGCGATTGGAGTCAGTCTCAGTACGGAGGCTATCAGAATGCGGCAGATACGGCGTTCTTCAGCTATCAAGACCCTAACACCAAGGACCAAGCGGCAGGCAGTGTCTATCTAGCAGATATCAAGAATCTGAACAGCTCCGATCTTGGTCTCAAGATAGTAGGCTACGTGCTCGACAATGTGCCAACGTATGTGATGTACGATGCCTCGGTTGTCACGGCGAATAATCTGACGGTTGGACAGAGTGCGCAATTAGTTACTGTTAACCCGACCTTTACCGGAAAGACTGGAGCGGACGTCACGTTTGTGGCAACGCCGGGTGCTGGCGGCATCGCTGCTATTACGACTACGGAGCAAGCCAAAGCTTGGTTCGCAACGCCGGAAGCCAAGCAGGCTCTTAAGATTCTCCAATCTTTCTACTACCAATAGAGTCCAAGTTCAACTAATAACTACCAGAGACACCAATAGGAGGTTTATTTGCTATGATTTCAGAACAGTTTTCGTCAATTCCAGAACAACAACCGGGTCAAAATCTGGTTGCTATATGCCGTGATGATGTAATCGGATGGCGTGCTAGGCTTAGTGGAATTGTAGGTGCCAGCCTGCTTGTCTTGGGTTTGCTCGGCATCGACGAAGCAGTAAGCCCTGCGATTGCTCATGCTGACAGTATCGTGTATAGCGATCTCGGCTATCCGTGGGCGGGCGCTCCTTGTGAATTCGGTACAAGCGGAGGTGTTTCATGTGCAAATCCCCAAAATCCAAAAGGAGATCTGTATGACTGGGGCGAATATGACGCGAAGCAAGTGTTCCACCCGTACACTTCCAGAGGATACGAGTATCGCAATTGCACCGACTATGTGGCCTGGAAGGAGGCCAACGCCGGTGTCGCCGTTCCCAACAATTGGTACAATGGTGGCCAATGGTATGACAATGCTCCCGCGAACGAAAAATCCTCTTCACCGGCGCCGTGGGATGCCGCCGTCCAGCCACCTACTAAGTCTAGCCCCGACGGGCACGCAGCGTTCGTAGAGTCAGTCAATTCTGTCGACCCGACCGACCCCGACGGAGATAATATTACAGTTTCGGAATACAACTACGATGGAAAGGGAGACGGCGACACCCGCACCGGCAAGGCGTCGGATATGGGCTTCACCGAATTCGTGGACTTTGGTAAGCATCCACTGGCGGCTGCGATTCCACCCAACCCCAACAACGATCTCCAGATGCTCTTGACCACCAGTAGTGCCGTGTACGCCAAGACCAGCAACGGCAACGGCGGCTGGAACATCGAGTCCAACGACAACACGGTGACACAAATTGCCACCGATGGCGGTGTACAGATGGCACTCGCTAGCGACGGTGAAGTCTGGGCGCGATCAGCGGACACGACGAGCGGCACGGGAGCCTGGACCAAGGAATCCGACGCTGGTACTGCTGTGCAGATCGCAGTCAGCTCCACCGGAGTGCAAATGGTTCGTGCTATCGATAACGAAGTCTGGGCCAAACAAAACATCGGGTATGATGGCTGGACAGGCGAAGCCAGCGCTGGTACTGCTGCGAGCATTGCGGCCGGTGGTGACACCCAAATGCTCATCACCGGCGACGGCACGGTCTACGCCAAGAAGGGCATTGGAGCTGGCGGCTGGCACCAAGAAACAGCGTCAGGAGCCGGCGCTAAAATTGCCGCTAGCTCGACGGGCGTGCAAATGGTCCAAGCAACGGATGGTGAAGTCTGGGCCAAGCAGGACGACGTCAACTACGGCGGTTGGACAGGCGAAGCCAGCCCAGGTACGGCTGCCTCGATCGCCGCTGGTGGTAATATACAGATGTTGGTTACTGTCAACGGCATCGTATATGCCAGAAACGGTGTTGGTGTTAATGAGTGGCAGCAGGAAACAGACCCGAACGTCGGGACGGTCGCAGTGGTCAGCTCGAATGGTCTCCAAGTTTTGCGAACCAACGACGGTGGAGTATGGTCAAAGACCTCAGTTGGCTATGGCAACTGGACGGGCGAGGCTTCGCCAGGGACGGCGAGTGCAGTTGCTACGGCCGGATAGTGGCTTTCTCGTTGTTCGAGCTATGCCAACGCGTATCGGCCAGGCCGCAAGCTGATATACTACAGGCATGATCGCGACATTAACTGGTCAAGTTGCCGAAAAGATTGCCGACCTCGTGGTGCTTGACGTTGCCGGCGTGGGCTATGGATTGTTACTGCCGGTTGACGATGCCGGTCGGCTGGCGGTCGGCGTGACGGCAAAGGTGTATATTTACGAGCACATCCGCGAACAAGCGCACGATTTGTTTGGATTTACCGCGCTCACCACCAAGCGATTATTTGAGCAACTGCTTGAAGTCAGCGGTGTCGGTCCACGTATGGCGCTTAACGTGTTAAGCATTGGCCCGGAGCAAGCTGTTCGCGCGGCTTTGGCCGGTGGTGATATAAAGTTCATTCAGCAAGCCAGCGGTGTTGGCAAACGGGTGGCCGAGCGTCTGGTGGTCGAACTTAAAGACAAAGTTGGGCTGGCCAGCGTTGACTTGGCAAGCACCGGACTGCTGCAAAGTGAAAATATGGTGTTGCGAGATGAGGCTATCGAGGCGCTCGTAACGCTTGGCTATAGTCCGCAAGACGCGGCCCGGGCTTTGCACGGCGTCGATGCCTTGCTTTCGACTGAACAGCGCGTTACACTGGCACTCAAACAGTCGTAATCGGTGGGCAGTAGGGTGTGAACGCACATGAGCCTATTTGGATACCACAAGCGAGTCACGCAGATTCGCTTGGCTGATCAGCCGAGTGGCCAGAAGGAAGTTCAGAAGAGAGCCGCCGCCAATTTTGAAACCTGCCATCCGCGCAACTCAACTGCTGCTGTCTTATGACCGGGGCGTAGTAGAATAGAAGTATGGCAGTTGACCGGATCGTAAACACAGACCTTGGGGATGAACCCAACCCACAGGAGCAGGAGCTTGAAGTGAGTTTGCGGCCGCGTGATTTCTCGAACTATATCGGCCAAGAGCGGCTCAAGCAAAACTTGCAGCTGGCGATTGCTGCCGCTAAAAAGCGAGGCGAGCCGCTTGACCACGTCTTGTTGTATGGCCCGCCAGGTTTGGGCAAAACGACTATGGCCAGCGTGATCGCCAACGAAATGGGCGCACAAATCCGTGTGACTAGCGGACCGGCCATCGAGCGCGCCGGTGATTTGGCAAGCCTGCTTACCAACTTGCAAGACAGTGACATCTTGTTTATCGACGAAATTCACCGTCTGCACCGCACTGTCGAAGAAGTGTTATATTCGGCCATGGAGGACTTTAAGCTTGATATTATGCTCGGCAAGGGGCCGTCGGCGCGCAGCCTGCGGCTTGACCTGCCGAAGTTTACGCTGATCGGCGCCACCACTCGTACTGGCGCACTGGCGGCACCGTTGCGTGACCGATTCGGCATGATTCACCGCTTGGAATTTTACAAACCGGATCAAATCCAGCAAATCATCGAGCATGCTTCAGACGTTTTGGGAACGAAAATTCACGCCGGCGCAGCTGCCGAGCTAGCCGGCCGTTCCCGCCTGACGCCGCGCATCGCCATTCGTTTGCTCAAACGCGTGCGCGACTACGCCGATGTCAATGGCGACGGCATCATCGACACGGCTTTGAGCGCCAAGGCGTTGCAGCTGCTTGAGGTCGATGAACTCGGACTTGATCCGGCCGACCGCATGTTGCTTGAGGCCATTATCGAACACCACCAAGGCGGCCCGGTTGGTGTCGAAACGCTGGCGGCGCTCACCTCCGAAGAACGCTCGACCATCGAGGATTTTTACGAGCCGTACCTCATGCAAATCGGCCTGCTGGAGCGCACACCGCGCGGCCGGCGGGTCACGCACAAAACCTACCGACACCTTGGCAAGACGCCGCCGCAAGACGCCGATCAGGTTAGCCTGGTATAATACTATCCATGGATCCGAACACTCTTCCCGAACAGCCGCAATATCAACAGCCTGCACCCAGTCCAGTGCCCCCGGCGCAATCGCTCAGCGCCCACCAACAATTCGAACAGCGCAACATGACTTATATTAAAGATAATCCGCTGGCCGCCATGCAAGAAGGCGAGGAAACGCTAGCCGACATTCATCGTCATCCGTTCGGCATCGTCAGCATGTATATTTTTGCATTCCTTGGTCTGGCCGCCGCCTGTGGCGCCATTATACTGCTCGTTCCTAAAATGATTTCGGCCAACTCAAGCTACAGCGCCACCGCGATTTCGATAGGTTTGATTGGCCTCGTGCTGCTGTTTATGATTATTGGCCTGGGCATTACAACTATGATCTATTGGCAAAACCGCTGGATTCTAACCTCTGACAGTCTGACGCAAATTACGCAGAAAGGTTTGTTTAGCCGCCAATCCAGCCAGCTTTCGCTGGGCAACCTCGAAGATGTGACTGCCGAGCAACGCGGCCTCATTCCGAACATGCTCAATTTTGGTACGCTCAAAGTCGAAACTGCGGGCGAGCGTTCCAAGTTTTATTTTTTGTACTGCCCCGATCCAAACTTATACGCCCGCAAAATCCTCATGGCCCGCGAACTCTATTTACAGGCGGGCGGCAGCCGCGGCCTGTAGTCCGGCTGAAGTGGCGATGTTCGGTCGCTGGTTTTTCTTGCTATGAAATCCACCCTTATTAAGGGCAAAAAATGATTCCACCAAGTACCCAACCGGCAAGCGCCTCATTTTTGTTTTGCCTGCTCGAGACAAGCTTATTGATGCAACTGATGCTCTTAAAGAAGCCGAACGCCAGCTGGCAACCGGCAATCATCTTGTGCTGGTACAGCGTGGCATGTTCGGGCATATCGGCACGATTATTACAGAAACCGTTCTGTTCCAAGGCGCATGCTGCAATATATCAAAAGCGTTGAACGAGCTGAGTAGTCTTAGGCCGCATCTGTCAGTTTAGGCTTGATTTTTGATAGTTGCCGCCGCCTTCGGTGTTGGCAATGAGTGTATATTTGGTGCAGTTTGTGGTGGTGTTGTCGCAAGCTGTGCCGCTGTCGTTGGTGACGACGTAGGCATAGCAACCTGGCTTGCCCGGATTCGTGCCGCTGACGATGGCGTTGCCGTCGTTGTCTTTACACGTCAGCGCGATTGACCAACGCGGGTCTTGCAAGTTGCCCATATCTAAGCTTTTTAAGTTGCTCTTAATCCAGGAGTGGTTTTGCATATCGGCGAGCGTTGGGTAGTTGCCTTGCTGTGCAAAATACGCTTCGAGATGCGCCTGCAAGGCGCTGATATCTGTTTGGCGCGTGGTATTGCGCGCCTTCTGCTGGATGCCGCCGTAAGTACTAATAACGAGCGTCGCCAGGATGCCGATGACCACAATCACGATAAGCAACTCCACCATAGTGAAGCCGGATTGATATTTACGTAGGATCATACAGACCGCTCCTTATACTATTTTGTGCATTGACCTTTGACGAAGCGTCAGGGCGCTGCCTGAGTATCTGTATCTGATTATAGCCGTAAGCACAACAGCGTCAAGTTTTGCTTTTTTGGTAGATATGTTCGATTCGTGGAATTCGTTCTGCCAGGACGTCCTGTTATATTAGACGGGTGACAGACGGCAGTTTACGCTCACCCTTGGAAGAACAAGCGTTCGCAGCGCGTTATGCATATATGCAGCAAGGCGCAGACATGCCGCTTGGAGAGATTGGCTTGCCCGAGATCCAGGCTTGGGCAACGGCGACTGAAGCCAGGCGCTGGGAGCCGCAGCTCGCCATCGATATCGGGTGGCTTTGCCTGGAGGCAGCCGTAACACAACACCTCCATCCTGGATATGCCTCTGAAAACAGGGCCACGCAATACGACTCGCACGTCTTGTTAGGGCGGGCAAGCGAATATTGGCGAGATATCACGCTGAAGTCGGCAAACAGCGCGTTGCTCCGGTCGCAGGCGGGTCTGGCACTTGGCGCGCTTGATCCTTATCGCGCAATTATCGAAAGAGGCGAGATAAATTATGTGCCGATCTACAGCGCCCAGGTTGATGCCGCCGCCTTGCTGCACGGCGCTTATAAAAGATTCAGAGATACTGCACTGCTGCATGACTTGCATGCCCAGACGATGATGCTTTTGTTCAATGGATATTCCGAGAACAACGACGGAATCCTGCTGCCGCTGCCGTCACGTTTTCAGGAAGAGGGCAATGATAACCGTGCCGACCTAGTGCTTTGGAAAAATGGCGCTGACGGATATATGCGGGCGTATCAAGTGCGAGTTTCGGCCCAAGAAGGCGGAAGAGTGGGCGAAGACGCGAGCATTATGAACATCTGGCCAGCACTTTTAGAGAATGAAAACTATCCTCCAAACTCGCGGCCAGGAACTCAGGGGACAACAATGGCGCTTGTCGAACAGTTTAATCATAAGCACGAAGCGCGAAACTTTTCGCCACTATACGTAGCAGAACGCATTGCGCTACGCGAAGCGCATCTCACGAAGGTGGCAACCAATGTGTGGTCGGTGCTCGGGCAGCAAATAAACGAGGGTGCGCGGCCAGTCATTGAAATCGATGCACTGACTGAACTGGACAGAGCCAAGACGTGGTACAGAGAGTTGCGCCCGAACTATCGTTTCCGGCAAGGCGATGCCGCGCAGATCGAGCAGTACATCAATCCTTTTGAAGTGTTGGTCGGCGCAGCAGACAATGATGTAGCTGTAGCAGACGCAGAAAATCAACTCAGCCCCGAGGATCTGTACATGATGGCCTGGATGCGGATGGAACTTGGCGCGCTCACTGCTAATCCCGACGACTTTGTACGTGCCGAGGACGTGTTTGAAAAGGCCGCTGACGAAGCGGCGAAGCAAGAAAACTGGTCGGCTTACTGCGAAGCTATGATCGACAAAGCCACGGCCAGCTTGCGACGGAGACAATGCCAGCCCGCCGAACAAGCGGATGCGCTGTCAACCTATGCTCAAGACCTGGTGGCAATTGCTAGAGCCATGCTTCACGGCCTTGCAGAAGTTGGCGAAGCATCACCCCAGTATCCGCAATTACAGGTCGTGGGGCGCCGATTGGCTGCCTGCTTGGTGATTTCCGGCGAAGCAGACGAGGATCATATTGCCATCGGCCCTTCGCCTCGGCAACGGAGTGTCTACGCGCCAGGCGTTGCCGGCAGTGATATTTTTATTATCCCCGAAATTGATGGCCAATATCCGCAGCACGCGGCGGGCAAATTGCGATTTGACGCCTCTGAAAACGCTGCCACGCTTGACGAAGGAGTGGCGACAGTCACTTTTCGAACGCTATACGGGAAAAGAGGTTATGATGAGTGGACGCTGCTGCGCATCCTTACAAAATTGTACGGCCAAGATTCGGACGACAAGGACGGTGCATTATTTCGCCCGCTCGTTGAGCAAATTAAGGATCAACTTATCACCAGTGCGGCGCCGACGTCATCGCTCTGATGCTCCTGGTGGCGAGCGTCGCAAGAGCCATGCGCCGGGTCGCAGCATTGCCAACGAATGAATAAAGAAAGTTAGTAGGCCGGCTTTTATAAATCTTCTTGGCTTTTCGGGAACTTGTTATACTATAGAGAGCTGAAGATAACTGACGGAGGGTAATAATGGCCAAAGGTTCGGCTTCTAAGGTGGATAAAACGCTGGCGGATACGTCGGGAACAGACGGTAAGAGCAAGGCTTTGAGCTTGGCGCTTGATGCAATCGAGAAGCAGTTTGGCAAAGGCTCGATCATGAAGCTCGGCGAGTCGACGCACACCAAAGTGGAGACGGTTTCGACCGGCGCGATTTCGCTTGATTTGGCATTGGGCGGTGGCTTGCCGCGCGGCCGGGTAGTTGAAATTTACGGCCCGGAAAGTTCCGGCAAAACGACTTTGACGCTGCACGCTATTGCCGAAGTGCAGCGGCAGGGCGGTACAGCGGCTTTCATCGATGCTGAGCATGCGCTCGACCCGGCCTATGCCAAGCGCATCGGCGTGGATGTTGACAACTTGCTTTTGAGTCAACCGGACAACGGCGAGCAGGCGCTCGAAATCACCGAAACATTGGTGCGCTCCAACGCTGTCGATATCATCGTGGTCGACTCTGTGGCGGCGCTGGTGCCGCGGGCCGAAATTGAAGGCGACATGGGCGACAGCTTGCCTGGCCTGCAGGCCCGCCTGATGAGCCAGGCGCTGCGCAAGCTTACCGCTGTCATCAACCGTTCCAAAGCGACCGTCATTTTCATCAACCAAATCCGCATGAAGATCGGCGTGATGTTTGGAAACCCCGAAACGACTACCGGCGGCAACGCGCTGAAGTTTTACGCATCAGTCCGCATGGACATTCGCCGGATCGGCCAGATCAAACAAGGCGACCAAGTCATCGGCAATCGCACACGCGTCAAAGTGGTGAAAAACAAGATCGCACCGCCGTTCCGCGAAGCTGAATTCGACATCATGTACAACGAGGGCATCAGCCGCAGCGGTGATGTGCTTGACTTGGCCACGGTCAAGGAGATTGTCGAAAAGTCCGGCGCCTGGTTTGCCTACAATGACGCGAAAATCGGCCAAGGCCGCGAAGCCGCCAAGCAGTACTTGCAGACGCACCCGGAAGTGTTGCAAGAAATCGTCGGAAAAGTCTTAGCTGACGAAGACGCCGTGAAGGCCGCCGCTGCACCCAGCGTCAACGCCAAGCCCGCGGAGCTGCCTGCTGACCCGGCTGCCGAGGAAAAGTAGCGATTCCATGGCCGCTTTGCCGCAAGAGCTTTGGCAGGCATACGACGAACTTGGCGAGCCACTTGCCGGTGTCTCGCTCACCAAACAACAAGCTCGCCAAGGCGTTCTGCACGGTGCAGCGCATGTCTGGATATGGCGCGGGCAGGGTGCGGGCATCGAGATTTTGCTGCAGCGCCGGGCCCGTGACAAGCACACCTGGCCGGGCCATCTCGACATATCGGCCGCGGGCCACATCGATTTTGGCGAGACGGCACTGGCCGCGGCCATTCGTGAAACTAGGGAAGAATCGACGCTCGCGGTGCAGGCGGAGGATCTTCGCCTGCTTTTCGTGCACCGCGCCAAGCTGCAAGATGCGGCAACCGGCACCATCGAAAACGAGTTTCAATGGGTGTATGGCTCACGAATAGTCGAGCTGGGCGAGACGCGTTTGCAACGGCGGGAAGTGGAGTCTTTGCAATGGATGCCGCTGGCAGACTTTAAGCAGCTCGCAAGTCAGGAAAAAATCCAAAAAAAGACCGACCTCATAGTGCCGCACGGTAATGCTTATTTTGCCGAGCTGCTCAAAGAAATTGTTCGCGTGCAGGCATGAAAATTACCGCAATCAAACAACAGGTCAAGCAGGCGAATCGCTACTCGGTGTTCGTTGACGGCAAGTACGCCTTTAGTTTGAGCGAAACTGCGCTGCTCGAGAGCCATATTGCCAGCGGTCAGGAGCTTGATGCCGCGCAGCTAATAGCCTTCAAAAAACTTTCGGCCAGCGACAAAGCCTACGGCCGGGCCTTGCAATACGTCGCTATCCGACCGCGCAGCGAATGGGAAGTGCGCTTTTACTTAAAGCGCAAAGACGTTGACGAGGGTGAGGCGGCGGCAATTATTAGCCGGTTGCAGCAACTTGACCTGCTCAATGATCTGACTTTCGCGCGGGCATGGGTGGCTAGTCGACGGCTGCTTAAAAGCACAAGCAAGCGCCGGCTCGTCCAGGAATTGCACCAGAAACATGTCGGCGAAAACATTATCGAACAAGTGCTGGCCGAGGACGAGACCGATGAACGCCAAGTGTTGCGCGACCTCATAGCCCGCAAACGACAACAGCCGCGCTATAAGGCTGACGAGCTGAAGCTCATGCAATACCTCGCCCGCCAAGGCTATTCGTATGACGACATCAAGTCTGTTCTCAACGAGACGTAGCAAGTTACGACGGGCAACTATTCTTCCATGCCGGGTCCAGCGTAGTGCAACCGGACCGACATAAGTCGGCCCGCGTGTAACGCACGGCATGGGAAGAATAGTTGCCCGTCACCTGCTAGCGACTACGCGGTGACGGCGGCGCGGGCCGGCGCAGCTTTCAGAAGGTCATTAATAACCACGCGGCTTGGTGTAATTTCGACAATTTGCGAGCGGTCGACGCCCAAATTGCCACCGCTAAAACTCTTAAGCAGTGATTGCGAAACGTACAGCTTTTGGATATACATCGTTTCGATTTCGGTCGCAAAATCGGTGACCTTGCCAATTTTTTCTTTGCTGACGGTCACGACTGGCTTATTCCTAAGGTCGAAACGCAACCTTAGGACGTCTTTTAGGCGCACGAGATCGTCAGGATCAACGAGTGCATCATGGTCGTTCACTACAAAACCTTGCGGAATGAGGTCGCGGATGTCCTGGTACAAAAGAATGAGTTCTTTTTTGGAGTTGTCGACGCAATAAAAGCCCTCAATTTTCAGGTTATTTGGATTGATGACGGCTGTCGTGGTCATGGCGATGGTATCACCGGTGCGGAGGCTCAAGACGGGGCGATTAAGGAGGCTCGTGCTCAACTGTAACATAGTATGTTTAGTATACCGCGGCTGACTCCGCTTGCCAAAGTACTTGCGCTTTTGGGGCAGGTTTGCATACAATCACGCCGTGGAAAAAGAAAAGAAACATTTTAGGCGATGGTGGCTCGGCGTTGTACTGGCCGTTTGGCTGTGTTTTTCGCCGGTGGCTTTTGCCGATGGTGCTGGCGGGCAAGTTGTCTCGCTTGACGCAAACGCTGCTGCAGCGCCAGTCATCATCACCGAAGTAGCAACTGGCACAAAGACTAGCGGCAGTCAAGAATTTATTGAACTGTACAACACCACCGCGCAGCCGATTGATCTAGCTGGCTGGCATCTGTGGTATCTTTCGGCGCAAGCTGCCGACCAGAATAAACCGAGCGCCGACGGCGTACTCATGCTGGGCGACAACGCCAGCTCGTCGGTTATCGCGGCCCACGGCTATTACGTGCTTTCGGGCCGGACCGACTATCTTACCGCAACTGCACAGCAATTTTATACGGGCACACTTGCGGCCACTGGTGGCAATCTGCGGTTGTTGAGTCCCGATAATGATGATCCGTGCCTGCTCGACGAACAAGATCGGCTGGGGTGGGGCAATGCCTTGTACGCGCAAGGCCAAGCTGCGCCCGCTCCGCCATCGGGCCAAAGCATCACACGGCTGTTGTATGCGGACGGAGTTTATATCGATATGCACGACAATGCTGCTGATTTTGCAGTGAGCGCCACGCCCTCGCCCGGCGCGATCAATATGCAGGAAGCGGGCACCGCTGCGCAAGCGCAGGCCGCCGTTAATGCCCCGAACTTACCGAGTGTGTCCATTACTAGTTGCACGCCGCCCAGTCCAAGCGGAACCGGCACGGGTGATCCCTTGCAACAGCCGACTGCCAATGATGCCCCGCCGGCTGTAATCACCGCGCAGCCGCCTACTACGCTGTCGAGTTCGACCATTGTTAGTTCGCCGCCAGCCTTCCCGGCATCTGACGCTGGACTTGTGACGCCGCAAATCACCGAACTGCTACCGAATCCTGCACCGCCCCAAACCGACGCGGACGGTGAATTTATCGAGCTCTATAATAGTAATGATGCGCCATTCGATCTGAGCGGTTTTGGGTTGCGGGCAGGGCTTACCGCAATGCACCACTACAGTTTTCCTCCGGGAACGAGCCTGCCGCCGAAGAGTTTCACCGGATTTTTCTCTGTTCAAACTGGACTCACGTTATCTAATGCCGGCGGCCAGGTGGCGTTGCTTGATCCATCGGGCATGGTTATAAATCAGACGGAACAATATAGCGCTGCCAAGGACGGCCAGGCATGGACATTAGCTGACGGAAGCTGGTACTGGTCGACCACACCTACGCCGAATGCTGCTAACATTGTTACGGCGGCTACGGCATCCACGGCCAAGAAAAAACCTGCAAGCAATACGGCCAAAAAAGCCAGCGGCGCTAAAGCAGCGGCCGCTCCGAAAGTCAAAACTACAAAGGCGAAAACTCCTATTTCTACCATGAAAAGCGGCGCATCGTCCGGGCAGTCCAGCTCGTTCCATCCGGCCGTGCTTGCGATAGTTGCTGGCTTCGCGCTACTATACGGTCTATATGAATACCGACAGGACGTGGCAAACCAACTCTACCAATTCCGTGCAAACCGAGCAGCTCGCCGAGCAGCTCGGGCGGAAATTGAAGGGGGGTGAGGTAATTGAGTTGACGAGTGACCTGGGTGGTGGCAAGACGACGTTCGTGCACGGTTTGGCGCGCGGATTTGGCAGCTCTGACCGCGTCGGCAGCCCGACCTTTACGATTAGCCGCGTATATCAGGCTGGCGAACGGTTACTATATCACTTTGATTTTTATCGCTTGTCCGAAGCTGGTCTTATTGCCGAAGAGCTGGCCGAGGCGATTGGCGAGCCGCGTGCAGTTGTAGTCGTAGAATGGGGCGATATCGTGCAGGATGTGTTGCCCAAAGAGCGGCTCACTATTGCGATCACGAACGCTGGAAATAATATGCGTAGCCTGGCATTTTACTATCCTGCCTCGTTAGACTATTTAGTAAAAGGCTTGCAGTGATGCTCATTCTCAGCATCCGCACCGACAAACCCGAAGCCGAGATCGGTTTATTTGACGGCAAAAAACAGCTTGCCTACAAAACCTGGCAGGCGAACCGCGAACTTTCCGATACCATTCACGTCGAGATTGAACAATTATTGGATCAACAGCATAAAAAATTTCAAGACGTACAGGGTATCGTTTGCTTTCAGGGGCCTGGTAGTTTTACGGGTTTGCGGATAGGGCTGACGGTTGGCAACGCTTTGGCCTACAGTTTTAATGCTCCAATCGTTGCTGAACAGGACAAAGGCTGGCTGCAAAAGGGAATTATACGACTCATGAACGGCGAGTCCGACTCTCTCGCACTTCCAGAATATGGCGCTGTCGCACACGTTACTGTGCCTAAAAAATAGACATTCTTTCTGCCGCCAAAAGAACGCATCATAGAGCGCCTCCACGTCTAAACTCTACGCAGCCGCTGAGTGTTCGGCCGCCACAAATGGCGCGCAGCCATGCTTGTTTCACGGGCTGGCTAAGCAAAAAATTGACCCTTGCGCAGCGCTCGCGTATAGTTTTAGGCAAGGATATGCTATTTTGAGAGCAATCCGATCTGATTCTTATTTAACTAACTCGTTTTTCAGGCCATCCCTTACGGCTAATGAAGTGAAAGTGATCGCCGCGCAAGGGCTGCGTCTGCACGGATAGAAAGGATATGTATGGACCCACTTACCATAGTACTTACTGTGGCTGGGCTTGCTGTTGGTTTCGGAGCCAACACCGTTATCACGAAACAAAAGCTTGGCTCGGCTGCCGAGCAAGTCGACAAGGAGCTTGAAAAAGCAAAACGTGAAGCCAGCAAGATGGTGAATGAAGCGCGGGACGAGGCTGCCAAGCTAGCCGAGGACGCACGCAAAGAAGAACAGTCACGCCGCCGGGAACTGAAGGACCTTGAGCAACGTCTAGTCGGCCGCGAAGAGGCACTCGACAAAAAGCTCGATGACCTCGACAAGCGTACCGAAAAGCTGCGCCACGCAGAGACCGAAGTCGGGCAACTCAAAGACGAAATTCGCGAAATTCGCGGCAAGCAACAAGAAAAACTTGAAAAGGTGGCCAAACTAAGTCGCGAAGAAGCGGCCGAAAAACTCATGCAGATGACGGAGCGCGACATTCGCGGCGATCTGACCGGCCTTGTTGTCAAGTTGCAAAATGAGGCCAAAGAAGAGGCGGAAGAGCAGGCGGCACTGATTATCACAACTGCCATGGAGCGCATGGCCAGCGAAGTGACTGCCGAGCGCACCGTCACGAGCGTGAAGCTTGAGGACGAAGAGATGAAGGGCCGTATCATCGGCAAAGAAGGCCGCAACATTCAGGCCTTACAGCGCGCCACTGGCGTTGACATTATGGTTGACGATACACCAGGCTACATCGTGTTGTCCAGTTTTGACCCGGTCCGACGTGAAGTTGCCCGCCAGGCCCTCGAAATGCTCATGAAGGACGGCCGTATTCATCCCGGCCGCATCGAAGAAGTCGTCGAAAAAGCACAAAAGAACGTTGAAAAAGAAGTAGTGCGCGCCGCCGAAGACGCCGCCCGCGAAGTCGGCATCATCGGTATTCCAAAAGAAATCCTGCATTTGCTGGGTGAACTTCGTTTCCGCACCAGCTATGGCCAGAACGTGCTCAAACACAGCACCGAAATGGCACACATTGCCGGTATGATCGCCGAAGAGGTTGGCGCTAACGTCAAAACTGCCAAGTATGCGGCTTTGGTACACGACCTCGGCAAAGCCCTCACTCACAAAATAGAAGGCAAACACCACCACATCAGCGGCGAGATGCTACGCAAATACGGTGCCCCCGAAGCTGTGGCCCTGGCCGCCGAGCAGCACCACGACGACGTCGACGCCACCAGTGTCGAAGCTCTCATCATCCGCGTAGTTGATGCCATCAGCGCCTCGCGGCCCGGTGCCCGTAACATCAGCGCCGAAAACTTCGTGGAACGCATGAAAGAGCTCGAGAACGTCGCCAACAACTTTGACGGCATCGAAAAATCCTACGCCATCAGCGCCGGCCGCGAAATCCGCGTGTTCGTGCGCCCCGGCCAAGTCGACGACCTCTCCGCCATCAAAATCGCCCGCGACATCGCAACCAAAATCGAATCGACCATGCAATATCCGGGTACGATCAAAGTCAATGTCATCCGCGAAACTCGCGCAATCGAGTTCGCCAAATAATAAAAACGGGGACATAGCCTAGAGCATGGAAACAGAGATTGAGGCAAAATTTTTAGCTGTCGACCACGATGAATTGCGCAGAAAGCTGCACAAGCTTGGCGCTGAATGCGTTGCGCCGATGCGCCTCATGCGCCGCCATAATCTCGATTTTCCCGACCGGCGCCTGCAAAAAGCTGGCGGCTGGGTGCGCGTGCGCGACGAAGGCAACAAGATTACCATGAGCTACAAGCAGCTCAACGACCGCACACTGCATGGCACCAAAGAAGTGTGTGTGACAGTTGATAGTTTTGAGCACGCTAAGGCACTGCTCGAGGCGTTTGGCCTGGTTTCGGCCTCTTACCAGGAAACAAAACGCGAGAGCTGGCGCTTGGACGGGGTCGAAATTGAACTCGATCACTGGCCGTGGACCAAACCGTATGTCGAGATCGAAGCGGCAAACGAGGCCGCGCTTAAAACCGTTGTGGCAAAGCTTGGCCTTGATTGGGGTGAGGCAGCGTTCGGCAGTGTTGATGTCGTCTACCAAAACGAGTACGCCATTACCGATCTTGAATTTTATAGTCTTGCGACGATCAATTTCGACCTCCCCTTGCCTGCATTACTACTAAAACGAAGGCGCCGATAAATGCGCCTGCTCTATCTCGGCGATGTCATGGGTGACGTGGGCGTAGAGGTGGTCGAAAAGGTATTGCCAGGATTGCGGCAGGAACAGGCTGTTGATTTAGTGCTCGCGCAGGCCGAAAACTTGTCGAGTGGCAAAGGCATTCGGCTCGACGACTTTGAGCGTTTGCAAGCTGCGGGTGTGGATTTTTGCACCGGTGGTAACCACTCGCTCTACCGCGATGAGATTTTTCCGCAGCTCAGTGACCCGGACGAGCCGATCATTCGTCCGGCCAATTATCCCGATGGCACACCCGGCCTCGGCTACAAATATATCGAGACGGCTGGCGGTGCGGTGCTGGTGGTGAGTTTGCTCGGACATATTGTGGGCAAAGACGCCGACATGCCGGTCGACAACCCGTTGCAGATCATCGACCGCATTTTGGAGGACGAAAAATTGGTGCAAAGGGCGGCGACCGTGGTGAACTTCCATGGCGATTTTAGCAGCGAGAAACGGATCATTGGCTACTATTTGGCTGGCCGCGCAACTGCTGTAATTGGCGATCACTGGCACGTGCCAACGGCTGACGCCGACGTATTGCCTGGCGGCACTGCGCACATTACTGACGTTGGCATGTGTGGGTCGCTGGATTCCAGCCTCGGCGTGGCGTTCGAGCCGGTCGTTGCTCGCTGGCGCGACGGCCGGATAACAAGAAATCTTCTCGAAACCAAGGGCCGCCGCCAGTTCAATGCTTTGCTTGTCGAGTTTGATGCAGCGACTGGCAGGGCGCTCGGCGCAAAACACATCCAAAAAATTTTGCCAGCCTGAGTTCACGCCTCGCACCACTGGAATTAAGAAGAAGTTTTTGCTAGACTAGTTCTATTGTTCTGACTTTCCTGCTCTCGCTCGGGCCAAGCCCTCCGCTTGCCAGATGCCAGGCGAGGAAAATTGTAACAAGCTTTACCTCCGGGGTGTGGCGCAGTTGGCTAGCGCGCGCGGTTTGGGACCGCGAGGTCGAAGGTTCAAGTCCTTTCACCCCGACCAGGACCGCCTTACTTGAACCTTGGCCCTTGAAGGGCCAGAGCAAGCAGGCCGGTCCGGGGCATCCGGCTGGAAGCGCCGGTCTCCACCAGGAGATCGGCGCTTCTTGTTGTCCGGAGACCATCAGGCCACGCCAACGGCTCAGCGCTTAGGCAAAAAGTGAGGGTGGGTCAGCATGTAAAATTCAGTGGCACGCACCAATGCAGGTGGTGGCGCCAAGCCGGTTTGATATCCAGGGCAGCGCATCCTTATAGCTTTCTTGCCAGGTAGTGAAGGTGTGTTCGCCGCCCAGAAGCTGCATTACGCTGTCGATTTGAGCGTCCTGTGTCTCTTGATAGAGCTGTCCCATTCCGGCCACTAGGCTATGGGCATCACTTTTACCGACCGCTAAAAAGCCGCCGAGTCCCGGGTATTTTTTCTTCTGCAACAGCAACAGTGGCTGATGCGCGTCCCAGGCGCTCTCGGAGTTGTTGAACAGGCCGGCTATAGTTTTTTGTTTACTTCCTATTTCGGGTCCGGTTTCGCCGCCGAAATCCAGGAAGTAATGATAGACATTGGGATGGCGCAGCGTGAGCATAACGCTGCACATTCCGCCGAGGCTGAGACCGCCAAGTGCCCAGCTGCTTGGATCAGTGGTGACTTCGTAATGTGATTTAATATATGCCGGCACATCTGTGGTCAGATAGGTTTCGGCGTTGCCGCGAGAGCTATCGACACATTCCGTATCGTTCATGGTTGAACCCAGGTTGTCGACCATGAAAATATATGGTGTGATGCCGTGGTGGAGCTTGGCAAATTGATCCATGGTCGCTTCCATTTGATTGCCGCCAAGCCAGTTTCCCGGCACGCCCGGAAAACCGGCCGTCAAAACGATGACAGGCAAGTTAATCTTCCCCGCACCATTCGCGGCGGCGGGGACGTAGGCATAGCCGGATCGAGCGGCAAACTTGGAAACCGTTCCCGGTATGGTGACTGGAATAATCTTTCCGGCGGTTGAAGGATTAGCCTCGTACAGCTGCGCCTCAATAGAAGTTGCGGTATTCGTATTTGCCGCTGGCTTCTTGGCTGCAGAATACGTGATGGAGCTATTCTGGTTCGCTTCAAATGCTTTTATGGTTTGCAGGCCTAAGGCGGTGTACAGCGTAGGGTAGTAATGGTAGTAGCCATTGACAAGTAGCGCCCCAAGCAGCAAGCCGCCCACCAGCCCTGCCGCCGAAATAAGGCAGAGTTTTATTTTCTTGGCATACATAAAGTTAACGGCCAGGCCGAAACTTATACCAAGCGGGATTGCCATCAGGCTGAGGTCAGAAGGCAGCTTGTCGCTTGGGAACGAGACCTTAAAACTAACTATGGCCAGCAGAATGATAGCTAGCGCCACGGCTCCCATAAGAATTAGTCGGTGCGTCCGTTTTCTCTTGGGCAGTTTTTGTACGAGATAGTAGGTGACTAGGGCCCAGCTAATTGTCACGACTACAAAAAGACCGTCGCTATACAAGTCGACATTCATAGTTTGCAGTGTAGCATTAGCGGAATGGATTTACTACTCTTGTTGCCATGAGGATTTCACGCCGTGATCTTTGTTAAGAAAAACAGCCCTTTTCAAGAGCTGTTTTTGTGGTTGCTAATCGATGGGGCTATGAAGCCGGACCGGGTTGCGACACCGTTTGTGTAGTGAGCGTGCCGTCGGCGTTCATGTAGACGTTGCCTGCCCACTGATCGCCACCGCTCGAGGCGTAGTCACGACCTTCGCCGTAGTAGCCGACGCTTGAGAAGTACTTTTTCCAGAACACATTGCTGATGAAGCTGACGTTCTTGGGCGGGGAGGGGTTGCCTTGGTCATCAGTCAAGCCGCCGCAAGCGTATACCGTGTAGCCACCGCCAGCCATCAAGTTGTTCGAGAAGGTCATGTTGTTGTTAGAGCCAAAGTCGGTGAAGCAGGCTATGACCGCTGTCTGCTGGTTGAGGTTAAGCATTGTGTTGTCGTTGATGGTCAGATTGTTGCCGCCATATATTTCGAGGTTCTCGTTGTGGTCGCCACGCATATTCTGACCGAGTTCCATGTAATTGCCCTGGACCAAACCCGTGCCGATTCCAACTACGCCTATCTGCATGCCAAGGAATTTCGAGTTGGTAATGGTGAGCGGGCCACCGTAAGCGCTACGGACTGCAGTGGTCATGTACTTATCTGTCGTGTTGGTTGCATCAGCAATAGTGCTTGTCTGCACGGTCACGTGGTCGATGGTTAGCCCGCAGTTTTCAGGTTGCTTAGCCCAGATGGCGAACAGATCTGGCGTGCTGTCGCCGGTATCTGGTACGCCCGTGTCGACCTCGACATTTTTGATGGTTACATTGCAAGCAGTGACCGAAATCGTACCATGTAGTTTTATGTTTTGGTAAATCTCGCCCGGAGTGTCGAGGGTTACGTCACCGCCCGCTGACGCGAGAGTGGTGGTCGGGCCAGTATTACTTGCGGTTGGCCAGCTGCCTTGCGGCTGAATCGGCGGAGGGGTCGGATTGACCGGTGGTGTGGGTTGGCTCGATGGCGGAATTGTTATAGAAGCTGCAACAGAAAGCGCAGACGTCGCACCGGTGCTGTCGACGGCTTGCACTTGGTAGCTGTAGGTCTTGTTGAAGACGATCGAGTCATCACTATATAACTCGGTGGTGGCCGTGCCAATTTTATTACCGTCCCGGTAAACATTGTAACTGCTAATCGGGTTAGTGCCCGCACTGGCTTGCCAAGTAAGTGCAACGGCCGTGCCATTGAAGGTTGCGTTCAAGCCTGTCGGTGCAGCAGGGGCGGGCTGTGGGCTGATTAGCTTAGTGTTGAACATGACGTCAACCCAGTAGTTAGTAGCTTGGTAGGTTTGGGTCGGGAATCCACTGCGACTACTATATAGGTAGACACCATTTGGGCTACTGCTCGTACTGTTTGGCGCGACTAGATTGTTGTGTACGCGCGTGTTCTGAAAATAGTAGTTATTGGCCGAGTAGTGACCCTTTGGGGCAAAGTACGAAGCGATATACGTCGTATTTGCAGCAATGCTCACCGGGTGCGGGAAGGTGACGCTTTGCCAGCCGTTGCTGGTTTCATTCGTGAAGGTTGCCTGGGCAAGCAAGTTGCCTTTGGTGTCCCACAAGTTGCCGGTGTGCGTGCCGGTGTTTTGGGCGCCTTTGTAAAAGCGGACGCCGGTGATGTAGCCAGCGACTTTAGCGTGGAATTTGACACCGAGTTCGACGCTCTTGGGGTCGTTAGCGGTGATCGTCTTCGGCACTGTGCTGTCGCTCCACAAGCTGTAGGTCGTAGTGGCTGCGGAGGCCCACCACACTGTACCGCCGCCTATCAAAGCGAACAGCAATACAAAGGCTACTGGCTTGGCGTAGCGTCTGGTGAAAAAAGTATTCCAGCGCGATGGCTTTTTTGCTTTTGACTTGGCAGTTTGACGGGAAGTCGTTTTTGTTGTTGGTTTTTTCTGACGTGAGGCCGAAGTTGCCATTTTTGTTGTCCTTTTTACAGTTGAGTCAATTTAAGCACAAGCCTTTTTGAAAGGCAAGGGCAATTTTCAGCTTTCTCACAGCTTGCTGGGCGGCGCTTTGCTATACTACGAGCAATGGTTCTTCGCGAACGCCACACTACTTCTCAGCTTCTTCGTCGCAGTCTGTTGCCATCCTCGATCAGCGGGTTATTGTGCGCGTGCTTTGGTATCCTTCTTATCGCAGTGCATTGTTTGCTGTTGAGTATTTCGGCAGGCACAGCCCTACCGGAACTGCTGGATGGACAGTGGGCGACGTTTTATACGAATAGTGTGGTGCGGCCGATTGATGTACTGTTTGCTAATTTGACGTTCAACAGTATTTTATCCATGTTGTTGTGGGGAATGGCCGGCTTGGCGGTCTATTCGGTGGGCGAGTTTGTGTTTCGCTTGTATCGTGACGGGCGCGAGGCGGGGCGCGACGTTCAGTTTGTTGGGCAGCGGGTCATCCAGCACCCGGCTCGCCGCGAATATATGATACGCGTCATCTGGCGAGCAAGCGTATTGTTGGTGGCACTGGCACTGGTTGTGGTGGTGCATCCTTTGCCGGCAAACCTGTTAGCTGCGGATGCCCGGCTGATCGCGGGCGCCTTTAGCCTTGCCGCGAGCATACGCCGGCTGGTTTTTGCCATCATCTGCTGGACAATCCTTGCGCACTGTTTTGTGATTTTTTTGCGCCTGTTTTCGATGCGGACGCGCCTGTTTGGCGATGAAGCCATCGAATAGATTCGCCCAATCCCCGCTTGCCACTTTTTGATTTTGCCCTCCACCTGTTAAAATGATTCCGTTCGGGGTGTGGCGCAGTTGGCTAGCGCGCAGCGTTCGGGACGCTGAGGTCGAAGGTTCAAGTCCTTTCACCCCGACCAGGACCGCCTTACTTGAACCTTGGCCCTTGAAGGGCCAGAGCAAGCAGGCCGGTCCGGGGCATCCGGCTGGAAGAAAAGACCACATCGCCTTCGCACGGTATGGTCTTATTCTTCTTGGCAGCTAGCTAATTGCCGCCACTTCCGCAATAACTAGTGTGCTCGCTTACCTATTCATGCTATCATTACCCTTGAAGGTAAGGACACGATTCAATGCCTATGAAAGTAGAACGACTACATAAACTTCTTTCGGCTGCTTATACATGCCTTGTGATTGCTGTCGTGCCACTAGCACTCTACAGTATTACGCCTGTGCCGGGTGCCTTACTGGCTCGTACTATCATCGATTCCTGGAGTAATACAGAGACGCCACTCAACTTCCAAAGCATCGTGCCGGCGGTGACAGTTATGCGCGATGTGTCAGTTCCGGTCAACGACGCACCTGGAGCAAAGCTCGATGTATATACGCCCAAGCAAGGTTCCGGCTTGCGCCCAATAATCTTGTGGATACATGGGGGTTCTTTTGTTGGTGGCAGCAAGGAAGATGTGCAGGTATACGCTACCCTATTGGCAAATAAAGGATACGTCGTTGCTTCTTTGGAATACACGCGACCGCCAGATGCGCGTTATCCGGTACCTGTGCGGCAGGCGAATGCAACGCTGCTGTACCTGCGCGAGCATGCCGCAACGTACGCTGGTGATCAGACAAGAGTTTTCGTAGCTGGTAATTCGTCTGGCGCGCAGATGGCAAGCCAAGTGGCCGCCATTGAAACCAATCCGAATCTGGCTGCGGCCATGCATCTACAACCCGCCCTCTCACCAGGAAGTCTTCGAGGGACTCTCCTATACTGTGGCGCATATAATATGGCAACCCTCCAAAATATTCGCATGCCATTTCTGCACGTCGGCTTGTGGAGCTATACTGGCTACCGCAACGTGACCACCTTTCCTGATGTCGACCAACTGTCGACCGTCAAGCAACTCACCTCTCACTATCCGCCTGTCTTTATGACCTCCGGCGATGCTGATGCCTTACGGCCACAGAGCCTGGAGTTCGCTACTGCCTTGCGTCAGCATGGGATTCCGGTGACGACCAATTTTTGGGAAGGAAGCCATGCCAAGTTAGGCCATGACTACCAGTTCAAGCTCAACCAGCCACAAGCTCAGGAGACGTTTCAGAATACCCTGACGTTCTTGCAGACACAGTCCAAGGAGAATAAGTAATGAGTACCGGCAAAATACTGAGACGTTCTGGCTTGGCTTTACTCTTAATGTTCATCGTGTTTTTACTGGCGTTGCTGTTCGACCTTTGATAAGCACCTCTCCAGTTACTCTAAACAGCATCTGGTTACGACCTCGTATCGGTATACCGATTTCCGGTTATAGTTCGGCCAACACCGCTGATTTGAACCATGGCCCGTTGAGTTGATAATGACGCTGCCGTTATTTCTGCATTCTGGGCAAAAAGCACTACAATACACGTATGCTTTTGACGGCACTTTCCATTATCGGCGCTTTTGTTTTTCTGGCTGTTGTTGAATATTTTGCTCGCACCCGCCGCCAAATCCATTCCGAAATAACGCGCAAGGTCGTGCATATGACCGCCGGCTGCGTGGTCGCAACCTGGCCTTTCTATTTTCGCTGGTGGGAGATTGGCCTGCTGAGCCTTGCGGCGCTGTTCGTGGTGAGTCTATCGATCCAGTACAATATTTTGCAATCGATTCACAGTGTTAACCGCCGCTCGCTCGGGGAGATTTTTTTTGCCATAGCCATTGGCTTGCTGGCGTTTTTGGATGGCAGCCATTGGGTGTTCGCCGTAGCGGTGTTGCATTTGAGCTTTGCCGACGGGCTGGCGGCGATCATTGGCGTCAAGTACGGTAAACGAACACGCTACGAAATCTTTGGCTATCCGAAAAGTTGGGCTGGCACACTGACTTTTTTTGTCGTTTCGGTCTGCCTGATGAGCATCTACTTTCGCGTCACGCACACGCACGACTGGACGCTTTTTGCCATGGTACCATGCGTAGCCACCTTAGTAGAGAACTTTGCCGTGTTCGGCACCGACAACCTGTTTGTGCCGTTAATCGTTGCCGGGCTGCTCAAGTTTTTTTAGTGCCGTGCGCACGCAGAGCGTTGAAAATTACGACTACGTCCACCGCCTCTTGAATAATGGCACCGTACAGTGGCCGGAAATGGCCGGTTGAGAAAATAAGCATCAACATAACACTCAGGGCAATGCCGACCCAGATGCTTTGCCGGGCAATATAGAATGTCCGCTTGGCGATTTCGACCGCCTCGGCGACGTGGCTGAGATCGTCGAGCATAATAACAACGTCGGCCGACTCGCTGGCAGCAGTTGAGCCGCGGGCGCCGAGCGCAATACCGACGTCGGCCGCGGTCAGCACGGGTGCATCGTTCACACCGTCGCCCACAAATGCCACGGGTCGTTCGCTGAGCGCCTCAAGTGCGCGCAGCTTGTCGCCGGGCAGCGCCTCGGCCTGCACATTTTTAATGCCGAGCTTGCGGGCTACCAACTGAGCCGTGGTGCGGTTGTCACCTGTCACCATCAAAAAGTTTTTAATGCCATGTGCGGTTAATTTTTGGAGCGTTGGTTTGCTTTCGGCGCGCACCTGGTCGTGAAAACTGATGATGCCCGCCAGCTTGCCGTCAATGGCAACAAGTGTGGCCGTCTGCTGCATGCGCCGTGGATTAAAGGTGGACGGTAAGGTTATCTTACGATCCTGCAGCAAACCCAAGCGGCCAACTACCACGTGTTTGCCGCTCACTAGTGCTTCCAGCCCGCGGCCGGCGGACTCGATAATGTGCCGCGGCTTGCCCGGATGCAGCTGTTTTTTCTCGGCCTGCGCTACGATTGCCTGCGCGATAATGTGGCTCGAGCCGCGCTCCAAGCTGGCCGCCGCTCGCAACACTTCGTCGGACTTGAATCGATAAAAAGTTTTGATGCTTTCGATCTGCAATTGCCCTTCGGTAAGGGTGCCGGTCTTGTCGAACGCAAAGGTACGTACAGCCGCCAGCTTTTCGAGGGCTGCCCCGGATTTCATGATAATGCCGTGTTTGGCGCTGCGGCTCATGCCCGAAATGATCGCGATCGGTGCCGCCAAAATGAGCGGGCAGGGCGTGGCGACCACCAGCACTTCCAAAAATCGGATAGACTGGTGGCTCAAAAACCAAGCGGCCAGCGCGATTGTAAACGACAAAAGGGTGAATGGTATGGCGTAGCTGTCGGCCAAGCGCACAAATGGTGCCTGACTATTTCGGGCGGCACGCACCAGTTTGATGATCTGTTCGTACTGGCTGTCCTTGGCTGTTTGCGTGGCGCGGATGGTGAGGGCTCCATCTAGGTTTATCGAGCCGCTTAAAAGCAGGTCGCCTGGCTTTTTGACTTGCGGCAGGCTTTCGCCAGTGAGGCTTGACTCGTCTAAGCTGGCCTCGCCCTCTAAAATAACGGCGTCAGTGGGCACGGTCTCGCCGGTCTTTACAAAAAGCTTATCGCCCACGCGCACTTCGTGAACTGGCAGGTCGAACGTTTTGCGGCCGCGCAACACATGCGCCTTTTGCGGTGCGCGGGCCAGCAGCGCATCCAGTTCCTTTTTGGCTCGCCGCCCAGCGTAATCTTCAAGCGATTCACCGCCGGTCAGCATCAGCACAATCACCATGCCCGCCCAATATTGATGCATGAGCACCGAAACCAGCGTGGCGGTCACCGCCAAAATGTCGACGCCATATTTGCCAGCGCGTAAATCCTGTAGCATGCTCCACGTCACCGGCACCACCGACGCTACAGCAGCAACGCCAAGCAACCAGTGTGCAAGCGTCCGCTGCCCGCCCACCTCAAGTCCTAGGGTGGCCACGGCGGCAATCACCGCCCAGCTGAATTGCCGATATTCACGCAAAAAATGCACCAGCTTTTTCACTCACAACTCCTCGAAACTATGCAACTCAGTATACCAACAGCGGTGGATTTTCCCAAGCGGACGGGCTAGTAAGAGATGTTCGAACCGTGGTTTGAAGGTAGCTAATCTTATTTATAAGCTCAATACAATTTGCTTTTCTACTTGAAAATCCCGCGCCTCTTGGTTCGAAAGTTCATTAAGCATTCCATAAATCGTCTGCATTATCTAGGGCGGCATAGTATTCGAGATAGTGCTTGCCCTCATAGCCTGAACGATTGTCGTTTAGTCTTGCGTCTACTATCACTTGAGCACTGTAGTACTTGTTGACAATGCCTGCTGTCTGCCCTGTCCGCTTAAGTTCAGAGACAAAAATATATATAGTCAATATTACGTCCTTGAGCTTTCAGAAAGATTTTTGTCTGCTCAAGACCAACTTCAGTAAGATGTACAATAGATCGCAGGGTCTGTATTACACAATCCTAGATCGTTATAATTTGTCTGGCCATGTCTTGCTACGTATAACTTCATTGACCCATGATAAAAAAGACTTCCGGAGAAGTCTTTTTTGTAGTGCTATGCTTGGGGCGAATGATGGGGCTCGAACCCACGGCCTCCGGAGCCACAATCCAGCGCTCTAACCTACTGAGCTACATCCGCCAAAATAACAGAGACAGTGTACCATTTTTCGAACGAATAAGCCAGCTTAATTACGCAAAATGATTATGGCATATCGCAGCTCACGCAGCTGCGTTGGCGATGGCGTGGCCAGCACATCGGCTCACTTAGCCGCCAAAGTGCGCGGATCGACAAGTTCTTTGCTTTTTTATAAAAAAGTGTTAGTATATTTTTATGACTATACCGGACGGTGATTCTATCCACCCCATTCACGAGACGCGCAGTGCCGGAATTGACAATGCCGAGCAGCCACCCCAAGCTCCGGAACCTCATGGCGCCCCAAGGATGCATCCAAGTTGGCAATTTGTCAATAATGACCCCTTGGGCGATGACGGTAGGAACCTCAATTTTCCGCAGGCCGGAGACTTTAACTTCCCGCCTGTTGATCGCTCTAATCCCAACCCGGATGACTATCCTACTACGGAACTCACCTCAATCACAGAGCGCAACGATATTGATGACGCGGGCTTTAATCCTCGCCCGGATCCGCCTCCTTTTGCTGCCATTCCGGTAGGTTTGCAGGCGCGGGCTATCGCTGCAGGCCTTCGATGGCTTTATAAAGAAAACGAGGCCGGTGAGATAGTTCCCCGCAAAGGAGTTGTACGCACGGCGGCCATTGGAGGTATAGCTGTCATGGGAACCCTGGTGGGGCTGCGCTATGGCTCTGAAATAGCCCATAGCTTCCAGAACTTGAGCCACGAGTTTATATTTGGTGGCAGCTCGGGCGGTGCTTCGCACGCGGCAGCCAGCCCTGACGTCTTTACGCAGACCTCAGCTCCTGCGCCCGGCAATACAGCGGTTCATGACGCCGTAACTTCCACGGGCGCGCATCCGGCTTCTACTTCCCCCAAGCCAGCACCAAGCGGCGGCGCAAGCAAATCAGGCAAGGCCATGCCGACACAGAACGCTCCTGTCACTGCCCAAAAACCAGATAAAGGCCTGCCCCAACCACCTCCTGCTTCTGCGGCTCCCGCTCCGTCAAGTGAAACCGTTGTTATTGGCACTCATCACAAGGATTCGGTCTGGGGTGAGTTGCGCGCACAAAATCCTAACTGGACGAACGCGCAAATTGCAAGTGCAATTGATAAGACCCAGCAGGCAACTGGCCAAAATTTGAGTCACGTAACTGCCGGTGAGCAGATTAAATTGCTTGCGCCGCAAGCACCGGCTACCGCAGTTACACCAGCGGAACACGCTGCTCAGTTGCATGCGCATGGTGTGCATGGCGGAAATGTCGCGCCGATCCAGCAGCCGGCCGGCTCGAGTGTCGTCTACCTGCAAACGGGCGCGGCCCATAATTCAGTAAACGCCGTGGTTGCGCAAGCGCTTCAAAGTAATAATCTCTCAAAGCCAGCCAAATTCAATAAACTCGTTACTGGTGTCGTAAACTACAACCACATGCAAGACGTCGACGAGCACAGCTTACCGGTCGGGTGGCCGGTGTACATCCCGCCAGAAGCAATGCTGCGCCACATCTTGGAAGAGATAGGGAAATAATAAAATTCGTTCTGGTGGTTGGGCGAATAAAATATGTGTCAAGCTTGGCGCCCCGGGAGGGATTTGAACCCCCGACCTTGAGCTTAGAAGTCTCTTGCTCTATCCAGCTGAGCTACCGGGGCACGCCTCATGGCACATTATACCAGAGGCGCGCGGGGATTACTCGCTCTGAAAAAACCGGCGAATGGGAAAGCTCATGATGGTGAGGCCCATAAAAATCGTAAAGCCGTGGCCGCGTGTCGGCAGCTGGTAGGTGCGAATGTCCGGCGCTTGGCTGAGCGAAACGTCAACGACGTCATCGTAGCTGGCATGTACCGAAAGCAGTTTCTTGTGCGTCGCGGCATCCAGACGGGAAAAGCTCGCAGGCAATCGGGCGATCGACGCTTCGAGCAGCGGGTTCTGCAAGTCCGGCATGGCTTTGAACGGGCTGCAGAGCGTTGCAACTTTGGCGATCGCCTCGGGACGGGTAGCCAAGGCATGCACGGCAGCCGTGCCACCGGCGCTTATGTCAATGATGTACAGTGGTTTGCCGCGGCATCGGTCGATATCGGCGAGCAGTTTCGCCATCTTGCTTTCAAATTGCAAAGCATCGTCGCTCCATCCAAAGGCGCCAACATGTGCCTCGTAGCCAAAAAGTCGCCAGACAAAAGCAAAAAACGTAAACGAGCGGCCGTAGTCGCCGACTCCGGTGATTAGAATAAGTTGTTTTCTCATAAAACTTCGCAAAAATGGTGCCACCTATTCAAAAGTAATACCGAAGACAAGCACCCGCAATATGCCAACCTGTCCTGCATTTTAATGGCTTCTAAGATTGAGAGAACGATATGCTTTATGTTGGCGTAATACGGCGCAGGGTCTATGCTGAAAATATCAGAAGCCTCGGCGAAGTTGTTTCGCTCCCACTGTATGAATGCCTTAGGTTTATCAATCGGGCTAATTTCTTCGTTGAACTTCGGATTAACTTTGACCTTTGAGTATTCGCCGATAACCATTAAGTGATTATCGCCAATATCTTTGGGCAAATCAACAATCTTGTATTCTACCCAACCCAGCGCATCTTTAATGACGGGGCCATGCTCCGAAAAATCCAAATCAAGGGTTATACTTGATCCCATCATCATACTATCTGCATTCTGGCTACGGTTCTCTTACTTGGTCTCCACCCTGTTTAACCAGCTCTTTATCAAAAGTGACAAGAGAGTTACCGTACATTTTCGCTTCAGTCGCAGCATAACAATCGACAATAGATAGGTTTTTCTTTGCCCCATATAGGTCAATAGCCTGATCTAGAAAATAGTCGTTGTATGCTAAATTAGGGAAACCCAGGAATGTGTTAAATAACATGACTAGATCTGGACGTTCCATGCCAACAACTCGCTCAAGCACAAAAATTATTTCTGCGGCTACGACGTCAGTTATATAGGATGTCGAACCGGTGATAATTGACTTGGATTTAAGGCTTTGTTCAGGAATATCATTGAGTAGATACCGAAGTACAACATTTGTATCAAGACTATTCATGGTAATCAGCAACCCAGGCTTTTGCTGCTGCTTCTTTCAAAGCCTGGCCAGTTAAGCCTTTATTGTGGCTAGGTAGCTTTTTAATAATCTCATCTCTTAACTTTTCAAAATCAGCAACAGTAGTGCCTCCGCCAATAACAACTTGCCGATTATTGTCTAATGTAAGACTAACTTTTTGTCCAGGCTTAAAACCAAGTGCCTTACGTAAAGGTGCAGCAATGGTTATAGTACCCTTGCTTGTGATTGTCGTAGTGTATTTCATATCTTACATTTTATAGCTCGTAATACCTTTTGTCAATTTCTTTCTTACAGTATGGGAAACAAAAAAGAGACCCGTAGTGGTCTCAATTGTTAGAAAGCTCTCTGAAGAAGAGCGGTTGGGTTGAATTGGTGCAGCATCATTAAACAGGTTAGAACGACACTGCTTTTAATCGTAGCCCTTCTACTCCGTAATCCTCACCATACTCTGCCCTGACCTATATAGCTTAAGCATAATTCTAGGGAGCTATTATCCTAACTCCATAGTCACTAAGAAATGTATCACTACTAACCATTGAGATTTTCTCAGACAAAGCCTGTGCAACTAACATGCGGTCAAATGGATCTCTATGAATAAGTGGCAACTGCTCATACTGATATATGTGTGTATGGCTGAGAGACAGACTGGCAAAACCCGCATCCTCGACGGCTTTTGGTAAATCCATTGTAAGTTCAAGCTTGCCAATAACACATTTGGTAGCAATCTCCCAAAGGCTCACAATTGATACAAAATAATTTGCCGGGTTTAGTTCTATTTTACGTTGTATGTCTGGTGACAATCTTCTGTCACCCATAAATAACCATAGCAAAATGTTCGTATCTAGCAGAATCATACAGGTTTGCGAGCACTCTCCTCAAACATCTCTGCAATCTCTTGGTCTGCCTCGTCATAATCTGGTGCAAATACTATTTTCCCTTCATACGCACCGAATAATTTCCCATTTTTAGGGGTTGAACTAACAGGCGTTAGCTTAAATTGAGTCACTTTGCCGCCCCGACGGGTAATAATTACTTCGTCACCTTCAGCGGCAGCATTAAGTAGTTTGCTAAGATTGGATTTCGCTTCATGTACATTTGCTGTTTTCATACTATTTATTCTAGCTAATATAGCTACGTTTGTCAATAAAAATAGGCTTAATAAAATGGTGCAGCACGATGACTAAAGTTATAACGATACTTCGTAGTCAACAAGTTGCTGTACCGAGCATATTATAACAGATACAAGTGAAGGGATTAGTATTATTTGCTGTTGAATTCGCGTGTATATTTGCTACAATGATTACAGAAAGGAAAATATATGCCTACAATTTTACCCATATCTGACCTGCGAAATTACACAGACGTGCTAAATCGAGTTGACGTCGATAAACCAGTGTACTTAACGCGTAATGGTCGAGGTACTTATGTCATCTCTAAGCTAGACGATTACGATCGTGAAACTGCCGTTGAGAGCTTACTCACGGAAATCAAACAGGGCGAACTATCTGCTAAAGATTGCAAGGCAGTGCCGATTACTGAAGCCGCAAAGAAGCTCGACATACAGTTATGAAGGTAGTATTGTTGCCTGCCGCCGAGGGTGATCTGGGTGATCTGTTTTTATACATTAAAGACGAGCTGCAAAATCCGATTGCGGCCCGTAATGTAGCCACCAAAATATTGCAACGCGCACAGATGCTGGCTAATTTTCCCGAACTAGGTGTAAATCTAGCAAATGTTGATCTTAGACTTGGTGGCTATCGCTATCTACTGGTTGATAGCTACTTGGTTATTTACAAAATAACTGACGAAGAAGTCTGTATTGTACGAATCCTGTATGCCCGTTCTGATTATGTACAGCTGCTGCAAGGCTAGCAGGTGCTCTCCCTATAAAGGTATTTCCATGTTACATAGAAACTGGTGCGAGTGGCGGGAATCGAACCCGCATCTCCAGCTTGGAAGGCTGGCATAATAGCCTTTATACAACACTCGCATTTTTTTGCTCGACAGGGGTATTATAGCAGACGTTCAGGAGATATGACCAACGAGGTGCTCCATAAAATATTGCGGTATGGTAGTATTTTTTGTATGTCGAGCCAACCCAACCGATTGCATGAAGGCTATGTCTTCATGTCGAAAGAATCCATCACATCCGAGGCAATTATTGCGCTTCGCGAGTCGGTGGCTGGACTGGCAGTGACGTGCAGACGTGGCGGGAGTGTCTTGATCAGCCGGGCGTAATAGTAGGCGTGAGCAGTAGCGATGGCGAGTTGGTTGAGATCGCATATAGAAGTATGGAAGGGATTCGGCAATCAGCTCCAGCCCGGGATCAGACAGAAGCCTTCATCAACACGCGAATCCCTGACATAAGTGACCTTCCTTTGACGCAGCTTGTGGACGGCGAGCAATCGTCAACCTTAGCTACCCCGTCCCAGTTAGAGACATGGATGGGTGAAGCAAGCGACCTGGATCCGCGTTATAAATGTACCACGTGCGATGGTCCAGACTGGCTTGCCGAACGGCTTGGCAACGATTCCATGCCAAAGGTCGAGGAACCGTTCTTTAGCGAGTTTGTGCTCAAATTGCATGGGCATTGCAACCTAGCTTGCCGGTATTGCTATGTCTACGAAATGGCCGATCAGACGTGGCGCACGAAAGATATGCGTATGGGGACTGCCGTGGTTGAACAAACAGCGCTACGTATCGCCGAGCATGCCCGCCAGAAGAATTTGCGCCAGGTAAACATCATTCTTCACGGCGGCGAACCGTTACTGGTCGGTGCAACTGCCTTGGCTGCCGCGTGCGAAACGTTGCGCTCTCGCATTTGGGACTACGCCCAGCCGAAGTTTAGTGTTCAAACCAATGGTGTCTTACTTCGTGATTCGGCGATTCTTGAGGTACTGAATACATATGCTGTCGGCGTTGGCGTGAGCTTGGATGGCGATCAAAAGGCAAACGACGTGAACCGTACATATGCTAACGGCCGCGGGACCTACCGGGACGTCCTGGCTGGCGTAGCGGCATTGCGGGATCGATACCCCCATTTATTCAATGGTATGCTCTGTACAATAAATACCGATAGTGATCCGCTTGAGACCTACGAGGCTTTGAAATCGTTCCATCCTCCTACTATCGATTTTTTATTGCCGCACGGCAATTGGAGCACGCCACCGCCGGAACGGGTTGCACGTTTCGAAGCGATGCCGTATGCTGACTGGCTTCTTCAAATTTATAAGCAGTGGCAAACCGAGAAGAGTCACTCTAGCACACAAACTCCTAAGATTCGCCTATTCGAGGCTCTTTTGCCGCTGCAATCGACAAAGGTGGAGTCAATTGGTCTAGAACCCATTCGGCTACTTGTCATCGAAACGAATGGCGAAATTGAACAAGTCGATTCGCTCAAATCGACGTACGAGGGAGCGGCGACAACCGGCCTTAACGTGTTTGATAACGAACTTGTGCAAGCATTTGACGTTCCCGGTATCCAAGCTCGATTTACCGGAAAGGCAGCTTTGGGTGAGGCCTGTCGGTATTGCTCCATAGTGGAGCGTTGCGGTGGCGGGTATTATCCTCATCGTTGGCACAAGGATATGGGCTTCAAGAACCCCTCGATATACTGTCCGGATTTACGAAAACTAATTCCCTTAATATCAGAAGGAACATGAGTATTTCGCACAGAAGCATATTGCTGGAAACCTTACAGCTTTGGTGCCACCCAACAACTACCAATGCATTTCCAAAGGGACGGCGCGTTAGAGTGATATATTGGATTCAGTTTGTATTGAACCACTTACCACTTAGCTGTGGTACCCGGATACCGGATACAGCTTTTTTCGAACACTTCTTGGGATGAGTTGACCAGTTCCGAATCACACTAGGATAAGCGGCTTCATGGCTACACAAACTTCCCGGCTTTTACACGTTGTTTCACTCACCTCGCGCTAGGCTATGTCTGTTCGTTGTACCATATGATCGACCTTGCCGATTGCCTCGCTACCTCCGGTGAGGTGTGTGACGGAGACGTTCTCGGCCAAGTGTCCCAACAATTGTCCCATAGCCGCTCGAACGTCATCAAGGGTTAGTGCCCTCACTGCCCGTGCCTCGTCTTCAAGGCTGCCTGGCGTGCCGAAGTGGTGCCTCGTGAAGTCGTAAGCATCCATACGTCCTTCAAGCGTATCCATGTCGCTTAGTACCCAACCCCTGATCTGTCCGATCGCAGCACCTACCTCGTCGTCGGTGTAACGCTCAGGTGCGCAACTTAACGCCGCCACAAGTCCGTCCTCGGTCTTACCAATATTTGCGGGTGCCACTGATGTGTTGGTGCTAAGATGCCACGCTTTTGGATGATTGTACCAATTAATAATCGTTCTAGCATCATAGGCTACACCCATATCCTCGCGCAGTACATGCATAAGACGAGTCGAGAGAGCACCCAAGGCAGCCCTAAAAATCGGAAGATCAGCCAAGACAGCCTCGCGTAGTTCCGGCGACAGCGCAACCGCTTTAGAAAGATGCACATTGCTCGAATTTGTAATATAACCGCTCCGGATATTCTCAGTAAGAAGACGCTCGATTGGCGGCGCTACAGGTTTGGCGGCTTCGCCCATCGGCGTAAAATGGCGCTCGACCAATTGCACCGTTTCTTCCAGAGTTGCCTTACCGACTGCCAAAAAGGCCATGTTACCGTAGCCATAGTATTTGTCGTAAAAAGCCTGGACCTGTTCGTCCGTGTAACGAATGTTGTCGCCATGGCCAACTGGATCGCGCCCGTACGGCTCCCCAAAAAGCACATTGCCAATCGCAAATCTATGAAGTACGGGGATGTTGGTTAAGCGGCGGCGACACTCCTCGGCTATCACGTCCATTTCCCGGGCAGTCGGCCCTGGTTCGAATATGGGCCGGCAAACGACCTCGCTCATTTGATGTATCATTGGTTCGAGATCAGGGCCTTGAGCATAGTAACGCGTTCTAAGATAGGACGTAGCGGCATTAGCCTGCATTGCATGGAGGCCGCAAAAGCGGGTAAGGTCTGCCTTGGTAGGAAATTGAGGTGTCTGAAGGTGGGTAACATGCTCCAGCGCGTGCGCCAAGCCCACCTCATGCGGAGCTTCGTGCACACTCCCCACGTCAACCATAGCTTCGATTTGCGCTGTCTGCGCCGCTGGAATGTGATCCACATAAACAGTGAGTCCTGCTGGCATCGTCAATTGCTCTAGAGCCATGTCACTCCCCAATGGTTTTTTAGTTATTTACAGACAGTGTTTTTATGCCGAACTGCGAAGACGCGGGCATTGTAAGTTATTCTTACGCCCTTACCGCATCCTTCACCCCACAAAAGCAGTTTTTTGATTCGTATTATTGCGAAGATTGGCGCCGCCTTAACTATCATGCTCCGTTACTATAGCATGGCCTGCAAACAAAAACATTAGCGGCACGCTCCTTGCGCAATGCAACCAGTCGCAGGAGTTGGCTCCAGTTTTGACGATTTTCACGCCTGTGTTTTTTACAGACCATTCCCTCGTATAACGCATGAAGCCGAATCATAATTGCTATCATAGGGGCGTTAACGATTTGCTCCGCCCGGTAATTATGGCTTCGGCTGCCCCATTGGGGCGAGTGGAGAATATCAAAAATGGTAGACCCTATTGATAGAAGGCGGAACCGCTTATGGCCAGATGTTATTCGTTGAGTTCGGGATTTAGAAAACTCCTTAAAAGACTTCACTATTAGAACCCATCTCAAAACCCCTTCCGCAACACAATAAGAATGCAAGCCAGATGTACGAAGCCAACGAAGTTGGCGAGCTTGTATTCGTATCTGGTCACCAGCTTGCGGTAGTTCTGTAGCCAGGCATTGAGCCGCTC
>WNGL01002115.1_pt1 | contig 45804 bp, 42 predicted proteins | sample 5400591 | NCBI WGS metagenome assembly WNGL01 (sample SAMN13153377, study PRJNA577476) | soil metagenome | isolation source: 80 cm soil or saprolite under Garry oak tree replicate 1 | place: USA:California | collected 2016-06-15 | reverse complement strand
GGAAGTTCTTCCTATCCCCGAGCTGTCCCCGCTCTGGCTCGCCAATGGAGCCTGGTCTGGCTTCTCAGGTAGGACCAGGGAGTCAGAGCGGCGGGAATAGGGAGTTCTTCCCATGGCAGTGACATGGCGTCCTGGGAGAAATGCTGGCCAAATATGGGAAGTTTCTCCGATGCACGAGCAGGGATTGGAGATTATACTTCTGATACAGAGATAGACCTGTAAGCACTCAAGCGTCCTCAGTAGCTGCAAAACCATAGTTTAGCATTTTTCGCTAGGAGAGAGGAACGTGGCGATGTTCGTAATTGTGTCCACCTACCGGGCCAAAGTTGGTGAGGATGATGCCATCATTGCTTTACATGAGGACTTGCAGCGCACCCAGGACCTTAAGGCTAAGGCCTATCTTTCGTGGGAGCTCCTGAGAAAGGTCGATGCTCCCCGCGAGTTCATCGCTATCGCGTATTTCTCAAGTGAGGAGCTGGCAAAGGCAGCAGAAAGCGATCTGGAGCAGGATGCGTGGTATGGCCGTCTGGTGAGCCTGATTGAGGAGGGGCCACAACACACAGGTTGCATAAGCGAGTGGCGGTTACCGTAACACGGAATGTCTTTCTGTAGATATCATCTTGTATTGTGGACTACTTGTAGATTGTTCATGCGACTGATGAGAAATCGTGATTGTGGACAGTGAGTCTTGAATGTTTGTCTGTGAAGGTATAAGGATGACTTCATTTCAAGAAACGCCTAGATGGTTAACCTAAGCGTTTCCAGCAACCCTTTTCCCTTGTCCTGCACTGCTTTGCCGTCCAAAACAGAGAGAGTGCAGGACAGCTAGACTCCCTTGTACTGATTGCAGCCAGCTCAACAAAAATACGGTGTGTATTTTTGCCGCAAGGATAGCAAATGGATGGACAACGAGCACAACAATATTATGATCCGAGCATTAGTGTTGTTATTCCGGCGCGTTCTTTGGCAGGGCCTGCTCCTCTGTCTTTTGAGCAGGAGCAACTTTGGTTCCTTGCTCAATTGATGCCCGATTCGCCAGCATATAACGAGAGTCTCACCATTGGCTTTCAAGGTTCGCTCGATGTAACCGCCTTTGAGCAGGGTCTGAACGAGTTCATCAATCGTCACCAGATCTGGCGCACCAGTTTTCCGACCGTAGATGGTCAGCCTGTGCAGGTGATTCACCCGGCCTCGAACTTCAAGTTGGCAGAGGTGGATCTGCGGAACCTTCCTGAAGCGGAGCGGGAGAGCGAGGCCTTGCGGCTAGCGGCAGAGGACATCATGCGGCCCTTCGACCTTGCTCATGGTCCGTTGCTGCGAGCCATGCTTGTACGCCTGGGTGACGAGGATTACCGCTTGTTCATGGCCCTGCACCACATCATCTTCGACGCCGTTTCTCTCAATCACATCTTCCTGCCAGAACTTCATGCCCTCTACGAGGCATTTTCGCGTGGAAAACCATCGCCGCTCTCCCCGTTACCTCTTCAGTATGCTGATTTTGCCGCCTGGGAACGGGAGGCACTCCAGCAAGATCTCTTCGCACAGCACCTGGCTTACTGGAAGCAGCAGCTTGCAGATGCACCGCAAATCCTGGATTTGCCCACCGACCGTCCACGCCCACCGATCCAGAGCTATCGCGGGTCGATGCAAACGTTCGCTTTGCCCAGGCATCTCACCGAGGCTCTCAAAACCCTCAGTCGTCGGGAGTGCGTGACCCTGTACATGACCCTGGCAGCGGCATTCCAGGCATTACTTCATCGCTACACAGGGCAGAATGACTTGCTCATTGGGACGATCACTTCGAGCCGTAAGCGCCCCGAGGTCCAAAGGTTGGCGGAGTATTTCCTCAACACAGTGGTGCTACGCACCGACATGTCGGGCAATCCCACCTTTCGTGAGCTACTAAAAAGGGTATGTAATGTCATCATATCGGCTCATTGTCATGAGGATATCCCCTTTGGATATATTGTGAAGGAACTACGTCCAGAACGGAATCGGAGTTATCATCCGTTCGTTCAGGTGGTACTGTCCTATCAACCCCAACTGCCCGCTCCCCCATCAGGGTGGAACGTATCACAGATGGATGTCCAGAGACATATCTCAAAGTTCGATCTCTGCCTAGAACTCGATGAGCGAGCCGAGGGACTAATTGGTCGCTTCATATACAACACCGAGCTATTTGAGGCTGATCGCATCAACCGCCTGGTTGGCCACTTAGAGGTCCTGCTGACTGCCATCGTGGCCGACCCCGACCAGCACGTAGCTGACCTGCCTCTCTTAACCGAGGCCGAGCGCCAGCAACTGCTTGTGGATTGGAATGCTACCTTGGCTCCCTACCCCAGCGACCGCTGTATCCATGAGCTTTTTGAGGCCCAGGTGGAGCATACCCCCGATGCGGTGGCTGTGGTCTTCGAAGGTAAACACTTGACCTATCATCAGCTCAACAGTAAGACCAATCAACTAGCACATCATCTGCAAGCTCTAGGAGTAGGGCCAGAAGTGCTGGTAGGAATATGTTTGGAACGTTCTCTCGAGATGATCATCGGTTTACTCGGCATTCTGAAGGCGGGAGGAGCGTATGTTCCGCTCGATCCCACTTATCCATCTGAGCGGCTGGCCTTTATGTTAGAGGATGCCCAGGTAGCGGTGCTGGTGACACAACGCAGCCTGCTCGCACAACTCCCGTATCATGGGGATGCAGTGGTATGCATGGATGCAGATAAGGCAACCCTGACGCAACAGAGTACGATGAACCTAACTTCGGTGGTCAGTCCCGATAATCTGGCATATGTCATCTACACGTCAGGTTCTACAGGACGTCCTAAGGGAGTTCAGGTTCTGCAACGCGCGGTGGTCAACTTCATGCTGTCCATGAAAGAGCAACCAGGACTGACCGCAGAGGATACGTTTCTTGCGGTAACCACCTTGTCCTTTGATATTGCAGCACTTGAACTCTTCCTCCCATTGATCGTTGGAGCACGTCTCATCATAGCCAATCGGGATGTTGCCAAAAGTGGGACGGCACTGGCGGAGACGTTAACTCGGACAGGGACAACAGTGATGCAGGCAACGCCTATCACATGGCGCATGCTCCTGGCGGAGGGCTGGCAAGGAAGTGAGAAACTGAGGGCTCTCTGTGGTGGCGAAGCGCTACCTCTAGAGCTAGCCCATCAGTTGTTGTCAAAGGTTGCTTCTCTCTACAATATGTACGGCCCTACTGAGACAACCATCTGGTCATGTGTTTACGAGATCAAGCAAGACCATACATCGATATCCATTGGTCGACCTATTGCTAATACACAACTATACCTGCTCGATAAGCAACTGCAACCGGTACCTGTTGGTGTGCCGGGTGAACTCTTTATCGGCGGCGATGGGCTGGCTCGTGGATATCTCAATCGTCCAGAACTGACGGCCGAGCGCTTTATTCCCCATCCCTTCAGTACTGAGTCAGGCGCTCGTTTATACAGGACAGGGGATTTGGCCCGTTACTGCTCAGACGGCACCATCGAGCATCTGGGCCGCCTCGACTTCCAGGTGAAGATGCGGGGTTTCCGCATCGAACTGGGAGAGATCGAAGCAGTGCTCAGCCAGCATCCGGCAGTGCGCCAGGCGGTGGTACTGGTGCGCGAAGATGTGCCGGGCGACCAACGTCTAGTGGCTTACGTTGTCCCGCACTCGGACGCGACTCTCGCTACCTCCAATCTTCGCCAGTTCCTCAAAGAGAAGCTCCCCGACTACATGCTGCCTTCAGCTTTTGTGTTGCTGGAGGTCTTGGCGACGACGCCTAATGGCAAGATTGATCGCCGGGCCCTGCCTACGCCCACTCTGATCAAACTCACGGAGGAAGAGACCTTTGTGGCCCCGAAGCTGCTGATACATCAGCAACTGGTGCAGATTTGGGAGGAGCTGTTGGATGTGCGTCCCATCGGGATCAGGGATAACTTTTTCTACATTGGAGGGCACTCTTTACTTGCCGCTCGTCTTGTTGATCGCATCGAGCATGTCATTGGAAAGAGAATTGCTCTCTCCACGCTCTTCTCTGGGCCGACCATAGAACAGCTCACCGATGCTCTTCAGCAGCAAGAGAATGCTCGTACTTCACTAATGCCGGTCCAGATTGGTGGATCAAAGCGACCATTCTTCTTCTTACATGGAGATTGGACGGGTGGCGCTTTCTACTGTTTCGCTTTAGCTCGTGCATTAGGGCCAGACCAGCCATTTTACGTGCTGGAACCGTATAAATTTGGTGGTTTAGAGGCCCTACCCTCATTGGAGACACTGGCAGCGGCTCATATCGAATCGATGCGAGCTATTCAGCCGGAGGGTCCGTACCTGCTAGGAGGTTTTTGCAATGGCGGCCTGCTAGCCTATGAAATGGCCTGGCAACTTCAAGCGGCAGGAGAGCGAGTGGATTTCCTGGCTTTGATCAATCCTTCATCTCCTGTCCAGCTCAAAGCGATGCATGTTGTAGGCAGCCGTGTTGGTAAGCTGCTAGGACTTGGAGCGGATAAGCAGGCAAATCTGTTTCTCCGTGTGCGACATGCATTGCGACATGTGTACAGGTATCTACACCCATCCAGTAGTAGGGTAGTGGATTTCGATAAATTGCTAGCTATTGATCCAGGACTCAATGCAATGTTCCCGCCCGTTGAAGCTCTTCACAATGACTACATAGGTGTATTTACCTGGATGGCTTCGAGATACGAACCCGGCATTTGTCCAGGCAAGATTACATTTTACTGGGCAAATGACGAGGCTCCTATTGAAAAGTCGTGGCGTCCAGTGACAAAAGCGAAAGACAGCAAAGATGTAGAGAAGCACCCCATTCCAGGCACCCACATGTCCTGTGTGACCGAACACATCCAGGACCTGGCTGAATGCTTGAGTTCGTGTATGAGCTCGATTCAAGAGGAAGCTTTGAGCCAAAAAGTATGAGGGTCAAGTAGTAGGTTTCTTAATCAGCGCAAGTATCAGTCAGGAAAGTACTTATGCAAGAAAATCAACAGTTCCCACGGATTAGCGTTATTATCCCAACGCGCAATGAAGCTCAAAACCTTTACTATGTGCTGCCATACATTCCGCCTGTCGTCAGTGAAGTCATTCTGGTCGATGGGCATTCAACCGATGACACGGTCGCGGTGGCACAACAACTATTACCGACGATTCAGATCATCAGGCAGAAGAGGATAGGCAAGGGGGACGCTCTCAGGGTCGGTTTTGCGGCTTGTACAGGCGATATCATCGTGATGATAGATGCCGACGGATCGACTAATCCGAACGAGATAACACGTTTTGTTGAAGCGCTGCAGTGGGGAAATGACTTCGCTAAAGGCTCACGCTTTATTAAAGGAGGGGGAAGTCATGATATCACCCCTGTGCGCGCTCTAGGAAACTACGGGTTGAGCCAGTTAGTCAATATACTTTTCGGGACGCAATATAGTGACTTGTGCTATGGCTTCAATGCCTTCTGGAAACGCAGCCTTGACAGCATACAGCTTGATTGTGATGGCTTCGAGATTGAAACGCAGATCAATATACATATGCACAGGGCCGGGTTGAAAATTGTCGAGGTTCCTAGTATGGAACGCCCCCGGCTCTATGGTCAAAGTAACTTGCGCACATTTCGCGATGGCTGGCGTGTGTTAAAAATGATCGTGAAGGAGCGCATGAGGCCCGTGCAAACCGAGAGGAAAAAAGTGCCGATCCTTATGTACCATAGCATCTCGGACCACGCTAGCCCGAAATTCAAGCAATTTACGGTGTCGCCGAAGTTGTTTGCTGAGCATATGGCATACCTGCACCAGCACAGGTATACCCCCATAACGGTCACACAGTTTGCAGCCGCGCTGTCGCAAAGCGGCGCCAGGCTCCCTGAGCGACCTGTTGTTTTAACATTTGATGATGGCTTTGCTGACTTTTATACAGAAGGCCTACTTGTACTCAGACGGTACGGTTTTGCGGCAACACTTTACGTTGCTACTGCCTTTATCAATGGTACGAGTCGCTGGCTGCAGCGCGAGGGGGAGACTGCTCGTCCAATGCTCACCTGGGACCAGTTGAGCGAAATCAACGCAAGTGGAATAGAGTGCGGCGGGCATAGTCACAGCCACCCTCAACTCGATACTCTTTCTCAAGCCGAAGCCTACGGCGAAATTGTGCAAAGCAAAAGGCTTCTGGAACAGCATTTGGACCAGGAGGTATCGAGTTTTGCTTATCCCTTTGGCTATCATACCGCCGGTATACGCCGACAGGTCCAGAAAGCGGGGTATACGTCGGCATGCGCCGTCAAACATGCACTAAGTTCAGAGACGAGTGATGCCTTTGCTTTAGCACGGCTGATGGTGAGATCAGATACCAGTGTAGATGCCCTGGCAGCATTGGTGGACGGCCATAGTTCACCGATGATTCCTACGATGTATGCACGCGCTAAGACGCCGGTGTGGCAACTGGCGCGACGGAGTTCAGCTTCGATGACACGACGGTTCCAGGAAGGGCTGTATGCACGATGAGAGAAGCGACGCTTGATATTTCGGTGATCATCTGCACTTATACCGAGGCACGCTGGCCCGACCTTGTCGCAGCAGTGGAGTCGCTTCACCAGCAGAGCACACCGGCACGCGAGATCATTGTGGTGGTTGACCATAACCAGTGCCTATTGGAGCGGGTGCGCACGCAGCTCTCCGGCATTGTGGTAGTGGAGAACAGCAAGCCTCAGGGATTGTCCGGAGCACGCAACAGCGGAATAGCCGTTGCGCAGGGAGCCCTAATCGCCTTTCTGGATGATGATGCAATGGCTGAGCCAGGTTGGCTTGCACGGTTAAATCGCTGCTTTGAGGACCCCCAGGTTTTGGGTGTCGGTGGGACGGTTGAGCCGAAGTGGTCGAGCAAGCGACCGGCCTGGTTCCCAAGAGAATTTTATTGGACTGTGGGCTGCACCTACCAGGATATGCCTGAGAAGCCAGTGATAGTGCGAAACCCATATGGTGGCTGCGCATGCTTTCGACGGGAAGTGTTTGAAGTGGTTGGGGGTTTTAGAACCGGGATTGGACGTGTAGGAACGCTCCCTATGGGATGCGAAGAGACAGAATTATGTATCCGAGCAAGCCAGCACTGGCCCCAGAAAGTCTTCCTTTACGAGCCGCAGGCCAGAATCCACCATCACATTCCATCTTCTCGTACTAGCTGGCACTACTTCAGATCACGCTGCTTCGCGGAGGGGTTATCAAAAGCTGCTGTGGCTCAATTTGTCGGTGCAAAAGATGGCCTTGCAACTGAACGGACCTACATAGTCCGAACCCTGTTACGTGGAGTAGCTCGTGGTGTGATGGATGGCATCTTGCGTCTTGACGTAACGGGCTTTGCACGGGCCGTGGCTATCGCTGCTGGACTAACAATCACTGTTGCAGGATACTCGACCGGTGTCATTGCTCAGCGCTTTGCCTCTCGCAACAGCGACCTGGCACTTAGAAAAGGAACAAGGTGAGAGCACTCCTTTATCAATGGATAAAAGCGAATAGAACTATGTTGCTCAATGCCGGGTCGTTAATCGGTACAACGGCGGTAACAGGCGTGCTGGGAGCACGCTTGGGTGGTTTGGTAGGTTTGAGTCTTGGATGGGTTGTAGCCGTGTATGTGGAGGCAGTATTTATGTCTCCGGCGGTCTACAGAGCTACTTTTCCTGTACATGCACCGGTATGGAGGGAAGTGAAGCAAGTTCTGGCTAGCAGGCACAACGACAAAACCCTCTTGGAAAATGAGAGGGTTTGACGATACATAAGCAGGGGTTGCAGAGGGTCTAAAAAAAGATGGAATTACTACTACCAATAAAGAATCGCATCCTGGCGAACGGCTTGCGCTGTATGCATTGCAACGTCGTACTGCCTTCGCATGCGGATTTTTGTGGTATCTGCGGGGAGAAGCTTGATAAAAGCGTCAAAGTATGGCCTACCGTTTCATTATTAAGTGATATTGCAGGTGTAGCGCTTCCTCTGGGTGCCATCGTGCTCTGGTCTCTTTCACTCCATGCTGTGAATGTAGGGCGTATGACAGACCTGGGCCTGGTTTCAGTATTACCTGCGTCAATCATTATCGCTCTTAGCATCCTCACGGTGAGTTTTTGTGTGGTCTTGAACCGGCAAAAACTGTGGGTACCTGTTCTTCTCCTCCACCTTGTGCTCTTGATTTTAATGCTATACGGCATAACTACCCTTGTTGAGGAGGCACCACGCTTTTCTACTGTGTACCGGCACGCAGGATACATAGAATACATTATGCGTACTGGTACCGTTAATCCCGATTTAGATGCCTACTTTAACTGGCCAGGGTTCTTTATCTTAAGTGCGTTCCTGACGCAAGTGGCCGGCTACCATGACATACTTGGCTATGCGGCCTGGGCGCCTGTTTTCTTCAACTTGATCTATCTCGGGCCGCTTTACGTGATCTTATCTACTGCTACGACGGATAAACGCATTGTTTGGCTGGGACTATGGTTTTTTTATATGACGAATTGGGTTGGGCAGGATTACTTTTCTCCCCAGGGTTTGAGCTTCTTCTTGTACCTGGTGATTATCGCCATCTTACTAAAATGGTTCAAGAGAGCAGCTCCAACACTGCCACGCCAGCAGCAACGGCAACGGCGGCGTTTGGACCGGCTCTCGCCTCGCATGCGGCGGCTCTATGCATGGTTGGCAGCGCCAGATACGCTTCTGACACCTGTTGAGCCGCGACAACGCGTGATCCTGCTCGCCAGTGTGGTGGTAATCTTCGCATTCATGGTGTCTAGCCACCCTCTTACACCCTTCTTTACGATTCTAAGTGTCTCTGCTCTTGTCATCTTCGGCCGCTGTACTCCACGTTGGCTACCTGTTTTAATGTGTATCATAACTGCGGCGTGGTTCATTTTTGTGGCGCAACCATATTTAGTCGGGCACATCTCCGATGCATTTGGTGGAGGAGTCGGAGTGGATCAATTTCGTAGCGCTATTACAGACAATGTGACCAGCCACGTGCAACAAGGGAATGCTGCACATACGTTTATCGAAGAAGTGCGCATCGTTATGACCCTTTTCATCGGGGGTCTTGCTTTTGTGGGGGTAGTTCGTCGTCTGCGGAGAGGCTATCGTGATACCACCTATATTTTGCTTGTAGCCGCACCTTTCCCGCTATTCCTGGTTCAGTCGTACGGTGGCGAGATGCTCCTGCGTATCTACCTCTTCGCTTTGCCGGCGATGGTCTTTTTCGCTGCCTCCCTCTTTTACACTGCACCTGAGGGGAGCAGGTCGCTGTCGATGAAGGCAGGATACCGGCTGGTTTTCTCTGCGCAAGAAGGGAGGAATGCATCTAGCAGGAGTATATCGCCGTTGATGAAGGCAATAATTGTGGTTGTAGGTATTGTGTTACTTGGGGGCTTTCTTTTCACCCGTTACGGCAATGAACGTGATGACTACATGACCAATGCTGAAGTCGCTGGTGTGCGTTATCTCTACAGTATAGCTCCCCCCAATTCGCTGCTCATTGCAGGCTGGGACGGGACACCCTGGGAATTTGAGCGTTACGAACAATACAACCAAGTTGTGCTGAGTGATAATCTTTCTGATGCTGTTGTCACTAGAAATGTTGGTGCTATTGTTCAGTTTATAGAAAGCGTAAAGGCACCTGAGGCTTACCTGATTTTCACACGCAGCCAGAAAGCAACGGCTCAATCAATAGGCTTGCCACCCCGCATACTCGATCGATTAGAGCAAGCGCTGCTGGCTTCTGGTAAGTTTGCGCTGGTGTACAGCAATGCTGACGCACAAATATTCCAGTACATCCCTAGTATAGAGGGAGGTCATGGGATAGGGACAGAATGGGCGATCCTCGAACAAAGACCTGAGGCCTTTTCACACAGCCTCTTATTATGAGGCAGCATGAGGCAAGTCTGAACTTGATGAAAAACATAAATGGAGTAACTGGAATGTTTATGCGGCTGCGCAGTCATTTGAGGCATACAACTACATGTGTGGCTGGGGCACAAGAGGACAAATCTGTGATGCGAGTGTCATGGTTATCATGGTTTTGGCCCGCGATCATTGTGCTCTCGGCTACCGCTGTTGGCCTTGTCACTTTTGTATTTCCAGGTACGGTCGTGCGCCCGGCCCTGGTAATGTGGTTTCTCTTTGTCTGCCCAGGCATGACGGTGGTGCGCTTCCTCCGGCTGGCCGAGGCTGTGATAGAATGGATGCTGGCCTTTGCTCTGAGTTTTGCCATTGATGCATGTGTTGCCTGTATCCTGCTGTATGCTGGCTGGTGGTCGCCTGAACGCGTTCTCAGTATATTGATCGGTTTCTGTCTTGTTGGCGTAATGGTGCAGCTTGCAGCGATGTACTCAAAGCTGCTACGTTTAAGTTAAAACAAACGCACGTGATGCATTCAAAGAATGCACAAAATGATCCGTAAAATGTCTGTCAAACATCTTGAGAAGAAACTAGAGAAGGTTAATATCATATGCTTTTCTCTAAACTAGTTGCCATACACCGTTCTTCTGATAATAAGAGGAGTGTTATACATTTCTTCCTGTTTGTAATACTTCTTGGCCTGGCTCTCACTTCCTGTTCGGGAACTACTATTCCCCCTCTATTCTCTGCAGAGAATGGCAAAGCTGAACCATCGATGCATGTGACTGTTGACCGTTCTTCCCTTGCCGGTATCAGTCAATTCTCACCCGGCATAACCTATGTAGATAACAGTTTAGACTACCCATCGGATAACAACGATCCTGGCGTCATCAACAACGTGAAATCGCTGATCAGGCAGGCAATACCATTTGAGAATACGCATATTATGGCATGGGGAGCACCTGATCCATGGCCTGACCCCTCGCAGCCCGAGCCGACCAACTGGGGATATTTAGATAGTCGTTTGCAATTGATCCGTCAGACGGGTGGTATTCCGGTCATCACGTTAGCTGAGGCCCCCTGGTGGATGAAAGGGCAACTGGAACCCGATGGAACAACACGTTTACTACAACAGTCTGATGAATGGTCAAATATTGCTTACGGCTCTCGCATCCTGGATAACAAGATGGATGCGTGGCTGCATCTTGTGCAAAGAGTAGCGGAACGCTACATGGTTGCGCCTTACAATGTCAGATATTTTCAGGTCTGGAATGAACTCAAAGGGTATTACAATCCTATCACCAATGCATACGATTATACTACAAGTCCTGGTGATCCAAGCGGGTCCAACGCCAGGCACGGTTATACCTACATGTACAATTTAGTATATGGGAGGTTGATGCAGGTCGCTCGATCCTTGGGCATAGCGGCGGAGAGCGTAAAAATCGGCGGCCCCTATGTAGTGATGGATACCTGGTCTTCTTCAGGTACACAAAGCAACCCTTCAAATATCACCAAAGCATACGGGACGTATGACCAGCGACCTCTTGATGTAGTGCAATATTGGCTTCAACATAAAGCTGGTGCAGGATTTATAACTGTTGATAGTAGTAATGGAAATAAGGATAGAGTTAATAGAGCTGATCCTTTTACTGCCTCTGAAATTTTCGCCGATGTAACTCATTGGATTAGATCGCTTGATAACACTCGCTATCCGGGGGCCGCAACCCTGCCTATCTGGTGGGCGGAATGGTATGCTACGTCCTATGACAATACTCCAGATAACAATTACAATAATGCGATTAAATCCTATGCGATGATCAAATTCTTGGAAGCTGGTGGAGCTGTCGCGCTTTCATGGGGAGGCCTGGGTGATGGGCAGTCCGATACAGGTCTCTGGACGTCCACGACAGCAGGAGGAGGTCAGCCGCTTCCCTGGTACTATTCCACTAAGGCGTTCACGGACTGTTTCGCCCCAGGGACCAAGCTTTACGAAACGACCGTTTCTGCGCCAGAAAGCGTAGAAGCGCTTGCTTCAGCAACCCATGTCATGCTCGTGAACAAAACACCAAAGGGTCTTATTGTCGATGTTAAAGGCTCGGTTGTTTCACTGAGCCCCTACCAGGTACGTGTTATATCTGCTTGAGGCAGATGTTTGGGATGTGTTGTAACAATCTCTTCGTTAGATACCATCACTTTATAAGGAGAAAATATTTAAATGTCATCCGAAGAAAAGGGACGTATACTGTCTACCCAGCCCGAAACGAAAAAAATACCTATCCTCGAGTATCATAGCATTTCAGATCATGCTACTCCACAGTTCAAGCCATTTACCTTGTCACCAACGGTGTTTGCTGAGCATGTGGCATACTTGCACCAACATGGATATACCCCCATTACTGTCGGACAGTATATGAATGCGCGGTCTCAGGGAGGCTCTGTAAGCTCTGCTTTGCCTGAACGACCTGTTGTTATAACGTTCGATGACGGCTACTCTGATTTTTTTACGGCGGCCTTTCCGGTGCTCAAACGCTACGGCTTTACTGCGACAGTGTTTGTTCTGACGGCGTTTGTCAATGGTACGGGTCTCTGGATGAGACGCATAGGGGAGGCTACACGTCCGATGCTCACCTGGGATCAGCTGGCTGCAATCAGCGCGTCTGGCATAGAATGCGGCGGACATAGTCATAGCCATCCCCAGCTCGATACCCTTCCTTTAGAAGTAGCCCGCGACGAAATTGTGCGCTGCAAAAGGCTCCTGGAAGACCGTTTGGGTCAGGAGATTACGAGTTTTGCCTATCCCTATGGCTTTCACAATGCTACTACAAAGCGCCTGGTTAAGCAAGCAGCGTACACATCGGCCTGCGCGGGCAAACATAGGATGTGTACAGTGACGACCGACCCTTTCGCTTTGACACGCCTTGAAATTGATGTAAACACGAGGGTAAACGATTTGGCAGCACTGCTTACCAGGCGCAATCCACCGGCAGTAAAAGCGATGGGCAGAGATGCCCTGGTTCCGATGTACCGGGTCGTCCGGCGCTTTTCGGCCGCAGTGAGGCGATATCCACAAGGAGAGACATTAGCACGATGACGAATGCGCCACTTGATGTTTCCGTCATTATTTGCGCTTATACAAAGGAGCTATCGTTGCCGGGCTGGCGATCACAAGGGGAGGCTATCTGATAAACATCATTTCTCAACGTTTGGCCTTACACGAAAGAAAAGGAGACTCACATGCTACTACGTAAACGAGAGGCTTCGACCATTGTAGCCCAAGAACCAGATTTTGCGCCAGCACGCATGGTAGAAATAGAACTAGGGCAGCCACTACCCACGCTGTTAGCCTTTGATGATAAGACGGGACGACACTACCAGCGTGCTTTCTGCTTGATTCGCTTGCACACCCGGCCGTTGGGCGTGATTGAGTTACAGCTAGGCGATAGTGAGATACGTGCAGACGAGTATGCCCGGCACATCTGGCGCGCTTTAAGCGCAAATATTAATGAGCACCTGAGAGAAGATGGCTTGCCCCCAGCCACAGGGCTTGATGCGGCGGGTATACCCAGCCCAGGTACACCTGGATGCATTGAGGAGCGCGAAAGGTTCTTAGTGGATGCGCCCTTTGTGAGTGTCATTGTTCCAACTCGTGACCGGCCTGATCAGATATCAAGCTGCTTGCGCTCCCTGTTGGCCTTACACTATCCGCAGTATGAGATCATCGTCGTTGATAATGCACCGAGCACCACTGCAACCGCTGATTTTATCCGGCAGACCTATCGGAATGTGCCGCAAGTGCGCTACGTCCGTGAAGATCGTCCAGGAGGCTCCTGGGCACGTAATCGTGGAATAATGGCAGCCAGGGGAGAGATACTGGCTTTTGCCGATGACGATGTGGTAATCGATCCTTACTGGTTGGTTGAGTTTGTCAGGGGCTTCAGCATGGCTTCCGACGTGGTGTGCGTCACCGGTTACATCCTGCCGTTGGAGCTTGAGACCCCGGCACAGTTCTGGTACGAGGAGCATTGCGGCTCTTGCTGGTTTCAGGAGGATGGCGGCTCTTGCTGGGGGTTAGCTCGAAGCATCTTCGATCTGGCGGAGAATCATCCGAAGACTCCCCTGTATCCTTACAAGGCGGGGTTTGGTGGCGGCGCAAGTATGGCCTTTACAGCGGCATTTCTACGCAGCGTGGGTGGATTTGACTTGGCTCTTGGAGCAGCCAGCCCTGCAATAGGTGGGGAAGACCTCGCTGCATTCTTCCAGGCGATCATACGAGGCCACAAATTGGTGTGTGAACCATCTGTAGTGGTATATCATCTTCACTACCGTGAATACCAGCGCTTGCGGAAGCAAATTTATAACTATGGGATTGGATTGACAGCCTACCTGACGAAAAGTATGCTCGAGAACCCGCGCCTCCTGTTTGACTTCATCCCCAAAGCGCTTTTCGCTCCCTCTCTCATCTTGCGTGCCGTGGCATCAAAGGATGGCAAGAGGTTAACACGCTATCCAAGAGAGCTGGTCATGTTGAAGCTGAAAGGGATGTTGTATGGGCCACCTGCCTACTTCTATAGTCGGTGGACAATGCGTAACGTTAGCAGGAACTTTGCACCAGATGAAGCTGTGCAAACCTCGATCGGTGCAAAGGAAGCTTCAGTGTTGGCCTACCACATTCATGACCGTGAAGAGGGGATATACTCCTAATAGGAATGAGTATGCAGAGAACGGGTAGTTATTGACGTGATGAGTTCTTAAAGAAGGGAGACGGTCACAGATTGTTTTCGGAGAAGTTTAGGACAGTAAGAACATCGCTGTATCGGTGGGCTAAGACGAATAGCGTCATGTTGATCAATGCCGGATCATATATTGGGGCAACGGCAGTCACATCAGTGCTTGGATTCGCGTACTGGTGGGCAGCAGCGCGGTGGTTCCCGCCGCAAGCTGTAGGCCTTGGTTCGGCGACTATCTCGATTATGACGCTACTTGGAACAGTCTGCATAGTGGGATTGGGAACGCTGCTGGTTGGTGAGTTACCGCGGCAGCCAGGTAAAGAAGGATCGCTCATCAGCGCAGCTCTAATTATAGTTGGGGGAATAGGAGGATGCGCTGGTATTGTGTTCGCGGTTGTTGCTCCTTTCGTATCGACTGATCTCGAGCCACTTAGAGCAAGTGTCCAAAACATAGTGCTTTTCGCCGTTGGTGTCAGCCTCACCGCGATCACACTAGTGCTTGACTTCGCTCTGGTCGGACTCCTGCGGGGCAAGTTGCTATTCTGGCGTAACACGCTTTTTGCTGTGGCAAAACTTGCTGCACTCTTTGCTGTAAGCCTCTGGCTATCACATATCGTAGGGTTGACAATTTATGCGACGTGGGCAGTCGGTAATGCACTCTCATTGGCAGCTCTTGCCGGATTTGCTGTCCTGAAGGGGGGTAGGTTCAGAAGAGTGAACTGGCCCGAGTGGGGATTGCTGCGGAAGCTAGGGCCTGCGGCTCTACAGCATCACATGCTTAATTTGACGCTCCGGGCTCCAGCTCTAGCCTTACCGGTACTGGTCACGGTATTGCTTTCAGCGACCACGAACGCCTGGTTTTACGTTTCCTGGATGCTAGCGAGTTTTGTGTTTATCGTGCCAGTCGCTCTCACGACTGTACTCTACGCAATGGTTTCTGGGCAACCAACTTCACTGGCACACAAGACACGGCTGACATTAGGTCTTGCGTCAATGGCAAGTGTGTTAGCAGCTTGTGTATTGCTGCTTGGCACCAAGCAGGTGTTGGGTCTGTTCGGCCATGCCTACGCGGAACAGGCATCCTTAAGCTTGCGCATCTTAGCATTCGGGTCTTTCCCAATTATTATCAAATATCACTATGTAACAATCTGTCGTATTCAGGATCGGATAGCACGTGCTACGCTGCCTATGATAGTTGGTTGCCTCCTTGAACTGGGATTGGCAGTACTTGGTGCACGTCTCGGTGACTTACCTGGGTTGAGCCTCGGCTGGGTCGCGGCGGTATGTGTTGAAGCGCTGTTTATGTCACGCACAGTATACAAGGCTGTTTGGCCGAGAGATATTTCAACCAGTATAAATCGACTACAGCGATACCCGTTGCAGCATGATATCAGGCACATAGCGGATACACAGGCAAAGGAACAGGGGTTTGGACAGTAGATCCGATGACAATGCTGTTGAGAGAAAGCAAAGAATTGACAGTAAATAGTTATGTGTAACATTATGAGGAGTTCAGACCTTGGCGAGACCTATAAGCAGAGAAAGGAGGCATTTATGATAAGCAAAGAAGCTAAATGTATGGTACTGAAGTATATTGAACAACCAAACGGATATTACATGAGTAACAGTAATCATCCCTGGAACATCCCTCAAGAAAATATATCATTGACAGAAAACGAGGTCCATGTATGGAGAGCCTCGTTGGAAGCTCCGCTAAATATAATCTACAATCTGCAAAACATTCTTTCGGAAGAGGAGGCCAGGCGAGCGATGCAGTTTCACTTTGAAGTAGATCGTCGTCACTGGATAGTTGCCCACGGAATTTTGAGAAGACTGCTGGGGCATTATCTTGACATTGATCCACATCAGGTCCGTTATGTGACCAATGAGTATGGAAAACCTTTCATAGTGTATCCATCTCATGGAGCTCGTTTGCACTTCAATCTTTCTCATTCGGCTGATCTCGCTCTCTATGTCTTTGCATATAAACGACGTGTCGGAGTCGATGTAGAGTACATGCGTACCGACATTGATTACAAGGCATTGGCTCAATTCCACTTTTCTGCTTATGAATTCGCCCAGTTAAGGGCGTTGCCAACAGCAATGCAGCAAGAAGCATTTTTCCTCTGCTGGTCCCGCAAAGAAGCATATATCAAAGCCCGAGGCGAAGGCCTTTCCATTCCGCTCGATCAATTTGACGTCTCTCTGACTCCAGGAGAACCTGTCGCGTTACTCAACAGTCGTGAAGATCCTCAAGCAACGACGCGTTGGTTACTCCATGGACTCACACCTGGAGACCGCTATGCAGGTGCCATTGTTGTCGAGAGCGCTGGCTGGCAACTCTCCTGCTGGCAATGGTCAGGTTGAAAGCTTGCTATCGTTTGATACCTCTATTCCATGTTGAGATCTGGTGATTGTTTTTCTCGGATACATTAGATATAATTGTATTGGGTCGCGGCAAAAAGGGTTGCGACCAAACAAGTTGGAGGGCACTTCTATGGAGGAATTCATTCCCACACCTATTCAACCACTCATTGGTGCGTATCTCCATGCCCTTGAACCATTGCGCTCTCACTTATATGGTATCTACATCTATGGTTCCATTGCCCTCGGTGCCTTTGAGGAACTAGAAAGTGATATCGACATGGTTGTCTTGACGCATAGGGAGTGGACCACCCCAGACCTTGCGCAATTAAAAGCTCTTCATACACAACTGATTCGGACGCATCAACTCGACAAGCGTCTGGAAGTTCTCTACATTCCTTTAGGTAATCTTGGGAAGCGCGATAGAGAGATCGCACCATACCCCACTATTCAATTTGGAAAGTTCTCTCCTGCTGCATATTGTGACCTCAACTACGTCACGTGGTGGACCGTCAAGAACAAAGGCCTCCGACTCCTCGGACCGGAACGCTCTACACTCCCTTTTGAGATAGCCTGGCGGGATGTGCTGGAGTCTATGCGCGACAACCTGGATGGCTTTTGGGAAATCAAAACCAAGCGTACCTACCTTTTCCTACTTGATGGGTGGATTGTGATCGCCGTAGCCACACTCTGTCGTATTCTGACGACGATCGAAGAAGGAGAGATTATCACGAAGTCAGTAGCCCTTAAGCGCTGGCGAGATCGTCTCCCCGCACGTTGGCGCCCTCTCATCGACGAGGCATGGCGTATCCGTCATCACCTCCGCGGACCAACCTTGTACCGCTCTCGCCTCAAACGGATGAGAGAGGTACTGGCATTTATCGAGTATGTACGCGAGCGAGAAGGTAAAGTGTTAGAAGCATCTTCTCAGAGGTGAGAAATGAGTCAGAAGCATTGGTGTCGCTATCGATTACACCATTAAGAAGGGAGATGTAAAACAATGCATGGTGTCGTCTCACTCCTGGACTACAAACATCATCAACTGGTTAAAGACCTCTGGGCCGAGCTGGCAAGGGAGTTCGCAGTAAGTAAGGTCTACAAGGCACCCGAACCACATTTTTCTTACCAGCTTGCCAGACACTACAATGTAAAGTCGCTGGAACGTGTCTTGCGGCGATTTGCCGCAAGCAAAACATCATTTCAAGTAAGAGCCGGTGGATTGGGTATCTTTACCGGACCTCATCCAGTGATTTATATCCCTGTTGTACGCAGTCCTGAGTTAATGCAGTTTCATGAAGCACTCTGGCAGGAAATTTCCTGTACGGGTTCGGGTATCGAGGATTACTATAATCCTTCTCGTTGGATGCCGCACATCACCATCGGCATTGACGATATAAATAAGGATAATCTGCCCCATATCGTTCGTTTTCTGGCTGAGCGCGATTTTAATTGGGAGATCACCGTCGATAACATTGCGCTGGTCTACGGCTCTATCATACCACTTTTTGGAACGAGGATCTCTATGTTTGCACTATTAGAAAGAGGGTAAATTCTCAGGACAGAAGTTGGTAAATGGTTACTTCTTCGCCCAATCGCTAAGCAGCGCTTTGGCTGCATTATGCCCGGGTGCTCCCATGACACCACCGCCCGGGTGAACTGCAGAGCCGCACAGGTATAAGCCCTCGACCGGCGTGCGATAACGGGCGCACTCATGCGTGGGCCGCAGCGAAAACAGCTGACCTGGTGTGATCTCACCGTGGAAAATGTTCCCGTTGGGCATACCGTATCGCTGCTCAATGTCCAGGGGGCTGAGTACCTGCCGGTGCAAGATAGCATCGGCGAAATTGGGGGCGAACTCTGTCATGGCCGCAATGATGTTGTCTGCCATCTCATTTTTCACGTCATCAGACCATTCGCGTCCCTTCAGGTGATAGGGGGCATATTGGCAGAACATCGATATCGTATGGTAGCCGGCCGGGGCCACAGTTGGATCGGTAGCAGATTGCATGTATGCCTCGATATAAGGCTTTTTCGAGAGTTCACCGCGTGCGGCGTCTTCGAAGGCTTCCTGCACCCAATCAGTTGTCGGGCTGATATCACAAGAACCAGCGTGCTGTAGTCCAGGTGCTGTACCCGGAAGACATTTGAAACTAGGCAGTTCCTTCAGGGCAATATTCAGTTTGATCACTGCGCTATCTGTCTTGAAATGAGAGATGCGCTTGAGGAAGCCTTTATCAAGTTCTGCATCCACACAGAATTGCAGGAACGTGCGCTTTGCCTCCGCATTGGAAAGAACAGCCTTTGCCCGTAACTCTTCGCCGTTCTCCAGGCGCACACCTTCGGCGCGCCCGTTATGGATCAGTATTTTCTCAACAGGTGCGTTGATGCGGATAACTGCCCCATGGGCCTCCGCAGAAGCCGCCAGGGCAAAACTGATACGTCCCATGCCACCACGTACGTACCCCCACATCCCGTGTTCACCATTGACCTCGCCAAACATATGGTGCCACATGACATAGACTGATCCGGGCGTCTTAGGGCCGATAAACGAACCAATAACGCCCTGTCCTGCAAACGCTGCGCGCAAATAGTCAGACTCAAAATAATCTGCCAACATGTCATATAGGTTGCCGAACATCAGCCAACGGTAAATATCTTCGTCCTCACCACGGAATCGTGCAGCCAGGTCAGCTACTGACGGTGGTTCCTCCAACAAAATAGGGTTCAAAATTTCTGATGCGCGGTCAAAGAACTGGAGAAGCTTTGGATATGCCTCGGCGTCATGCGGTGAGAGGCGGCGAATGTTCTCGACGGTTTTTTCCATGCTGGCACGAAAAAAGAGGTAATTGTTATCTGGGTAGGGTACAAACATCTGTGGATCTTTGACGTAGGCATCAAAACCGTAGCGGTGAAGCTCAAGATCGCGGATAATTTCTGGGCGCAGCAGGCTCACAACATAGGCGCAAGGCGACATTGTGAAACCTGGAAACGGCTCTTCGAGGGTACATGCGCCGCCTACTCGGTCTCTCTTTTCCACAACGATCACTTTTTTCCCAGCACGAGCCAGGTAGCCTGCAGCGACAAGCCCATTATGTCCAGCGCCAATGATAATCGCATCGAACTGCCCAGTTTGATTTGCCATGATGGATAGAAGCCCTCCTATGGAATGAAATGATGGTGGGGTTAACTGTCTTGTGTTTTAAGTATAACATACGGTTGAGGTTGATGCGTACTATCCACAGTCCCATCTTGTATGCTGGGCGGAGTATCTTCGTTAGGGATGGTTTAAAACCTGCTCTGGAAGTTCCTTGGGCCACCCGCCCAGCTTGTCGTTGAAAAATCGGCAAGCGGTACAGAGAGTCAGCACTCGATTCCGAAAGGTCTCCTTTCTTGGCCTTCTACAAACACGTCGGAGGCAGACTGTCAACGCCCTTCTCTCGCCAGAAAAGCCAGTCGCAAGCGCGTAAATAAGCGATCGCGTCGTGCTGTTGGGATGCCAACCTGATACTGTTCTTGCCCAAGTTGAATGACCCGCCGGGTGGTTTGCAACACGACCCGACAGTTCTGACAAGTCGCCAGATGTTGCCGCGCGGCTGTGGTTAATTCGTCATCGAGGTCTTGGTCAATATAGTCGGACAGATAGGATACCAGCTCATCGCAGGTCATAGCCATTCCTCCTGTTTCATACCCGTTCGCTAAAGTAGGAGCTTAATTGCTCACGTAAGCGTAATCGAGCGCGATGCAACCGGACTTTGCAGGCTGTCTCCGTCAACTCCTGGATGTGAGCACACTCCGCTGTCGATAGTCCTTCAATGTCGCGCAGAAGGAAGGCCGCACGTAATCCCACGGGAAGATCATTGACGGCGGTGCGAAGAACCTCCTGGGCCTCACCGCTCAATGCTTGCTGATCGGGAAGGTGGCTCCAATCGACCAATTGGACAGGAAAGGGAAGGGAGTCATCTTCCTCTGGCAATGGGTCAACGGCATGACGACGACGGATCAGCATCAGCGTATGATTGTAGGCGATCCGATAGAGCCACGTGCTGATCTGTGCTTGCGGCTCGAAACGGTCGATGGCCTCAAAAGCCGACAAAAATGTGGCTTGAACGACCTCTTCCGCATCGTCCTCCTGTTTAAGTAATCCGATGGCTAATCGATAGACCCGATCCGCGTATGTTTCAAAGAACTCGGTAAACGCTGCTTCATCATGATGGCGGAGCCGAGTCAGAAAATCGCGAGCGTCAGGCATAGCAGATACTCCACTCCCTTTTGTCTTTTTTTGCAGTATACCACAGGACGATGTAACCTTTCTGTCCCTCGTGCATTATAAAGACAGAGAGCACAATGGTGCTCTACCTGAATGAGGGCATTCTATGTACCCATACTGATTGGAGGTTTATCATGGCATTTGTATCCTTTATGTCGAGCGCAGCCGGGCGAATCCTGCGCATAGTTGTTGGTCTTGGTCTGATTGGTTGGGGGGTGTACCTAGCAGTAGCGGCAAACAACATGACAACCGGGATTATCCTGGCGGTGGTCGGTCTGCTGCCACTGGTGGCGGGACTCTTCGAGTCTCCTGAAGTGGCATTTTTCCGTACTTCTCTGCTGTTCTCCATATTGAGGATGGTTTCAGCACCTCGTGAAATGAGGCCTCGAAGATGTACAATGCGTTTGACGCGAACCCTCTACATTTCATTCTTGTCGTGTTGATTGCGCAAAAGGCTCTCCCCCTAAAGGTTGCAATCACACGCTATCCCCGGATTTTGGGAGAGCAACATTAGAGGCTGGTATTGGTCGCTCTGTGTGTAATTGTCTCCAACGCAACACGAACCACACGATCAGGACCAGCGGAATGACATACACACTGAACACCGCCAGCCAGATCAATGCGGTTGCCAATACCTGGGCAAACGCAACTGCCGCACCTAAGGCATCCTGCCAAATTTTGGCGGGACTCCATGGCGCTGGGGGCGGAGAAAGGACTGCCTGACCAGGCTGCAAATTAATAGCGATGGTGTAGAACGATACCTGGCCATTGAGCTGGTTGAGATGGGCTTCGATCTGCTCTATTTGCCCCTCGACATCGGTGAGGCGCTGATCAATTGCCAGAATATCACCCAGAACTGAAGCATGACTCAGCAGTGTTAGCAGCCGCTCCTGTTCCCCGCGAAGATTCTTCAGCCGTGATTGTGTGTCCACGTAGTCACCAGATACATCCTGGGTAGATTTGGTCGTGCTGATGAGCCGCCCGTTATGGAGCGTAGGGTAAGTGTTGAGGTAGCTCTCGATGCGTGGATAGAGCGCTGCCTGGACGGAGAAGGTCATGGAAATGTTGTAGAGGTTATCGCCTACCTGTTCATAATTGATATTCTCCGCTGTCGAGAGCGGGTCGGTCGTGCTCATCCACGACTGTAGATCATTAGCGACTCGCTGAGTATCCTTTACCTCCATCGTAATATTGAGTGATTTGATCAGGTACTGCTGCGGTCCACCAGGAGCTGTAGATTTTTGCAGGTTTGCATTTGCATTGGAATGGACAGTCATAGGAGCGTTACTACCAGCCGTAGATGTGGTTGTTCCGGCTCCACAGCCTGCTACAAGTACAGCCAGGATTACCAGGCTGACCATGAAAAAAGTTACCCATTTGTGATTTTTTATGATGTATAGCATTGTCCCACTCCTCATTGAAACAAACAAGTGAACAAGTAAGCAAGGAAGTGATGGTATATTTCCATCTCATAGTTGATGACGCTGCCAATCTCGAATAAGTTCCAATGGAAATGTGGGTGGAGGAGGGGAGGGTATGTCGAGCGGATCGCAGAGGAGCTTCCCTTGCCGACATAGCGAAGAGGGAGAGTAACTACTCCTGCTATGGACTCTCCCTCTGCCGTGTGAGCAGCTCTGCTACTGCGGTTGACTGACCGCTTAACTATATTTTACAACGTCAATTGATACGTTTTGCTTTCCCAGCCCACTCCATATCACGTAAGACATACTTCTGTACTTTACCAGTAGATGTCTTTGGTAATTCGCCAAACTGAACGCTGGCGGGACATTTGAAGTGCGCTAGGCGTTCGCGACAGAATTCAATGATCTCTTCCTCCGTCGCACTTTGCCCAGGCTTTAAGGAAACGAATGCCTTGGGGCGCTCACCCCATCGCTCGTCGGGGATAGCTACCACTGCACACTCCATAACAGCAGGGTGCTGTACAACTATCTGTTCGACCTCAATAGTCGAGATATTTTCTCCACCCGAGATGATCACGTCCTTTGCCCGGTCACGCAGTTCAATGTATCCGTCGGGATGCCAGACTCCTATATCGCCCGAGTGGAACCATCCACCTTCAAACGATTTGGCGGTCGCTTCCGGGTTATTGTAGTAGCCTTTCGCAACGTCGTTCCCATGCATGACGACCTCGCCCATCGTTTGGCTGTCCTTGGATACATCATTCATTTCTTTGTCGACGACGCGCACGCGATCAGCGGTTACGTTGCCCTGACCCTGCCGGGCAAGGAGGCGCGCTTGTTCGGCCTGGGAAAGGTAGTCCCACTCGGCGTGCCATTCGCAGATGGTGTACGGTCCGTAGGTTTCTGTCAGACCATAGACATGAATTGGGCGGAAGTTTAGCGCTTTCATCTGTCCAAGGAGGGTGGGAGACGGTGGTGCTCCTGCAACAGTGACCGTAATCTGGCGATCCAGGCGATGAGCCGTTGGGTGATTCACGAGGAAAATCTGTATGGTAGGCGGGCCATTAAAGTGCGTAACAGCCTCATTTTCAAAAAGCTCCCATATTTGTGCGGGATCAACTCTGCGCAAACAGACATGCGTGCCACCCACAGCAGTTACACCCCATGTGAAACACCAGCCGTTGCAGTGAAACATCGGGAGTGTCCATAAATAGACGCTTGTATTGCTCATTCCAGTCGAGATAACTTCAGCAAGCGCGTTGAGATAGGCCCCGCGGTAGGTGTACATAACCCCTTTGGGATTACCAGTTGTACCAGAGGTGTAGTTAATCGAAACCGTCTCTTCTTCATCTTTAAGCCAGCTCTCTACCTGGTGCGGTGATCCGCCTGCCAGGAACACCTCGTAGGGATCGTCGGCTGCCCCGGTGTCCTCGATACGTACCAACTGTATGCCCTCAAGATCGATTGGCTCGACCAGTGGGTAGAGTTCAGCATCGACGAAGAAGAACTTCGACCCTGAGTGTTTCAGGATGAAGGCGATCTCGTTCGAGTTCAGACGTGTGTTCACCGCGACGAGGATTCCGCCAGCGGCAGGTACAGCATAGTGAGCTTCGAGCAACGCGGGAGTATTTGGGCATAGGAAAGCCACTCTATCGTGCTTTTGCATACCAATGCTGCGCAGGTGTGAGGCTAATCGGTACACACGTTCAGCAAACTCTCGGTAGGTGTAACGCCGCTCTCCGTGTACGATAGCTGTTTTATCTGGAAATACAGAAGCACTACGTTCCAAAAAACTTACTGGTGTCAGTTCCGTGCGATAGACTTTCTCTTCCATCTTAAGCGTCCTTTCAACATGCTGGTATGGTAAATAACATCAGGATAAATTATTATATGAATATACAGCAGCCATTTAGCAAGGCAGGAAGGTTCTTGCCTTGTAACAATGTTCTCACAAAAGGTGCACGCTTATGATGAAAGGATGTGTATGCGTGAGACTACCGAACTCTTGCGACAACTCGTCGCAATCAATTCCATCAATCCCGATCTCGTAGCGGATGGCCCTGGAGAGGGCGAAATTGCGCGCTATGTGGCTACCTGGCTTGCCCGAGCAGGTTTAGAGGTCAAACTGGATGAGCCTGAGCCTGGACGGCCCAATGTCATTGGCATCGTACGAGGATCAGGCAGTGGACGTTCACTCCTCCTCAATGCGCATATGGATACCGTTGGGGTAGCATTGATGGAGCGACCTCATGAACCCGTCATCGATGGAAACCGCCTCTATGGCCGGGGAGCCTACGACATGAAGGGCGGGCTGGCTTCCATTATGGTCGCTGCTGCGCGGGCTAAGAAATTGAACTTGCGAGGAGATGTGATCCTTACTGCTGTTGCGGACGAGGAGTTCGCCAGCATTGGCACTAGCTCAATTGTGAGACAATATCGCGCCGATGCCGCGATTGTCACCGAACCGACTGATTTGGATGTCTGTGTCGCACATAAAGGCTTTGCCTGGTTGGAGGTTGAGACGTTTGGTGTAGCTGCTCACGGTTCGCGCCCTGATCTCGGCGTTGACGCCATTGTAAAGATGGGAAAAGTGCTCAACGGGTTAGAGGAACTCGACCAGACGTTACGCGCCTCTCCATCACATCCTCTCCTAAAAAGCGGTTCAGTGCACGCCTCGCTGATAGATGGAGGAAAGGAACTCTCGACCTATCCAGACCACTGCAAATTACGTATCGAACGGCGCACCATCCCTGGGGAAACGCGGGAGAGTGTTGAGGAAGAGATGCAGCGTATTTTTGAACGCATTACCTCTGCTGATCCCTCTTTTCATGCGACTTCGAGAACGACGCTTGTACGCGAACCATTTGCGGTGCATCAAGGTGAATGTATTGTACAGCTTGTGCGTAACCACGCGGACACAATACTCGGCCGCGAGCCAGAAATAATTAGCTCAACTGCCTGGATGGATTCGGCGCTTCTCGCTGCCGCGGGTATCCCCACCGTCGTTTTTGGGCCTGGTGGAGCAGGTGCGCATGCCGTAGTAGAATGGGCTGATCTGGACCAGGTTGAGCGCTGTGCGGAGATTCTCCTCAAAGTGATAGAGGAATTTTGCTCATGATGCGTGCTTATGGCCTGCCAGTGCGTTAGTAACGAGAGGGTAACTAGCAAATTCTGCTGAAAAATAAGCCTTATATAGAGACGTTGCAATATCGCTCACGCCGGGCTGTTGATGGCAGGTGCCAGAACGTTCTATGGTGTTGAACTCACCACTGGTGAAAGACCAGAGCTACTATCTGGCGATGGAACAGGTGGTGGAGTTGGGGTCGATGCAGAAATAGGCGCCTGGGTGGAAGCGGGGCGTTCTGGTACATCATTCAACATTTGTCGTAACGTCACCAATTGGAACCCACTCGCTCTGAGCGCAGTAATGATGGATGGTAAAGCCGCTACGGTCTGTGTGCGGTCTCCGCCACCATCGTGCATGAGAATAATGGCGCCATCACCGGCCAATCTGAGAATACGGCTGACAATAACGCTTGTGCCCGGCGTTGCCCAATCACGCGCTTCATCACTCCAGATGATGGTGGTGAGCCCAAGCAGGTTCGCTTGCGCCAGCACTTTGGTATTGACAACACCATAGGGTGGGCGGAAAAATGTTGGTCGAACTCCGGTAGCCTGTTGAATAGCATTGGAAGTAAGATTAATCTGTGTCTCTATTTCATTGTCAGAAAGTAGGGCCAGGTTGGGATGCGACCAGCTATGATTGCCCACCAGGTTGCCATCGCTGTACTCTTGTCGTACGAGGTTCGGGTAGCGAGCAACCTGCTGGCCAATGCAGAAAAATGTAGCCTTCACCCTGTAATGCTGAAGAATTGCCAGTATCTGCGGTGTATAGTAAGGGTTTGGGCCATCATCGAAGGTCAGCGCAACCTCTGGGAGGTAACGATTGCCGGTATAGAGGAAGCGGTTTTGCGACTGGAGCGCCGCTATCTGTTGCCACATTAAGGTCGGAAACGGCTGTATGGGAGATTGCATATTGTTTGGTGAAGACTCCGGCATTGCCGGGGTTAGCCTGTTTGTAGGTGTCACGAATGGCGACGTCGCCAAGCCCGTTGCTTCCATGGGAATGGTGCTTTCATTTGATTGAGGGACGGTCAATGGCTTCATCGTACTCAGTGTCAATGAACCCAGAAGGCCCAGGATAGCGCAAAGGGTGACCACAAGGGAGGTGCGATTCATTCTCGTTCCTGGACGACGAGGGAAAAAAACCTGGCCATCCATATCCTGTGTACCCATATATTCTTCTGCCCTTCAAAATCCACATTGCGCAAGTGATATCTATTGTCTCTGCATGTAGATGCCCGTTCTACCGGGGAAAGCCGTTGGAGTTACTTTTGTATTATACATAGTGTTTCGCGTTAGCCTATCGATAATAGTACCATATGATGGTGGCTATAAATAGTAGCCCAGAAAGAAAAGGAAAGCGGTTAATATGTCACATACAACGGAAGGACAGTTACTGACAGAGCTTTTCCAACGTTTTTCTTTTGAAACAAAAAACATATGAAACATTTGTCTATACATCATTGGACCTTTTCAATGGAGCCTTTACTATGCAGCCTCAATGTCTGACACGGCGGTATCAAGTACAATTAGATGTCTGCTTACTCATTGTTCTCTGTTGTATGGTCATATTTCTTTCAGGTTGTTCTGATTTATTATCTGGTATCCCCGATTCTCCTACTCCCACTCCTACTAATGCGAGACCTACCGCAACATTGATCACTGCTCGGGCCAAGGCCGATAGTCAGGGTATCCCCACAGAAGCCTTAACGCGTGCTCAATTTGAAAAGGTCCAAAGTATCATGGCAGGTATGTCACTTGACCAGAAACTCGGGCAGCTCATCGTCGTGGAATATATTGGGAATAGTTATCAGAATGGGCTGCAGTATATGATCTCCCGGCAGTTTGTTGGCGGTTTTATGTACCAGGAGAGCAACCACAATTTTGATCCTCCCTATGATGTGGCGAGCCAGGTTAATGCCCTCTCTCGGCAGACAATGCACGACGCAAAAATTCCTTTGATTATTGCTACTGACCAGGAGGGTGGTCTGGTCAATCGACTGTACCGCTTTCATGGCTCTTTACCATCAGCTGATGATATGGCTGCCAGCGGTAAACCTTCTGTGGCACTCGCGCAAGGATCACAGTCCGCGAAGTGGATGCTTGAGCTGGGCATAAACACTGATCTTGCCCCCGTTGTTGACGTGCATACCGTTGACCCGGCAATTTTAGAATCGCGTATGTTTGGACGGGACCCTAAGACCGTTGCTACATATGCGGGAGCTTTTCTCAGTGGCTTGCAAAATAACCGCGTTGCTGGCTGTCTCAAACATTTTCCAGGGCTAGGCGCCATTAGTTCAGATCCTCACGCGGGATTACCCACCGTCAACCGTAGCATGACGCAGTTAAAAAAAATTGACCTCGCTCCCTACAGGCTCATGATTCAAAGTGATCACCCTGCCATGATCATGTCTACAGATGTGCTTATGCCTGCAATTGACCCGACTCTGCCTGCGGAACTATCACCCAAAGCCATTACCGGTGTTTTGCGCAAACAACTCGGATACGATGGTGTCGTAATCACTGACGGCCTCTATATGGGTGGCATCAGCCAGCGCTGGTCCATCAGCCAGGCAGCGGTCCTCTCCATCATTGCCGGCAATGATATAATCGAAGGTCCTTATAGCCCCGATCTCGTCGCCAGCGTCGTCACCGCTTTCAAACATGCTATGCATCAGGGTAAATTGACTATGGATCGTGTTAACGAGTCGGTGGAACGTATCTTACTTTTGAAAATCCATTTCGGTATCATCAAGATGTAGGATCGTCCGCTCCTCATTTATTTCACAAACACCTGAAGCAGCCACAATCCGACCATACCCACGACGATGGTCAAAAGCACGTTTTTAGTTCGCCAGGCAACAATTGCCGCAAGTATCCCCGCTAACAACCGGGTGTTACTCACAGACAGATCAAACTTGTTCCCGTACAGGAATAATGCTGGAAAAATGATAGCTGAAAGAACGGCAACAGGCACGAAACGTAACGTGCTCTGGAGAAATGGTGGTATTTCCCGCCTTCCAAAAAGCGTGATAAACGAAAGACGAATAGCAAAGGTCAACAATCCAATGCATATGAGCATCAGCCAGAGCGCGAGCGGTGTCATCATCCCCCCTCCTTTTCTGCGTGTTCTATCGTGGTATCCCCTGGCGGCTCGACAATGGAATGTATTTGACCGGCGTCATCTTCTTTCTTATGAATCCTTGTGCGTTTGTTATACCTCGACTCCAGGAATATACCGATGCTAATCCCTACGAACGTAGCAACGATCAGGCCCAACTTGTAGGGTAAGCTAGCTGCAAGAATCGCTATAATCCCCGCTGTCGCGGCTGCTGCTGTACCCGCCCGATCTTTGAGATTCGGGACAACCAGGGCGATAAACGTCAGTGGAAGCGCAAAATCCAGTGACCAGCTCGCGGGAACCTGGGCGCCAAGTACGATACCAACGGCTGTACTCGCCTGCCAGGTGCTCCATAATGCAAGGCCAGCTCCAAGAAAATACCAATGTTTCCTGGATATATCGCCTGGTTTTTGATAATGTGTGATGGCAACTGCATAGGCTTCGTCGGTTAATAAGTAAGCCAGAAGCATCCGCCAGCGTGTGTTGAGCCGCTTGAGGTATGGCGCGAGGGACGCGCTATACAGGGCGTGGCGCAAATTGACAATGAACGCCGTGAGGATGATAATTCCTGCTGGCACACCCGCTCCAATCAACTGCGCGGTTACAAACTGTGCTGAACCGGCAAACACGATGAACGACATCGACTGACCTGCCAGGGGAGGAATGCCAGCGCTCCGTGCCGCTACTCCATAAATCAGCCCAAAAGGCACCACTCCCATCAAAATGGGCAGTTCAGCCTTGATCCCGTTAAAAAATTCAGAACGTCTTGTGATCATGCTCTTACTGTTGATAGCGATTGTAGTTCATCGAACAAAGCTGTCAAGCCTTCTGTGAATCTTTGTATAGAACACCCATAACCGATACGAACAAACTGCTCATATGCTCCCCCGAAAACCTCTCCTGGCAGCAGGAGGAACTGTCTCTCTTGCGCCAGGTGGCGACAAAAGGCTGTAGAAGAAACATGTGAAGGCAGTTGCACAAACGCGGTGTAGCCGGCTTCTGGACGCTGCCAGGATAGTGTCCCTTGTGAACTCGCAATTACCTCTGCCAGTTTGTCGCGATTGGTACGCGCGGCCGCGAAGCGCGGGGCCAGAATCTCTGCAGAATGATGTAACGTTAGCTCAGCCAGAAACGCGCCGGGAGCGCTGCAACACATCGTGGAATAATCACGCGCATTACTCAAGCGCTTGAGTAGCTCATGTTGCCGGCTGGCAATCCAACCTACGCGTAGACCGCCCAATCCCCACGGTTTGGTCATATCCCCAATGGATACGGCATGCTCTACAACGTCGGCCACGGAGGGTATTGGTTCACCATCCAATGAGATCATGCGAAAGACTTCGTCATTGACAAGGAGAGCACCCCCCCGCTCGGCCATTGCCGCAATTGCCAACATCTCCTCTTTATTCATAAGGGAACCTGTTGGATTATGTGGATGGACGAGATAAACGATGCGTGTCTTTGCATCAATGAGTCGGGCCAGGTGCTCAAGTTCAGGTTTCCAGCCATTCTGCTGGCTTAAGGGCAGCCTACGTACTTCGATCCCCAGTGATTGTGCGACGCCCGGAATATTCTCATAGCAGGGATCTTCTATGACAATGTTCTGGCCCGGCCCTGCCGTTGACCAGATCAGTAGAAAAAGCGCTTCACTTGCTCCTGACATGATACGCACGTCGTTGGCTGCAAGTGTCGTATAGAGGGAGGCAACTGCCTGTCGAAGACTTTCACTGCCAGGATTCTCAATGTAATCAAGGTCCAGGTTAAGGTAGCTTTCAGTGGTTTCCGCACCTTCCAACTCGAGGAGTTCCCGCGTCGTCGCAGGGAAAGGGCCGCTGGCGGCCAGATTACGCATGCCAGGCACAAATTCAAACTCAGCGAACCAGCGTTCAAGACGAAATGGTGCTATATGACTATGGCTCATTAGAAAATCCTTTCTTAAAAGCAGGAAATTGCCGACTATCATATCATACGGTGAACGGATACAATTTACACCAACCATTACGCTGCAATGAAGGCCAATCTATACCAGCCATTTCCCTTATCCCAATAGGGGAAAGGAACGTATTTGCCACATGGTAATGTCCGAAAACCGCTAGCAACACGCTGTGCTTTCGCGTATCATTGAGGTATGAATACAACCAACATTTACAACGATTTCGATGTTTGCTATCGCGCTCTTTGCAGCCGCGATGCGCGCTTTGATGGACGGCTCTTTACTGCGGTTACCACAACGGGCATCTACTGCCGACCCATTTGCCCCGCGCCTACGCCGCAAGCGCGTCATGTGCGTTTCTATCCGTGTGCTGCTGCAGCCGAGGCCGCCGGGTTTCGAGCGTGTCGCCGTTGCCATCCAGAAGCCAGCCCAGGTTCGCCAGACTGGAACATACGCGCCGACCTCGTAGCTCGTGCGCTGCGCCTGATCGCCGATGGCATCGTTGATACCGAGGGAGTCAGTGGGCTTGCTCGCCGACTTGCCGTCAGCGAACGTCACCTGCACCGCGAACTCGTAGCTGAAGTCGGGGTCGGGCCGCTTGAGCTGGCTCGCAGTCGCCGCGCTCAGACGGCTCGGCTGCTCATCGATCAAACGGTTTTATCTCTGACGACTATCGCCTTTGCCGCCGGATTTACCAGCGTTAGGCAGTTCAATGACACTATGCAGGCAGCATTCGGCTGCGCCCCTTCTGCATTTCGCCGTCGTGAACCGTCTGTAGCTGCTGGCAACGGTCATCTTACACTCCGATTACCCTATCGGCCACCGTATGATGCCGCATCACTACTCGCGTTTTTGGGACAACGAGCGCTGCCAGGTGTTGAGGAAGTTAGCAACGGACGCTACCGTCGGACGATTGTACTCCCGCATACCAGGGGCGTCATCGAGATTGAGCCGGTGGCAGAGAAAAATCACCTGCTGCTACGCTTGCAACTGGATGATCTGCGAGATCTCAACCTGCTGGTGCAGCGCTGCCGGCAACTCTTCGACCTGGATGCTGACCCAGCTGCCATTGCCGATGTGCTGACTGCTGATCCTCTACTCGCACCACTCCTATCTATACGCCCTGGGTTACGCATACCAGGAGCGATCAACGGTTTTGAACTGGCCGTGCGTGCCATCCTGGGCCAGCAAGTCTCAGTGGCAGGTGCAAGGACGCTTGCTGGACGACTGGTAAAGGCCCTTGGAGAACCCCTGTCAACTTCTGATGATACAGTCTCCCACCTGTTCCCCAATCCGGAAGTCGTGGCGCAGGCAGACCTGCAGGGATTGGGTATAACGCAGCGTCGCATCGATACGATCCGTTTACTTGCCCAAAACATCATCAGCGGTGACCTTGAGCTGGATCGTAGCGCGGACCGGGAACAGACCACAACAAAGTTACTCGCCCTTCCAGGAGTAGGACCCTGGACGGTCTCCTACATCGCAATGCGAGCACTTGGCGATCCCGATGCATTTCCAGCCACTGACCTGGGATTGCGTTCTGCTTTCGCAAGGCACGGACAGGCTACAGACCTTCGCAGAGTTACGACGTATGCCGAAGCCTGGCGTCCCTGGCGCAGCTATGCAACCATTCATCTGTGGACAAGCCTGGCGGATGCACCAGCTAAGGAAAAGAACCAATGAGAATCTACCACGCACATGCTGCGCATAGAGGAGAACCAGGAAGATGACCAATACACCACAAAACGTCTACTGGACTACCGTCGAGTATCACACCTGGACGCTTTATCTTGCAGCTACAAGCAAGGGTTTGTGTTGTCTCACCCTCCCCAGTGAGTCGTTCGACACGCTCGTAAACTGGGTTGACCTGCACATTCCTCACGCTCGCTTGGTAGAAGACTGCGAGGCCCTTGCCGTGTATGAGAAGCAAGCCCTCGAATATCTCGAGGGAGAGCGAACAGACTTTACCTTCCCGCTGGATTTTCACGGAACGGCATTTCAAATCTCCGTCTGGCAGGCTCTGACTCGTATTCCTTATGGGGAGACACGTAGCTATTCTGACATCGCCCAGGTGGTACAACGTCCAAAAGCCATTCGGGCAGTCGGCGCTGCCAATGGAGCCAATCCCATTCCTATCGTGGTTCCCTGTCATCGCGTTATTGGCAAGAACGGAAATCTTACTGGCTTTCGGGGTGGATTGGACATCAAGGCGGAGTTGCTGCGCCATGAGGGAAAAAGAGAGCGAGTTTCTTAATGGCAAGTAAATACTTCATTGAGAGTCTCGATCTAATTGAGGAATCTGGCGCACTGGCTACACAATCTGCTGCACGAGCCCCTCGACGAGATACAGCGTGATATTGACGTGACGATGATCTCCCTACACCCCAAACTCATACAACTGCTCAAACTGCAAATCCAAATCATTGGTCGCCTGCCACATCGACGTCAAAGCTCTCCGCACATTGCGTGCAGCACAGGGTGGCAGATCCTCCTGTGCCGCCAGCTTCTTGAGTGCCTCATATACATTCAACAATTCCCGCTCTTGTTCGGTCAGTGCTTTGCCCAGCAGGTCGGTATCTGTCGTAGACATGTTCGTTTCTCCTTTAATATTGTGCTACTGGACGTACATCAACCAGGCGTTTTGCCTTCAGTTCAAAATGCGGCAGTATCCCATAATCCACGCGCTCGATATTGAAGCGCAGTCCCTCGTGTGCATTCGCCAGGTCTTTGGCGAGCTTATGCTGGAGCACAACCCACTCTACCTCGTGCCCGGGTTTGATCTCGAGCTTGATTGTAATTTCGTCCTGGATGTCGTCCTTGCGCCAGATGTAAAGCTGAAATTCGTCGATGGCAACATACTCGCGGATGATCGCTTCAACCGCACGTGGGTAGACGTTTGTGCCCCTGATCATTTTCATGTCATCCCAACGTCCCCTGATTCCGCCGCTGTAAAGATCCCAGGTGCGCCCGCATGAGCACGTGCTCGCTGGCACTTTCATTACCATATCCTTGGTGCGGTAGCGGATGAGGGGTATGAAGCCGCGGCCAAAGGAGGTCACCACACGCTCGCCCAGTTCGTCATAACCCACCGGCTCGTCGATTGCAGGGTTCAGTACCTCTTCAATGAAGTGATCCTCGATGATATGCGTGCCCCCTGACTGGTGCGAACATTCGAAAATCATGATGGTCCCTATCTCGGTCATACCCGCCGTGTCACCGCATTTCGCACCCCATGCCTCCTCTAGCTGGTGTTTTACCGCCGGTATCGAGCCTGCAGGCTCGCCAGAGAGGATGACTTTATTGACCTTGCTCTCTTTGGCAAGATCGATACCCCTCTCCCTGCCCTTTTGCCAGAGGTGCAGTGCGTAAGTGGGCGTAGAGCAGACGGTGGTGACGCCCATCTCAATAATTTGGTGGATGCGCGCATCGGTGGTCTGCGCCCCGCCGGGGATTACCAGCGCTCCCATCTTTTCGCACGCGTAGTGCGCGCCCCAAAAACCGATGAACGATCCATAACCGAAGGCGAAATAGACAATATCTTCCGGTCGAATGCCAAATCCCCACAGTCCATAGCACCACATCTCGCTGATCCAGTCCCAGTCTTTCATGCTGTCGAGCACGCGCAGGGGGGTGCGACCCGTAGTACCCGAGGTGAGATGGTAACGAATGGCGTTCTTCGGATCAGTAGCAAGTATATCGCCGAACAAAGGTTTCTCTAGCAGAGAGTCCATCCACTCTTCCCTGGTCATAAAGGGGATGCGGCGTATATCATCAAGGGATTTCAATTGCTCCGGTTTGAAGCCTGCCGCGTCGAACTTGCGCCGGTGGTATGGTGTAGTGGCATACGCCCACTCACACATGCGGCGCAGTTTGAGCAGTTGCAACGCCTGCAATTCCTCGCGGGGTAACTTTTCGTTCTTGGGGTTCCAATACTCTGAATAGGCCATAGTTAACTCCTCCTTGAGCATTTGTACGGCAATGGTCAGTTTGACCGGTGATGATCGTCAGTAGTTATTTATCTCTACCCACAAGTTCGCGGGCAATGATAACGCGCTGGATATGGCTGGTGCCCTCATAGATTTGCAGCCCTTTGATATCGCGATAGTAGCGTTCTACAGGATACTCATTTGAATAGCCGCGGTTGCCATGCATCAGCACAGCCTCAGAAGCTGCTTTCATCGCAGCTTCTGTCGCGAAAAGCTTGGCAATGGAGGTCGCCTTTGTGGATGGTAGACCCTGGTCTTTCACCCACGCCGCGCGATAGACCAGCAGCCTTGCCGCTTCAACATCGGTAGCCATATCTGCCAGGGTTGCCTGGATCATCTGGAAGTCTGCGATCCGTTGTCCGAACTGGCGGCGCTCCCTGGCAAAGGCTACGCAGGCATCGAGGCACGCCTGAGCTACTCCAACTGCGCCCGCGGCTACTCCTAGCCGACCGCGATCCAGGGCAGACATGGCGACTTTAAAACCATCTCCCGGCGCACCGAGGAGCGCGCTTTTCGGCACGCGACACTCCTTGAAGGTAATATGGGCATGCTCCGATGCACGGTGACCCAGTTCCTTTCCGGCCATGGGTTTGCGCTGAAACCCGGGAGTATCTGTCTCAACCACAAATGCGCAGATACCTTTATGGCGTGCAGAGCGATCCCTGCTGGCGAACACGATGGCAACATGAGCGCTAGTGCCGTTGGTGATCCAGATCTTCTCACCGTTCAGGACGTAACTGTCCCCTTCCTCTCGGGCCATCGTCTCCATACTAGCAGCATCAGAACCTGCGTTTGGCTCAGTCAGAGCGTAACAACCAATCCATTCGCCTGTGGCCAGGCGTGGTAAATAGTGGCGTTTCTGCTCCTCCGTCCCCCAATCGCGGATACACAAGGATACCAGGCTGGTATGCACGGTCAAAAAACCACGCACAGATGAATCGACTCTTCCCAGTTCCTCGCAGAGCAGTGCGTAGCCAACGTAATCCATCCCTGAGCCACCGTATTCTGGCTCGATTGGCCCAGCCAGGAACCCCAGTTCGCCCATGCGCTTGACAAGGTGTCGGGGGAACTCACCCTTCTCATCCGCTTCGCGTGCAACGGGAGCCACCTCTTGTTCGGCGAACGCACTTGCTCGCGATTGGATGCGTTCTTGCTCTTCAGTGAGCTCAAAGTTCATATGCTACCCTCGTGGAACTACTTATCCGCGTCAATCACTGCCAGACCCTCTATCTCGATCAGTGCCTCATCCTGGAAAAAGCGTGAAACCTCGAATAGTGCGGCAGTAGGATAATAAGCGCCGAAGAAGGACTTGTGTATCACGCCCAGCGGTTTGAGATGGGCAAGATAATCGTCACGGTCACGCACAAAAATATTGACTTTCACTATATCTTGCATCTTTCCACTCGCTGCCTCAACCACCGTCTGAAGATTGCGCAGCGTCTGCTCATACTGGGCCATCAGGTCGCCTGGCGCGACTATTTGACCTTCCGCATTGCTGCCTGTTTGCCCTGCTAAAAAGAGGAGATCCCCACCCGTGACGAGAATGCCGTGGTTGAAGCCGCTGGGGCGCGCTAATGACGGCGGGTTGACGAGAATTTTTCCCATAGCGCAAATTCCTATCTTCCAGTGAATTGAGGCTTCTCATTCGCTGTGAATGCCGCGTAGAAACGACGGTGATCCTCCCCCAATAGCATCAATGCCTGTGCCTGCGCCTCTGCTTCAATAGCGGCGACAAGGTCCATACTTAGCTCACGGTTGAGCATATGCTTGGTCATCGAAATAGCCAGCGTCGGACCATCGGCCAGGCGCCTGGCCCATTCGTGAGCCTTCGCCAGCAGTTCTGCATGAGGAACGACCCGGTTCACCAATCCATAACGCTCGGCGGTGCTGGCGTCGATGGTATCGCCAAGCAGGAGTAGCTCGAAAGCTCGTCCCATGCCGATGACCCGTGGTAATAAGTAACCGGCTCCCATATCGGCACCCGTCAGTCCAACTTTGGTGAAAAGGAAGGCGAAACGCGCTTTCTCTGAAGCAATACGCAGATCGGAAGCCAGGGCAATGACTGATCCAGCGCCGGCGGTCATCCCATTAAGAGCCGCGATGATAGGCTTATCCAGCATCCGCATATTCTGCACCACTGCCCCGGTCATGCGTGTAAATTCCAGGTGACCCTTCATGTCCCGCTTGAGCAATTCACCGATAATCTCGTGCACATCGCCCCCGGAACAGAAATTGTCCCCGGCCCCCGTCAGCACGATCGCCCGTACCGCCTCGTCATAGCGCAGTGTTTCAAATACATCGCGAAGCTGCGCGTAGACTTCGAAGGTGAGAGCATTCATCACCTGGGGGCGATTGAAGGTCAGGGTTGCAATGCCTTCGCTTACATCGTAAAGAAAATCATAAGCCATAGCAGAACTCTTTCACGACATGACGCTTCCGCCATCGATATTGATGGCCTGTCCAGTGATACCTTTACTGCTCTCCTGTGCCAGGAAGACAGCGATACCGGCAACCTCTTCCGGCTCGATCAGCCGCCGTTGTGGGCTGGTCTTTTCCAGGACTTCCCGAGCCTGCGCCTCTGCCATCCCAGTACGGGCCACGATATTGCTGATGCTTGCATCGGTCATCGGCGTGTTTACGTAGCCGGGACAGATGGCATTGACGGTAATCTCATATGGTAGCAATTCTACTGCGAGGGCGCGGGTCAGGCCAAGCACGCCGTGTTTGGCTGCGGTATAGGCCGCGATGTATTGGCCGCCGACCCGAGAGGCTATTGAAGCGATGTTGATAATGCGCCCTCTGCGCTGGTTAACCAGCGTCGGCACAAAGGCTTTGCTGACATAGTAGACACTGGTCAGGTTGACCGACAGCATGCGGTGCCAGAGCTCATCGGGATGGTTCAAGAATTTATGGCTGCCGGCGTTTCCAGCGTTATTGACCAGGATATCTGCCCCGCCTAATCCCTCAATGAGTGTTGTGGCCATATGCTGAACCTGCTCAGGATCGGTCACATCGCAGCAGACCCCCAGGCTCTGTCGCCCCTTCTCTCGAATTTGAGCGACAAGTTGCTCGATTTCGTGAGCTGTGCGGGCGGTAACAGCAACATCTGCTCCCGCCTCGGCAAGTGCCAGGGCGATACTATGACCAATACCACGTCCCGCGCCAGTTACCACTGCTCTCTTGCCTGCGAGTGTAAAGCCATTCTTAGTTGACATAAATATCCTATCCTCTCTTCGGTGCGGGCGGTATTTGATGATCATCTTCCGCGCCAGGGGCCAATACTGGTCCTACTCGTTGAGCAGTGGTATATCCATGATGCACAGGTCTGCGCGGCCAGCGGCCAAAATAGTGTTGACTTCATTGCTTGTGATGAGGTAGCCGCCAACCATCGTTGAAATATGTGCCTCGTTACGCACCCTCTCGCTGAATTGAGTCAGGAAACCGCGCCCATAGGCGGGTTCGCTCTCAATTGTCGTCTGGCCTGCCTGTATCTCAAGTATATCACACCCATGCGTTTTCAGTAATTTTGCGAAAATGATCGCGTCCTCAACTCCAAAGCCTCCTTTGACGCAATCACTGACGGTGAGGGCGACCGACAGAGGTTTATGTTCTGGCCATGCTGCGCGCACCGCATCAAATACCTCTAAGGGGTAACGCATCCGTCCTTCAAGGCCTCCTCCGTAGGGATCACAACGCAGGTTGGTGAGTGGGGAAAGGAAGCTGGCCAGGAGATATCCATGAGCAACGTTCAATTGCAGCAAGTCGAAACCCGCTTCCAGCGCCATGTGGGCGGCACGGACAAAATCATTGCAGACGCTTTCCATGTCACTGTGGTTCATCTCTCTGGGAACCTGGCCATATAGAGTATAGGGCAGTGGAGATGGAGCGATCAGCGGCCAACTCCCCTGGCGCAGCGCCCTATCCAGTCCCACCGTTCTTGCTTGAGTTGCACCCCGGCGCCCGGCGTGTCCCAACTGGATCGCTATCTTCGCTGGCGTACTGGAATGAACGGCACTCACGATCTCTATCCATGTCTCTGTATGACTGGTAGTATACAATCCAGGACAGCCAGGTGTGATGCGTCCTTCGGCAGAGACAGCTACTGGATCTGTCAGTACTAAACCGGCACCACTGTCAGCATAGTATTTGGCCAAAGCCAGGTAATCCTTGTTGACCACTCCTTCTTGAGCAGGAATTGCGCCGTGTGCGAGTGATAAGACCACGCGATTCGACAGGCTGAGCGCTTGTAATTTCAATGGCTCAAACATTGGTGGTGGTGCGAAAGTGGTATGATCGTTCCCTGACGCATGTGCAAACCACCGGTCAACCATGTCGCCAAAGCGGGGATCGCGGAGCCTGAGGTCATCATAGGAGATCCTGCCGCTGCGTGTCAGCAGCTGAAAGGTGAACTGCATCGGCTCCAGTCCAAGGTAGCGCTTGATCGTCTCAAAATACGCCTGGCTCACCTGTGCAGCGTCCTGGAAAATCTCAACCACGGGTTTGCGTTCGAGTTCATATTCGTTAAGTGCGGTCTCGAGATCCGCGTGTTGTTCGATAGCTGTAGCAAGAGCAATGGCATCTTCCATTGCCAGCTTTGTGCCAGAACCAATAGAAAAGTGTGCCGTGTGTACGGCATCGCCAAGCAAGACTATATTCTGGTGGTGCCAGTGACTGGTTTTCAGCGCGGGGAAACTGATCCACTTTGAATTATTCGATAAAAGAGCTGCACCCCCCAGATCATCGGCAAAGAGGCGTTGGCAGTAGGCGAGGCTCTGCTCTTCGTCTGCTTCATTCAATCCCGCTTTCAGCCAGGTCGTTTCGTCGCATTCAACGATAAAGGTGCAGGTTGTACCGCTTGATGGATAGGCATGGACCTGGAATAGGCCGTGTTCGTTCTCGCAAAAGATAAAGGTAAAGGCATCAAGCACCTTGTCGGCCCCAAGCCAGATATACCTGGCCTTGCCCAATTCCACGCTCGGCTTGAAGTGAGCTTCGTATGTTTTACGGACAAGGCTATTGATTCCATCAGCGGCAATCAGCAGGTCATACCTCTCCCGATACCCCTCTCGCATCGCTATATCGGCTCCGCTCGCCATACGCTCCCCACTCCCTCGCCATACGCTCCCCTCCGCATCGTGAAGTTCAGAAAGATCGTGGATCTCTTTATTGAATATCAATGAAATCCCCACTTCTTCACAACGACTTTGCAGGATATTGAGCAGGTGCTTTCTTGAGATGCTAGCGATGACATGGCCGCCACAACGGATGGTCTCTCCCCGGTAATGGACGTCGATGGCGTCCCAAATGACGAAGCGGTTGGTTATTTGCTCATAGGTCTTGTAATCGGCTCTTTGGAAGGAAGCCAGTGTGCGATCCGAAAAGACCACTCCCCAGCCATAGGTCACGTCCGCCGGGTTGCGTTCAATAATCGTAATATCGTGTTTTGGGTTGGCTTTTTTGAGCAACAGGCCGCTATAGAGACCTGCTGGCCCGCCACCAAGGATGACTATCTTCACTGTGGCCTCCTACAGGGCTATGCGATCAACGCTACGTGAGCCATGTGGGTGCTTTCTACCCAGACCATTGAGAGTATCTGCCAGTTGCTCGAGCTGGTCCAAATCGGGCACCGTTGGGAAAAGAACGAGTTCATCGCAGCCCGCCTCCTCATACCCGCGCATGAACTGGGCAATGGCTTGTGGACTGGTGAGGAGCCCAGCGGCTATTCTCTCCGCGAAAGGACCGGTGAAAGCGTAATAATCCGTCAGGTAGCGCGTGCCGGCAGCCTCGATATGCTCATTGCCAAGGGCAAAGTATCCTTGCGCCCAGAATTGTGGCTTGCCAGGTCGCCCGGCGTCGTACCAGGCGGCGCGAACTTTATCGGCAACGCGGGCAAATGCCCTGGGCGGTCCGCCACCATGGACATAGCCATCCGCGTAACGAGCTACCCGTGCAAAACCCTGGTTGCTCAACCCGCCAACAAGCAATTGCGGTCCTCCTGACCGGGCCGCTGTTGGATTGATAGAGCCATCTTCCCATAGAGCGCGTAATGTGGAGAGTTGTTCTGAGAGCCGCTTCCCTCGCGTTTGATATGCAATTCCCGCGGCATCGTAATCTTCTTTACGTGCCCCAACCGCCAATCCGAGCACTAGTCGACCATTTGAAAGTGCTTCAATAGAAGCTGCCATTTTCGCCAGCAGCGCGTCATTGTGCAGAGGTCCAATGATAATGGTTGTAGCCAACAAGACTCTCTGCGTCACGGCGGCAGCGGCGGCAAGGGCAGTCAGAGGGTCATAGCTGTCATAGACAAGCCTATCGAGGACACCCAGGCTCGAAAACGGACCTGCATCGGCCCGCCGCGCCCATTCAATGACAAGTGCTCCATTCACCCCCGGCACTGTTGAAGGCAGTCCAACTCCGACTCTCATGCGTGCAACCCCCTTGTCGCTTGCTCTTTTTATACACTGTTTCGGTAAGTAGAGAAGGTTTTTTCCATACTTCCCCTGGTCTGATTGTATATTGTCACATAGTTGATGGTATCTCAAGGGGGAAATTATTCGCGTAACGCACCCTCATACAAGGGATAGGGCAAACCATGCTTTTTGTGTTTGTCGGTATGAGCAAAAAAACCAGCAGGGTCAATCACATAACTGACCTTGCTGGTTTTTAGCTTTAACCTACGATCTTAATCGTACTGATTGAATTGCCGCCTTCTCCTCTTCCTCAGGAACGTCCTGAGGAAGAAGAGTCCTCCTAATAAGACCAACAATCGTTTTATCATGCTGCCTTCCTCCTTTTATGTTACCGATACATATCCTAGCTGAACCATGCCTTATCGTCAATGGTTACTCTCTCTAATTATACGGCTATCTTGCGGTAGAGTTACGAAAAGAGCAGATCTTCTTTGACTCATTCGCAGGTCGCCGAAATCCTGGTCTATCATCGCGATCAAATCCAGCGCCGCACTCGCGCCTTATAGCCAACATACTGTTCACCGAACTTGCGCTCCAGGTACCTTTCCTCACGATCAATGACGCCACGGTTCATCACAAATAACACCACCGGAAGCAGGAGTAGAGCCCAGAGCGACTGAGCAATAAGGGCCATTCCAATGTAGAAGAGTGTGAGCGAGAGGTAGATGGGGTTGCGTGTGAAGCGAAATGGCCCTTCAGTAACGATGGCTGTGGCTGGTTGGGTTGGGTCTACATTGGTTTTTGCGCGCCGCATTTGATGAAATGCAGTAGGAGCGAGAATGCAGGCTACGGCGATACAGCCTGTGCCAATGATGAGGACTATTGGGCGAGGGAGAAACCTTGTGGGGAATATCAAACGCAAGAGCAATCCTACCACTAAAACACCCGCATAAATCAGTGGCGGTGGGGCTATCACCCCGGGGTTATCCTGGAAATCGTTTCTCATAGCCATTCTCCATTCTTCAGACCCCTCCCGATACCCTTCCTCCATCGCTATGTTGGCTCCCCTCCGCCAGCGAGCAACTTATGAAGGTGACGGGAAGTCATCAGGTTCCTATTGTATCTCAAGAGGTAAGTGAATGGATACTGTTTCGGCAGAACGATGTCGTCTTCTGCTCAAGTTCGCGCATTTTACATGTTTGCTGTGACACAAATGTGAGCGGCCTGCTATCCACCGTGATGCTGCTGTGAGCAGTAAAGCCTATACTGTTAATAGGCTACAAGGGATGGATAACTTCTCTTACCCACAAGCTCCTCCCTGTGGCTTTCGTCTGTCGGTTATTCCTCATTCTTACAAACCGCAAGTGCAGAAGCAGGCAAGCGCTGACGAGGTGGCGAAAAAGGCAAGGAAGAAATGGAGTAAAAAGCATGTTTCAGCAAATTATGGTCCCCCTGGACACGTCTCCTCGCGCGGAGCTAGCCCTCCCACTAGCAGCACAAATAGCGCGAGCTTCAGGCGGCTCTATCCTGTTACTGCAAGTCGTCAGTCCGCTTATTGACTTTAGTGGGGGGCTGTCTCCTGCACCGCTCATGACAGAGCAGGTCATCGAGTCAGACCTGGCTGAGGGGAACACCTACCTCAACGAAGTTGCAAAATCTGGAGTTTTTGCTGGAATTACAACAACAACTGAAGTCCTGTTTGGACTGCCAGCGCAGGATATTCTGGCAGTGGCCGAGTCAAGGTCTGTAGATCTCATCGTTATGTGCAGCCATGGGAGAACGGGTCTCTCGCGCTGGGTGCTAGGAAGCGTAGCTCACAGAATTGTCCATCAGAGTTTCATTCCAGTACTGGTGCTCCGTGCGAACAAGCCTATGTTGCACATACCGCGTACTGATGCTACTCGTCCCCTCCGTGCTTTGGTTCCATTGGATGGCTCACCCCTTGCTGAGGCGGCGCTCATTCCAGCAGCAAACCTTGTCACTGCGCTGGCTTCTCCGGCGCCTGGCGCGTTGCATTTAATCCAGGTGGTGAAACATCTCTCTCCTACAGGTGATGAGGGTTTTACCGCCCTACTCAACAAAGAGGCAATGGAACACGCGAAAACATACCTGGCGTCGGTAAAGGAGCGCACGAAGGAGATGCTCAAAGACCTGAAACTCTCGATCACTTGGTCCATAACCAATGATTCGGATGTTGCTGATGCTATCATCGGCACAGCTGAGCACGGTCAACAGCAAGAGGAAACTGAAGGTGCCGGTGGCTGCGACCTGATTGCCATGTCAACACATGGCCGGGGAGGATGGGAACGACTGGTTATGGGTAGCGTGACAGAACGAGTCCTGAGTGCTACCAGGCTGCCGCTGCTAGTTGTACGACCGCGGCAGACTGGAACCACAAAGAGTTAAGTGGAGATGCTGGGCAAGGGAATGGCTATTTCCTAAAGTTTTGGTGTAGAATAGAAACAAGAACACCAATGAAGGAGTATGCATATGCCTGGTTCTATCCGTCTCGGCAAAATTGCTGGCATTGACATATATATCCATGTGAGCTGGCTTATCATCGTTGTGCTACTCACCTGGTCGCTTGACATTCAGTTTTCAGCCTCGTATCCCGGTTGGGGAACCGCCACCTACTGGGTCGTCAGTTTGATCGCGACGCTGCTCCTCTTCGCCGCTGTGCTCTTGCATGAATTGGCTCACTCGGTGGTCGCTCGTGCGCGAGGTCTGTCGGTGAAGAATATCACGCTCTACATTTGGGGAGGGCTCTCGAACATTGAACAGGAGCCAAGGAGTCCAGGCATAGAGTTTCAGATAGCCGTTGTTGGCCCAGCCACCAACCTTCTGATAGCTGGTCTGGCTTACCTCCTTTTGTTAGCCCTTGGCAAGGGCACCTCTCCGGTGACAGCACTGCTGGGGTACCTGGCTCTAGCTAATCTCCTGTTAGGGCTCTTCAATCTCATCCCCGGTTTCCCACTTGATGGCGGCCGAGTGCTACGCTCGATTGTCTGGAAAGTGAGCGGGAGTCTTCGTACGGCGACACGTGCAACCACACTGGTGGGTCAAATCGTGGCCTATCTCTTCATCTTCTGGGGAATATGGCAATTCTTTTTAGGCAATGTTCTAGGTGGCATCTGGATTGGCTTTATCGGCTGGTTCCTGCTCAGTGCAGCCCAGTCTGCCAACTCCCAGGTGATGTTGCAATCAATGTTCCGCGGCGTGAAGGTCAGCGAAGTCATGAATCCTTCTCCAATGACAACTCCTGCCAACATTTCGCTCCAGAAGCTGGTATATGACTATTTGTTGCCGGGTGGTGTCTCCTACGCTCTCGTTATGCAGGGCGATCGCTTAGCCGGCTTGATTAAGCTGAGTGATATTCGCCATATTCCTCAAGAGGAGTGGGGTCAAGTTCCTGTCGGTCATGCCATGATTCCTCTGGAGAAGTTACATATCGTTACCCCTCAGCAAAGCTTGAATGATGTGCTCCCATTAATGGCTGGTCGCGATGTGAATCAACTTCCCGTTGTGCAGGATGATCACCTGGTCGGATTATTGAGCCGAGATGCAATAATACACTTTATTGAAGTACGTCGTGGCCTTGGTCTAGACACCGGGGCCTAAGGCGAGCACTGTTAGGATGAGAAGGTCATTTGCCCAACGGTGGTATGAGCCAGCAGTTTTTGGGCGTTGCGCCACAGGATTTTCTCACACACCTCCGGCTTGAAGTAGTCCAAGGTATCGAAGTCCTTCAGCCAGCGCTGGGGTGTGATGAAGGGGTAGTCGGAGCCAAAGAGGAAGCGATCTTGTAAGCGTGTGGCTGCTTCACGCAGCAGCGATTCGGGAGTGTACTTTGGTGACCATCCAGAGAGGTCATTGAACACATTGGCTTTATGCTGCATGGTTGCGATCATCTCTTCGTGCCAGGGCCATGAGGGGTGTGCGCCGATGATGGTCAGGCCAGGAAAATCGGCGGCCAGAGAATCAAGGTAGATGGGACGTGTGTAATCGAGTTTGATGCCCATACCTCCAGGTGTGCCTGCTCCCAGTCCGTTCGTACCGGTGTGAAAAAGCGTGGGCACACCCAGTTCCTGAATCTTCTCCATCAAAGGATGGAAAGCGGGGGCGTTGGGATAGAATGCCTGTACCCCAGGATGAAATTTCGCGCCGGCCAGTCCCAGTTCCTTGATAGCGCGCTCGATTTCTTTAATCGCTGCCTTTCCTTTATGGGGGTCAACACTGGCAAAACCGACAAATTGCTGTGGATAGCGCTGCACAATGGCTGCAATATAATCATTCCCCAGAGGGGGCAGACCGGTGGCGGTTTCCGCATCCCAGGCCAGCAGGACACCAATCATATCGAGTTCCGCATAATCGGCGGCTATCTGCTCGATATCCTTCAGTTTCACCTCGGTACGGAAGAAGCGTTCGGCGGCCTTTGCGTACGGACCGAGCGTAATCTGCATAAACTCCATCGTCGGCAGGTGGACATGGAAGTCGATGGCGCGTGGCATACTCTGTTCCTCAAAGAGAGATAGTTGAGCACTGCGCTGTGCCAGTGGTACTCTGTATTATAG
>WNGL01002356.1_pt1 | contig 45890 bp, 35 predicted proteins | sample 5400591 | NCBI WGS metagenome assembly WNGL01 (sample SAMN13153377, study PRJNA577476) | soil metagenome | isolation source: 80 cm soil or saprolite under Garry oak tree replicate 1 | place: USA:California | collected 2016-06-15 | reverse complement strand
ACGTTAAGCGAGAAGAAGAAAAAGCTCAGGAAAATTCGGAGAGCCGGATATGCGGAAACGTATAAGTCCGGTTCGGAGGGGGGTTCAGTGAGACCTGATGTCGCAATATGTTAAGGCGCACGGTTACTACCCTACCCGAACTCGACCGTGATGTCAATGCCGCGATCAACATCCTCGCACGAGGAAAACACCACCTGGCTCGGACGGAGCCGACGCGGGCCACTGCGTAGAAGCCTCCACGTTCAACGCGGAGGTACGTCACCTTCCCATAGAAGCATCAGGGTATAGGAGAAAGAGGTCACAGATTGGGCATCGGAACTGATCTTGTCAGATTCTTTGCAAGAACAAACGGTCATCATCTTTCCCACACAGGGCAATACGCCGCGAGATCCCTGAACGAATTCATTCAAGAACATCCTGAGTATATCACGGCGGACTTGTGGCCTATTACGCTCAGACTTGCCCTACAAGGACATCTCCATTTTGCGGGGACAGCAAATGAATTTCCCATCCCCCAGCTCTGGCTGAATTACCGCTTCTTCTCCCAGCCATTCCTGGAAGCGGATATGAATTATGGCACTTTCGATTTTGCCGCTCTAGGGTTCCCTTACATACGCGATTATTTTAAACATTCCGTTAAAGCCGTCAATGTCATAAAGGATGATGGCAGAGATGATAATGGCACTGGTTTCTTATTAGAGGAGCGCCGTTTTGTGACTGCTCGACACTGCATTGAGAAGAAGCGAGAAATCCGCATTGACGGATGGGATGCTGTCCATGCACCACTCAAAGCTATCTGGGCCTTTAAGGATACAAGATATTCTCCCAGAAGTGAAGTTGATAAACGACCAGACCTTGCTCTCCTTGAATTCGCTGGTGATCCCTTCCCTGGCGTTCCTGGTTTTCAGTTCCAAGAGGCACAGATCTTAGATGACGTGTTGACAATAGGTTGTCCTGCGGTTCCTGGTTTTGATCAAATGGTCATCACGGAGACGGCTCAGATTGCTGCTGAGTTGAAATCTACAGTTGGCCATGTAGTTGCTCAAGAGAGCGCGTATTTGAGCAGCCAGCCGTACCTCCTTATCAGTGCAAGAGTCAAGGGAGGAAACAGCGGAGGGCCAGTGATTGGACGTGAAGGGAAGGTGGTAGGAGTTGTGGCACAACTATCAGCCGAGGCAGAAGGCCGTCTAGATGTGCTTGGATATGGTGTGGTGGTACCTACTTCCACCTTGAAACAACTGCTCCAAGCTACTAACACTAACTCTGACCAGGCTGAGCAGCTCAGCTTCAAGCAAAAAGATGGCATCATAACAACTACGTCCACAATCATACCTACTAGCTAGTGGTCTATCAATGTTCAAGTGATGCCTGTAGTCAGGTAGAACCAGTTTTATACCGTTCAGCTTATGTTCTCCAATAGGTCTCACAAAAAATCTGACAGACTTCTCTTACATCCCACTACCAGCTATACCCTCTGGCGCAAAACAATTGCCGACCGCCACCTGAACTACGTCCAGATACGCCAGGGCACGACTATTCCAGTCGGAACATCGGTGATGGTCCAGGTGTTCTGGCCTTCCTCACCCCTGCATAAGGGCAGCAGTGAGGAAGTGGATAATGGCCTGATTCTGCGTCTTGTCGCTCCCGGAGTCAGCGTCTTGTTGCTGGGTGCCACCATATTGAGCCGCTATGCCCTCACAGGCTTGCTCACCAGTATAGATACCAGCTACATCCACGCCGATATTGTCCAGGTGGTAGGCGAGGCTGGGAAGAAGGTCCCGACAGAGTTGAGTACGCTACTTTAGATAGCGAAACCATCGCTCGTGGTCATCACACCGGCAGCCCTGAGCGCCAAGCAACGGAAGGCTGCAGCAACGTCGATATTGGAACCGTTGCCTACCGTCTTTACAGGGACAGGCTGGCAGACAGTCCAGACAGCACAAACGGGAACTCTTGAGATCAGTAGTAACAACCTGGGATGGAGTAGTTAGACCTCTCACGGGTAGGGTTTTTGAGGAAATGGCCTGCGAGGCTGGTTCGCGTAGGGGCGAGGGTGGCATGGATGTGGGGTCATCCTGTCTGGGAGACAGGTAGAGGGCCCTTGTGGCCGCCCGCTGCTAGGGCAAGCTTGTTCGCCCGAGGAAAAAACCTACTCGTGTCAGGGTAGTTAGCCAAGGGTAGTTTTGGCCTTTGGATTGAATAAGAAAAGACCTTGCTTGTTAAGAGGAGCCGGATGACGCTAACATGTCACGTCCGGCTCTGAAACCGAGCGAAGAGAGTAACTCCTTTGCTTAGGTTAACTTCAAGGCCTCTAAAGCTAACAAAAACGCCTTATACCTTTGGAGACCAAATCCAGAGATCCATCTTTAGCTTATCATAAGAACTCCTTACAAAGGGGCAAAAGTTATCAAGCGGTATTGTCTCATTGATGAGTACGAACGAGAAAAAGAAATCTCGACGCTGGTGATAAAGCTGCAACGATCTGCGTGGCAGGAAAGGCTTGTAGAGCTCCCAGATAGACAGCCAGAACTTACTTTTTGCCTCTTGTTTTAAGTCGTAACATTCTGAAACGAGATCACTAGCAGCTCCTAGAAAATATATAGAATTTTCCTCAATCATAGATCGTAGCCAGACTCGGTTCTGTTTCATGTATCCCGTAAATATCTCCAGCTCCTGTTTGCCCAATGTACCCGTTACATCCAGAAAAACACCAAAGAAGAAAATTCCGATGATCGATGAAGTCACAAGGAGACTAATTGTGGGTGTCTGAAGTAATGAGCTTATCCCTTTCAGATGAGTATCGCTGAGTTCTCTTTATGAACTAGCACCAATGGTCAATAGTAACAACCCGGGATGGGGTAGTAACGTATAAACAGTAAGTACAATAGCCCGCACCTAGCTAAGGGTGATAACTAAATTTTTAGAGTGTTGACAAGTTTGGTCATACTGTGGTAAAATAGGGACATGAAATTAAGTCAGTATGCCAAACAAGTTGGAGTGAGCTACAAAACCGCGTATCGGTGGTACAAAGCGGGGACCTTAGACGCCTATCAAACCGAAACCGGCATCATCATTGTGCGAGATAAGCATGATGAGAAGCCCCTGACGGGACGCATCGCGTTGTATGCTCGTGTCTCTTCTTTGGATCAAAAGGAGGACTTAGAGCGGCAGATCCAACGCCTCAAAGATTATGCGGCGGCCAAAGGCTATCAGGTGGCTAAAGAGGTCACGGAAATTGCATCAGGTCTCAATGACCAACGTCCCAAGCTTGCCAAGCTGTTAGCTGATAGCAGCATCGGAACGATCATCGTTGAGAACCGTGATCGCCTCACGCGTTTCGGGTCTCACTACATTGAAACCTTACTGGAAGCTCAAGGACGGCACTTAGAACTCATCTTCTCGACGGATACGGGTGATGAACTGGTAGACGACTTGGTGAGTGTGATCACCAGCATGGTAGCCCGTATCTATGGGCGAAGGCTCAGTAAACGGCGTGCAGAGAAGATTAAGCACTGTGTGGAACACGTCATGGAAGAAGAGGAAGAAGAGTAGCATGAACGTGGTACGGGGCTATCAAACCGAACTGGACTTAAATCACGAGCAACGCACGGCATGCCTCAAGCATGCTGGATGTGCCAGATATGCGTACAATTGGGGCTTAGCTCGTTCCCAGGAAGTCTACCGTGCCACCGGAAAGCGTCCTTCTCCCATGGAACTGCACAAAGAACTCAATGCCCTCAAACAGACCGACTTTCCTTGGATGTACGAGGTAAGCAAGTGTGCTGCTCAAGAGGCGCTACGCGACTTGGATAATGCCTACCAACACTTCTTTCGGTGCGTCAAGCTCAAAAAGCAAGGCAAGCTCAAAGGCAAAGTTGGTTTCCCCAAGTTCAAGAAGAGAAGCAAAGCTATCGGGTCGTTTCGTCTCACTGGACAAATCCATGTCTTTGAGAACGCGGTACAACTCCCACGCTTAGGTTGCTTGCGTCTCAAAGAACATGGCTATATCCCCACTGAGGCGAAGGTCCTCTCTGCGACGGTTTCCGAAAAGGCCGGACGCTGGTTTGTCAGTGTCCAGGTGCAAGAGAACTGTGACAAGCGTGTACCTACAGCTACATCCGCTATCGGGGTCGACCTGGGTATCAAGACGTTGGCTACTCTCTCGGATGGAACCGAGTTTGCCAACCCGCGTGCTTTGAAGCATGCACAGAAGAAGTTAAAACGCTTCGAGCGTGCCAAGTCACGGCGCCAGAAAGGCAGTCAGAATCGAGCGAAGGCACGCAAAGCCATAGCCCGTGTTCATGCTCGTCTTGCCAACATTCGCAAAGATGCCACCCACAAGCTCACATCCTACCTCAGCAAAAACCACGCACTGGTAGCGATTGAGGATTTACATGTGGCTGGCATGCTCAAAAATCATTGCTTGGCTCAAGCCATTTCTGACAGCAACTTTGGCGAGATACGGCGGCAATTGGAATATAAAGCCGCTTGGCAGGGAACGCATATCGTGACGATAGATCGGTTCTATCCCTCCTCAAAAACCTGTTCAGGTTGTGGGCATGTGAAACCTGAACTCTCTTTGAGGGAGCGAACGTTTGTGTGTGACTGCTGTGGTCTGGTGCTCGACCGCGATCTCAATGCGGCTCTCAATCTAAAAAACGTGGCGGTAAGTTCTACCGACACGCTAAACGCCTGTGGAGTGGGAAGCTCTGGCTTGCTCAATGGAGCAAGTGAAACTGCCCATGTTGAAGCAGGAACTAAAGGCGACAGTTGGGCGCTGTCTCAATTGTCCATGTTTTAGAGAACGGAAGTAGTCATCATGAACTGTGAACGATGCGGAAAAGAGCTACCTAATAAAACCACTTTTTGCCCATACTGCGGAACCACGACTCCATCGGCAGGAGCTTCACCCGCTACCAGCTATGGAGCGTTTCCAGCCGATCAGTTTGAGAATCCATACGAGCCTCAGCCATCTTCAACCTATGAGCAGGGCTATCAGCCACGACCATCTGGCTCCGCATCATCCTCTTCACACCACACACCGCCAGAAGGGGGCGGGTATAAGCCGCCATATCATGCGCCTCCATACCAGTCATACGCACCACCGCCTATCAACGTAACGGTGATTAACAACTTTCAGGCAGCACCACACAAGAATAATGCCGCTCTGATTACCGAGGTCATTCTCTCCCTGTTCGGCCTCTACGGTGTAGGCTGGATCATGGCGGGAGAGACAACTATCGGCGTGATCTTGATGGTGCTAAGCATTGTCGTCTACTGGCCTTTGGCGATCCTCATTACTATTTTTACGCTGGGATTCGGGGTCTTCCTATGTGATCTGCCCCTGGCAACAATAGGCATTATTGTTAATGCCCTCCTGTTGAATAGCAGGTTGGAGCGTCAGGCACGGCAAGCACGGCCACCAGTATTTTCGTCAACCTATCAAGCTCAGCAGATGCAGCCACCACCTAGGCGCATGCGACCTCAGTGATAATATATTGCTATTTCACAAAAGCCAAACGGCGATACTTCTCGCGTGACTCTAGCCAGGCTTCATCGGAGAGGCCAAGTTTCTCCCGCAAGGCTTCCGGTGTAACGCCTGCCTTGAGTTGGCGCACGGCAAAGGTATCGCGAAGAAGTTGCAAGGTCACACGTTTCTTGATATTGGCAGCTTTGACGGCACGGCCCAAAATGTAGTTCAGATTACGGTCAGTACAGTCAAAAAGTTCGTTAGTGGGGCGATATTTGTTTCGATACTGCTTGAGAATCGCCGTGAACTCGGCAGGGAGTTCCAGGCGTCGCTCACGATGTTGTTTGCCGGTTGAAGCCGGGAAGTGAACGGTAATGATCGGCACCTGGGGATTAGAGAGATCAATGTGCTGTAACCTCAAACCCATAACCTCTTCCTTCTTCAAACCAGCATGCAATATAAGATAGATGAGGCAGTGGCAGCGTGCATCTTGAGATGCAGCTTCTAAGAGACGCTGGACTTCATCCTCAAACAACAGTTCTGGCAGGGGTGGCAAGGGGCGTTCCAATACAAGGCTGGCAGAGGGGTCTTCCTGAATGACATGCTCGCGAGCCAACCAGGAGAAGAAGTTTTTGAGAAAGGTCACACGCCGCGCCATCGTCTTCGGAGCAGGAGCCTGTCCACGCGTACCAAATTTAAGTTTCATCAGCCAGTCGGTGAGTTGTTCTTTCGTGATGCGTCCAACTGGTGTATCCTGCCCAACGTAGTTACTGAACATCTTGAGATCAGAGAGGAAACAGGTGATGGTATAATTCGATTTCCCACGCAACATTAGCTCTTGCTGGTAGGGAATAGCACAAGCGGCAAGGCTAGACTGGTCGGTGAGTGGGTTAGTACGTATCAGAGGAGGGAAAGCTGTTTCCGAAGGATCGGGTGGTTCAGCAATAATAGTGGGGGCATCAGTAAACAAATTATTTTGCAAAATGGTGCTATCGTCGTTTACAAGAGTATGAGCGGACTGGTTATTCTGCTGCTTGTCGTTCTGCATTACGCGCTCCTTCAACAAGGCATTATCAAGCAACGCCTCTTCAATAGCTTTTTTTTCATTATAGCAGGATTAGCAAGCCTGTTCAAACTATTTTTGAGCAGAAAGGCTCTCCTCTAATTGCTTAGTATCTCCTCCGCCAGTTGTTCAGGGCGTTGTAAGGGGATATCGTGAAGAGTATTGGGCATCTTCACGACGCGGATATCAGGTCGTAGTTCTTGAATTTTGGCAATACCTTGATTGCGCATATGCATGAAATTTGCCTCGGATTCCGAGAGGGGGTGTCGGTCGGCAACCACAAGTTTGATGGGGCAGCGTACCTGAGCATAGAGGTCAAAAAGAGGTTGATCCCACATCGCGCTAATGATCTGAAGGTGATTGTCAAAGGAGAGGCGTGGCGCAACAGTATTGTCTTCGCGCAGTTGCACAATATGGAGAATGGTATCTTCGAGTTGAGGCGTCCATTGCTGACCAAGGGGGCCACTGCGGAAGTAAGAGAGGAAGGTGTCACGAGGTGTGCCTGCGAAACGAGGTGGGGCAAGATCGATCATGGCTTGCTCGCGTGACCAATTGGGTCGGAGGGAGAGCTGATTAGTACCACCATCGACAAGGACGAGGCCGACTACTTCCTCTGGATAGATAGCAGCGTATTGTAATGCCACCATAGCTCCCCAGGAGTGACCAACGAGTATGGGATGGGTGATATTGAGTGCCTGGATAGCGCCGCGAGCATCGGCAACAATAGTAGCAAAGTCATAGCCACTGTCAGGCTTATCGCTTTCGCCATGACCGCGTTGATCGAGGGCAGTAACGGCATGGCCATGCTCAGCAAGAATGGGAGCCACGAAGTTCCAGATATGGGCTGCGGAGGCAAGACCGTGAATGAGCAGGACAGGAGGCAGATCAGGACGAGGCATAGGAGGAAGCCAACGGCGATAGTGCATGCGGATATTGTTCGCATTAATAAAGTCATCTATGGGTTGAATAACCATGCTGGATGATGCTCCTTCGAGTGTGATGTACGTTTTGGAGGCAGCGAGGGTTCATGACGACCACCAAGGCAGTATGACGACCGACCGCGTCCGCCATGACGACCGCAAGGGTCGTCACTACTATATACGGATGGGACTTCGCTTCGCTCGTCCTCATAAAAGGCGCATCTGTGAGCGTAGCGAGCAAAAGCGTAGTATAGTAGTGACGACCCTTGCGGTCGTCATGCCCGGTTACGATCTATGATTGGATTGTCTATGCTTATTTTTGAAAACCTTGACAACTTATTCGCCCTTGTACAGGTCTTCAAGGTCTTCAGGCTCAAACTCGTCTTCATCCTCCAAATCGGCATTGTCATCATACTCATCAAGATAACTGAAATCAGCGTAATTAAATGAATATGCTTGCTTGCGAATCTGGATGGTTGGATGGACAGTGGGGAAAGGCTTTAACCCACCAAGGGCAGCCGGTCCCTCCATCTGCGGTTCATAGGCAGAAGTACCTTCGCGTACCAGCACTTCATCTTCCCATGCTATGGATTCAAAGCCCAGGCGGCGCAGGTCCATGACCATACCGGGCCAGGTATCTTCGGAGTCTATAGCCCACCATTCGCGTCCCATGAAGCGAACAGGTCGAACACGCAAAGGCCGGTTGAGATCGCCTAGATTAGCCACTAAAGGCTCGCGTTTCCGCTCAGTTTTTTTCACGACTAGAACCGTCCCTTTCTCTACCAGAACGACGAACACAGTTTCCTTTTTCATCTACGACGCGGAACGAACATCCTCACGGGTAACGGTTCCTTCCATGTCTTCCTAAATAAGGAAACGCTATTTGTACCTATACCATATCACATGGGTTAGCGAACCGCCAGTCCAAACAAGGGAATTTGTTAAAATAGCGTGAAAATTAGTGATACAAGGTGAAGATATCTTCATGCTCGCAAGCATAAGTAATACGCTGAATTAGCATAAGAAGCGGACTTATAAGAAAAGTGACCGCTATCATTGCATGTATATTTGTCAATTTTCTGGTTAAGAAGTTCCAGATTTGCCTCGACGCAGTCAATACTTTGATTGAAATAAAGCCATATAATTGACAGATCACATAAAAAGGTACATACTGACGACAATACATGAGTCAGACTAGAGAAAAATATGCGCCATGTGCAAGACAGAAAGCAGCACAGGTATGAGTCAGGTAACGAAGATATTTCGAGCGATACCCCAGACAACATTGAGGCGTTTACGCAACACGCCAAGCTATTTTTTTCTCTTATGGCGGTGGGGTACATGGCTCCTGGCGTTCATTACGATTGTGGCAGATGCTAACTATAGAAGTTCATGGGTAGCTATTTTGCTGCTGGTGATTACGTTTCTCCAGACGCTGGTGGTGACATTGTATGCTCCTGTGTTTCAGATTTTACTGCCCCGCTTGCCCAGGACAAAACGGGTACGTGCGCCAAGACGGACTAGGCGACGTCGACTTTGGAAAAGTGGACAGCTGGAGCCACTGGCCACAGATGAGGAGCCAGATCTGCTGACACCCCTGGCACGTACGCGTAACCCTTACTGGGATGCAGCCATCTATGGTGCCGATGTGGTGCTATGTGGACTGGTGACATATTTCGGTGGCTATTTCGGTGCGCCCCACTTCGGCATAGGTTCTCCCTTTTATCGCTATGGTCTCTCGACAGCCCTGGCAGCAGCATTAACCTATCGCTATCGCGGTGGTCTGGCAGCGGCCATTGGCTACGATCTGTTTATGCTCCTGGGAGCATTCTTCCCACCAACGCAAATACCATATGTCCCCTTAAGCGCACGAGACGTGGTGAGTTCATTGCTGGATGCACCACTCATCGCAATTCTGGCTGCATACATCGCTTCATTACTCGAAAGCTATACCCGTAGTAAGAGAAGAGAGCAGGATAATGTGCGGCAACAAAAGGCGTTCCGCTACGTCAGTGAAACGCTGATTCAGGACGTAGGAGAGCAGCAAAATTTCTTGAAGCAGAGTGCTGAGCGGATACGCAAGGGCGGACATTTTGAACGACTGATCATTGCGCTGGTACGCAATGAGGACGGGGAAGGGAGCAGCGATGGAGAGGTGAAAATTGGTACGTGCGTAGAAGCGGGCTTTGTGGAGTCGTCATTGCCAGATAAAAGCAGAACCGTACTTGAGCAGGTATTACAGACAAAGGAGCAGTCCAATTCATTTGACAGATTGAGCGGATTAATGGTTGAAGAGGTGTATGGCATGGCTCGCCTGTATGTACCGGTCTTCAAAGACGAGCAAGTCTATCTGATACTGGGAGCCGAAAGTACACGCTCAACACCGTTTGAACACAAACAGGAGGAGTTTTTAAGTACACTGGGGCCGCAGCTAGTGGTGGCACTTGAGAACATCCGTCTGACAGAACGCACAGTTGAACTGGCCGCCATAGCAGAACGAAGCCGCATTGCCCGTGAGATTCATGATGGGGTGGCACAACTGGTCTATATGTTGTCCCTGAATACTGAAACATGTGCGGCCCTGGCTCATCGTATAGCGGAGACGTCCAGCGAGGAGCAAGAGACATTGGCCCCACTGGCAGATCGGTTGGATAAGCTGGTAACCATCTCCAAACAGGCCCTCTGGGAGACACGCCACTATATGTTTACCTTGAAACCATTGATCAGTGGCAACAGCACGCTGACACAAATGTTGGGTAACCAATTGAGTGAATTTGAGACCATTAGTGGACTACCTGTGCATCTGGAGGTTGAGGGAAATGAGCAAACTATGAAGGCTGATGGAGACCCACACAAAACACGAAAAGTAGCTCAGGTGGGAACAGCCATCTTCCGTATTACCCAGGAGGCTCTCACCAATGCTTATAAGCACGCAGAAGCGACGCACTTGCAGGTACATTTGCGCTATTTGCCCCATGCTATAGAAGTGGAGATCGAGGATAATGGCAAAGGCTTAGCTGTTGTATCCTCCACATCTAGACCCGGAAGCAATGGAGAGCGGCAGCGTATCTATTCCGGTCATGGGATGCACGGGATGCGTGAACGAGCCGCAGAATTGGGGGGAACGCTTGAAGTGACACAGCAAGCAACAGGTGGAGTGAGCGTGAGGGCGACTATTCCAATCTAAGGAGGGTTGGTTGTATGTCAAGAATACGTTTGATGATTGTGGACGATCATGAGATGGTACGCCTGGGAATGCGGACGGCGTTCGAGTTGGAGCCAGATATCATGGTCGTGGGAGAAGCAAGTAATGGAGCCGAGGCACTGGCAAAAATGGATGTGCTGGCTCCTCAACTCGTATTGATGGATGTGCTTATGGATAAGATGGGCGGAATAGAGGCATGCCGTGAGATCAAGAGCCACTATCCCGATGTGCAGGTATTGATGATTACATCGCACGATAACGAAGAGGCGGTATTCGCCTCGCTCCTGGCAGGTGCCAGTGGCTACCTGCTCAAGAATAGGAGTCGAGCGGAGCTATTGAAGGCTATTCGACAGGTAGCGGCGGGGCAATCACTGCTTGATCCCCAGATGAGCAAGCGAGCGGCGACAAAATTAATAAATCTAACACAAGCTGGCACGCATACAGCAGGCAATGGGTTGACAGAGCGCGAACGCGAGGTGATCGCCTTGATTGCACGAGGATATACCAACAAGCAGATCGCCGATGCATTGGTAGTAAGTGAGAAGACAGCGCGCAACCATGTAAGCAATATTCTGGAGAAGTTAGGGCTGTCACGGCGCAGCGAGGCAGCTGCGTTTGCCGTTGAGCATAAGCTGGTACCTCCCAAAGAGAGTTGATGATGGTGCAGAGAGGACAGAAAACAAGACTGCGACCCTCGTAGTCGCCCCTACGCGAGACCTCGCTCGTCCTCACCTTCTTCCTCTCCTTTTTGCTTCGGTTGATGCCTCTTGGGGCCACCCTCATGGTCGCCCTCTAGCTCAACGGATAAATTTTCAGGTTACTATAGACGATATCAGCCTTAGAGTCTTGCGTGGTAGCGAGAAAACCAACCAGCCCAGCGGAGCTATAGGTGGAATCGGTGACTGAGATCAGGAAAGTATCATTGATGTAGAACAGGGAGGTATTGTCACGTATAATAACTTGCAGCGTATTTTTAACGTTGTTACCCGTCTTCAAAGCGGCAGTGGCTGTCCACTCAGAGCCAGTCAGACTAATCGTAATTGAACCGGCGGCCCGAGAAATTTTATAGTGGCCCTGACTATCGATCTCAAAGAGATAGCCGTCATAATTGTTTAAGCTGTCAGTGCTGAGGCGGAAGAAGAGCCCCCCCGAATGACCACTGAGAATGTTGACATCTACAGAGATAGTGGCATTTTTATAGCTATGAGCAGTTTCATGACAGCCACGGAAGTTAGTAATCGGGTTAAGCTCTTGTTGGACGTGGTAGCCATCTGATTGAAACTTACAGTGACTATTGTTGCCGCCAGCACCGTCCCATTGCGCAGCCTGTGTCGTGGGATTGTTGGGGTCATTTAAGGCATCCTGGTAGGTAGGCTGGCCTGCGGTTGCCGTCTGGATAACACCAGGTGTGGCACTAGCCTCGGCCTGTGCAGTAGCGGTCTCCTGAACGATAGCAGTAGCGGTCTCCTGAATCTGTGCTGTAGCAGTGGCAGCAACCCTAGCTTGAGCAGTAGCTGTCAGATTAGGAGTGGGTGTCGGCTGTTGCGTTGGAGGGTTACGGGTCGCTGCTGTCCTCGTGCCACCTGAAGTGGTAGTAGTTGAGCCATTTGCAGAAGGACGTGTTGCAAGAGCAAAGTAGCTAAGAAAAATTAGCGCGAGGAGCGTGAGCACAGCCAGGATAGCGACAATGATGCCTCGACGACGCAGTGAGCGTGAACGACGAGGTGGCGACGGTGGTGTCCTTCTGGTCTGACGCGGTGGATAGCTGGCTGGCGGCGTAGCAGCAGAGGGTGGTGATTTGTAAGGAACGGCCTCCGTCGAACGAGGAAGTGAGCTTACTCGAGAAGGCTGTGAAGCAACAGGCTGAGTAGGACGTAAAATTAACTTATGCGAACCAATCTGTGATGCCGCACTACCAGGGAACTCCTGTAAGGAGGTGTTACGTACGATTGCGCCATTTTGCTCCGGTGAGTTCACAGCACGGCAAAAGGCTTCGGCCAGAGCAGTTGCACTGGCGTAGCGTTGCTCCGGCTTTTTTTCCAGAGCCTTGAGAATAACGCGTTCGACCTGGGGAGAGAGAGTAGGCACAATGCTGCGCGGCGAGGGAGGCTGCTTGTTCATATGCATGGAAACCAGGGCGATCTGGTTTTCAGCCCAGAAAGGCAACTGGCCAGTGACCATCTCGAAGAGCAGGACACCCAACGAGTAAAGATCGCTCCCTGCATCGGCGCGGCGATTCTCTTCAAAGAGTTCCGGTGCCACGTAATCGACGGTACCCAGAATGTTGCCGGTCGAGGTGAGCTGGGTGGCATCGGTGGAGGTACGGGCAATGCCAAAGTCAGCGAGATAACAGTGACCTTGGGCATCGAGCAGAACGTTGGAAGATTTGATGTCGCGGTGGATGATGCCTTGCTGGTGAATGTAATCCAGAGCCAGAGAAATCTCTTTAAGAGCCTGGCAGACCTGGGATAAGCTCAGCGGTGAGCGACGGATACGAGCGCGGAGCGTGCCACCTTCCATAAAGGGCATGACAATATAGTACCAGGTAGTATCACCTATCCGGCTAGAGTCGGAATCGTAGATACGCAGTAGGTGTTCGTTGCGCAACGCGGCCATGAGATGTGCTTCGCGAATGAAGCGGCGCAGCATCTCCTCATCTTCACGCTTAAAGACTTTGACAGCGACTTCCCGCTCAAAATGCGGGTCATAGCCCTTATAGACATCGGCCATGCCACCATGACCAATGAGCGTTTGCAGTTCATAGCGTCCGAGAGTTTTTCCCTCCAACCCTTGCATGTTTTTTCTCCATATCTAAAGTGTACTATTAGCATGGCGAGAGAGCTTGAATGCGCAAGCATGCGTGTTCTATGCTTTGATCTTCGTCCATAGAAGAAAGCATTAAACATATGGCAAATATATCACGAAAGTGGGGTAATACTCAACTAATGGAGAGGTGTTCACAGGGTAGCAAGGCAGTGAGGGATGGCACAAGATTAACTCTGTGCCATCCCTCACTTTATACTCGTACATACACATGCGACCCCTCATCATAGCGATACACAGGGTTTCCCTTATGAAAACCTAGGTTACCATTCGTATCAGCCGTGAGCCAGAGGAGCACGCTCGCACCGGCAGGCAGGTGGAAAGGATATCGCCAGTGATCGAGAGAGTTAGAGCCGGTAATGCCGAAGAGCCAAGCTCCGCTGTCGTCATCGATAGTGTTGGGAGGAAGCTGGTCACAGGAGAGAGAGTTGTCGTCGTGCGTGCCGTTGATTTGCAGGTCGCAGGCACGCAGGGACATGCCATTGAGGGTAGCGAGAGGATCAACATAGGGATAGTTGTCGAAGTTTTTAACAGTTTTACGGGCAAGAGCAGCCTGTGCCCAGACCCATGAGCCGACTTTGACCGGCAAGGTGGTTTGTACAGAGAGGTTGACCTGGATGCCGGAGGAGATAAGCACGTTGAGGAGACAGCCATTGGAACAATCAACGCCAAGTTGTTGTTGAGGGGTGATGTTGATGAGAGGCGTGGGCAGTACTTGCTGGGGAGAGATTGCCTCTACTTTGAGAATACGGCCACCGAAGGCGATGAGAGGATATTGGGGTGAGAGAGTGAGTACCATGCCGGGTTGGAGGGCATGGCAATCCTGGCCCAGAGAAGCATCTAGGGCCTTGACGGTGTCAGGCTTGGCATCGCTGAAGATGGTGCTAGCGTCGGCCATATGCATTTGCACAGTCAGGATTTCGTCGCATGAGTCACCTCCCTGCACAGTGTAGAGTAGTGAACCGAACACGGGAAGCGTAGTGGGTAAAGATGGTTGCGGAGTTGGAACAGCCGTTGGCGGCGGACCGGTGAGATTGTAGAAGTAGTTGATAAGCGAGGGAAACGCTTTCTGACCAGCATGGGTACCATAGTAGAAGGCAGGAATAGCTACCAGAATGAGCAAAGGGATGAGCAGTAGCAGTTTCCAGGGTATTGAGCGTAGAATGATACCTACATTTTCAGCAGGTGTGCTGCGTTGTTGAAAGCGGCGCGTCATCAAGTCGACTCCGGGTTCTAAAAGTTTTGCCACAGATATTATAGCAAAGCAGAAGGGGAAATACTATCGATGAAGGTAAATACGAGCAAACAGAAGCGTCCTATTTTCTGGAGAAATGACCATATGTCCTATCTATAGCTCAAAAAGGTGCTGGAATATGCTTTCTGGCACCTTTTCATGTATACTTAAGAATATATGTATATGAGTTGTGATCTGATGCCTCAAGGGGTGCCATCTCCGATTCAGATTACAACCTGACCTTTATACCGGGAGCACTACAGTTTTCATTTAGAGCAAAAGCACACAATAAAAAGATATTCTGCGAAAGGACGATGGAGTTCCGTGATTACAGCACCCAAAGTACTGGTTGTTGATGACAGTGCGACTTCTTCACATTTTATGGCCCAAACGTTACGTAAAGTGGGATATCAGGTGATTACAGCTTCAGATGGACAAGAGGGATTGGTTAAAGCATTCCAAGAACGTCCACATTGCATTGTACTGGATGTAGTGTTGCCGGGGGTAAGTGGCTTCGGTGTATGCCGCCAGTTACGAGCAGCGGATCCCCAACGCAATCTTTCGATTATTATGGTGAGCAGTAAAGATACGCCCATGGATCGTATGTGGGGCTTACGTCAAGGAGCAGATCGCTATCTAGTGAAGCCTTTCACTGAAGAGGCTTTGCTACAGAGTGTTCAGGAAGTACTGCTAGAGCATATGCGCATACAGCAATTGTGACGACACTCCTGGCTCAAGTACAGGGGCTTCTCAAGCCGAAGCGTGACGGCTCCGTCCGAGCCGTAAAATATAAAAAAGGTTGACGTTAAACGTCAACCTTTTTTATGCTAATTACGCATGTACAGCGTTCTTGGGACGACGGCGACTAATAGAACCACCTTTGCGTCCGGCGGCCTGGGCCTCCTCACTGGTCCATTTGTGTGCTGTACCCATAGCGTGAGCTGCTTTACCACCTTTACTAGCAATTTCACGTTTCTTTTCGGGACTCATTGAAGCGAAGCCACGACCACGACCTTTTTGTACCTGCATGATTTCCTCTCCTTTTGTTTTGTGTGTAATTTTTTCATTTCGCGTGTGGAGACTTTCAGCTAGCTCTGAGATGAAATACCCTTTTCCAAAGGCTCAAGCTACTCAAGTCTCAACGGTTAACTACTTCTTACCTGACCACCACCTTGATTGGTGGTGTTTATCTTTCATAGATAAGCATAACAGGCGCTTGCAGTAAGCACAAGTCAACAATAAAAAATATCAGCGTTCTCTAAGGTTATACTCAGCATTTTCTAAGGAACAGATGAGTTATGTGTACTCAATATAAAATAAGTCTCAGCCTTTTCCAAGAAAAGGCTGAGACTTATTAACGGGGAGAGGTGGAATCTGTGGGAGCGAGTTGATTGATGAGATTAACCACATCATCAATAGCAAAGGGTTTTTCAAGAAGAGTGACCTGTAGGTTATGCAATTCTTCGGTGTTGTGAAAAGTAGCGGCAGTCGTTAAAATAATTGGAAGTGTGCTGTAGGCGGGAACATCACGCAATTGACGAATGACTGCAATGCCGGAGATAGAGCCAGAGAGACGCCAGTCTACGATCAGCAGGCCAATGGGAGGTGGGACGAGTGCCTGCGGCGAAGCTAATAACGATCGTAGGCATTCATCGGCAGTGGAGTAGACGATGACAGTATGACCTTCATCTTGTAGCACGAGACGTAGCATCTCCTGGATGGCTGCGTCGTCTTCAAGCAAACCTATATTCATGCTGCTTCCTTTTATTTCGCTGGTTGCGAATTACTGAGATTTCTTAAGGACACTATAACAAACGAGGCAGTATTTAGCAAGCCCTCGTATGCCCTCATGTTAAAAGTTAAACAAGAGATGCCAATACAGTTGTCTTTCCTGATGATAAGACGCTCTCAGAAAGCTCTATAGGTAAAGTAAATGTGATCGTGGTGCCTTCACCGGCACCACTGGACAGGCTGATCGTGCCTCCCATTGCTTCTACTAACACCCGTGAAATATAGAGGCCCAAACCAGTACCGGGAATAGCGGAGGTTGAAGTGTGTTTGAGGCGATTGAATGGCTTGAAGAGGGAATTGTGCTGTTCAGTTGGAATACCAATGCCATAATCGCACACAGAGATCGAGAGCATACCAGAAGCATAGGAGCTTGATACATGCAACTCAATTGAGCCTCCGTGGGGAGAGTATTTGACGGCATTGTCCAGAAGATTCGTAAGGACTTGCTGTACGCGATCGGGATCGGCCCAGGCTAGAGGAAGGTCTGGCGAGCAGGTACAGTGGAAGGTATAGTATTCTGGATGCTCCTGTACAATCTCGACACGCCGTTGTATCACCTGGACAGCCTGTTGACAGAGTGAGGCGACATCGACGGAACGACAATGGAGAGACAGGCGTCCGGCGTGTATACGTGAAATATCTAGCAGGTCGCTAATCAGCACCTCGAGGTGCTGCGTCTGTTGCATGATGATATTAAGATACGCCTGTTGACAAGCTGGACTAAGCTCTGCCCCTTCATGCTTATTGGAATGACTGCCGGGGCCGTATGCCTGTAAGAGTACGGCATACCCCTTAATAGCTGAAAGCGGGGTTCGTAGCTCATGGCCAATCATGGAGATAAATTCGTTCTGCACACGCTCTGGCACCTGAGATTGAGGTTGAAGAGGGAATATTGCCGACCTCGTAATCATACAATGACGGAAGTCCTGTTCCAATTGCTGGACAAGTGGTGGAAGATAGTGTTTGAGGAGGAGAAGCTCACCGGCGGTAAAAGCTGTTGGCTGCGTGTCCGTAAGTAAGAGAAGACCGAGGATACCCGCAGGACGTTCGAGAGGTACAATACAGACACTGTGAATAGCCGCGTTTTGAGAAGAGGAGAACTGAAACTGATTGACGCTCTGAATATGACCAGTTTGCAGGGCAGTATCGCATAAAGCACGTATATGTTCATCTTCTACCAGCTTGGTAGCCGTAGATACGTTAGAGCCATGAGAAGCCACGAGTATGTAGGTAGTAGCGACGTTCGCAGCACATAGGTCGAGTAAAGGATGGCGTAGTGCTACTTCTGGACAACCGAGTAACAGGTGAGTAGAACTACACTCAATTAAATGACAAATCTGTCGGGTTATGTCCTGAAAATGATGGTCTGGCAACATGCTGTACCTCCTGCTTGCGGCATATCACTTCCTTTTCAGTATAGATGTATGCCCAACAAGCAGGCGGTAAAAAGAGGTCTTATGACACTTTATGCAGAGCGATAGGACCGCTCTCTGATGTGAGAGTTACGGTACTACGAGGATTATTACCGACATTCGCATGAGCTTGATCAGGATCGGGAGCTTGGATACGCACCTCAGGAAAATCGGAACTGAAAGGGCCAGAGTTGGTGATAACGTCGGCATGGAAGGAGCTATCCTGCGGTAAAGTGACATCGATGGAGCCACTACTTGTTTGAAAGAGGGATGTACTATTGGGAGCAATGGCACCATCAAAGGAGATAGAGCCAGAGTTGTCTTGCAATGTTGATGTACCTTCCAGCGTCACCTGCGAGGCAGTGATGGAGCCACTATCGCTTGTCAAGGAAAGGTGCCCATTGACATTATCCACCTCAATATCGCCATCTCTCGTCTGTACAGTGAGATTGGCTTCGCTGGCAACCATCACAGTAAGATCTACCTGTGCGGCGTCACCCTCACTATCGACAGAAATAGTAAGCATATCATCATTGGTTTGCTGGATCAAAGGAGCTACATCTTCATGTTCCTCTTGATCCGTCTGGACGATGACACTATTTGCAGGTCCACCTGCCTGGACCTGCACAGAGCCGTAGGGATTGTTGATGACGATAGTTGGGTGATCACCAACCGGAATTTGTTGTGGCTGGTTATAGGACTCATCGTGCATGTGATAGGAAGGAATGTCATGCGACATCCTCAGGCTAGTGAAGGTCGGTCTAAGACCGCTGCCCATCACAGTAATAATGATGAAAGCAGCGATGAGCCAGATAAAAGGATTACGATGCTTACGTTGCTGCGATCTGACATATCGTGGAGGATTACTCTGAAGCGGAGATACCTGATAGTCTTTATAACCGGCATATGGGGTATCCATATATGGCTGTTGCGTTGAGGCAGCTTCCCATTGCATCTGGTTATCAGAAGATTTGTTAATCGGCTGAGGGACGTATAGCGGTTGATTTGGCACAGTCTCGTTGCTCTCACGTTCGTGAGGCGGTCGCCAAGCGGGATCGGCAAATTGCATCTCTTGATTGTCCATAGATTGCTCCTCGCGTACACTATGCTACAGAAGCTCCTAGTGATCTACGTATGAAGTTACCATCAGGTTGCAGGGTCTGTGAATGCAATGAATAGAGTATTGCATGTACTCCCCACTTGACCATCATAGCAGAGAACTGTACAATGTGCCAGTATAGCTACGTAGCTAGTTTTCTGAGAATTGCGGGAAAAGAGCTTGGAATAATTTGGAATAAAAAGGATAGAACATGTATGGCTGACACCGGTTTAGAGCAAACAGGCCCAGTGGATACTGGAGCAGGTCAAGCAGGAGAATTACGTCTTGGAGAAAACCCGGCACCCGATGTGGTCGCTCTGCCGGTACCAACAGCGGAACTTGAGGCAAAGATAGCTACGCCTCAACGCCCATCCACACGTACAGGGACAATTGAGCATCTGGCGGCACGACGTCTTGTCACACCACTTAATGCAGAAGCACCTGAGGTAAAGAAGCACTTAAGTGAAATACGCCCTGAGATCACAACGCTAGTAACCAATCTGCGTTGGGGAGGGGCGTTGGTACAAGACACAGCACAGCAGTTGATACCGTTGCTGAATGTTGGCCCAATTTCACAGTGGGCACCAGTTCTCATTCCCTTCCTACTAGAAATAGATCGTGCAGGCAATCTGGTGCCCGTATGGCTAAATATTATCGAGAGTGAAGATACTCTTGACCTACCACCAGATGCCAATCCGGCAGATACACCGTTGGGACGAGCCAAACGTTACGCTATGTTGATGCTGGGTAATTACAAGACGCCTGAACTTTCACAGAAGCTTGGAGAATTCGCTACCGATCCCGATAAATCGTTGTATGCTACTCAGGCTCTGGTCAAACAGGCAACGACAGCAGCAATGCAAGCGTTGATTATTGCGCTCAAAGATGCGGCAGGTTGGGCCAAGGTGGATGTGGTTGAAGCATGTCTGACGCTTCAGCAAGTACGTTTCCATGAGTTATTACTGGCAAGTGGTTTTGATCGTGTAGCCGGTCTGGAAAGCTATATTGCGGTGCCTATTTTCCGCTCTCTGTCCTTGGAACGCTACTTGCGCGGAGAAAAAGGTGTGGCGCCTCGTCTCTCACAACAAGCAAGTTTAATTTTTGCGCAAGTCGCACAGGATAGTATGAAACCGGTTCCAGCGGGGGCGAGCGATACCCTGCCAATTGTCTTTGAGCGGCCTCTGGCTCCGCTGGCAACGGCTCTTTTTGAGGGAGCACGTACGACCCCAAACTGGCAAAATGTGCTGGCAGTACACCGACTGGCAATGCTGCTCGGTCGCTATTGGAGTGAGATAGCACGAGGGGTGGTGCAAGACCCAGGTATCGTCGAACCAGTCTATGCCACTGTACCTCTGATGCCCGAAGTCGAACGCTGGATGAATGGACCAGGGCGTGATGTCCTCTTAGCCGTACTGAACAGTGGAGATGAAGAGGCCATAGTTCCTGTGGTCAAAGTTCTGGGCGAGTTGCGTGAACCTCGCGCTATTGGGGCGTTACTCAGCATGATTGAGGGTACAAAAGGTACCTCTACCCGTGAACAGGCTCTGCGCCTGAGCCACATATGCGACACATTGGGACGTTTAGGTGATCGACGAGTGGTACAGCCGCTACTACAACTGGCTGAGCGCTGCGCTAATCTAGTGGTACGAGCAGCCCGCTCCAAACGCCGTGATAACCTGCCTGTAGGAGATGCAGATATTCCCAGCAGCATCGTGCTGGCAGCAGTTATCCGTGCCATAGGACAACTGAATGCCACCGATGCGCTTGATTTTGTGATAAGCACAACAAACGATTTTGACCCTTATGTGCGGGCTGAAGCCCTTGAAACGCTGAAACGCATTGATCCAACACCCAATGATGGGCGTAGTTCGGCGGCTGCACGCGAAGCACTCAATGATCCTCGTGATTCAATAGTGCATATCGCCAGCCAACTTGTAGCACAGTATCGTGATAGCAGTGCTGTACCAACTTTGCAACGGATTACCCAGGCCCGCCCGGCATTAGCATCGGCAGCATACGATGCACTACGACAACTGGGACAATAAACTTATAGAGAGAGACGTGTAGAATTCTTGCATGGCAGGGGCAAGCCCCAATCCATTTCAATGACGGATCATGTCATTGAAATGGATTGGGGCTTGCCCCTGCCATGCGCGCTTTCTCTATGTTGCGCTACAAGATACTTGCTTAATACAGTACGTTTTTCTTATGTACCCCGCTTTCTTTTCGCCTCCTTTTGTATACTGAATATAGGCACAATAATCTATTGTCGACAGAAATGTGAGCTTTGCTCATAGTTAAGCATATACGAATTGATTTAACTTCTATATTGTTCTTGGTGAGGATGGCGAGATGAATATATTGGTGGGGAAATCTCTTGGCGGATATCGGTTGGTACGACTCATCGAGAGCGGTGGTATGGGCGACATTTACCTAGCTCAGCATACACGTATCGGACGTAAAGTAGCAATTAAGGTTGTATGTGGCGACTTGCGAGCCATTCCCAATACGCCAGAAGGCAAGCAAGCCGCAGTGCGTTTTGAGCGTGAGGCCCGTGCCGTCGCCGAATTGGAACATGAACATATTTTGCCACTTTATCACTTTGGCGAAGAGATTAACGAAGTCGGTGGAAATCCGATCACCTACCTAGTCATGCCATATCTCTCCGAGGGTTCTCTGTGGAACTGGCTACAGAAACGCACTCAGCAGTTCGGCTTTGGTTGGCCCATCTCAGCAGAGGAGGCGGGCTATTATCTTTTACAAGCAGCAGCGGCTTTGCAGTGTGCTCACGACCATGGTATTATTCATCGTGATATTAAACCAACCAATTTTTTGATTCGTGTCGAACGCAATACTCCCAAAATGGGAGGGAATCCCACTCTTGCCAAATTGTTTCCTTATGGTAGGCCACATTTGTTGCTGGCCGACTTCGGGTTAGCCGCATTCTACCGCAACGGGCGTTCTTTGCATCGTTCGGTTGGCACACCACTCTATATGGCACCTGAACAGTTTGATGATCCTTCGCTGATTACCTCTGTGCATGTTGGACCAGCCGCCGATCAATATGCGTTGGCCGTGATGATGTACCAGTTGGTGACAGGACGGGCAGTATTTGAGGGAACAGCAAGCCAGTTGCTACACCACCATCATCATACCCCACCAACGCCCCCCAGCATCTATAATCCCTCACTACCAAAGGAAATAGACGAAGTGTTTCTGCAAGCACTGGCAAAGAAACCAGAACAACGCCATGCGACTATTCTAGAGTTTGCTCAGGCATATGATGCAGCCCTACACGTCACGCTGCGCTCGCCAGTTGTCATTAGACAAGCAAGAGGGGTAGTTGTAGCCGAGTTAAAAACGGCAGATCCAGTCGTTAAACAACGTAACCGCGCAACGCTGCCATTAGCAACTATAGGAGCTGCCCCAGTGCGTACACCTCAACCAGCCCCGGTCCTGGTCAAAGTCGCCTCACCGTTGGCAACACTAGAAGCTGCCCATCCTCAGCAACGTGGTCAGACGCCTCTACCACCAGTGGAAGTCGAGAGAAAAGTTGAGAAGGCACGCGATACAGCTACTGCTCCGACGATGCCGGTACCACACATACAGCCTTCACGGCCACATCCAGAGAAGCATTTCCCCCTAATTAGGGTGATAGTGGTACTCTTGGTGCTGATTTTATTGGTAGTGTTAGGTTTAATAATGGCTACCCTACTGTGGGGACATGGGGCGCAAACTTTGATTGAGCCGCCAGCACAAGATGGTCCATGGTGGTCACATGTGCTTGACCACCATGGGCCATTTCACCTATAGCTATTGCGTCTGCGAGGCGGCTGGTACAATCGGCAGCACCACATGAGATGGGTGTTCACGATCATGCAAAATTGTCTGATGAGCTACAGCCATTTCAGCATCGGCACCAAAATCGTGACCAGTATTGGGGTTACGATCCCAGCGTGGAAAGTTGCTGCTGGTGACATCCAGGCGAAGCCGGTGACCAGCTTTGAAGACGTTGCTGGTGGCCCAGAGATCGATTTCATACTCATAGGCTTTCCCTGGCTCAATCAGTGAAGGGGCTTCGCCGTGGACAAAGTTGCGATAGCGAGCGCGGATAATGCCATCGGTGAGGTTCTGGGCATAGCCGTCGGGATGGACATCGACCAGACGAGCCACAAAGTCGGTATCAGGTGTACTTGAAGTGGCCCACAGATATACGCTGATCGGGCCAGTCACTTCTACATCCTGCTCCAAGGGAGATGTTGTATAGACCAGCATATCTGAGCGGCTCTCGGTGGAACGCTGATCAAAAGGGCCAGGACGGAACTCTGGAGCCATGAGCAATGCACCACCATGAGTTATCACGGGATGAGCAGGATCGTAGTCATACTGATCGACAGGTTCAGTAGTAGGAACTTCAGTACTCAAGAAGCCATCACCGCCGAGAGTGTTAGCTTTGCCCTGGCTGTGCAGGTAGTAGTTGGTATTAACGGCACGGGCCAATGGCCATTCCTGCTCATCACGCCAGACATTGGCACCCATGACAAAGAGTTTGATAGGAGCTTCACCAAGCATACCAGTATCTTTGCCTTTGAGCCAATGGTCAAACCAACGTAACTGAAGATTCATAAAATCGATCTGCAAATCGATAAAACCAGCAGTTGAGGCAAGGCCAAAATTCATTTCTCCAATAGGATTGGTCATGTTGCCATGTGACCACGGCCCGATCAGCAGTTTACTCTGGCGTGCTGCGGACGTCGTACCTTGCTTGCGCATAATCGTGAAGTTACTAATCGTATCCTGGAGAAAAATATCGTACCAACCGCCGATGTTAAATGTAGGAACTGAGACCATCTCATGTTTGCCGAGAATAGTTAACTCATCAGTTTGTTTATTTTCACGGTCCATTGGCCTTTGAACGATGTCAAACATGTTCGAAGCTATATTGTGCCGTTTGAAAGGTGCATACTCTTGAAGGGGCAACGACCAATACCCTTGCGTTGCCAGTGTATCCATTTCTTTTGCCAGCATAGAGATACCCCGGCCCAACGCCTGTGGATCGCCCCGATGACGTTTCATGAGTACATCAATACCCATCATCAGATTCCAACTGGCGGCACTTCCCAGTTCCAATGCGCCATCACGATACACCAGACCATTCAAGGCGTCATTCCAGGTAATAAAGGGGATCATCGCCTTGAGTGCAGGCGGCTGATGTACAGCCGCCGCCCATTGAGTAAAGCCGTAATAAGAGCCACCATACATCCCAACATTACCATCACTGTCGGGCAGGTGAGCAGCCCATTCAATGGTATCAAAGCCATCTAATGCCTCGTCAACAAAGGGATGCCATTCCCCTTCTGACATCGCTCGTCCACGCGTGTCTTGCACAATAACCACATAGCCACGTCGTGCCGCCTGAGCAGGATCGAGTACAGAACTCCCAATGGGAAAATCCTTACCATAGGGCAGGCGCGTGAGCAGGACGGGCCACTTACCCACACCTGCCGGTCTATAGATATTGGCACGTAAGATGGTGCCATCGTGCATTTTGGCGGGAACATCAAAATCTACAATAACCTGTTGATCCATTTGCATTGCCATGTTGGAAATAAGCCTCCTCAGAATACTACTGGGATTTTGAATAGTGTTAGATTGGTTCCTGGGTATCATACAACGTATAAAGCTAAGGGTGCAAAAGAGTAACTTGTTTCTATGACAGAAGCATGGTATGATTCTGTCACGTCGGAAGGGAGGATACGTGACAACCAAGACAATTAGCGACTCACATCTTATAGTTTGGTACCTGTTTACGACGGACAGATATAGTGTCTGAAGAAGACAAAGAGAGGACGCAAGATAACAAGTTCTCATGGAGATGAGTTGAAATCAATCGAGAGAGGCGAGATAGTGCAGGAGCAGATATCGACAGCATATCTTGTAGTAGATCAGGGCTCACAGGCAGGCAAGCGAATTGAGCTATGGAAAGAGCATACGACGATTGGCCGTAGTCGTGATTGCGATATTTTTTTGGAAGATGTAACCGTACATCGCAAACAGGCAAGCATTATATATACTCAGGCAGGCTATGCTCTGCGTGACGATCATGGTGGTGGAGACAGTCTCGTCAATGGGCAACCTGTGCGACAGAAACTGCTCCGCGATGGCGACCAACTACTCTTTGGCAATACCCGGCTGACGTTCTATTCGCATGAGGGCACACGGCCCTTTCAACTGGCTTCGTCCAGAGGGAAAGAATCGCATAGAGGAAAGGCGCACGACCCCAATGCCAGTACTATCGCCAAGCTAAACTTCACGAATACACGTGGTGGACTTCAGAGCTTTGAACTACGGTCGGAAGTAACGATTGGGCGTAGCCGCGATTGTTCTATTTTCCTGGAAGATCTGGCGGTGAGCCGCCTGCACGCGATCATCCGTCAATTACCTGATGAGACATACGAACTGATAGATCAAGGCTCCGCTACTGGTACCTTTGTGAATGGGCAACCTATTAGCCGTTGTCGATTGAAAGAAGGCGATATTGTGCAGATTGGAGCAAGTCAGCTAACCTTTCGGAAAACATGAAACAGCAAGCGTCTGATAAACGTATTTATAGAGATGCATAACGTAGATACCTTGATGCAACTGGGGGCGGCAGGAGAACAAAGATGAACAGAGACCGTCAACCCAATAGAAATACCAGAAAACCATATCAACCTCCTGTAATCCAGGACAGAAGAACGAGTCAGGATAGAGGCACAACTCAGAATAAACGCCCAACTCAAAATAGATCAACATTTTATAACGAGCGTACAACATCTGTCCCGCTCCCCTCAAAAAACCGTCGTCCAGTAGCTGTCCCTCCACAAGAGCCAGGCGGTAAGAGTTTTTTTGTGATAGGTATATTCATAGCGCTCATTCTCTTGTTGCTTGCTGCTGCCGGCTTGTATGCCTGGAACCTCTCCAAATCAGACAATAACACCAATCAAACACTCTTCCCTGCCAATACGGTTACTCCCCCCGCCAGAAGTGGCAGTGGGCAAACTCCTACTACCACTTCATGTTCCGATCCAAGCAAGCAAAAAAATATCTTTGTGAAGCAGATCCGTGAAAATCAAGCCCTTGAAGTATATGTTCCAAAGGGTACGACATCAGTAATCGCATTATTTGCGTCACGAGAAGATGGATGGTGCTGGGCCAGTCGATACAGCTATAATCAGTTGCAAGGTTTCGCTATCTATCCAGGTGATGGGCAGGCATCCTTAGTTATCAATGAAGAGGATGCCTCAAAGGCAAACGCAAGGCCACAAGGCAGTTGGGCCTTAGTGATTATCAAAGGACCAAATGCTCTGGTTACTGTCGTTTCAGTAGCGCAGGCTCATAGTGATGCACAAACCTGGCAAGGTCCTCATGGCATCGAGCAAGCAAATTATTCTCTGACCAAAGTGGACGACCCCCAACCAGCATGACCTGATACTGTATCCATTTGTGCCTAAGAGTTGCCTCTACGAAGGTTTTTCTCCAAGCAACTTCTCCAGAGCCTTTACGCGCTCTCCATAATAATCAATTTGCGTACCGTCGGCAAGATGTAATGGTAGCTCATAGGCATGTGTTTCCTGCACGAACTGTTGCACTTCTTGGGGTATGTCATCTGTGTATCTGTCGCTCTGCTGGCGAATGTTAGTAGAAGAGATATCGCGATAGGCAGGATCAAAGGGTAATGTATGGATGTATGATGCAAAGGGCTGGTTTTGAGGCTGGTTCAGCAGTTCCGCCAGGGTATTGGCATGAGCTTCGCCGCGAGGAGCAACCAGTAACTTGGCCAGTTTGAAAAGTTCACGCAGAGCGACGTCACGGTCATCATAGTAATGTGGGTCAAGTATCTGCACAATTTTGTCGAAGCCCATGAGAAAGAAGAGTTTCTTCACCGTTGGGAAAGAGGCGTATACAGCCTCGGCCTGTTCCACGTACAATCCTCGATTGAAGAGCAGAATGCCCGTATCAGGAAGATGATGCTGTAAGACCGTTTGCAGTAAGAGAATGCGGTCAAATATGAGGGGACGTTCGACGTGTTCTTTATCAACGATGCGCTTACTTATAGCGGCATAGAGCTGAGTAGAAGACGTGGCAAGATGTGTGTATGCATACTGTCGTGCCTGTTCGAGGAGAGCCAGGTGAGCAGTGGTGGGCGGGTTGAATGAGCCTGGAAAGACAATAATGATGCCTTGAGGCTGAGGTGAACCTGGGACGACGAAGGCTTGTGGGGCAGCTTGCGGCTGTAGCTGGTCCAGCAGAGATTGGATGTGTTTGAGACGTTGGATTGTTTGTGGCAAAAGGTGAAGATTCGTGTTCATGGTTCTATTGTAGCATAGGGGAATGGACCTGACCCCCACAAGGGAGGGTCACTACATATCAGGGTTGCCCCATTTCCTCAACATAACTTCTTTACTGCTCACCTCAAGGATTAACGGTATCGTACCTGTGTGTAAACAGAGTATAATCGGTATATTAGGTAACGTCAACAGATATGATATAGCAGAACGAAAAATGAATTCCAAAGCAATCTTGCAAGATACATTGCATCGTACAGCTCCCATGCCTCTCGGCCCCTGGGTGATGACACAAACCTGGCATGAGTTGCTCTTTGCCCACTGGCCCATTACAGCAGAGAAACTACGTCCGCTCATCCTCCCTGTATTCACGCTGGATACATTTGAAGGAGAAGCGTGGGTAGGAGTGGTACCGTTCCGCATGAGCAATGTACGTCCACGAGGGATGCCACCGGTGTCTGGTCTTTCGGCGTTTCCTGAACTGAACGTACGAACGTATGTGACGATGAATGGTATTCCTGGGGTCTACTTCTTCAGCCTGGATGCTGGCAATCCTGTTGCTGTAGCCATGGCTCGTGCAGTTTTTCATTTACCCTACTTCAACGCAGTGATGAGCTGCAAGCGGGTAGGCGATACCATCCACTATAGAAGTCATCGTATCCATCGTGGCGCACCAAATGCTGATTACGTTGCGATGTATCGTCCTGTTGCCCCTGTTGAGTATGCGTCTCGGGATACGCTTGTCTATTGGTTCACTGAACGCTACTGTTTGTACACGACTGACAGGCACGGCAAAGCTTTTCGTGGGGATATTCATCACGTACAGTGGCCCTTACAGGCTGCTGCGATGGAGATCAACAAGAATACGATGGCACTATCCCATAAGATAGAACTGCCAGATACAGCTCCGTTGCTCCATTATGCGGAGCGACAAGAGGTGCTGATCTGGCCTTTGAAGGGTATTTCATAAGGGGGATAGCGCAATCATTGCATAGAACGTGTCCGGTAAGTCTCCAAATCGGCAGAAGTAATACTATCATGTAGTACAAGCCGATAGTGTTTCTCTGAAGTGATAGCAATACCTTGCTCATCATCCTCAAACTCGAAAAGTGCAATAAGATCGTTCTCTATAAACTGTGCAGCAATCGGGCGGCAGATAAGTGAAGGAAATTTGTTGGTACATAGCGCAATATCCTGCTCAATTTGCACAATGCCCAGTTTATCTCTTCCGCCTTTGGCTTGTACAGGAAAAACATAATGCGCTCCTCTTCGATCTACACCAACATAGATTTCATCTGTCTCCACCTGACCAATGTTGGGTACAGTTGTACGGAGATGACTCTGTAATGAATAGCAAGTCACACCCGTGAATATATCGATCAGCCGGTTATAACGTACCTTCGCCAAGAGAGCCTGCTCATCACCTAAAGCATACATTTCAATGACTCCAGGGGTAGAGTTTGGTATCTTGGTCTCGGCCAACATCTTGCTCGGCACAATATTGACTACTTGGGTCGCCACAAAACGGTAACGAGATCGACCAAACGCCCGGATAATCCAATCCTCTCCTACAGGAGCTTTTGCACGAATTGACTCAGGCAATGCACCCCGATAGCGGAAAGTATAGGGAATATCGCCGAGATTCTTTGGAAGATCAATACCCAACTCTTGAGCCGCACGCTCCATATCCGCTCTCTCAAAGATGACCTCACGATCCCCGTCTTTGTAATGCCAGAAGAAAATACGCTCTATAATTTGCTGATAGCGATTCAACCTTCGTGGAGTGGGAAGGTCTGCCATTGCTGTACCTCTGTCATTCTTTCATCGACATCATTCAGGGGAAATTGTTCCAGGCCAACGCAAAACCACAACCTCCTCACGCAATTGCTCTTTCGTGGCGGTGGCGAGGCGAGTACGGAAAAGATCGATGCTCACTAATTCATAGCCAAGAGATTGAGCAATATCTGCTAGTAATTGTCCAGTAGGAATTTTTACGCGCAGATAGGATGCTTGATCGCCAACTACGTAGGCTAATTGAGCATTGGGGCGCAAGGCACTACGTAAATCTGCCAAATGCCGGGCGATCCCCCCAAAATAGAGTTTGGTGACTCTGGCATATAACCGTTCGAAGCCAGAGGTTTTGCCAAGCTCGATGCGGCGTACTTCAATAGCTTCGGCGATGCGCTGTATCTCTAGATGCTCTGCTACCCATTGGTCATCTGTGTCATCTTTGTAGACCCCCCGTGTGTTTGAGCGTACCAGCCCTCGCTTGAGGGCCTGCAGTTCAGCCTTGTTACTGATAAAGCCTAGCAGGACTGACTCAAGACGTGTCGTGCGAGTATAGTCTTTCTCATTGGGATATGGTGGCGAAGTGATTACAACGTCAATAGAGTTGGGTGCCAGCACCTGAACAACATCTCTAGCATCGGCCAGATGAACGTTTGCGTGCGTGTCTCTTCTGCTCTGGACTGTACGCAAGTCATTTACCATTGCTCGGATAGCAGAAAGCCAAGTAGCAACGACGGGAGCATCATGTTTAGGAGCACCAACGCCAACCTCTGGGCCAAATTGCAGGTTGCTGATGGCATAGACAAGAACTTTGGCAAGGGCCAATCGTTCGTGACTATAGTATCGTTCGTCATAGTGCTGTTTCAGACAATCCAGCAACACAAGTGTCTTATGCAAAGGCAGCGGACTGATTGAGTTTGTTAGTAGTAGCTTTACTAACTCAGATGACAGGGTTCGCAAGGGCACATCGTTACGCATAACCTGAAAGAATGCGATATCTTCGATGCCTTCTGATTTCAATTGTACTGCTGCAGTTTCAGCAACCTGGGAAGCATGTTCAAGGAGATGATCAGGACTGAGGTTCCAGTCCACTTTCACCTGGGCAGCAAAATGCGCCATCGGGTTCGCTTCAATACCTATACTCGGAATACCCAGCTTTTTACACTCAACAAGTACAGTCCCTGTACCACAAAACGGGTCTAAGACGCAATGACGATAATCGACGCCGAATCTTGCAAGATACTCGCTGAATAGCGCGATCTTCAGGGTAAAGTTTGTTGACTTCACTGTTCGCACTACGATGACGGGCTGTGGCATAACTCATGCTCGGTTTGCTCCAACCTTCTTCATAAAGTTCCTGATATTTCTGCTACCCAGTATACCCCAACTGTCTAGCCCTTTCATAGGTAAGAGCATAGTGGGAGCTAAAGATCAGAGTACGGTCAAAGGCAATCAGGGCTTCGGTAGGCTGCTTCAACTTGCAGAGGTTTTTGCCCTTGCCAGCAAATGAATGCTGGAATGAGGCATATAAGGATTTTTCTGACGAAACTCAACAATGATATTATTCTACCACTGAAGCACGTTTTTGCAAGAGAGCCACATGCACCGTATAAACAACGCGTTGGAGGGCGACAATATTATTTATTACAGCCAAAATCCACAGTGCAATGGGAATCTGGCGAATGAAAAGAGCAATAATTAAGATAAGATTTCGTTCAAAGCGTGTTGCCAGCCCAACGTCTTTCGTATCAATGCCTACCATACCTGCACGGGAGCGTACCTGACTCCCGAACATGGAGCCAAAGAGGGCCACAAAGATCAGTACAACTTCAGTAGAGGCTCCGACATGAAGATACTGCCATAGCAAGCCCAGGCTCAGCGCAAAATCTCCACAATGATCGCATATTGAGTCTAGAAATGCACCAAACTTCGTGGCGCGGTTCGTCACTCGCGCTAACTCTCCATCGATGCCATCCAGCAGTCCTCCCAATAACAGGAAGATTGCTCCAATAAATATGTAGTTTTGCGAGAGCAAGAAGCCGGTTATGCTCATCAAGAGCAGACTACTGATTGTCAGCATATGGGGAGTGATCCCCAGACGAGCAAGGAAGATAAGGAATGGTCTGAGGAGCTTGCCGTACCAGGTACGTACCCATCTCGACAACATGAGGATGTCCCTCCTTAATAAGAGGGCAACCACGAGAGTTGCCCCTACATATAGAATTATATCGTCCTGGATATATCCACGATCATCGACACGATACATATGTTTTTTTCAGGCTACTCTGATACATGCAACCACTTTTCAGTGATCAGCTCAAGGGCCTGGAGATCGTCCATTTCGGTTGGAGGCGATTTCATATAAAATGAGCATACTTCAGGTATAGGGCCTGCCACATGCTGATCAAGTGCGCTTCTGGCAAGACGAACGAGGTCCGCTACTGAACCTGCGCTATTGGGTTTGTCATCGCTTTCGAGCCGGACGGAGATCTTGACGGGCGAACCGCCAAAGACACTGGCATCGATTTCGATAAAGGCGTTTTTCAGTGGGCCTTTGGTGGGATCATAGTGATGCCCGACATGAGATTCCACACCTCGCACATAGCGTGCCAGGGATTTGCGCTTGGAAACGAGCTTAGTCTCAGCTCGATAGACAAAATTGGCGAAGTCAGTATTGCCCCCAATGTTGACCTGTGAAGTCTTATTGAGGTGTGCTCCCCGCGACTCCAACATATGTAATAACGAGCGATGCAGAATGGTCGTACCTACCTGACTCTTGATATCATCTCCTAACAAGGGCAGATGATGTTGTATATACTTTTCTTGCATATCCGCACGCTGGGCCAAGATCGTCGGAATACACGTACATTACTGAAGAGACTTTCAATGGCGTTGGTGGTCTGAATATGCCGATGCATGCTCTTGGGGAAGTCGTAAAAGGTGAAGGTCTTCTCTTCTTCCTCGGTCAGGCTTCGCACTGCCTCGGGATAGCGCTTGCTGTATTTGGCTTTGAAGGCCGCCAGTTGGGCCACGGCCTCCTCTTTTGTGGGTGGCTCCCAGATCCCCACCAGTTCGGCGGCCACCTCAGCACGCTCTCGTCGCGGAATGGCGTTCAAGACATTGCGTTGCTTATGCAGCAGACAGCGTTGACGAGGAGCGGCCGCAAACAATTGCGAGACGGCAGCCAGCAGTCCGTCATGGCCGTCAGTGACGATGAGATCGATGTGGGTGGCTCCTCGTCTGCGCAGGTCTTGCAGCAGGCAAGCCCATCCATCCTTGTCCTCCTCGGCGCTGGCTCGCAGGGCTAACACCTCTTTGTTTCTTTCCAGATCGACGCCCAACGCGGTTAAAATGATAGTGGAATCGGCCTTGTCTCCATGACGAATGGTGAAGTGCACGCCATCCAGATACACAACACGCCAGTGCTCTTGGAGAGGACGCTCACGCCAAGCCTCAAATTGTTGCGTGAGTGTTTGGTTGAGCCGGCTGATGGTACTCGCACTGGGAGCCACTCCCAGAAGCGTTTGGGCCACTTCTCCCACCTTATGGGTACTGGTCCCGGCCACGAACATCTGCGTCAGTCCTTCTGCGATGTGGGGTTCATAGCGGCTATACCGCTCAAAGGCCTGCGTGTGGAACTGACCTTCACGATCTCTGGGAACGTTGATGTTCTCGAGCCGACCTGTCGATGTCACGAGGTCGCGGGTGTAGGAACCGTTGCGATAGCCTTTGCGTTTGGGGCTACATTCTCCCCAAGCGGCTCCAATAAACGCATCCAGCTCCTGGCGCATGACGATTTCTAAGACCGTGCGAACGGCACTTTGAGCCAGGGTACGCAAATGCTGATGAAATTCTTGCTGCTCTGGCAGCTGTAGGGGTGGTTGCTCCGACATTGAAAGGGCATTCTCTGGTGTGGTACGCTTTTTCTTGGATACAGGCATAGTTCCCTCCTTGTTGGGATTTGAAGTAAAGGGACGATCTCTTCCAAAGGAAGAGTCTATACCTGTATTATCTGTTCTGGAGGAGTTCTTTTACTACCTTTCCTTTAGTAGAGTAGGTGGCCGACGAGGTATCGTTCATTCTCCGACTGGCCTGGACACTCGGTTCCCCAGGTCGTATCAGGAGACGACCCTTTTTCGACCACCCCTCCCCGAACCGGACGTGCGACTTTCACCGCATCCGGCTCTCCAGTAACTCCGCTCATCTCGCGCGAGCATCGAACAGGACTTACGCATCTCACGGCCTGTTCCCTCTCCGGTAAGACCTTCGTTACCTGTTCCCCTTCCCCCTCTATCAGGCATTACCCCGATCATTTGAGTACTATGGGAACTCCGTCGCCATGAGGCTCGTGCCTGACAGGCGATCCCGCCTTTGCACACGTGAGACGTGACTAGTACGTGTAGGTGCCCCGTTCGTTTCCTTGCCCTGCTCATTCTCAGGTACTCACCGCAGAGAGCCTTCACTCGCCGTTGTGTAAAGCGAGCTATTTTCCAGAGTCACTAAGACCTCTGGTCTAACGGTGTCGCCGCTTCAGGTATGCTGCGACGGGCGCCGAATTTCGCCATTGGAAACTGGGGTTCAACCAATCCAGGCTTCACCGTGCGCACAGGACTTGCGGCTCCTCACGCTACATACCTTCGCGCTTAGCCGCTTTGCCGACATGCTCCTTTCCCCTTCGGGTTTTCCCTCTAGGTTGGTCGGCTGTCCTAGGAGGTTCTTGTGCTCTCAACCTCCTGCCCCTGTGGGGCAATCTCACGTGCACCGAAGCGGCGCACCACAACTTTCGGGATGCCATCCGAAGAACAAGCACGCCACCAAACATTTTCATGCAACCAACCATCCCATTATTCAGTCCTTCCAGCCGGGTGAAAACTGGCGTTGGTGTTATATCGATCAGATCATGTTCTAGTTATCTTTTTTGTCAGGAAGCAAAAAACATAAATCATGCTGGCATCTCTCAAGTAACTTGAGAAATGCCAGCATGATTTATATTCGCAATCTTCTTAATCCTTCATCAGTCTCCTCAATACGGTGAGGAGAATACCACCATTTTCGTAGTAGGTGACGTCAATGGGGCTGTCCAGGCGAGCAATCGTCTGGAAGGAGAAGGTTGAGCCATCCTCACGAGTGGCCTTGACGGTTACTTCTTGACGTGGCTTCAAACCCTGAGCGATGCCTTCGATATCATAGGCTTCTTTGCCTGTCAACTGAAGCGATTCTTTGTTTTCACCCTGCTTGAACTGCAAGGGGAGAATGCCCATACCGACGAGATTGCTGCGATGAATACGCTCGAAGCTTTCGGCGATGGCAGCACGTATGCCCAGCAGCAAGGGTCCCTTGGCCGCCCAGTCACGTGAGCTACCAGAACCATATTCTTTACCTGCGATGACCAGCAAAGGAACACCTTCCTGCTGATAGCGTACAGACGCATCATAGATGGTCGTCTCCTTGCCATCAGGCAGGTGAACGGTATAGTAGCCCTCCTTACCGGGAGTCAGGCGGTTGCGTAAGCGAATGTTAGCAAAGGTACCACGTACCATCACTTCGTGATTGCCACGTCTCGCTCCATAGGTGTTGAAGTCGCGCTTGTCGACGCCCTTTTCAATCAGGTATTGCCCTGCAGGGCTATTCGCTGAAAAACTACCGGCAGGTGAGATGTGATCGGTCGTGATCGAGTCATCGAGCATGACTAAGACACGCGCACCGTGAATATCCTGCACAGGTTCAGGTTCCTGGGACATGCCCTGGAAGAAGGGTGGCTCCTGAATATAGGTCGAATTGGGATCCCATTCGAAGAGTTCGCCCGTGGAGTTGGAGAGGGAACGCCAGCGTTCATCGCCTTCAAACACGGATGCGTAGTTCTTCGAAAAAACTTCGGGAGTAACAGATTTAGTGACGAGCTGGCGTACCTCTTCTGGTGTAGGCCAGATATCACGCAGGTAGACGGCCTCACCCTTATCATTTGTGCCTACAGGGTCTTTAGTCAGGTCGATATCGACAGTACCGGCGAGCGCATAGGCGACCACCAGAGGTGGCGAGGCGAGGAAGCTGGCACGCACCTGCGGGTGAATACGTCCCTCAAAGTTGCGATTACCACTGAGCACAGCCGCGACCACAAGATCGTTTTCCTGGACGGCCTCAGCAACGGGATCGAGCAAGGGACCACTATTACCAATACACGTTGTGCAGCCGTAGCCAACCAGGTTGAAGCGCAGCTGATCCAGGTAGGGTGTGAGGCCAGCGGTGTCAAGGTAGTCGATAACGGCACGGGAGCCTGGGGCGAGGCTGGTCTTGACGGTAGGATTGACCGAAAGGCCATACTCAATGGCGTGCTTTGCCACCAGACCAGCAGCGACCATAACCGAGGGATTCGAGGTATTGGTGCAACTGGTAATGGCAGCGATAGCCACGGAACCATCGGTCATGTGTGTTTCAGCACCATCCATTTTGACAACCACATCATGGACATGTCCATTGTGTCCATTGCCCTTTTCCCCCTTTGCAAGCACCTGCTCAGCGTTTTCTTTCTGAGCCACCGGATCGGGTTCACCATGTGGATCGCCCTCTCCTAGATAACGATCGACCGCATGTTCTGTAGTAACGTTGTTTTCTGCTGCCTTGAAACGGTCGGAGTAAGCTTCACGGAAGACACGACCAAGATTGCTCATGGCGACACGATCCTGGGGGCGACGAGGACCGGCCAGACTGGGTTCAATAGTGCTGAGGTCAAGCTCAAGCAGGTCATCGAATTGAGGCTCTGGAGCATCGTCGGTGCGAAAGAGACCCTGTGCTTTGGTATAGCGTTCGACCAGATCAACCAGTTCGGGTTTGCGCCCGGTATCGCGCAGGTAGCGGAGTGTTTCGGCATCGACCGGGAAGAGGGTAGCCGTTGCCCCAAATTCGGGAGACATGTTAGAGATGGTGGCGCGATCTGCCAGAGGCAAGCTGCTCAAGCCATGACCGGTGAACTCGACAAATTTGCCAACCACACCACGTTTACGCAGCATCTGTGTGACGGTCAACACAAGGTCCGTAGCGGTAGCACCGCCGGGGAGAACACCTGTGAGATGCATACCGATGACTTCGGGAGTGAGCAGGTAGAGCGGCTGACCGAGCAGCACGGCCTCAGCTTCGATACCACCAACACCCCAGCCAAGGACACCCAGACCATTAATCATGGTGGTATGCGAGTCTGTCCCCACAAGTGTATCGGGGAAAGCAACAGTCTCGCCATTTTCATCTTTGCTCATAACCACAGAAGCAAGATATTCCAGGTTCACCTGGTGAACAATGCCCGTACCAGGGGGTACCACGCGGAAATTGCTGAAAGCTTGCTGGCCCCAGCGCAAGAGGGCGTAGCGTTCACTATTGCGCTCATACTCACGTTCAACGTTACGAGCAAAGGCCTGGTTGGAGCCAAACATGTCTACCTGTACCGAGTGGTCAATGACCAGATCGGCAGGCACTAATGGATTGATCTTCTGGGAATCACCCTTCATACGCGCCATAGCCGAGCGCATGGCCGCCAGATCGGCAACGGCAGGTACACCCGTGAAGTCTTGCAGTAGCACACGAGCCGGGAAAAACGGGTACTCAGCCTCCGATTTGGCAGCCTGACCGGGCGTCCAGCGTGCCAGTGAAAGGACATTTTCTTCAGTTACCAGCTCGCCTCCAGCATAGCGCAAGGCATTTTCCAGGATAATTTTGACAGTGAACGGAAGTCGCTCAAGCCCCTGTACGCCAAGCTGAGCCAGCGCCCCCAAGTGATAGTACACCACAGTACCTTGAACACCATCCAGTGTTGCACGCGCACCAAATACGTCATTGTGTGTAGCCATAAACAGTATCCTATCTTCTAATCAGAAAGCAATCTCACCAGGTAGCAAGCAAGCATCGCAAAAAGAGGAGATGCCCATCTTACGAACCTTTCGTTATATCTCATTATATGAAACTGTTTACGGTAGGGGCAAGAAGAGTACAATGGGGCCAAAAAAGGCAACGGCAGACCTCACAAGTAGCCAGTATATCGGATACAGAGGAACATCGCACGGAGAGACAAACATATTCCTCTTGCCAAGATGAAGCTATGATCGACAGTTCTGGCACCCACAGTCCGGTCCCGGTTCCATCCTATGAGTTATCGATCAACCCTCATGTTCGACAGATTACCCTCTAGAGCTAACTACTCATGAGTCCCGCCTGCATATACTATGCGCTCTTTGAACTGAGAACGCAACAGCAGATATACCTAGACGGCATCATTGACCGGAGAAATCTGCTTCAGAGGTAACGTCAACGTCACTGTACATCCCTGACCAGGTGAAGAAAGAATGGACAAGCTGGCATCAATGAGCATGGCACGTTCGCGCATACCCAACAAACCTAAGCCACGCGAGGAATTCGCAAGTGAGGTAAGGTCTTGCTCCAAAGGAGCAAAGCCGTGTCCATTATCCGAAACGGTAATTTTGAGCAAATCTGGCCGATAGAACAACTCGATGGCAGCTTGGGTGGCTTGAGAGTGACGCCATATATTGGAAAGGGCCTCCTGTACAATGCGGAAGATAGCGATTTCAGCTTCAGAGGGTGTAGGCTGCGGTGTACCGGTACAGGTAAACGTGCAGGGGACACCTCGTGCAGCTGAACTGTCGCTGAGCCACTCCAGGGCAGCACGCAGGCCGAGATCGTCAAGAATTGAGGGGCGCAGATCGCGGCAGGCGCGGCGTACCCCTTCCAGAGTGGAGTCGGCCAAATTTTGCAGGCTGGCAAACCATTGAACATCTTTCGCAGGGAGCTGATATTTGTTCATGACACGCCCAAGGCCATCCAGCCCCAGAGAGAGGGCGATGAGAGCCTGGGCGGTATCGTCGTGAAGCTCACGTGCCAGGCGGCGCCGCTCTTCTTCCTGCACGCGAGTGATGAGTGAGGCATAATCACGCAGCTCGCCCTGACGCCGTCGAGCACTATTGAGAGCTTGCAAGGTACGCTGTAACTCGCCAGTACGCACGCTCAAGCGCGTACTGATGAGAGCGAGATAGTAGATAGCAAAAAGTGGAACCAGAAAAAAGAGCCAGGCCAATTCGGCGGCGGCATCATCGAAGATATCTACGACAGGCAAGAGTGGACCAACGCTCAATACCAGTATCTGGAAACGCAACAGAGGCGAATGAATGTATTCGTGCCATGCCATACGAAAGTGTGATCCATGGGCATGTGCAATAATAGGAAAAGAGGCCAAGGCAATTAACAGTAACATGACCACAGCAGCCAGGATGGAGCCGAGCAGTTCTCGCGTCTCAGCCAGATGATAGACAGGCGCAATAGAGGTGAAATAGTCATGCGATGCGCCTGCCACCAGGGTATAAATTATATCTGAAATAAATACCAGGAGGGCTGTGGATGCAAGCCGATAGCAAGCATCCGCCCAGGAAACAAAGCCACGGAGGAGCGTGTACCCCTGGAGAAACAGTTGTGTAATCAGAGCGGTTAGGACAGCAGCAGGCACACCAATCAGCACACCGGCAGCTAGATAGATTGGTGCATTAATGTCAAAAAGGAAAAGCAGTTGCCATGCTGCCCGTAAACGATGCTGAGCTAAAACGGAAGCGATGTCAGATGTCTCCGCTTTAAGCACGCGCAGGAGCAACAGTCGACCCAGTAGAGCCAGCACGACTGAGAGGAATACTAGACTATAGATAGCGCGAGGGCCATAAAAGTTACGGGCTGGTTGATAGTTGAGCAGCGACCAGACGAACAAGCTAAGGGCGATACATAATGAGACAAGCGCAATCCCTGACTTCAAATAGAACTGAGGACGAAGCAAACGCTTCTCTTGAAAGGTAGTACTATGTGCCATTGGTATCTTGTGTATCCTGTAATGAGATAATGCCTTCGCGTAAAGCTAATAAAACGGCCTCTGTACGTGAACCAACCTGCATTTTCATAAAGATATTGGCAAGGTGACTATGAACGGTACGAATGCTCAGCCCCAGACGACGAGCAATTTCTTTGTTGGGCAAGCCACGTGCCGCCAGACGCAAGACATCAAATTCACGTTCACTCAGCAAATCAGTGGTACGTGGAGTATGACGAGTCTGAGCAGAGAGTCGACGCATCATCTTTTCGGCAAGCGAGGGCTGCAAAACCGATTCGCCACGTGCTACCGCACGTGCAGCGTTAATCAGTTCTTGTCCATGTACATTTTTTAGCAAAAAGCCAGCGGCACCAGCCTCAAGTAACGCCACCAGATATGGCTCATCATCATACGCCGAGAGGATCAGAATAGCTGTTTCAGGGCAATGAGCTTTGATGAGGCGCGTAGCTTCAATACCGCCCATACCTGGCATAGCAATGTCGATAATGGCGATGTTGGGACGAAGACGTTGAGTAGCTTCGACGGCCTCTTCGCCATTGGACGCCTCGGCTACCACTTCGACATCATCTTCTGCCTCTAGTAGACGGCGCGTGCCTTCGCGTACCAACGCATGATCGTCCGCCAGGAGTACGCGTATACAGCTATTGCTTTCTTGTTCGAGATCGTTATCAGGATGTTGTTGTTGCGGAGCTTGTGTATTCATTGCATTATCACCACTTTGCTTGGTTGCTATATCTGGCATATGAGTACGCTTTCTCTTGCCTCCCCTTCCTGCTTCTGCCATGAGAATTATACTAGCTCCTTTAGACAAAAAAATGCTACAGTAATTCTGCTTACTGATGATATTATGACAGGGATTGCGAAGAGAGGCAAGTCTTTTAGGCAGGCAGACCCAGGATAGGCAAACAAGCTACAGAGAACATATACAATGTATCAATGCTTGTTGCTATACAAGAAAAATGCACATTTTCATATTGACAAAGTATCGGTGTTTTCGCTACAGTAGAGACAGCTACTGACGGGGCAGTTCAGTTCAGAGAGACCTGCCGCATTGTTGGTATATTAAGGAAAAGATGGGGAGAAAGGCAGGAGGCCTATGGGGACGTTGTGTTTGGATACCCAGAGTTGCAACTTTCACAATCGAGAGAAAGCTCGCTTTTGTGCTCGATGCGGCATTCCGTTAGGCGGTACATTGGTACAGGAACGCTATAAAATACAAAACCTCCTAAATAAGGATCGAAAAACGGTTACACTCTCTGCGTTTGATCAATATGAAGGGCGTGGGGTAACAGTACGTGCTTTGCTACCGGGAGAGTCAAGCCCAACAGAGCGCGAAAATTTTCTGCAAGATGCGGAATTGGCAATAGCCATGTCGAGTCATGTACGGGATGCAGGCAGTATCTATGTGACAGACTATGGGCAGGATGGGCCACTGGCCTTTCTGATCAAGTCGGAGTTTTTGCTGCACGCCCCGACTGCCGACTCCTTTAAGTCACGCCTGACGGCACGAGGCGGCAACAGTGTTTTTCCGGTCGCGCCACCTGCCACACCAGCTATACCAATACTGCCATCGCCTGCCGATCACCTGGATGAGTTAGGAAGAGATGAAAACGACATGCGTACCCAGGTGCGCGTAGCCATTCCTAGAGTTTCGCCCGAACAGGTATCGATAGCCTTTCCCACGTCTCATGACATGGAGACGAAACATTCGCCAACTTCGCGAGACTGGTTAGCTGAGGGTAATCGCGCTTATGAACTGGCACACTATGACGAGGCACTGGCGGCATATGAAGCGGCTACAGTGCAAAATGTTGTGTCGGTGGAAGCCTGGAGTGGAAAGGGAGCCACTCTGCTACTTCTGGGGCGTCCAGAAGAGGCGTTATTGGCCTATGACCATGCGCTTTCGCTCTACCCAAACGATCCTGATCTCTGGAATTCACGGGCCAGTGTACTTCATGAACTGCGCCGCTATGATGAAGAAATGTATTGTTATGAGCAAGCGTTGGCCCATGATCCTCGTTATGTCTTTGCTTGGAGTGGACGTGGGATGACCCTGGCTGAGCAGGGATGTTCCGAAGAGGCCCTACTGGCTTTCGATCGCGCCTTAATGCTTGATCCTGGTCAAAGTGTCATATGGCAAGCGATGAGCGATACGCTTTATAGCATTGGACGCTATGAAGATGCATTGATCGCTATTAATCGCGCACTGGAACTGGAGACGAACAATGCCGCTCTCTGGGACACAAAAGGCAATATCCTGCGGCGCTTGAAAAAACCAGGGGAAGCCCTGCCTCTTCATGAGCGCACCACACTGCTCGATCCCCAAAACTCCACGGCATGGTTTGATAAAGGTAACGATCTCCGTGACCTGCACCGCTTTGCTGAGGCCCTGGCAGACTACGATCATGCTCTTGAACTTGATCCGGCACTAGCCGGGGCATGGTATAATCGAGGAAATGTACTAGCGGCCTTACACATGTATGAGGATGCACTACAGTCATACGATCAGGCTCTGCATTATGATGAAGGGTTGATCTCGGCATGGTATAACAAGGGCAGTGTCCTGCACGAATTAGGGCAAGATGCCGAGGCTATTGTAGCCTTTGATCGGGCTTTAGTGCTCAATGCTCACTACATTCCGGCATGGAATAATAAAGGGCTGGCACTGTTTGCATTGGGGCGTCTGGATGAAGCCCTGGCGGCTTTAGATCAAGCCACCTCATTTGCTCCTGATGAACCGGACGCCTGGTATAACAAAGCAGTAGTACTGGAGAAGTTAGGCAGAATACAAGAGGCTCACTCGTGTCATGAATGGGCGCAATCATTAGAGCAACACAGCAAGCAGGGTGCTTAGAGCTTCTGTGGAAACCCTCTCGAGGATGCTGCTAGTGGGCGCCTTGAGTTTCCATAGAGGCTTTTAAGGACTATACTGGGAGGATAGATCACGTTGAAACGCTGCGCCGATCAGGTTGACTGCGGCTACGAGAATCGGGACAGCGATCTCTATTGTCGGGCGTGTGCGCTACCTTTATTGAACACGGCACTGGCTGGTCGCTATAGAATACATGCATTGATTAGTAAAGGGGGCTATGCGGCAGTTTTTCATGGTATAGACCAAAACCTGTCGCGCCGTATAGCTATCAAGGTATTGTTACCAAGCAAGACGACACCAACCGAGCGGGAACACTTTTTACGTGAGGCACGTATTGCGGCTACGCTCGATCATACCAATATCGCACCAGTGCTTGATTACGGCAAAGATGGGCCAACGGTTTTTTTAGTCATGCCACTCTATACCTCCGGTTCGTTGCGCACACGCCTGGCAAAAGCCCATGGTCCTCTCCCCGCCACTGAGACCATCAATAACTTCCATCAACTGGGCAATGCCCTGCACTACGCTCATACACGACCGCGACCAGTCATCCACCGCGACATCAAGCCGGAAAATATCCTTATCCATCCAGAAGATCATCGGCTAGTGATTACCGACTTCGGAATTGCACGCGCTCTAGAGCCAGGGACAAGCTTTGGCAAGACGGTTACAGTACGCGGAACAATCGGCTACATGGCACCCGAGCAGACAAGCGGTATTGTTGATCCACGCAGCGATCAGTATGGAAGCGCTATCGTACTCTATGAGATGCTGACCGGCTATCATCCCCTTGATCCGATGGGGAGTGCCATTCCGCCACCATCGACTTTAAATACGGAGTTACCACAGGCAATGGATGCCGTCGTGCTACGTGCATTGGCGTCCCGACCGGAAGAACGTTTCGCTGATATGCTAGAGTTTTTGCAGGCATTCGATGCTGCCTGTCGTGCTGGCGTCAAGCCGAGGCTTCCACCCGTCTATACGCCATTGAATGGGCATACAGGTAATACACCGGCAGTGCGAGGACTATCTAATCCAGCCTTACCAGCAGTACAGAATGACAGTCAAGGCAACACGGGTCGCCAGGCGCCGGGTCGCTCACAGTACAACACCAGTGCCGTGCGTGAAAAATGTCTTGAGGGGGATGAACTGCGTCGGCAGCAACGTTACTCGCAGGCTTTGCAGGCATATGAAGAGGCCCTGCGTATGGATCCGCGCAACTTCTATGCCTGGAACGGCAAAGGGACGACCCTATATAATCAGGGCAACTATAAGAAGGCTTTTGAGTGCTATCAACGGGCCACTGAGATTGAACCGAGCAATGCCATTGTCTGGGTAAGTGCAGGGCTTGTACTCAATTGCCTGCAACGCTACCAGCAAGCTCTGGTACACTTTGAACGAGCATTGTCGCTTGATCCACAATATGTGGCAGCATGGAACGGGAAGGCCGATGCCCAGCTCGATATGAATATGCCCGACGAGGCCCACGTATCGTATGAGCAAGCCTTAGCTTACGATCCTAACAGTTTCCAGGCATGGAACGGGCTGGGCAATGCGCGTTCCAGTTTGCGTAATTATCAGGGAGCAGTGGAAGCCTATACTCACGCCTTGCTCCTCAATCCACGTAGTGCCGTGGCATGGTGCAACAAGGCCGAGGCATTGATGCGCCTGGGTCACAATCGTGCAGCGTTAGATGCCCTTAAGGAGGCCACCGAGGTAGACCCCCGCTATCCACGCGGCTGGACATTGAAAGCCGACGTCTACGAAACGCTGGGCAATCACCAGGAAGCCCAGAAGGCCCGCAGGCGTGCGAAGCCGTGGGGCCTGGTGAATTGAGCATGATGTGCCCCTCACGAGGCTATACTCCGGCGCATAGAGAGCGTGCCTAGACTTAGAGTTACTAAGGCTGTGAGAGCAAGTATCGCCATGTCAAGGGCAAATTGATCGGATGAACTGTAGAATACTGCCATCTCCAGAGCATGTCTTCCATAGCTCAGTGGAATAAAGGCCGCTATATTCTGTAACCAATCTGGCTCGAAAGCCAGTACGCCAATGCCTCCCGCTAGAAAGTAGAGATAGATCGCACAGTTGATCGAAATACCGATCACAGGTTGGATTCTCTGCACAGCGGCTCCAATAGCGACTCCCAGCCCTGAACCAAACAGGGAGACCAAAGCTATTGTGAGCAGCGTAGTCAACCAGTAGATGCCCTCCGGGCGTGTCCAGCCCAGAGCGTAACCTAATAAAAGGACAAGTGTTCCCAGACAAAATGTGATAAGGAAGCTAGCAAAAACTTTCCCGGCGATGATCGCTCCTCGTGCTACTGGCGAGAGAAGCAATTCCTTGACAGTGCGTGTTTCCCATTCACGAGCCGTAGCCAGACCACCATTCACCAGACTGCTAATCATGGTGAGCAGGAGCAGAGTCGGTATCACGCTGTACTCAAACAACTGCACGTCGCGCTGCCGTAAATCATGCTCATGCATTGTAACCTTAATGGGGCTTGCGCTGCCTTGAGCCTGGTAAAATTGCGTAATGGCGTCGGGAACCGAGCGGCGTATATCATTGGTAAAATCGAGATTAAGATTGTTGACAGTGACATCGATAGGCGCCTGTTCATGGGCTGCCACACGTTGGGTGAAGTCTGCCGGAATGGTGATCACGGCCACCACGTCAATATTTTTCAGAAGGGCTTGCGCCTGCTGAGGGCTGGCATCTGTAATACGGAAGACATCGGCCTCATGAAAAATCTGGGCCATCTGCACTCCTTTAGAACTGCTATCCAGATTGACCAATGCTACCGGACTACGCCCAACGGCTGCCGCACCGAGCGCACCCACTAACAAGAAGGCCGTTGGAGGTAGAAACGTCGCCGATATATTCATAGGCTGGCGTAACCAGACACGTAAATCTTTCCTGAGTATGACCCAGATAGTACGAACAAATGTGACTAACATATCCTTCTTCCTCTCCTTCTCTATTAATGTGCTAAGGTATTGCGCCGTAGTGCGACTGCCGCCAGGATGACTAACAGGCTCGCATAGCCCACAAGAATTAAGGTATTTACGCCGATTCCATACGTATTCAGATCGAAGTTATGGAAGGCATGTTGCTGTAACACGATGGCATAGTAGAGGGGAAACATTTTTGCAATAAATTGAATGGCTGGCGTGTTAAAGGAAATCGGTCCAAAAGCACCACTCAAGAAGAACAACGGTATCGATGTTCCGAAAGCGAGAGCGATCACAGGTTGTCGTTGCTTTATGAGTGTTCCCAGAAATGTTCCCCAGGCGATGAAGATGAACAGGCAGAGCAAGGTAAAGCCTATCACCTCGTTCCAGTGTACAGGCTGTACACCAATGATCAAGATGAGTACCAGCAGTACAATCACTACAGAAGCAATGCTCATGACAAATGCACCGAGCATCTTGCCCACAATGATCGCCCAGCGACTGGCAGGAGAGAGCAGTAATTCTTTGATCGTCTCGTTTTCCCATTCACGGGCTGAGGAGGAACCCGACTGCATGATACCAGCAAGGACCAAAGCGATCACCAGAATGGAGACCGTCAGGTAGGGAATATAGTCGGTATCCTGTGGATAGAAATCTATCTCGTGAGGAGTGACCGAGACGAGATGGGGAAAGGCTTTGGCATAGAAGCTGGTGATGGAAAGCGGTACGGCACGGCGAATATCGTTGGTAAAATCAGTATTGAGGTTGTTGATCTGCACGTCAACCTGTACAGGTTGGTTATTTCGCACGGTCGTATCGAAATTTGCAGGAATTGTCACCACGGCAACGATTTTACCAGCCTGGATCAAATGCTGGGCCTCATCAGCCGTAGTTTTTTGCAGGCGGAATGAGTGGGCATGGCTCATGGCGTTGTAGAAGCCTTGTGCATATGGGCCTGTATCCTGCATAACTACTGCCGTAGGAGCTTGACCGCCCGATAGCACAAACAGACTTAGCAGAATAAGTATGTTCATGGGAACGAACAGACTGACGATGGTATAGAA
>WNGL01000506.1_pt1 | contig 45941 bp, 40 predicted proteins | sample 5400591 | NCBI WGS metagenome assembly WNGL01 (sample SAMN13153377, study PRJNA577476) | soil metagenome | isolation source: 80 cm soil or saprolite under Garry oak tree replicate 1 | place: USA:California | collected 2016-06-15 | reverse complement strand
GGTCACCTGCTCACCGCCGCGTTTCAATTCCTTGGCGAACTGCTGCCGCCACCATGGGATTCCGCAGAATCGAAAGCGGCGACCACGGCAATGGCGACGACGCTGAAGCAAAGCCTCAGGGATCTTGTGGAACATGACGAACACGGTCGTCCCCGCCTTACCTTTGCACTGCCTGACGCGACAGCTCTCGACAACCTCACAAATGTCCTCGCGCGCTTGTTAGCTCAAACTCAATCCACGTCGGAATCTGTTGCCGATTTGTTGCCGAAAAGCGCTCTGCAAACTCCGGAAATTGCCGGAAAACGCGGCGCACAAACTCTTGAATCCAATGTAATCAATGCCTTTTAGAAAACTCTTAATCAGTAGGTTGAAGGTTCGATTCCTTCACGGCTCATTGCAGCAAACACTTGGCCAACTGGCAACCGAACCGGCAACATCCCCACCATCAGCAACGGAACTGGCGAACTTCAAAAGGCGCTTCGCATAAGCAAAACTGTTGGGGTCGCTTGGTGACGCATCTTGGGTTTCGCCTGGGAGCGCTTGCGCGAAACCGCAAGCGAGTTTGGCGAACAGTGCATTTGCATGCGTGACAGAAGTCGATCATGTTCTCCCGGAAGCGAGAAACGCGAAGGGAAACCCCTCAAGGCAAAGTGACTCGATTGCAAATCGCGTTGTAAATTGCTCTCTGTCCTCAATCCCAATTCCCGGTATAGTGGAGTCCATGATTTCCAGACGAGCTTTGCTCCTCTCCACGCTGGCCGCGGGAACAGCCGCGCGCACGGCTTTTGGCGCCACGGGCAAGATGACGCTGGCGATTCACCAGAATACTTCTGCCGGAGCGGGCTATCGCAAGTCGCTCGAAGGTTGGGCCCGCGCCGGCATAAAGAATGTCGAGATCACCAGTGGACTTCTCGACGATTTCTTGAAAACGGATACGCTCGACGCCGCCCGGCGCGTGCTTAGCGATAACGGGCTGACACCTGTCTCGTCGGCGTGCGGCGTCACTGCTTTGATCGAACCGAATCCCGGCCGTGCGGCCGCCCTCGACAATTTCAAACGGCGCTGCGAGCAGTTCGCGGCCCTGGGCCTGAACCGCACCTACACAACCACCGCGACTCCCGTCAACGCGCCCAAGTACACCCTGGACGATTACAAAAACGCCGCTGCAAATCTGCGCGACTTCGCCGAAACCGCGCAGCAATTCAAGATGAGGGCCATGGTGGAATTCGTGCGCGCCTCCACGTTTATCGCCACGCTAAACACTCTCGCGAACGTCATGCGCCAGGCCGCGCATTCGAACCTAGGCATTCTCTTCGACTGCTACCACTTTTGGTCTGGCAACAATAAGCTCGACGATATTGATGGCGTCCGCCCCGGCGAGATCGCGCACGTCCACTTTCAGGACGTGCCGGATATGCCGCGCGAAATGCTCGACCAAACCTCGCGTTTCATCCCTGGCGACGGGGTAAGCCCACTCACAAAGATCTTGCGCAAACTCGCGGACAAAGGTTACTCAGGGCCGCTTTCTGTGGAGCTTTTCCTGCCAAAATTCCAGCAGGGCGATCCCTATGAAGTGGCGCGCGAGATCCGTCAGAAGGCGGAGGCGGTGATGCGGCAGGCGAAGGTGCTGTGAATGTCGTCCTCCACACTCAATTTTCCGCCGGAACGACTTCGCTGGCGGGGAGTGCGGAAATCATCGACGCCCCTCAATGGGTCATTGCATAGATGATGGAGTTCATGCCCAAGCGGTAGGCGTAGCCTGTAAACTTGGCAGGGTAATCGGGATCGTCCATCCATTCCCAGGCGTCGCCCAGATCGGAGTTGTAGGTAATCAACACCATCAGCCGGCCGCGATCATCGGAAATTCCGCGGACACGCGGTTCGGTATCGTCCGGCTGCTCCCAGGTTTGGGTTCGCCCACCCGAATAGGTGTACTGCCTGCCAAGGCCATCATTCGGAGGCTGTAGGATCTGATCGATATCGTAGAACGTGTGAAATATCTCATGAGTCAATGGAAGATCCACGATCTCCCGGTCAGGAAAAATCTTTTTTATCTGGCGGGCAAACTGGTTCCATTGCCGGAGCCCCCAGAAGTCGTCGCAGTGCCAGAATCCACCTCGGAGGAGGTATTCGCGGAGCCGGTCCGCCTCTTGTGGAGTCAATTCCATCTGTCCGACTTCAACGGCGTATATGTAAGGATATTTGAATAGAGCTGGGTCCATGATCGAGAGCGGATGTGGCTTCAGGTAGACACGCGTGTTCGTCAGGCGCTGGATTCCCCCCATGTACTGGTAATCGGCATCCCACGTGTCCGTCATCCAGGCGCCCAGAAACCAGGACAATCGATCACCCAATCCATGCCCATGTTCAAAGTCCGTACTCGGAACCTCCTGCCCGGGCCTCGGACCGTGGCCTCGTGTGTCGGTATACATCAGGCGTGTGAAGTAAAACTCAGGCTGAGCGTCGGACGGTCGAGGTCCGGGTCCGTCGCTGAACGCGGGCAAGACAACCAATATGAGGCACACCAGCAACGCTGCGCGTATTGCCATAGTTTCTCCGGGATGGCAAAGCATCTGCATTCTACTTGTAAACCGATCAGAACTTCTATTGCCTAGATGTAAAAAGCGGTCGTTGCGCATGTTGACTCCCAAAATCAGCCGTGATACTTAAACGCCCGAGGATAGAGCGCAAAGTGATTGGTGCGACCGCTCGTACCGTAACCCTGACATTCTTAATGCTTCTGGCGATGCAAGCCCGTTCGCAACAGCTTCCGGCTTATCGCGCGCCGCGCTTCCCCGGAACGCAAAACCCCGATTTGAATGGAATTTGGCAGGCGATGAACTCGGCCAATTGGGATATCGAGCCTCATGCCGCGGGACCGTCGCCCTTTCCGGAGCTTATGGGCGCGATCGGCGCGGAGCCGGCAGGACAAGGCGTCGTCGAGGGTGGAAAGATCCCGTATCAGCCTTGGGCGGAGGCGAAGAAGAAAGAAAATTTTGAAAAGCGGCTCACCCGTCCCACCACGCTCGAAGTCAACAACACGGCGGGTGACCCCGAAGCGAAGTGTTATCTGCCAGGCGTTCCACGTGCCACCTACATCGGCCTTCCCTTTCAGATCATTCAGACAGCCAAGCAAATCCTGCTCTCCTACGAGTTTGCCAGTGCGACGCGCATGGTCTATATGGATCGCAAGCCCAAGGCTCCTGCCGATTCCTGGATGGGCTGGTCCATCGGAAGTTGGGACGGTGACACGCTGGTGGTTGACGTAACCGCTCAGAACGATAAAACCTGGTTCGACCGGGCCGGAAACTTCCATAGCGACGCCTTGCATGTGGTAGAGCGTTACACGCCCTTGTCGCCATACCATTTGATATACGAGGCCACGATCGAGGATCCGAAGGTGTTTACGCGTCCTTGGAAGATCAGAATGCCTTTGTATCGACGTGTGGAGCCGAACATCCAATCCTTGGAATTCAAGTGCGTGGAGTTCTCGGAAGAGTTTGTGTATGGACATTTGGTCGACAAGCCAAGCAAGTGAGACAAAGAGTATATTGTAAAGAGGGCACGTAAACCGGTCAGAGGAGGCTCCCGAATGAAGCATCGATTTCTCGCACGAATGAGCGCTATGGCAGCAGTCGCCGGACTGATGCTGCTGGTGCAAATGCCGGCTGGCGCCCAGCAGTCGGCAACAAGAGGAACCCAGAAAGCCGCGCCCGCTTCCACCAGCTTTGCCGTGCCGCACACCGCGTGGGGTGATCCGAACCTGGAGGGAGTGTATACGTTCGCTACCCTAACACCCTTCCAGCGGCCGGCTGCTCAAGCCGGTAAGGACGTACTGACGGAGGAAGAACAGAAGGCGCTGGAGGAGCAACTCAAGAAAAAGCAGGAGGAGAACATCGCCACGAACGAGCATTTCAGCTATAACGCACTATGGTTCGCGAGCGATCAGGGGAGGCCCACAGGCCGCACGTCGATTCTTGTGGATCCGGAGGACGGCCGCTTGCCTCCGTTGACGGAGCGGGGACAGAAACTGCGCGCGGAGATGCAGGCGCATGCAGCCACGAAGCGCATCGGAAAGGACCAACTGGTCGATACGTGGGAGGACATTTCGACTTACAACCGCTGCCTCGCCCGGCCCATGCCGCGTGTCACGCAAGAGTACAACCAGGGAGCCGAGATTCTGCAGACGCCTGGATACGTCACGATTTTCTATGAGAGCATGCATGATGTGCGCGTCATCCCGCTGGACGGCCGTCCGCATCTGGATTCCGGCATCCGCCTTTGGAATGGCGATTCCCAAGGCCACTGGGAAGGAGACACTCTGGTCGTCGACTGGACGAATTTCAGCGACAAGCAGAAGTCCGATGGGTCCGCGCCGTTCGGCGGTTTTCCGCAAGGCAACTTGCACGTCACCGAACGATTCCGGAAAGTGAATGCGAACACGCTCGATTACATGGTCACCGTGGAGGACCCAACGATCTGGACCAGTTCCTTCACATTCGACCTTCCCTGGAGGGGCGACGATCCGACTTATCGCGGTCCGGACGATCTTTTTGAATACGCGTGTCACGAAGGCAACTACCGAATGATGGAGAACGCCATCACCGCGACGAAGGCGGTAAGGGCGGCAAAGTCCGGAAAGAAATAGCCGTTGGTCGTACGCGAGTTGAATTTAGTAGTCAGCGCGAAGCGCAAGCGCGATAGCGCGCAGCCTCAAAAACAGGAGGGTGAATACGATGAGTAGAAGATTTGTGGGCGCGGCCGCAACTGCCGTCTGTGGCGTGCTGCTGCTTGCGCCGACGGTACCGGCCTGGGCGCATCACTCATTCGCATCGGAATATGACGCCGATATGCCGGCCAAGATCCAGGGAACAGTGAAGAAAGTCGAATGGATCAATCCTCACAGCTGGATCACCATCGATGTGAAGAATCCTGATGGCACGGTGACAACCTGGGAAATCGAAGCCGGCGCTCCGAATGCAATGTTCCGGAGAGGACTCAACAAGGATTCGCTGCCAATCGGAACGGAGATCGTCGTCACGGGGTATCTCGCGAAGAATGGTTTGAAGCGCATCAATGGCCGGGATCTCACACTCCCGGATGGGCGAAAGCTCTTCATGGCCACCTCTAATCCTTTTGAGCCGGACTCTGAAAAAAAGGACAAATAAGCCTGGGCGGCGTGGCCGGTTACTACATGATGGAGGCATGATGCGAATTATTGCGTTGCTCCTTCTAGCCGGTCCGGCCATCGCACAGGCACCTTTCCAGCCGGTGGCCACGATATCTGAGATCATGGTGGCCATTACGCTTCCGTACTCGGATGCGCTGCTCTATATCGAGCGGAATCCTCCGAAAGATGACAGGGATTGGGAGACGTTGCAGATGCAGGCGCTCATGCTCGCTGAATCCGGAAACCTGCTGATGATGAAAGGCCGCGCCAAGAATCAGGGGCTATGGATGAAGGACGCCAAGCTACTCGTGGAAGCGGGTGCCGCGGCGGTGAAAGCAACTCGAGCGAAGGACATTCAGGCAGTGCTCGCGTTGAACGAGCAGATTGTCAGCTCCTGCATTACTTGCCACACTCAATTCCGTCCCCGCAATCGCCAGCCGCGAAGAACGATTGACTAAAGCTATCGCTGCTTCAATGGTGCCGGCCTGCCGAACTTCGCCTCGTCCACAGGGACATTGGTTGTTACCTCGCTCAGCATGATTGAATCGCGGCCGTCCAACCACGCGTACGTGATGCGGAATGGGAACTTGATTCCGTCGACATCGCGATAATCACCGTACTCAATCAGCGTCGGAGCGCGGCCGATCGGTGACTTGCCATAGCGTAATTCACGCAAAAGCAGACCGGTCTGCGTGTCGAAGTATAACGTTACGAGAAGGTCTCGCGGTCCGTTTCCCTGGATGACGTTGACGCTGTGATTTTGTCCCGAGGTCGTATCCGGCGGTGCGTCTCTGTTTGGAAGATCCGTGATTGTGGTCGGTGGGCCGGATTTCACATTCGTGAGAATCTGTTTGATCTGTCCCGGGAAGGATAGTTGCGCGTCAAACCTGGCACTATCCAGATCACTACCGCTCAACTGATATTCCCCCAGAACGTTGAGAGGTGTTCTTATCCAACCTGTGCGACCGTCATACGTCCTGACTTGGTCTCCTTGTCCGGTATTCGCATCAAACAAGATGATCGTGGCGCGTTTGTCCGGAGCTTCCGCGACGATTTCGACGCTGCCGCCGAATCCCCCGAACCCCACGCTGGTCCCTTTGCCGACAAAGCTGGTGAGGCCGGCCAGCCGCTGGGCCCCGCCGGAGACCTGCACATATTTATCGAGAATCGACTCAGCGGTAGGCGATCCGGGACTGTCTGGGATCGCGTCATCCCAATCGAAGCTTGGGGTGCCGTAGATGGTCTCCAGGTTGGGGGTCGTGAGTGGTTTATCGCGGTTGCGATGGCAGGTCCAGCACGTGACGAGCTGACGTCCGCCGAAGTTGTTCTTGTTCAGTGTCGCAACCATGTTGATCATGCTGCGCGCCATCACCTTTCTCGGGGTGTCGGCCGCCCAATCTACCCGATTAGTACCGGCCCCGATATGACAATCCGAGCAGTCGAACTGAAGGGCGGCTGTCATGAGGCCCATCGTCTGGATGAAATCGTCCACGGGAATTCCCTTGAGTGCCTGGACGTTCTTGAAGACTTGTTCCGCGAGAAGCGGTTTCTCTTGTGGTGCCTGCTGGGCGAGGGCCCATCCAGCGCCGATCAGCGCGACAACGGTGATTTCCACGAACTTTCGCATTCAAACGTCCTTTTATTGATGGCTGCGCGCTATCGCGCTTGCATTGTTTACGGCTGCGGCCTGCCGGCCTTGCGCTTCGCGCGCTCCGCTCATTTTTCAGAAGAGGTATTTCAGCGCAAACTGCATGATTCGCGGGTCACCGGCCGAGAGAATCTTTCCAAAGTCCCGGCTGTTCAAAGCGAGAACGGGATTGTTCGGATTCAAATGGTTCGGCATGTTGAACGCTTCGGCCCGGAACTCTACGGATTGCCGCTCCGTCATTCGGAATTTTCGGGTTAGACCCATGTTGATGGTGATGAATCCCGGTCCCTGAATGTTCAAGGAACTGTTGCCCCACACGCCATCGGCCGGTCGCGCGAAGGCCGCCGGATTCAGCCAGCCACTGACGCCTTTATTGGGTAGATAAGGATCGGCGAGCACCTGGTTCGCGCGATCGATACCAAATCCCGTACCCAATGATGTATTGAACCCTGAAATCGGCGCGAAGTACGTTCCGGACTGAATGCGGGCGATGCCCGACAGTTGCCACGCGCTGGCCAGCAGGCGCAGCAGATTGCTGGAAAACTGCGGCGTTTCGTACACCGCGGACGCATTGATACTATGCCGCGTGTCGCCGGGACAACCGCCGCGTTCGTTCCGACGACGACCAGGAAAGACACCAGTCGAGGTCTGGGAACCTCCAGCCGCAAATGGATCGGCGATACAGTGCGACCACGTGTAGTTCGCCTGTATGGTCACGCCGTTGCTGCGGCGGCGCTGGACGGTAAGTAACATTCCGTTGTAGCTCGCCGTGCTTTCGTCGCCGAGTGTCGTGATATTGGCGAAGTACTGTCCTGCCGTTGGATTTGCCAGATTGAGGAGTCGCCGCTGGTTTGTATTTCCAGTCGTCGAACAAGGACTGAACGTCTGGCCGTTGAGCACACAACTGGCCCCCGGAATGAAGATCGAGGGATTCGTTTCTGTCGCGCTTTGGCCGTGGATGGTGCTGTTCCCGATGTAGTTCGCCGAGACCATCCAGTCGGTTCCCACCTGCCGCTGCAAACTCAGATTCCATTGATGGACGTACGCCACCTTGTTGTGCCACTTGAAATTGATGTAGAAGACGCTCTGCGGAAATAGAACATTGGAGTTGAGCACTGCCGGAAACGGATTGCCTCCCGGGTAACCCAACCACGGCTCATCCAGTCCTCCCGCGGGGTCGTTGCGCGTGACTTGATTCGCCCACGGCGCGCCGTTTCCAGCCCAGTGAAACATCGGAGGCATGTCGTAAAACAATCCATACGCTGTTCGAACGGTCGTCCGGCCATCGCCGCTGACATCCCAGGCCAATCCCAGCCGGGGCGCAAACTTGAGCCAGGAATTTTCCACGTCGGTATTAAAACCCGGATAGAGCGCGTCGCCCGTATACTGAAGTCCCGCGGGCGCATTCTTGAAGACGGTACTCTTGATCCCCTTATCAAACCATTCGCGTTCAAAGTGCATCGGCCGGCCCAGGTGATAGGGCAAGGTATGCGGCTCCCATCGCACGCCTGGGCTGACGGTCAGGCGGGACGCTGCTTTCCAGGTGTCTTGTATGTACACACCGACGGAGTTCTGCCGGGTATTGGACATGACCGGGCTTCCCTGGACGAAAGCGGAAGCCTTGCCCAGCAAGAAGTCGGACAGTCCCAGACCGGTAAAGTGGCCGTCGAAGGTTGTAGCGGGAAATACGGAAGAACCGACGCTGCCGTTGAGCATCTGATGGATCCAGCTCACGCCGAGCCCGATCTGGTGCCTGCCCCTCTCGAGAGTAAGATCTTCGGCCAAATGATAGGACGTCGTGTTTTGGTGCCCAGGATTGGTATTCGTACCCAAGAGACTGAATCCAGTATTTACGGTCATGACCGTCATGTTCGGGACGCCCTCGTAAACGCCCTTGGCCCCTAGAGATGTCAGATCGAAGGTTTTCGGAGCGAACTTTGGCAGGTACGACCAATTGACGGAGCCATGAAAAGAGCTCACCGCTCGCGGGCTGATCAAATACGTCTCGCCCAGAGCAAACGAATGCACATTCTGGACCAGATGTCCGTTGGCGCTCGTTAGGACATTCACGCCATCATAATCGGCGGGCTGGTCCCGGTGGGCGTCGAAAAAGCGTCCGAACAGCGAGTGCTTGGCGTTTACCTGGTAATCCATTCTGCCCGTCGAGATCCATTCGCTCGTCTGAAGACGGCTTCCGAACCGGACTTCGCCGCAGGGGTCGTTGGTAGTGGGAAAGAGCTGATGATGCAACAGGTTCAACGCCACTTTTGAAAACTGCGCAGGATCGATCCTGTTGTCGCTGAACGGAGAACGTAACGTGACAGCTTTGCCGGCGTTGCATGCCGGCGAAGCAATTGCCGTAAAGTCGCCCGCGAGCATCGCCGGCGTCGGAATGTAAGCCCGGTTCGCCGACGGCCGTGCCCGTTCTTTCGTACCCTGTTCGCCCCCGAAGAAAAACAATTTGTTGCGGATGATCGGTCCTCCGACTGTTCCACCGAACTGATTACGTTTGAGACCATCGTTCGTAAGCGCGAATGCATTTCGAGCGTTGAGCGCGCCATTGCGCAAAAATTCAAAAAGATCTCCGTGAAAGTCGTTCGTGCCCGCCTTTGTTACGGCGTTCACGGCACCCGAGGAGTGGAAGCCGTACTGGGCCGCCAAGCCACTGGTTTCCACCTTGAACTCCTGCAACGCATCTGGAAATGGAAGCGGCAGATTCAGGTTATTGTAGGCATCATTGTGGTTGGATCCGTCCAGGCGATACGTCAGCCCAGCCTGCATTCCGCCTGCGACCTGGATGATGATCGTTGGGTAGTTTCGGCTGCCTGGATTTAACGTGCCCTGCGTCGAGGTGGTTGCCACTCCCGACAGCAGGACCAATTCGGTGACCTGCCGTCCATTCAATGGCAGCTCCAGCACGCGAGTGTTGTCGATCATTTGGCTGATGCCCGTGTTGCGTGTTTCCACAAGCGCGGCGTCGGCTTGAACTTCGACCGTTTCGGAAACCTGTCCCACTTCCATCAGAATATTAAGGACGGGGTTGCTTCCGACCTGGAGCACGATTCCCGTTCTCGCATAACTACGAAAGCCGGGCAGTGCGGCCTCTACGCGATAAGGACCGATGGAGAGATTTGGCAAAATGTACAGGCCGGCTTCATTTGTAACGGCAGAACGTGTTATCCCAGTGTCGGTCTGCGTGGCCTTGACTTCGACTCCCGGCAAAATTGCACCACTTTGATCGGTCACAACGCCACTGATTTGCGCCGTTGATTGCGCCATGACTTGCGGGCGCGCCAAGATAAACGATACCGCCACGATCGCAGCGAGTGCTTGCGGGAAATGGATCCGGCACTTCTGTCTACTTTCCACCTGTCCCTCCAACACATTTTTGATTCAATTACGATGGGCGCGATTATACGGCAGCTCTCAAGAAAACCACTCCGTGCTGAGGTAACGCTCGCCTGTGTCCGGAAGAATAGCGAGCAAGCGTGTTCCGCGTCCGAGCTCCTGCGCCACGATGCAGCTTGCGTGAAGAATCGCTCCGGATGAAATGCCGCAAAGGATTCCTTCCTGCTCGGCAAGCCGGTGAGCCGCCGAACTGGCGTCTTCATAGTCAATGGCCAAAATCCGGTCGATCACGTCTCGGTTCAAAACTTCCGGAATGAAACCCGCGCCAATACCCTGAATTTTGTGCCAGCCGGCCTTTCCACCCGATAATACCGGGGAGTCCGAGGGCTCAACAGCAAACAGCTTCATGTGCTTGATCTGTTGTTTGATGACCTCGCCTGTGCCCGTAGCGGTGCCACCCGTACCGATACCAACGACCAGCGCGTCCAGGTTAGTACCGACAACCTGCAGTATTTCTTGAGCCGTCGTCTTCCGATGAATCTCGGGATTTGCAGGGTTCTCGAACTGTTGCGGCATAAAATAATCGGGATGTTCAGCAAGAATTTCTTTTGCCTTGTTGATGGCACCCTGCATAAATTCCAATCGGTGAGTGAGCATGACCCGCGCGCCAAAGGCTCGCAGGAGCGATACTCGTTCCATGCTGACATCATCGGGCATCGTGAGGATGACCTTATAACCCTTGGCCGCGCCTACCATAGCCAAACCAATCCCCGTGTTTCCACTTGTCGCCTCCACAATGGTTCCCCCGGGTTTCAAGCGGCCGTCTCGCTCTGCAGCCTCGATCATGCTCAACCCAATGCGGTCTTTCACACTACCGCCGGGATTGAAGAACTCCAGCTTCACCAGCATTTCGGCCCAGTGGTCTTGCGGAATGCGGTGCAGGCGTATGATTGGCGTCCTTCCAATGACTTCGCAGATACTGTCGTAAATATGGTCGTGCATATTGTTTGAACTCCAATGCTGAACGCGGAAACGTCAGGTTCTGTTCTGGGGAAAAGTCTTCCTTATAATAGATGCCGCAATGAATGCCGCTATCGTCGCAATCAGGGGTGGTATGGACACCACCCAAAAAACGCGGCGGGTGTCCGGTGTGACCGCTAACAACATTCCTCCAAGAATCGGACCAAGGATTGAACCAATCCTGCCGATCCCGAGTGCCCAACCCAAACCTGTCGAGCGAATTGCGGTCGGATAGAACGAAGCAGTGAGCGCATTTGAACTCGTCTGCGAGCCAAGGACCGTGAAACCCGTTGCAAACACCGCGGCACTTAGCAGAGGAATGGAAGCTCCCGCCCCGCCAATGAGGAAGATGCACACTGATGATCCGAAATATGTGCATGCCAACACGCGAAACGACAGCTTGCGGTCAATGATTCTACCTAAGGTAAGAGCCCCAGCTACACCTCCGATCTGAAGTAACGTTGAGATCAGAATTGCTGTCTGTACCTTCACGCCCACAGCACTCATTACAGTGGGAAGCCAACCGTTTAAGAAATACAGATTCAGAAGGTTCATAAAAAACATCACCCAGAGCAACAGGGTAACTGCCATACGTCCATCGGAGAACAGTTGCTTCAGGACAAAACCTCCAGCGGGGTTTTCCTCCGCCTCAAATGCCATATCTGACGATATTCCAGCCTTTGGTGCGATGCGCGATAAATACAAGGCTACACGACGTTCCTGCCCACGCTTTAATACAAGAAAGCGAATTGATTCGGGGAGTCGGACAATGGCGATAGCCGCTGCGATGCCGGGCCAGATGCCTCCCGCAACAAAAACCGATTGCCACCCAAAACGGGCAATCAAGTTGGCCGCAACGAAACCTCCAACGGCGCCTCCAATCGTAAAACCGCAGAACATAACCATCACCATCGTAGAGCGGAGCCGTTTGGGCGCATATTCGGCAGTCAAGGCAATCGCATTCGGCATTGCTCCACCTAGGCCAAAGCCGGTCAGCAGACGAAAAATGAATATTTCCCAGAACGTCGTGGCCGTCGCAGTAAGCAATGACAAGAGGCCGAACAATAAGCAGCAGATTATCAAAATGGGCTTCCGTCCGAAACGATCGGCAAGTGGGCCAAAGACTAACGCACCGATCATCATTCCAAACAAGCTGCTGGAAATTAGCGGTCCCATCGCATTGCGGGAGATATGCAGGCTGGCGGCCAATGCGGGGGCAATAAAGCCCATCGATTGCGCATCGAAGCCGTCGCCAAACACGATGGCTGAACAAATTGCGGCGGTGAGCAGTTGATAAGGGCCAAGGGGCTGTTCGTCAATGAACCGCCCGACGTCGAGAACCGTTGCCTTCATCATGTCCCCAATTCCAAAGGACCCAGCACCAGGACGCGCCCGTTAGAAGACGTACTTCAGCGCGAACTGCAGAACTCTCGCATCACCTGAAGTATTGATCTGGCCGAACGTGTTGCTATTGAGGGGCACGCTGGTCGATATGAACGGAGCCGCCGATGTAGCCCCGGGGTTTCCTTTGCGAAGGCTGTTCGTTACGTTGAATGCCTCAGCGCGAAACTCCATCTTCTGATTCTCCCGAACCTGGAAGACCCGCGATAGAGCCGTATCAAACTGCCAGTATGAAGGACCTATCACATTGCGCGTCCCGATATTTCCAAGAGTGCCCAAAGCCGGTTGCGCAAACGCTTTCGGATTGAGGTAGTTCTTGAGGGAACCGTCCCCGTACGGGTTCGCAAGTACCTGGTTCGGACGCTGGGGTCCCGCATCGCCGTTTAATGCACGGTCGAGACCGGACGTGATCGTAAGATAGGCGCCGGTTGATACTCTGTAGATTCCTGACAATCGCCATCCTGTGCCGAGCTTGCGTAACGTTGGATTGGCAAACTGCGGACTGTCGGCGACGGCCGTCAAATTGAAGAGTTGGCGCCGGTCTGAATTGCAATTGCCGCGATCGAAGCGTCTATTGTTGCGGTCAAGATATCCGCCTGCGCCAGGGCCGCCGGCAGAAAACGAGTCACCTATGCAACGAGACCAGGTGTAATTGCCACCAACGTTCAAGCCCCTTGTAACGCGCCGCTGAATTGAAAGGAGCATCGCGTTGTACTGCGCTGTGCCGGCATCTTCATTCACATTGAGGGCCCCGATGAGTTGTCCTTGCTGGGGATTCTCGATCGTAAGGAGCCGGCGCTGGTCCGTGTTCGAGGTCGTCGAGCAAGTGGTGTACGTGACGCTGTTCAGCGTGCATGAACTCGTGCCCAAAAAGAGCGATTGATTGACTGCCTGCTGCACCCACAGGTGCGTCGTTTGGCTTCCTAGATAGCTGGCAGATACGAGATAGTCACCGCCGAACTGTTTTTGGACACTGAGGTTCCAGGTCTGGACCATGGTCGGCTGCATGTTGTATCGAATGGCAGGATAAAACGATGCGAAGGGTGGAAATCGTGCTCGAGTCGCATCAAATACCCACGGGAATGGATTGCCGCCTGGAAAGTCTCTGTATGGATCTTCAAAGCCCCCTGCTGGACTTGATATCGTCGTGTTGAAGGCCCTTGGAGGCGATGTCGCGCTGCCGTTTAGAGTGTTCGAGCCGCTAAAGTCATGGGCGACTCCATATGATGCTCGGATCGCGATCCGGCCATCGCCGTGCGGATCCCAGGCCAGTCCCACGCGAGGTGCGAACTCCAACCACTCTTTGAAAATAGACGCACCTTCCGGGAAACCCGGATCACCCGGGAAATAAAAACCGGCCGGTCCGTTCGGGAAAACGGTGCTCCGGATGCCCTTCTGAAACCTGTCGTGATCGAAACCGTAAACGGCTCCGATCGTCAGGTGCAAAGGAAGGAATGGTTCCCACCGTAATCCATAGTTCAACGTCAGCTTTTGGGATATCTTCCACACGTCCGACGCGTAGATCCCGAAGTTTGTTTGACGATCCGCCCAGCTCGTCGGTGATCCCTGATTCAACGTCGTGAGTCTGCCAGTTAGAAAGTCGGCCATCCCCAGGCCGGTCGCTGTGCCGTTGAACGCATAGTTGCCAAGGGCAGCGCGGTACGCATTCTGGTTGGTCCTCCATTCCGCGGCGTTGGCGCCGAAGGCGATCTGGTGGTTGCCCCGAACCAGGCTTGCGTCGTCGGCAACCTGGTAGGCTGTAGTGCGGAACGTGGCCTCGCTGTTGGTTCCGCTGCCGATGCTGGGTCCCCCAGTGACGGCGATCACCATGTTGTCTTTTAAAGAACTGTACGCATTGACTCCAACGTCCTGGGGCCCAAAAAAGTGCGGACCGACGCGGTGCAGCGCCAGTCGATTCACTGTCATGCGGAAGGCGTTGACCGTATTGGTTCCGAAAAGATAGGTGTCGCCTACCGCGTAAGATTGAGCCAGGTTATCCCAACCGTTGCTGGTTGTTGTCAGTAGATTGCCGGACAAACTGTATGGGTCGGGCACAGACAATGTCGTTGCAACATATCGGCCGAAAACAGAATGGTTGGCGCTCAACTGGTAATCCACTTTGCCGACGGCCTGCAGTTCGTTGGGTTTATTGACCAGTCCGTATGTAACCTTGCCGCATTCATCCTGCGCCCGGGGAAATTTGGCTGAAATCGCTAACGCTGCTTTGCTGTAAAGGGCAGGATTAATGGTGTTGTTGGCATTGAATGGAGGCTGCAATGCGATCGGCCGACCGGCGTTGCAAGCTGGCGAGGTGAACGCCGTCCAATCACCGGCGAGCATTGCGGCTGTTGGAACAAAGCTGATCGTGTCGTTGGGATCCGAACGGGTAGTCGTCCCTTGGTAGCCGCCAAAGAAGAAGAGCTTGTTCTTCAAAACCGGACCGCCAAGCGTGCCGCCGAACTGATTGCGCTTCAGCGAATCGCGCCTCAACGCAAAAAAGTTTCGCGCATTGAACTTGTAGTTGCGCACAAACTCGAACGCGTCACCGTGAAGTTCGTTGGTTCCGGCCTTGGTTACCGCATTCACTGCGCCACCGGATTTAAATCCGCCGTTGGCGCCCATGCCGCTCGCCTCCACTTTGAATTCTTGCAGCGCGTCGGGAAACGGGAGCGGCATTTGTGTTCCATCATACGGATTGTTGTGCATAGAACCATCCAGGGAATATCCCACTCCGAAAGTCTGTCCGCCGGCGATGGAGATCATCACAGCTCCCTGCCAGGTCTGTGTGCTGGCTGCTTCGGACTGGACAGCGGCGCCTGAAAGCGTGATCAGATCGGTGACCTGGCGGCCATTCAACGGTAGTTCCAAAATACGCGCGTTTTCGATGACCTGACCCACAGCTGTGGTTCGCGTTTCCACCTGGGTGGCGTTGGCCTGGACTTCAATCTGCTCGGTAACCTGGCCCACCTGTAGGATGATGTTGATCGTCGGGTTGCTGTTGACCTGCAACACAATTCCTGTTTGTGCAAACGTGCGAAATCCCGGCAGCACAGCTCCCAGACGATAAGGACCGAGTGGCAAGTTCGGCAGGACGTAGGTTCCGGTTTCGTTAGTGACGGCGGAGCGGCTTATGCCTGTTTCGGTCTGAGTTACTGTCACTTCCACGCCAGGCAACACCGCGGCACTCTCGTCTCGAACCGTGCCGCTGATTTGCGCCGTGGCCTGCGCCCAAACGTTGACACAAGTCAAGGCGGACACCATTAGCGTGATCAGTAGATTTATTGAAACACGCTTCATTTGCTCCTCCTCTCAGTTCGGAAGACAGTCCATCCCACGAAATTTGGGTCCGATGATATGCTTCGTTCGATCGAGGTTCAATCAAAACGAGCTGCAAAGGCTATGGATTTGTGGGTTTGGCAGCGTGTTCTCTTGCGCTCTTTCTATAAGTCTCTTCGTCGGATGGGACGGCGGAACCGAGGTAAGCATGCGCATCACTCCAAAAGAAATCGCGATTGTATTTCTACACTCGCGGTTGTATATTCCGCGTCAAACGGACGAAAAATCTTACGAAAGTCTTACATCAGGGAGTAAGAGATGAGAGTCCAGAGATTATTGTTTGTTATCGTGTTTATTTTAATGACATTCCCGATGTTTGGCGGTCTCGTTTTGGCGCACCACAGTGTCGCAGGCTATGACACCAAGACGGAGATGGTGTTACAGGGCGTCGTTGTGGAATATAGGTGGAGAAACCCTCATGTCATCGTGGTCTGGAACGTGACTGATAAGAGTGGGAAAACCGTGGAATGGGCTGGCGAAATGAATTCCCCGACCTCGATGATCCAGGTAGGCATGAACAATCAATCCCTCAAACGGGGAGACCAGATTATCCTTACCGTGAACCCATCGTTGACAGGTAATCCTCTAGGTGTGATTAGAAAGATAACGACTATGGATGGCAAGATTATAGTCGATAGGTTCACGCCTCAATAGATCCGCAACGAAAAGCGGGAACCTACCAATCCCAAAACATCGCCCGACACAATCGCGCTGAAAGGTTAAAACAATGCAAAACCAAATCATGGTCTCGATGTTGGCTTTAGTGGGAGGACTGGCTTTGTCGTCGGCCGCATTTGCTCAAACTGAAATCATCCCACCAGGCTGGAAGACATGCCCACATTGTCTGACTCTGGAACAACAACTGCACGAGGCAACATATAACCCACCGGGCATGCCGTTTAATCCGCGTGATCTGTCGGGAGTATGGAACAGCCGGCCCAACGTCGACAAACCGGGTGCCCCCATTATCGACACGGTCCATGACTCCTTCGCGAAGGATATGGCGGGTACCGGAGTGGCGCCCCCAAATTTTCCCGGTCTGACGCCTTACGGAAAACAATTGTTCGACGCCACATTGACCGATTTCAAGCCTCCCGAAGGAACGAGAGTTACGAATTCGAAAGATCCGATGCTGAAATGTGATCCGCTCGGTTGGCCGCGCTGGTTCACATACAACTATGGAATCGAGTTTGTGATGCTACCCGACAGGGTATTGCAGTTCATTGAATGGGGACATACCTGGCGCACTATTTGGACTGATGGGCGCAAGCTTCCGGAAAACCCTCCGGAACCCCGGTTTATGGGATGGGCCGTTGGGCATTGGGAACCGGACAACACGTTCGTCGTCGAGTCCAACGGTTATGACGACCGGTCCTGGGTCTCCGAAGCTGGGAATTTTATGACCAAGCCTGGCCAAAAGGGCTGGGGTCTCAATGGCTGGCCGCACACCAGCGAGATGCGCATAGTCGAACGGTGGAAGCGGACCAGCTATGGCATTCTGGAGGGGCAGTTGACCGTGATCGATCCGAAGGTGTACCTCAAGCCTTGGGTGACAGATATCGTCAGGCACACTCTGCTGCCGGACACGGAGATCTGGGAATATTTCTGCGTGCCATCCGATTCGGAATACTATAACGAGAGAGTGCTGAAGCCTTCGAATGGTGCGAAGTAATTCATAAGCGTTCACTTGCCTCGCATTGCAAATCCGACCCAGCGATCTATTCCATGATCGCCTCGATAACGACACCGATCCAGCCCGCGTCTGCGTTTCAGAAGCTTGCATTTTGTGTTTAATCGGAGTATCCAGGCGAATCAAACGTGTTCATCAGAAAGCAGTGAGCGAGGGTCCGCCATTCGAGGCTGATGCATGAGAGGTCCATTATGAAAAAAATTTCGATTTGTGTTTTGTTGGTGGCAGCCGTTGGATTCGGTGTGCTCAGCGCCCAGAGATCAAATACCAATCCTGTTGTCGAAAGATTGGATCCGGCTTTGGATGCGATCGTCCCGGCTAATGCGAAGCTAGAAATATTGAAGGCTGACTATTTTGGAAATGCAGAGGGGCCTGTCTGGATAACGGAAGGCCAATCTGGATACCTTCTGTTCACCGACATCAGCGCAAACCACATTTATAAGTGGACTCCCGACGGCAAGCTTTCGGTGTTCTTGGACCGAACCGGCTTTAATTCGGCCGACACCTCGAGCTTGCAAACAGCCGGATACGTCGGGAACTACAATGGGCGGTTCTATCCGACATCATTCGGCTCAAACGGGATCACTTTAGACCCACAAGGTAGGATCGTCTGGTGTGCACAAGGGGACCGGGCGATCGTTCGTCTCGAGAAGGACGGCGAGAAGCGGACGGTCCTGGCCGACCATTATGAAGGGAAGCGACTCAATCGTCCGAACGACCTGGTCGCGAAGTCGGATGGATGGATCTACTTTACGGATCCACGCTCACGCAATCCTGGGGCCGCACAAGAAATAGACTTCAGCGGCGTGTATCGGGTGAAAGACGGCAAGGTGGATTTGCTTGAAAAGGACGTCCAGCCCAATGGTATCGCCTTTACTGCGGACGAAAAGACTCTGTATGTGGGCGGAGGGAAAATCTGGCGCTACGACGTGCGCCCGGACGGTACGATTGCCAATCGTCGGGAGTTCGACTCCGTCGGCTGCGATGGTATGAAACTTGATAAGAGGGGGAATGTCTATTGTGCCACTGCATCCAGTCATGGAGTGCGAGTGATCTCACCGGACGGCAAACATCTAGGTACGATTTTTACCTTAGAGGACGGGGTCGGGATGGGGCCGACAAATCTCGCCTTCGGCGATGCGGATAGCAAGACTCTCTACATTACTATTAAAAGAAGTTTAGCCCGAATTCGGCTGAACATCCCAGGTGTTCGCGCGAATTCCTAATAGGTGATTCCGAATAACATGGTGTGGGAAGCTTGAAGCTCCGTAATCCGGAGTGATAGCGTATGCGCTCCATCGCAATTCATTGTTCAAATCAGGAGGGAAAGAGTGGCCATGAATTTCGTATCGAACCATTCCCGTCTGAACAGACGTCAGTTTCTCACGGCCGCTACGGCCGCAGGAGCAACAGCCGCTTTCAGCGGCAGGGATCTGTTGACCGGAGCGCCACAAGCTCAGCCTCGAAATACACGCCCGATCGATGTGCATTACCATCTGTGGTCGCCCGAATTTATGGGAATTGGAAAGGAAAACGGATTCAAGGTAAATCCGGGTACTCCCATCTTCTGGGATCCTAAACACACGCCGTGGAATCTCTCCAAGGCTGTCGAAGACAATGACCAATGGGGCATTATGGGGATGACCTCCGTGCCCGGCACGACCAACTGGGGACCAAAGCCGGAACTATGGAGACGTATGGCGCGGGTCTCCAACGAGTACGCCGCCAAGATCCGCTCCGATTATCCCAAGCTGTTTGGCATGTGGGCCACGTTGCCCATGCGCGACATCGATGGGACTCTGAAAGAAATCGAGTACGCCATGGACACTCTGAAGGCCGACGGATTCGGCCTGATCACCAACTACTTTGTAAACGGCACCGACAAGTTTCAGGGCGACGAGATGTTCAACCCCATTTACGAAGAATTGAATCGGCGGAAAGCGGTCATTTATGTCCACCCCACCAATCTGAAGTGCCAACAGGGAGCCACTCAGGTCTGCGAGGAGGTTCTCCCTAAAGGCGTCGGCGACGAAAGCTACCTCATAGACACCGGGCGCGCGATGGGAACTTTGATCTTTACAGGGTCGACCACGCGATATCCCGACATCACATGGATCTTTTCTCATTCGGGCGGTATAGGGCCAGTTATTTACTTCAGGTCCTTGATCCACCGCAAGGCGCCAACTCCGACGACGCCGAACTACAAAGGCACAGCCGCCGAGTTCAAGAAGTTCTACTACGATACGGCCCAAACATACGACCCGGATGAGATGAGATTGGCAAAATCGCTGTGGTCGGTGCAGCACATGGTGTTTGGATCCGATTATCCGTATTTTTCGTCTGCGGAAACTGCGGAGGGCGTAAAGAACTGCGGCATATTCAACCCGGCCGAACTGCGCGCCATCTACTACGAAAACGTCCAAAGGCTCGTCCCACGCCTCCGAACCATTTCGTCCTAGCCCCGGATGATGCAATACGGTTTCGCAGCAGGTCCGCTTTCAGGCCGGCGAAATACGGCCGGAGCGCCACGCGGCAGGCGCAGATTTTCGATTTCCTGCACCAATGGCGGAACAGGCTTCAAAAACGTTCAGGTTTTGAAAGGGATTCCCGTGGACGAATTCATGGACACGGATTTCTTTTTTGCGCAAGGCCGGCAGATGCCGTGCTAGGCGGATCGTCGTTGGACGGTGAACGCAAAAAGCGAGGTGGTTACAACAAGAAGCGCGATTGCGCTGAAACCCAACGAGCGGTGAATCCCGATCACTCCGCCGATGATGCCGACCGTCACTCCACTGAACGCGCGCAGGCCGAGTGCGGACATACTGAAGAGACCGATCAGCCGGCCGCGCAGTTCGCTGGGCGCCAGAAGCTGGACGATGGTCTGCGCCGAGGAATAGAAAGCGAGATTCAGGATTCCTGCGCAAAACAGCAGTACGAGCGACAGGTAGTAATTAGTCGAGAACGCGAACGCCGTGATCGCTGCGCACCAGATAATCGCGCAAATGATGGCGGTCCGGACTCTGGGCTGAAGCCACCCCTTGCCTTCGAGAAGGAATCCGCCAAACACGGCTCCCACAGCGCTGGCCATGAGCAGTGCGCTGTAGGTGAAGTCGGCCTCGCCCGCACCGAGGTCCGTGGCGAACGCGGGCATCAGCGTCTGAAATGTGTTACCGACGAGGAATGATGCGCTGCCGCCCAAAACGATCATGGTGACAATGGGACGGTTGTGCGCCACTTCCCGCAAAACATGGATGGCGTCGGCCCAACCGATGGCTCGTTTCGGCGGGGCGCCTTTTCGGAAGTGGCCGGTGTATGGGACGTACAGCAGCCAAATCGTCAAGGGAAGATAGATGACGACGTTCGCCACAAGAGCCCGCGGGGGACCCAGCCATAGCATCAACCCGGCGCCAACGGCCGGGCCGAAGAGTATTCCCAACTGCCGGCTCGTGGCGTTGAGGCGCACGGCGCTCTGAAGATGCTCTGCGCCGACAATGTCATGGATCACCAGTTGTTCAGCGGGTGACCACATTGCGCCGGCGATGCCGTGGACTATCAGAAGAAGGCCGGCATGCCACACCTGAATCGTATTCGTGTAAAAGAGCATGGCCCAGACCAGCGATACGCCCATGAACAAGACCTGCGCAGCCTGGATGACTCTTCGGCAATCGTATCGATCGGCGAGAGCGCCAAAGTACACTGAAAGGAAGAGAAACGGAGTCCAGTGGCTGATTTCGGCAAATCCGCCCAACGCCGGCGAGTGGAACTTCTGAAACAGCAACCAATAGCTCACCACATGTTCGATGTTGTCCCCCAACATCGCGAGCATGGTCCCCATAAAAAAGAAACGAAAGTTTCGGTGACGAAGCGCCGCAAAGGCGGGTTGTTTGCCTGACTGTAGGGATGTCTGATTGGTCATATCATCGCGGACTTTTCGCTGTAGCCGCTTTCCTGAGCTTCGCGCAAAAAGATGAAACTGCCGAACTGTATATGCCTCCTGTCCTTGATGATGCCATTGCTTTTCGCCGATCCTACCGGGCCGTCGTCGACAGCCCCTTGTAGATGAACTTCTGCACGCGGTAGCCCTGCGACTCGCCGGTCACGATATTTCCCTGCGGATCGACGTCGAGGCTGTGCAGATGGAAGAACTCGCCCGCCTTGCGCCCGGGTCCGCCGATGTGGCCGATTTCTTCGAGCGATGTGCGATCCAGAATCGCGATGCGTTCGTTCGAGCCGTCCGCGATGTAGACGAAACGCTGCTCCGGATCGGCCGACAGCGCAACGCCGAATGCCGTGCCTGTCCCTTGCGATTCACGCTTGATGAACCCTTCTTTGAGGAATTTGCCGTCCAGGGTGAAAGACTGAACGCGGTTGTTCGCGCGATCCGTCACATACACGATGCCATCGTTGGAGACTTCGATTCCGTGCGGCGTGTTGAACTGTTGCGGTCCCGCACCGATCGTTTGGCGAGCCTTGGAGGCCTTATCGTCCAGCTTGTTGCCGTAGGCGCCCCAGTGACGCTTATAGGCGCCGGTGTTGGCGTCGAACACGATGACGCGGCGGTTGCCGTAACCGTCGGCAACAAACACCTCGTTGGTCTTGTCATACACGGTGATGCCTGCCGGCCGGCTCAAGTGCGTTGTGTCGTTGCTGTCGACGGCCACGCCGCCCTTGCCGATCTGCAGCAGAAACTTTCCGTCCTTGCTGAACTTGAGGACTTGACCGTCGCCGTCGCCGTTACCGGTAAGCCAGACATTGTCCTTAGCGTCGACGGCGATGCCGTGCTCGCCACTGCCGGGACGTCCATCCCCATTCAGGCGCCGTTCGGCCGTGCAGGACGGGCACTCTGCGAATGCCGAATGCAGTCCTCCACGATTGAACCATTCATACTGGCCCCCTTTGGCCGGGCCGCCCCATCCCTGGATGTACTTGCCGTCCGCGCTGAATTCGACAACGGGCGGAGCCGGTACGTATCCATTCTCGGTGGCGTTGCCTTCCTCAAGTGTGTGGGGGCGATGAAACACCCAGACATTACCGTGGGAATCTGCGGTCGCTCCGCCGACACCACCCAGCAGCCTATGGTCCGGCATAGTGGGGAATTTGGAGTCCACTTCGAAAACCGGCAGGACCGGTTTTGCGCCTTGCGCGATGGCGGACGGAAGCCCGCCGAGAAAAGCCACGAGTGTGACCGCCGCGAAGCTCGCGCCCGTGAAGACCTGCTTTCTCATGTCACAGCTCCTCCCTCGATAGAGAACCGCGTGCGTTGCGCAGATAATACCACTGCCGGCTTACGTCCGATAAGACGAGTGATTGGCCAGCCGCGCGCAGTGGCTGCGATAAAGAGATGCTGCCGATGCCTTTGCGGTGGAGTGGTCCTTCGCGGCATTCTCGATTCATACATGCCTCTTCTTGATTCCGTAACTCGCGCCGCCAGGCAGGGAAGGTGGGCGAGGAAGGAGGACAGATTACAAGCGGGCTGAATGCAGCGTGCCAACCAGTTGTCCTAGGTATCGATGCGGCGTGGACCACACACCGGCCGAGCGGCGTTGCCCTGCTAGCCAATGAGGAGAATGGCTGGCGCTGCACAGCGATGCATCCTAGCTATCAAAGCTTTCTCGGTAACATCCCCCAGAATCACGACGCTCTCTGGTCCCAACTAATCGTCAGAGCGACGTCGTTGGCGGGCTCCAGGCCGTGTGTCATCACAGCGGATATCCCGTTAGCACTGGCTCCAATTGTGGCCCGCAGGAGCGCAGATAACCGAATCTCTGCGCGCTTCGGAGGACAAGGCTGTTCGGCACATTCTCCAACGGCTATCCGGCCCGGGGTCCTGAGCTCAAAGATGGTCGAAAGTTTTCTCGCCGAAGGGTACAGGCTTGCCGTCTCGGAGAGTGAACCCGGATCACCGGACCAACTCCTTGAGGTCTATCCGCATCCGGCATTGCTTTCCCTGCTAGGGTGTGCGTACCGAGTACCCTACAAAGTCAGCCGATCCAAACAATATTGGAAAGAAGCTTCGGCAGAGGAGCGAATAGTAAAGCTGTTGGACCAATTCGCGACTATACTCGGGGCCCTTCAGTCCCAGATTGAAGGTATCCCCTTGAAGCTACCCCTGCCTGCACAAGTCCGGACCCTTGCTGAATTGAAACCATTTGAAGACATGCTCGATGCACTGGTTTGCGCCTGGATAGGAATTAAATACCTGGATCACGAAGTCGAATGCCTTGGCGACGAAACAAGTGCTATCTGGATTCCGCGATCGATCGGAAACTGAGCTCGGAATGGGCAATGTGCGAGAATGTCGCGCTTTGGCGGCCTATGTCCGTGCACCACGCCAAAATTTGTGCGCGGACCTTTTTTCTGGCAGTATTACGACCTGTGAGGAGATGGGGAGGATAAATCATGTGCAGGATTTTCCTCATTACGGCAGCGTTGATCCTGGTTCTGTCGGGACTTTTGCTTGCCCAAGACTGGATTGATTACACCAGTCGGACGGATTTCTTCCATGTCAATTTCCCGGGTGAACCCAAGCTGAAGGACATCACTTACTCGACGGAGTATGGCATCACTTTACCGGGGCGCCTCTATAGCGTCGAGAATGGCCCGAACCGCTACTCCGTCACTGTGGTCAATTACGCCGACGCCGAAAAAATACACACAGCGCGAGCCGAGCAGTGCAAGAAGAATGGGGGAGAAGGCGACGCTTGCCAAAACGACTGGCGAGGGGATGTGCAAGGATCGATCGTCTACGCGTCGTGGCAGTTCTTTCAGAGGAACGCCAAGGTTACCCACTACGCGTGGTATGTGTCGGACCTGATTGAAGGACATCGACTCCAACTGACCAATCCCGATGGATCCCATATCTTCGCCGCGATCCACAGGCATGGCACCCGTCTTTACATTCTGGAGGCAACCGTGCCTCGGGGTGCACCGGCGCCGGGACTGTTTCAGCAATCGCTGCAATTCATTGATGAAGAGGGGAAGCCGGTGCGCTATCGGACTTACTACACCACCGGATACAGTGAGGAATGGAAATTCCCGGCACCCCCACCGCCGCGCGCCAGATGACCGTCGGCCGCGCGAGCCAATAACGATGGTCGGGCAGACTTTTTTAATTTGAGGAGGGTGACCATGCTAGTCAGATCTTTGGGCCTTGCGGCCGTGTGTGCAGTTCTCTTAGTCTCGCCGGTTCGAGCTCACCATTCCCATGGCAACTATGACACCACGAAATGGACGACTATGGAAGGGAAGGTCACGGAATTGCACTTGCTCGTTCCGCATTCCTGGCTCTACCTCGAAGTCAAGGACGATAAAGGGGAGTCGGCAGTCTGGGCTCTAGAAGCGACGGGCCCCGGTGGGCTCACGCGCGTCGGCATCAAGCGTGAAGACGTCAAACCGGGCGACCGCGTCAAAGTCCGGTGCCATCTGCTCAGAGACGGCTCCAACGGCTGTCTTCTCGGGTTTGTGACGCCCATGCATGGTGATCTAGCCCGAGGCCACGGTGTCGAAAAAGATTGGGACGGCGGCGGCGGCGCGGGCACACCTGCTCCTGGGGACCCACCCTACCGTCGTTAACCGTGCGGCTGCAGGGCGATGTCCCAACATTTGACATTTTGGGGAAGCTTGAGCGTGCAGCGAACAATGTCCAATGTTGGGATGTCCCATGTCCGATGTCCCATGTACTTGTCAAACAACCCAACGACCAACTGACACAATGACGGAAATACGGGCGGTCATATGACCGCCCGTATTTCGTTGAATCCAGGAACAACGGGCGCTCCTAGAAGCGTTCCGGATGAGAATTGATTAGTAGTTAATGATTAATGCGCTTGGCCAAATCTAAGATTTTTCAAGGGCATTAATCAATAATCACTAATAATCACCAATCAATTCTCAATTCTCATCTGAAGTTCTTTTTAATCACTAGCAATCGAGTCTGAAGACCCTGACTCCAACGCCGATTCCGGGATTGGCGTTGGATCCCAGACCGATCGGGAGGCGTCCCAGTGATGGAATTCTCCTTTGGAGAGGAGGTAAATGCCTAGTTCGGCATTTTCATCACAATCGTATTTTTTGGAAATATCCTGACGTTTTCCGAGCCTCTTTTGAGTGCTCAAGAACGTTGCGTTTATGAACTGGAAGAGTCCACCCGCGGAACTGTCCTTATTTTGAACCTTACAGTTGAGACCGGATTCGGCAAAGGCGATACGGACGGCCAGGTATTTATCTACTCCGTAGTAATCCGCCCATTTGTCGATGATTTTAGCAGCGGAGAGTGGTGGCGGAGCTAGAAAGACTCGTTGCGATTGGACTGCTGCTCTTGTCAAATTCAGAGGAGCTGGAAAAGTAAAGGAGACAGCGAGCAGGAAACCAACGACTTTCCGTGTCGTATGTCTTTGAAGATTCTTTGCCTCGTCCGAGCGAACATTTTCAAAAAAATGCAAGTGTCCTCCTTCATGGAGCGTCCCTGATGATGAATGGGTTGTTTCTGACACCAGTGAAAGGCAGGGTTGCTTCCATTTGCATTCCGCCCGTTCAGTCAACGACTTAGATTTCTGGCCCCGTCCGGTGGTCCCCAAAAGTGCCAAAAAATTGACCCGCTTCTGCGGTTTTCTCGACAGTTCTGGCCTGGGCGGGTCGCAGACGGGCAAAGACGACTCAGCCCAGCGACGACCGCAACATTTTTCTTGACCGCTGGAGTTGAAGAGCGAGCCGGGATCCGTGCTGAAAAACCGAAGGCGGTAGGTTCAGACCTCCTGATATCTCCCAGAAGGAGAGGGACGCGCCCTCGGCATAGTTGCCCAAGATTCCGGTGAGAAACGCGGGCTAAAGCCCGCGACTACAAGCTCGAGATAACGTGCAGGCATGCATGTAGTCGCGGGCTTTAGCCCGCGTTCGGTCATTCTGTTTCTTTGACCAGAGGGAATTCCCTGTCGAGATCAGGAGGTCTGTAGGTTGGCTGCGAAGTCCGGAGTCTCGCCACATTTGCACTCCACTTGAGGACTTCACATCAGTCGAAATCAAAATGTTGACAGGCCATGGAGGCGACCGCTTTGCCGATGCTAAGCGACGATGTGGCGGCAGGGGAAGGCGCATTGAGGACGTGGACCATGCGTTCGGCGCGGATGACATGGAAGTCATCGAGAAGGTTTCCGTTCGGATCGACGGCCTGCGCGCGAACGCCGGACCCGCCCGGCCGGAGATCCTCAGATTTCAAGTCCGGCAGAAGACGCTGTAACGCGGACACAAACGCGTTCTTGCTGAGAGAGCGCCAAAATTCTCCAGCGCCGGTTTTCCAGTATCGTGCGATCATTTTCCAGAATCCCGGATAGGCGAGTGCGTCGGCCACATCGATTAACCGAAAATCGGTCTTTCGATAGCCCTCGCGCCTGAAGGCGAGGACCGCGTTAGGACCCGCCTCCACTCCCCCGCCGATCATGCGGGTAAAGTGAACTCCCAGGAACGGGAATCGTGGATCGGGAACGGGATATATAAGGTTTTTGACTAGCGACTGACGCGGTGGATTCAGCTCGTAATACTCGCCACGGAACGGAACGATGTGCACTCCGGGATCGACGCCGCACATCCGAGCAACACGATCCGACTGCAATCCACTACAATTCACTAAAGCGTCACACTGAAATTCTCCGGCGTTCGTTTGAAGAACAAGTCTACCGTCCGAGCGCCGGCAGCTGAGCAACCGGGCAGTGGTCTTCACGTCACACCCGCGATGCGAAGCTATCTGTCCGAGCGTAAGCGCTACAGCTTTGTAATCGACAATGCCGGTCTGGGGGACAAACAACCCTCGAATGCCGCCGGCCTGCGGCTCGTACTCGCGTATTTCGCCGGGCGTCAACCAGCGAATGCCGCGTAACCCGTTCGCTTCTCCTCGACGATGCAATTCCTGTAAGCGCGGCAACTCCTCTTCCCCGGTGGCGACGACGATTTTGCCGCACCGTTCGTGCGCAATGCCGCGGTCTTGGCAGAACCGGTACATCGCCTCGCGCCCTTCGGCACAAAGCCGAGCCTTCAGAGAGCCAGGCTTGTAGTAAAGACCTGAATGGATAACGCCGCTGTTATGGCCCGACTGATGAGAAGCTAACCGAGGCTCAGCTTCGACAAGAATGAGACGGCGGCGGGGACTCTGTTCCAGCAAGGCATTCGCTGTGGCGAGGCCGACGATGCCACCGCCGATAATCGCGATGTCGTATTGTTGCACGCACTTTATTCTACATGACGAAGTTCTTAGCCTTTGATGTGACCTTGCCAGAGGTCCGAGGTTCTCAAAATTGTAGAAGACACGGCGATAAGATAAACTGCATCCGCTTTTCGAGTAGACTGTTTTTGGAGTCGGTCTGAAGCTGTTCCGGAGACGCTGGCTTATGCGCAAGAAGAGTTTTGGTGTTGGATTGTGGATTGGTGTATTGCTCTCGGCTGTCAGCCTGGGCGCCGCTGGCGGAGATGCTCGCCTGGCAGACGCAGTGATGCGGGCGGATCGAGATACGGTTCGCTCTCTGCTCCAGCAAAAGACCGACGTGAACGCGCCCCAACCCGACGGCATGACCGCCCTTCATTGGGCAGTCCGTCAGGATGATTTGGAAACAGTACAGTTGCTGATTCGCGCGGGCGCAAAAGTCGATGCTTCTACGCGCTACGGCGTGACGCCGCTTTACTTTGGTTGCGTCAATGGAAATGCAGCCATGATCGACGCATTGTTGCGCGCCGGGGCGGATCCCAACTCGGCCAATCCGGGCGGAGAAACCGCCCTCATGACCGCCACGAGAACGGGCAGGTTGGACGCTGTAAAACTTCTTCTCGACCGCGGTGCGGCAGTGAACGCGAAGGAAAACGTGCGTGGACAGACGGCCTTGATGTGGGCGGTAATGGAAAACCATCCAGCAGTCGTCCAGTTGCTGCTCGCGAATGGCGCCGATATCAACGCACAAACAAACGTGAGTGTGCCCGATGGCACGACGGGCGTCCCGCAGGCGGCCTCGGGTGACATCGGTGCACACGGTTCGGGGATTTACAGACCGCGCGCCGTGCCTAGTCCCTCCGGAGCGATGACGTCATTACTGTTCGCGGCCCGAGAAGGCAACCTGGAAATGGCCCGCATCCTGGTGGACTCGAAGGCGGACCTGGAGCGGCCGTCTGCGAACGGAACACGACCTCTGGTGGTCGCGATCACCAACAATCACATCGAACTCGCCCTGTTCCTCCTTGAAAAGGGCGCAGACCCGAACGCAGCCGACAATTTTTACAAGCGGACGCCTCTTTTCGCGGCAGTCGAGATGCGAAATCCGGACTTCACGCGCGAGAGTCCACCTCCGGTGCCGGATGCCCGCGACCCCATGGACTTGATCCAAGCGCTGCTGGCACGGGGCGCCGATCCGAACTTGCGAACCAACACGACGCCAGTGCGCGGCTTCATGCAGGGCAGTGCCAGCTGGGTGAGCTTCGATGGCCAGACACCGTTCCTGCGGGCGGCCCTTGCCGGCGATATCACCCTCATGCGTCTCTTCCTCGAGCATGGCGCTGATCCCAACATCGCCACGAATGAGGGTTCGACCGCCCTCATGGCCGCGGCTGGAGTCAACTGGGTTGTGGCCCAAACCTTCAGCCGATCCAACAACGAGTATCTGGAAGCCGCCAGTCTCTGCCTCGAGCGAGGCGCCGACGTGAATGCGGCCAACTCGCAGGGCTTTACAGCCATGCACGGCGCAGCGAACCGGGGATTCGACGCAATGATCAAGCTGTTGGCCGAAAATGGCGCGAAGCTTGACGTAAAAGACAAACAAGGGCGTACGCCGATGACCTTTGCCGAGGGCGTTTTCCTGGCTGTTCAGCCGCCTGTACGGAAACCGAGCACGATTGCTCTGTTGCAGGAATTGATGGGGAAGACTGCGGCAACCAGCGCTGAGAAGCCGTAGGTTTTAGCGGGGGGAACGCGTATCTGGAGCAGTTACGGTTTGGTTCAGCTCGCCAGGTCGCGTCATTGTGTCAGTTGGTCCTTGGGTTGTTTGACAAGTACATGGGACATCGTACATGGGACATCCCAACATTTGACATTGTTCGCTGCACCCTCGAGCTTCCCCAAAATGTCAAATGTTGGGATGTCCCATGTACGATCTCAAATGCACTTGTCCAACAACCAAATCACGCAGTGACGAACTGACCAAATGGTCGTTTTGGTTTCGCCAATTCATTCACAGTTTCTATGGGCGGCGCCTACAGCAACTGTCGCACGTTCCTCCCCAGGAGGAGACTGATCGCATGAAGAGGTTCTTCACCATTAGCGGGACCGCGATTCTCATGGCAGGACTCGTCCTCACACCCATACACGCCCAGCAGGGACAGCCGGCGTCCTCCAGTCCGTCTCCTGATCCTTCCCAACGCGAGCTTCTCAATCGGTATTGCGTCACCTGTCACAACGACACCGCGAAAACCGGCGGCCTGACACTCTCGAAGATGGACGTCGATCATCCCGCCGCGGATGCTGAGGTCTGGGAAAAAGTGATTCGGAAGCTTCGGGCCGGCCTGATGCCCCCGTCGGGGGCGCCCCGCCCGGATCGTGCAGTACTTGACGGCTTGCGACGGTCGATTGAAACATCTATAGATCGCGTAGCGCTGGAGAAGCCGAATCCGGGAATGACCGCCTTGCACCGCCTCAATCGCAACGAATATGCCAACGCAATCCGCGACCTGATTGCCGTCGACGTCGATACATCAAAGATGCTGCCGCCGGATGATTCCATGGAGGGTTTCGACAACATCGCCGACGTTTTGGGAACGTCGCCGGCGCTCATCGAACGCTACATCGGTGCGGCCGCGAAGATCAGCCGTCTCGCCGTGGGCAATACCGACGTCGGTCCCATCTCCACAACCTACAAAGTCCGCGGCGATCTCACCCAGGATCACCACATCGAAGGGTTGCCGGTGGGAACCCGTGGTGGAATTCTACTTCGACATAATTTTCCGGTGGACGGCGAATACCTCTTCAAGTTCTCGCTCTTGAAAGTTAATTTCGGGCCAGAGTACGGCGGGGCAGCGAAGGGTGAACAACTTGAGATGAGCCTCAACGGCGAGAGGGTGGCGCTACTCGACTTGAAGTCTGTACCTTATTACTACATACGTGTAGCGCCGGGGACTCCAATCCCGCCCGCAGCTCCTCTTGAAGTTCGGCTTCCCGTGAAGGCCGGGCCGCAGATCATCATCGTTACATTTATCAACAGAACCTCGGCACCCGTGGATGATTTGGTTCAACGGTTCGAGGCAACCACGGCCGACCTGCAAACCGGCGTTCAATTCGGCTACACAACGGTGCCACATTTGTCGGGGGTGGAAATCCTTGGTCCGTATAATGTAAGCGGCCTCGGCAACACGCCCAGCCGCGCCCGGATCTTTGTATGCCGGCCTGCGCCTGCGTCCTCTGCCAACGACGAGCTATCCTGCGCGCGAAAGATCATTGCAACATTGGCTCGGCGCGCGTACCGGCGGCCGGTTACAGACGCCGACGTTGACCGTCTGTTGACCTTCTACCGCGCGGCCCGCGAGACTGGGAGCTTCGATAGAGGCATCGAAATGGCGCTCCGCCGGATTCTGGCAGACCCGGAGTTTGTATTCCGGCTGGAACGGGATCCCGCCAACATACCGGCGGGCGCCGCGTATCGTATTAACGACCTGGAGCTTGCTTCGCGGTTGTCGTTCTTTTTGTGGAGTAGCATTCCGGATGACGAACTCCTGAAGGCCACCGAGCAAGGCAAGCTCAAGGATCCTGCGGTGCTCCAGCAACAAGTGCGGCGGATGCTGAAAGATCCGCGCTCGGAAGCGCTGGTCAGCAATTTCGCCGGCCAGTGGCTGTTCTTGCGCGAGCTGCGGAACAGGAATCCCGACCTGCTTATTTTCCCCGACTTTGACGACAATCTGCGGCAGGCCTTTCAGCGCGAGACGGAACTATTGTTCGACAGCATCGTGCGTGAGGATCGAAGCGTTTTCGATTTGATGAATGCGGATTACACATTCGTCAATGAGCGTCTCGCCCGGCACTACGGAATCCCGAACGTTTATGGCAGCGACTTCCGGCGTGTGACTGTTCGGAACGAGGCGCGCAGAGGACTGCTGGGACAAGGGAGCATTCTGACGGTGACCTCCGCGCCGAACCGCACTTCTCCGGTAACGCGTGGCGCGTGGATCCTCGAGAATCTACTCGGAACTCCGCCGCCGCTGCCGCCGCCCAACGTGCCACCTTTTCCGGAGAATACCACCGGCCAGGGTGTCACCGCTGTGGCCGCTTCGGTTCGCGACCGGATGATCCAGCACCGCACGAATCAACCTTGCAAAGGCTGCCATCAGATCATGGATCCCATCGGCCTGGCGCTGGAAAACTTCGACGGCGTGGGCCGCTGGCGCACCACGGATTCGGGTTTTAAGATCGATGCGTCGGGCCAGCTCGTCGACGGCACCGCTATCGACGGCGCCGAGAATCTCCGGAAGGCGCTTCTACGTTATCCTGATGCGTTCGTCCAGACCATGACCGAAAAACTCCTGATATATGCCGCCGGCCGCGCGGCGCATCACTACGATATGCCGGCCGTTCGCGCGATTACGCGGGAGGCGGCCCGCAATGGCTATCGATTTTCGTCGCTTGTTCTGGCTATAGTGAACAGCCAACCGTTCCAAATGAGAGTGAAGTTGGCAGCGAAGGAGTAGATTGGAGCACGCGGGCTATGACCGCGCACTGAAGTTTAGACATTTCGCGAGGTGCGAAAAAAAATCCCCTCCTAGATTAGGAGGGGTGCCGTTCGCGCGTTTTTTAGCGAACGGCGGGGTGGTCGATCCATGATGCGAAGCGACCTTATCGATATTCGCGAAGCGCACCGATTGAATGAGGAGCGCTATGCGAATATCTATAAAGTCGCTTCGCGCCCGTACCACCCCGTCTGCGCCAATACGGAACGGGAGCATTTTCTTGGTGGCGCAGCCACCCCTCCTAACCTAGGAGGGGAATTCGGCAAACCGCGCCTTCAGCGGTCTGTGGCACTCCCGGCGTTTTTCATGTAGTCGCGGGTTTTAGCCCCGCGTGGATTTAGAGGAGCAGTCATGTTCATCACGAAAAAGCATCTTTGCCGGCGAACGTTTTTGCGCGGCGCAGGTGTCACGATCGCGTTGCCCTTCCTGGAATCCATGTTGCCGGCGCAGACTCCTTTGAGGAATACAGCCGCGAGTCCAAAGACGCGTCTGGGATGCATCTATGTTCCGCACGGCGCGACGATGTACAAGTGGACACCTGCTGCCGAGGGAAAAGGTTTTCAATTCTCCGAGACTCTCGGTCCGCTTGAGAAGTATCGCGATCGTGTTTGTGTGGTGAGCAATCTGGCGCACGCCAGTGCTACGGGCGCGGACGCCGGTGCCGAGCATGCGCGCTCCGCCGCGATATACCTCAGCGGCGCTTCTCCTCAGAAAGGCGGCGTCAAGGTCGGTACGACGATCGATCAAATGGCCGCAGCCGAGATCGGGCAGGACACGCCTTTGCCGTCCATCGAGCTTGCCATTGAAGACGTTAGCTTGAGCTGCGGCGCCGGTTATGGTTGCGCCTACTTCAACACGATTTCCTGGCTTACGCCTACAGTTCCTCTACCCATGGAAAACAGCCCCCAGGTGGTCTTTGAGAAATTGTTTGGCGACGGCGGCACCACCGAGCAGCGCCTCGCTCGAAAGCGAGAGGACCGCAGTATTCTCGATTCGATACGCCAGCAGACCGCCGCTCTTCAACAGAGCCTCCCTCCGTCCGATCGCGCCCGCGTTGAAGGCTATCTCGACGACATTCGCGAGATCGAGCGGCGCATCAAAACAGCCGAAGCCCAGGCCGGCTCCCAACAAAATGTGCCCGACGCGCCCGTAGGTACGCCTGAGGCGTTTGAAGCCCATCTCAAATTGATGTTCGACCTGCTGACGCTGGCCTATAAGAGCGAAATCACCCGTGTGTCGACGCTCATGTTTGCGAAAGACCTGAGCCCCTCCAGTTATCCACAGAGTGGCAATCGCGGTGGGTTCCACGGCGCTTCGCACCATGCCAACGTCAAGGCGAACATGGATAATTTCGCGTTGATCAACAAGTATCACGTCCAGATGCTCGCCTACTTCATCGACAAGCTGGCTTCCACGCCCGACGGCGACGGCAGCCTGCTCGATCACTCGATGATTCTCTACGGCAGCAGCATGAGCAACGGGAACCAGCACGATCATGATCCGTTGCCAATCGTGCTTGTGGGAGGCGCCTCAGGCCAGCTTCAGGGTAACCGTCACATCGTGGCCGCCGCCCACACCCCAATGTCGAATCTCCTCTTGAGCATGCTGGATAAGCTCGGAATCCATAAGGACAGCTTCGGCGACAGCACCGGAAAGCTGGAGATCTGATTCGCGCGCGAGGAAAATAGAGTTGCGCCTAGAAGCTCGCTGATGAACACCCGCATCGCGGAAGGCAGTTCGGCACTGTTCTCGGAAATGATCCCAGATCTTTCTTATGAATCCGAGTTCAACGACTGGTACGACCACGAACACATCCCTTCGCGAATGGGCGTTCCCGGGTTTCTTAGCGCGCAGCGATATCTGATTCCGGAAACGCACCATTACTTCGTCGTCTATGAAATGACTTCAGCAGCGGCACTGAAGACCACGCCCTATCAGCAGATAAAGAATAATCCGAGTGAACGCTCCATACGGATGCTGGGAAGCGTCACAGGTTTTACGCGTTATATCGGTGAACAGATAGGTACGCACGCGAGGGAGTCATCGGCAAAAGCAGGGCTGCTCGACGCGCCATATCTCTGCGTGGATTTTTTCAGTGTTCCGCCGGAACGTCAGCCGGAGTTCAACAACTGGTATGAGAAGGACTACACACCAGCCCTCCGGGAACGCAAAGATTGGATGATGGCGCGCCGTTTCCGCATTATTGAAGGCGAGCCGGAAAACTACACGCATCTGTCACTGCACTATCTGGCTGACACGCGTGATCTGGCGTCGCCCGAGCCTGGGTGGGCTCGCGCCTCATACTGGCCCGGACATCTGGCCCAGGAGACTTGGTTCAAGGCGAGGCGCCTTGTCTTTGCTAAGCACGGAGTTCGACAAGGCTCGGGGGGTTGAAGCGTGTCAACATGGATTGACCTGATGCCTGGAAGGGCTTGAGACCAGCCTAACGCTAAGGAGAACGCTTTGAAGACCGCAATAGTAAACCTGGCGACGATCGTCTCCGGCGATTGGAAAGAACCTTTCGGAGATGGTGACTCCATACTGATGGCAGACGGAAAGATCGTGAAGGTCGGAACGTTATCAGCTCACGACGTCGCGGGCTGTGATGTTGTGATTGATGCGGACCACGCGACTGCGATTCCAGGCCTCATTGACTCTCAAGTGCACAACACGTTCGGAGACTATACGCCACGGCAAAAGACCGTTGGCTTCCTTGACAGTTATGTACACGGTGGCATCACCACGGGGATCAGCGCTTCCGAAGTACACGTGCCAGGCCGGCCTACGGATCCGGAAGGCGTCAAGGCGCTAGCCGTAGCTGCGCTCAAGTGCTACGAAAAGTACAGGCCTGGCGGCATGCGTGTTTACGCGGGGTCGATGATCTTGGAGCCCGGTCTCGAAGAGCAGGACTTCAAAGAAGTCGCAGCAAAAGGCGTATGGCTCACAAAGGCGGGATTCGGAGCAGTTGAGACTCCGTTTGATTATGTTCCCTTGATCGCGTGGGCGAAAAAGTACGGCATGATCACGACCGTTCATACCGGCGGATCATCGATTCCCGGCTCGAAGGCAATCTGGGCCGAGCACCTTCTCGCAATGCAGCCTCATGTATCTTTCCATGTGAATGGCGGCCCCGTTGCATTACCGGACGACGAATACCCGCGCCTCATCAACGAAAGCAACATTGCTTTACAGGTTGTCACCGCCGGAAACGTCCGGACCACGTTACTCATTGGCAATCTCGTACGTAAGGCAGATCAGTTCGATCGATTCTTGATCGCCACGGATACACCGACCGGTAGCGGCATCATGCCGCTCGGCATGCTTTATACGATCACGCATCTGGCAAGCCTCTCGGACATGCCGGTGGAATGGGCTATTGCGGCGGCAACCGGCAACAACGCCCGCGTCTATCGGCTGAACAGTGGATTCTTAAAGCCTGGATGCGATGCCGATGTGGTCGTGTTGGATGCCTGTGCCGGCGGATCCCAAAAAACGGCGCTGGATGCGCTGCGGAACGGCGACATTCCCGCGGTCGCTGCGGTTGTCACGGACGCTGTGCCAAGGTTCGTTGGACGAAGCCGCAACACTCCGGCGCCAATTAAGAGAGTTCGAGTTGCCGAGTGCCGGGTCCTGCAGGACTTCTCCCAGGGCAGCCATTAAGATGAAACGGTCTCGTGTCATCGTGGTTGGCGCGGGGCCGGTCGGTGTTGTCGCTGCACTTGCCTCCGCCCAGAAAGGCTTCTCTGTCATCCTGCTTGAGGCTGAGCCAGCCGTAGACGAGAGTCCTCGTGCCGCGACCACCCATCCGGCGACGCTCGAAATGATCGACCGGCTGGGGTTGATCGGCCAGTTTGTCGCCGAGGGGCTTGTTGCACGCTACTTTCAATTCTGGGACCGGCCTACAAGCACCAGAATCTGCGAATTCGATCACGATCTCTTGCGTGATGAGACGAAATTTCCGTTCGTGGTGCAGACCGAGCAACATAAGCTCGCAAACATGGGGATCGCCCGACTCCGCGAATATACGGACGCGGACGTGCGTTTCAATGCTCGCGCAACAGCAGTCTGCCAGGACGGGAATTCCGTTACTGTAACAGTTGAAGGGATAGATGGCGGCGAGCGGATTTCCGGGGATTACTTGATTGGCGCAGATGGCGGACGCAGCACAATCCGTAAGGCACTCGATATCGAATTCGAAGGTTACACGTGGCCGGAGCGATGCGTGGTGCTTACGACTCTGAATGACTTCCAGCGGATGTTCGACTGTTGCTATCGAAATTATTTTGCCGACCCGCACGAATGGGTCAATCTATTCAAGGTCGCCGGAGACGATTTGAAAGGCCGCTGGCGGGCAGTGTTTCCCACACGCGTTGACGAAACCGACGAGAAGGTGCTGGCGGACGACTCTGTTCACGCGCGATTGCAAGGAGTTTTCCCTTTGCCCCAACCTTATGAGGTTGCGCACCGGAACCTTTATAAAACCCACCAGCGCGTTGCAGTCAAGTTTCGAGTGGGCCGTATTTTCCTGGGCGGTGACGCGGCCCACGTCAATAACCCGATCGGAGGACTGGGGCTGAATTGCGGTATACACGACGCGATGGAGCTTGTCGACACGCTCGACCGAGTCGCGACCGGACAAGCAGACGAGTCGCTGTTGGACCGCTACGAGCGGCGCCGCCGCCCCATCAACATCGAGTTTGTTCAGCAGACCACCGTCGGAAACAAGAAGCGGCTCGAAGAGAAAGAACCGAAAGTTCGACAGGCAAACCTGGATGAGCTGCGCGTAATAGCGGGCGATCCCCAGCGGCACAAACAATTCTTGATGCGCACATCGTTGCTCGAAAGTGTGCGCAAGGCGGAGTCCATCCTATGAGCAAATGGGTCGCGGGTTGGGCGATCAGTCCGAGTTCACCGTGGCCAGGTTATGTCTGGGCGCCCCGAACTCGCGATCAAGATCGCCGACGATCAAGCCAAAAGAGCCGCATCCGAAGACGAGTGCGGCGCCGGCCGCCACAAGCAATGGAACTGTGAAGTCTCCTGAAGCTGAGATTAACATTCCTGTGACGAGCGGTGCGAAAGACCCACCCAGGTTCCCGCCAAAGTTCTGTAACGAGACGAGCGACGAGACGATGTGTGACGGTGCGGCGTCGATCGGCATCGAGTTCACGGAGGCGGTGGAGAAGCTGAAGCTCACAACCGAAAGCGTCAGGAAAGTCACAGCCAACGTGGTCTCCGGCGTGTACGCCCCAGCAATCGTGAAGACCGTCGCGGCAAAGAGTCCGCCGACGGCAAATCCCTTGCGTACGAACGTCACGCGCCACTTTGCCGCAATCAGACGGTCAGCGGCCCAGCCTCCGAGGATCGAGCAGGCCGTTCCGAGCAGGAATGGCAACATCCCCACAAAACCGGTCGTCAGCACCGACATGTTGCGCTGGAGGACAAGATATCCGGGCAGCCAGGTTGCAAAGACGTAGTAGATGTAGAGATAGCCGGCCTGCCCTAGCATGATGCCCCAGGTTGTCCGGTATTTGAGCAAAGTCGCCCAGCGGATGTTGCGTCCGGCCTCCTTGTCCTGTGTGTCCCCAGCGTCGCTGCGAGGCGGTGCGCGATAAACAGCAAGCCACCATACTACCCAGATAAGCCCGAGTGAACCCGTAACGTAGAAGACCCACGGCCAACCCCAATTCAGTAGGACCACCGACGCCAACGGAATGCCAAGTGTAAGGCCGATTTTGTTCCCCGCGAAAAAAGTCCCGACGACGACCGTGCGATTCTTTTTTTCGTATGTTTCGCGGATCACGCGAGAGCCCGACGGAATCATTGACGCCTCTCCGATCCCAACCAATGCCCGGAACGCCGCAAGCGGCGCGAACGATGTCGTCAAGCTGCACATCGCAGTCGCTAACGACCACGCCCCGACCCCAAGCGGATAGGAGAGGCGCGGGCGGACCCAATCGGTGAACGGTCCCGCCAGGAGCAGCGACAGTGTGAATGCCCAATTGAATGTAGAAAACAGGATGCCGAGCAGCGCTGGCGAGTAATGGTAATCTTTGATCAGCACCGGCCCGACAACCGAGAGATTGACACGATCGATATAGGCGATCGCCTGTGAGCTTGCCAGCAGGAGCATGATGTTCCAGCGGTAGGCCGCAGAAGCTTGCTTCACGGGATGCCTGCTCAAGTTCATTGAACCTCGGGGTTTCTCTTGTCATAAACCCGGATGTCGTCCTGACGATCGGCGCCGGTGCCGGAGGACTTAATGGTCATTGTCTTACCGTCCGGGGAAAGTTGTATTCGCCTGGTAGTGACGTTGATTTGTCCGTTCCTGTTCCTTCTGGCCGTCTCATCGATCGTGATTGAGTTCCCAGATACCAAGGAACGGTTCTTTCTGCTGCGCCATAAGGCTTGTGCAAAATGCCAGGATTGCAACAAGCACGGTAAACAGTTTCAAAGACATATCATCCTCCTTTAAGTTCTAACGTCCTCCATCAGCATGTCCGTTTCGGAATTCTGAAGCGATGCACTTTCGCTGTCTACAATTTCCGACGTTCTCTTCAAGATCGATGATTTTCGGTCCGGACATTTCATTCGAGATTCCTGTTCGTGTATGTTTGTTGATCATGTGGGGGTCGCATGGGAACGAGTCTTCATGATCAACTTGTCGCAATGCGTGATAGGAAACATAGCAAGGACCATCCGTTCTTTGACCTTTGGGCGCGAGGGAAACTGACGAAGGAGCAAACTGCAGTCTATTGCGCGCAGCACTACCACTATGTGACTGATTATTTGAATTGGATGGCTTACGAAGCCTCTCAAATTCCCTTCCGGGACGTAAAGGCTTATTTATATGAAAATCTCGGGGACGAAGAGAATCCGGACGATCGGCATCTCGATATGTTGAAAGATTATGTCGCCGCCACCGGATCGAGTCGCGACAGTGTAGAAGATTCCGTGGTGCTCGCGGGAACCGAGTGCCTGCAGAACTGGGGCTGGCGACTCGTTTATCAAACACCGTGGCAAGCTGCACTGGCGGGCATGTTCATCGGCCTCGAATCCCAGTTTTTGGATATCTGCAAAAAAATCGTCCCCGCGCTGCATCAGCACTATGGTTTTGCACCAGGCGGCCGGCAGATTCGTTTTTTCGAAGAACATGTGCGCGCGGACGAAATTCATGGCGCGAAAGGTTTCGCGATCGTAGAGAAGTATTGCAATACGTCCGAGCTAAAGGCCTTCGCTTTAAAGACCGTCGAAGCAGCGACCATTCGCCGCTGGCGATATATGAACGGCGTTTATTGGTTCGCGCTGCACGGCAAAGAAGACGACACACCGTCATTGGAAGCACAATCCGCGGGCTGTTCCTGACGGCTCAATGATTATAGAAACACAAAGGTGGCGCAGGGGCGCCACCTTTCTTTCGATGTGGAACTAAAAACTCAGGCGAGAGCCATCTTGTACAACGCGACCAGCTTCGTCCAGGCGCGTTCTGCATCAGGTTTGTTGTAAATCGGCATTCCGGGCTGAGCCGGCATGTCGGGTACGCACCAACCATGCAGTGACTTGGAATAGACTTCGATTTCCGCAGGCACTTTCGCAGCCGCGAAGGCCTCCTTCAATTTGTCTTTTGCATCCGGCTGTCGCATGTCGTCGTTGGATGCGATACCGAAATACATGCGAGCCTTGATCTTTGGTGCAAGCAGATGAGGACTGGTCGGTTGATCGTTAACGAGGCCGCCGCCGTGGAAGGAAGCTCCGGCGCCGACGCGACCCGGCACAGCCGCAGCCGTCCTGACGACCAGCGGGCCTCCCATGCAGTAACCCTGCGTGCCGATCTTTTTTGCTTTGTTGACTTCTTTCTGCTGATCCAGGAAGGCGATGAAAGCCGCAGCATCCTTCTCTACACCACCGGGTGCGTTCAGCGGTCCCATCAATCCCTGCAGTTTTTGCATGTCTGCCTGGTTCTGGAAACTGAAATGGGTGATGTCGACTCCAGGCGCCTTGGTGACGCGATAAAAAGGGTTCGGCACCAGTACCGAGTATCCTTCGGCAGCAATACGTTTTCCGATATCGCGCATCGCGGGACGCAAACCAAACGCATCCGCCCATATCACGACGCCTGGATGCGAGCCCGACACCGGATGAATGTACGCCGCGTCGCAGGTGCCGTCCGGAGTCTTGATCTGGACATTGGTTTCGGTGACGGCCTCTGCGGCGGACGCAGTACCAGTGGCGGCGACCATGCCGGCCGCTACGGACATCGCTACAAAATCTCGGCGTGAAAGATCGCCCGAAGGCTCGTTATTCTCTTGGTAATCGGGTTTCTCATCTGTCATGGATTCTCTCCTTGTCGTTTCGACTGTGCGAACAGACTACTATTCTGCACCAATAAGAGGGATTCATCATTCATATCGCAGCGCCACCATCGGATCCACCTTCGTCGCCCGTCGGGCCGGTATGTAGCAAGCTAACAAGGGGACGGCGCCCAGCACGAACGCAATCCCAACAAACGTGACCGGATCCATGGCGGTGATACCGAAAAGCAGGCTTTCCATCAGCCGTGTCAACGCGAACGAAGCCAGCAGGCCAATCACGATGCCGGCCAAAGTCAGCGTCATTCCTTCCCCGATAATCAGCTTCAGCACATCGCGCGGGTCGGCGCCAAAAGCCATGCGGATGCCAATTTCGTGCGTGCGCTGCATCGTCATAAAACTGATCAACCCGTACAGCCCCACGCCTGCCAATATCAGTGCCAGCACGGCGAACGAAGCGAGTAGCAGGAGATTGAATCGTCGACGATTGAGCGACCGCTCGACCAGTTGATCAATGGTCGCAACGCTGGAGAAGGCCTGCTCTTTATTGACCTCGCGGATCTTTTCTTTGACTGCGGGCAGCAAGCGGAGCGGATCGGTGGCCGTACGCACGAAGTAGGTCATCGAATTGGGATAGCCAATCGAACTTGCGTGCGACACGAAGATCTCCGGTTTGGGTTCGATCTCCAGTCCTTCGGTGCGCGTGTCACCGACGACGCCGACAATCTCAGCGGTGAAGTCGCCGCCGTAAGACCGAAATGAAATCTTTTTCCCAATCGGGTCTTCAGCCGGCCAGTAGCGCAGGGCCATCGTATGGTTGATAACAGCGACGGGCACATCCTTCGTGTCGAATCTGGTGAGCAGACGGCCGCCAAGCAGCGGCACGCCCAGGGCGTGAAAGTAGTCCGGCGTCACTGAAATCAAATTCGCCGTCGCATCTCCTTCCGGCGCTACCGAGGCGCGACCTTCAATTTTGATGGTCGTCGGCTGAGCCACCTGATTGTCGGAAAATGGCAGAGCCGACGCTGCGCCTGCTCCCGCAACGCCGGGCATCGCTTCCAGCTTCTCCAGCGTCTGATTGAGAAATGCGGCCCGTTGCTCGGTCGTGCGTCGCGCCAATTGAACTTCCAAGGTCAGCGCTCTGTTCGCGGCAAATCCCGGATCCACTTCGAGCAATGCCACAAAACTGCGCGCGAGCAAGCCCGCGCCGACGAGCAACACGAAAGCGACAGCGACCTGAAGGACAACCAAGGCGCGACGAAAGTTTTGTCGCGTGTTGCTGGCAGTTGCCGTCTGGGTGCCCTCTTTGAGCACGTCCTGCAAGTTGAGCCGGGCCTTCTGAAGCGCTGGAGCCAAACCGAATAACAGGGCGGTCAAAACCGAAATGCTCAGCGCGAACAGCAGCACATTTGAATTGAGACTGATCTGCTCCGGGCGCGGCAGGTTGTTGGCGCTGAGCGTGACGATCAAGTGAATCAGCCAGCCCGACAGCAGCACGCCAATAGCACCGCCCATAGTTGCCAGCACCAGACTTTCGGTCATCAATTGGCGCACAATCCGGCTGCGGCTGGCACCGAGCGAACTACGGATCGCAAACTCGCGTTGCCGCTCGGCGGCGTGAGCGAGAAACAGGTTGGCGACGTTGGCGCAGGCAATCAAGAGGACCAACCCAACAGCGCCGAACAACACGAGCAAGGCGGGGCGTACTTCCCCGAAGAGAAATTGCCGCAATGGCACGAGGGCGACGCCGATATCAGCGTTGGTTTGAGGATATTGCTCAGCGAGCCGCCTGCCGATGACACTCATTTCCTGCTGGGCTTGCTCAACAGTACGGCCTGGTTTCAATCGCCCCACAACCCAGATGAATGTCCTACCACGATTCTGTGGGTCGTTTTCGCGCCGTGGGCGCGGCCCCCACAACTCTCGACCGGGTGGATATTCAAATTCCGGCGGCATAATGCCCACCACGGTGGCCGGCTGGTTGTTGAGCGTCAGTTTCTGTCCAACCAGGCTCGAATCACCGCCGAAGTGCTGTTGCCACCATCTGTAGCCCACAACCACAACCGGACTGCTGCCCGGCTGATATTCCTCCGGTAGGAAGGTGCGGCCCAGGAGCGCCTTCGTGCCCAACGCCTCAAAGAAGCCTGGCGAGACAACCCAGGAGCGAATAGCTTCCGGTTCGCCCTCGCCGATGAGGAGATGGCCCCACGGCTCGGCCATACCGAGCTCTTCGAAGGACTGGCTCTGCTCGCGCCAATCGAAGAAATCGGCGGGCGAAGTCTCTTCGCGCTCAACGCCGCGCTTGGGGGCGCTTTGCCAGACGGTGACAATGCGGTCTTCCTGCCGGTAGGGCAGCGCACGCAACAGCACGCCGTTCACCACGCTGAAGATGGCCGTGTTCGTGGCAATGCCGAACGACAACATTAATACCACCACAACGGTGAAACGCGGTTTCTTCATCAGCGTGCGGACGCTGGCTCGCACGTCACGAACAAAACTTTCCATCGTCCGTTTTCCTCTTCCGATGACGACCACATACTTGATTAAGAAATCCGGATTCGCTATTGCGCCGTCCTATCCTTGAAATCCAACTCTCGCCCATCGGAAAAAATGACCTTTGTCCCTGGATCTCCGGATCCGATATATGCGACCGGCTGGCCATTTTTAGCGGGACACAGAATGATTGTGACTTCATCACCCGGTTTGATGGAGCGTCTTGTCCAGCCAGCCCTGGTCAGGATACCCGGACTGTTTGTTTCGACGCCCCACTGCACAATTTTGCCGTTCTTGTCTTTCACGTCCAGGTAAATTTGAGAGTGGGGATTCGTCCACACAAACTCCGTCACGGTTCCTTTAATAGGGACTCGCGCTTGCTCGTCATATGCTGAATTTCCGTGGTGCGCGGACGCCGATGCGCACAAAAACAGAAGTGTCACAACCAGAGTCAGCGATCCGATGCACTTATTGCTCATGGCACACCTTGGCCCATTGAAGACAGAGACGTGGCTACGACAGTCAGCATTTTATTGGCGTAGTCTTTGCCGGCGGCCGGTGGAGGCAGCGGCTTTACTTCTTTCTTGAACAGCTCAAGAGTCTCAACGATTTCACACAAAGTCGGAAAAGGCTGCCTGCTCATTCTGACCATTCCACGATCTTGACGTAACGGGCCGTCATCACCCAGATTTCCAGACAATGTAACAGTCTTGACGACCTTGGGATGAACGAAATTTCGGTGACTGCCTTTTCCCCCGCGATCCATAAATCCAGCGGCTTCAAGATCACTGATCAACTCTCAGATCTTTCGCGCCATCGCCTATCCTCTTTATACCACGTCGCCGGAACGTTAACCTTCGTTGACGGCGGCTACACCGCGAAGGTATTCGGTACGCACACCGCGACGATTTTAGCGATAACTTCCGCGATGCCGGTGAATCATTCGTTGCGAGACGCGACTGAAGCTGCGGCACCTAGCGCGTGATGGGACGAAGTATCGGCGCAGCGAGACAGTCTCGGAGCAACCGTTTCCAAATGCTGGACCGCCAATGTACTGCCAATTAGAATGCCTCAGGAGGCCGGCATGTTTACGTTTCAGCCGATCGGTTACGTGCGTTCGCCATACTTTGAGACCACTCAGGTTCCGAGAGGTCCCGGAACGCAGCATCACGCAGTGAATCTTATCTGTCTGCTCGGGCACAAGTACGGTTAGCCGGTTTACCAGGACTTGAGAGTCGGAGGTTGACAGGTTGTAAACACTGCGCGACTTTTGAGGAGGAATCTGTTGACCGATTCGTATTCGATTGATCTGAGTCGAATCCTAATTCTCGATTGTGATCACTACGCGAAAACGCGCCTTATTGCTCATCATGTGCTCATAGGCTTCCGTGGCCTTTTCGAGCGGAAATGTCTCGGTCATCGGACGAACTCCGGTCATGGCGCTGAAGCGCATCGTGTCTTCCGAGTCGACTGAGCTTCCTGAGGGCCAGCCGTAGATTCCGGTGCGACGTCCGATTAGGCCGGCAGTGACAAGCTGTATCGGTTTGAAATCCGCACCGAGTACGATGAGGCGATCGTCCAGCGAGAGTCCACCGATCGTCGCAGCCATGGCGTCCGCGCTCGTCGCCGTCGCCAGAACAATTTTGGCGCCACCGAGCCTCTGTAGAGATTCAGAGACATCGCCAGCCTGGCTGTCGATGTAATCATGAGCGCCGAGCTGCCGAGCCAGCGCTTCCTTGTCCTTCCCGCGTGCGATCGCGATCGTGCGGAAGCCCATCTTCGACGCGAACTGCACACCGAGGTGTCCAAGTCCGCCAATGCCGAGGACCGCTACGGTTTCTCCCGCCCGGGTGCCGCTGTTGCGTAAAGAGTTGAACGTAGTGATGCCTGCGCACATCAGCGGACCTGCTTCGACCGGGCTCAGCTCATCTGGAATGAGAGCCAGACCTTCGAAAGGCACCACAACGTAGTCCTGGTAACCGCCATCCATCCATCGTTATCCCGGAAATCAGTTGATTGGCGCACGTCACGAAGCTGCCACGTCGGCACGATTTGCAGTAACCGCAATAACTGACTAGCCAACCGACGCCGACCCGCTGCCCACGCCTCCACCGCGGGACCTCGGCACCGATGGCATCGATAACTCCTGCGATCTCGTGTCCGGGAACGCGGGGATACTTGATTCCAGGCCAGTGGCCCTCTTTCGTCAGCGAATCGCTGTGGCACAAGCCGCAAGCTTGAACTCTAAGGCGAACCTGCCGCGGACCTGGCTGCGGAATCTCTCGCTCCACCATTTCAAACGGTCCGCCAGGGTGCGTCACCTGTACTGCACGCATTTTAGGCATGGAAACCCTCCGAATAGAGACCCGACCACGTTCGCCACCACGATAGCGTCACCTAATCCGAAATCACACAGGTCTCAAAGAAGGAGAAGACGATAGTATCAATGACAGCTTCGCAATGCATCCAGGAGCCGCATTGTGATTCTGTCGTGCGAGTGTAACGAATTGGTCCTGAATAACGTCGCAGTGGAGAGTAATCCATTGCTCCGGATCCGTAAACACTGCGCGACTTTCGAGGAGTTATCAACTTCAATGTGCCTCTGGTCGCTTGCCGGGACACTGTTGACTCAACCGAATGGATAAGGTCCGCAGATCTGCCCGAACTGCGAAAAGCGATGGCTGTACGTTTTTCAAATCCACAGGGATAGTCTGGACGCGCCAGAAAGCCCCCGCTGCCAGATGGTCTCCGGCTTCAGCGTGCATGCGAACGTTAGTATTGAGG